>OHUE01000004.1_pt1 | contig 160751 bp, 136 predicted proteins | sample 1579111 | NCBI WGS metagenome assembly OHUE01 (sample SAMEA3879524, study PRJEB24766) | human gut metagenome | biome: human-associated habitat; feature: feces | place: USA | collected 1985/1987 | reverse complement strand
GCGAGCTGGGTTCAGAACGTCGTGAGACAGTTCGGTCTCTATCTATCGTGGGCGTATGAAATTTGCGTGGCTCTGACACTAGTACGAGAGGACCGTGTTGGACCGACCTCTGGTTTACCGGTTGTGCCGCCAGGCGCATCGCCGGGTATCTAAGTCGGGATCGGATAAGCGCTGAAAGCATCTAAGTGCGAAGCCGGCCACAAGATTAGATTTCTCAGGGTCGTTGAAGACGACAACGTTGATAGGATGCAGGTGTAAAGCTGGAGACAGCAAAGCCGAGCATTACTAATTGCCCGTCAGCTTTCCTTATCCGCGCGGAGCGGATGGAAAAGTCATCAGAAAGGATGATATATACGTTTAGCATGAAAGAAGTGCTGAAGTTGCTTGCTTGTGAGTCATGAATACATAAATGATATTCAGGTGACTATTGCACGAAGGTTCCACCTCTTCCCATTCCGAACAGAGAAGTTAAGCTTCGTCACGCCGATGGTACTGCGCAAGTGGGAGAGTAGGTAGTCGCCGTCTTAACGGAAGCCCTGAAGCGGAAACGCTTCGGGGCTTTTTTGTATCCGTAACTCAGATTTTATTGTATCTTTGCAACTGATTAAATCTAATTATATTGTTTTTTAATTATCGAATAAGTATGAGAACACGCATCTTACACCGTTGGAAAACGGTTTTTCTAGGGGGATTATTGGGAATATTTTCATTGTCGGCACAGGCAGAGGGAGCTGACTATACACCAACTCCAGAGAATCTGCAAGCCCGAAAAGAATTTCAAGATGGTAAGTTTGGTATATTTCTGCATTGGGGAATCTATAGCATGTTTGGCCAAGGAGAATGGTATATGAATACCGCTAACATTGATTGCCATGAGTATGCGAAAGCTGCATCGGGATTTTATCCTTCACGTTTTAATGCGCAGGAGTGGGTAGCTGCAATCAAAGCTTCCGGAGCCAAATATATCTGCATTACTTCCCGCCATCATGATGGATTCTCTATGTTTGATACGAAATATTCAGACTATGACATCGTGGATGCGACTCCTTTTAAGCGGGATGTGATAAAGGAGCTGGCCGAAGAGTGCCGCAAGCAGGGAATAAGATTGCATTTATATTATTCGCATCTGGACTGGACACGTGAAGATTATTATCCGTTGGGAAATACGGGGCATGGAACTGGACGTACCTCACATGGAGAATGGGCAACTTATTATCAGTTCATGAATCATCAGCTTACGGAATTGCTGACTAACTATGGTCCGATTGGTGCTATCTGGTTTGATGGAATGTGGGACCAGCCCGATGGGTTTGACTGGAAGTTAGAGGAACAGTATAAACTGATTCACAAATTACAACCTGCATGTCTGATTGGAAACAATCATCATAAAACTCCTTACCCAGGTGAAGACTTTCAGATGTTTGAACGTGACCTTCCCGGTGAGAATAAAGCTGGGTTGTCTGGGCAGTCAGTGAGTGCTCTTCCGTTGGAAACTTGCGAAACGATGAATGGCATGTGGGGGTACAAAATAAAAGACCAGAATTATAAGTCGGTTACTGATTTAGTTCGTCTGCTGGTACGTGCGGCAGGTAAAGGAGCTAATCTGCTGATGAATATCGGCCCTCAGCCTACTGGTGAACTTCCGGCTGTGGCTGTAGAACGTTTGAAGGGAGTAGGAGACTGGATGTCGAAATATGGGGAAACCATTTATGGCACTACTGCTGGAAATGTGATGAGTGCTTCGTGGGGAACCACAACCCGTAAGGATAATATGCTTTATGTACATTTATTAGCGGACCACATGCCTCAGTTTGTGACTTTGCCAGTGACGGAAAAAGTCATTTCTTCTACTTTGTTCGGTACCGATGAAAAAGTGAAATGGGAGAAAATCCAAGGCGGAATTGTATTGCATACAGAAAATCTGCAACCTTCTGTAGACTGTATTGTGGCCTTAAAACTGAAATAATTTGAATTTAAAATAAGAAAAAAGGATTGTCTGATACTTCAATAGTTGTGACAATCCTTTTTCTTGTTTATATTTACCACAAGAAAAATTAAATATCATGGTGATAAAAACAATTTTGGATACAGATTTATATAAGTTTACTACTTCATACGCTTATATAAAGTTATTCCCTTATGCCATTGGAACCTTTACTTTTAAAGATAGGGATGAGACTGAATATACGGAAGGATTTCTGGAAGCCTTGAAAAACGAAATCCATAATCTGGAAATGGTGAAGTTGACATCGGAAGAGCAGGAATACATGACGACACATTGTCGCTTTCTGCCCAGTGTGTATTGGGAGTGGCTTTCTTCCTTCCGGTTTGATCCGAATAAAATAGAAGTATGGTTGGACGACCAGCATCATTTGCAGATGACAGTGACTGATTATCTGTATAAGGTGACTCTTTATGAAGTGCCGCTACTGGCCATTGTTTCTGAAATAAAAAATCAATTCTTGAATCGCATTCCAGACAAACAGGCTATATTGGCAAAACTGGCTGAAAAGGTGAACATGTCGAATGCGCACCAGATGCCTTTCTCCGAGTTTGGTACACGCCGACGCTTCTCTTTTGATGTGCAGAAACTGGTGGTGGAATATCTGAAGGAGCATGCACAGTATTGTACCGGTACATCCAACTGTCACTTGGCTATGAAATATGATATGCGTCCTATGGGTACCCATCCTCATGAATGGTTTATGTTTCATGGGGCTCAGTTTGGTTACAAGCATGCCAACTATATGGCATTGGAGAACTGGGTAAACGTGTACGATGGTGATTTGGGAACAGCCTTGTCGGATACTTATACTTCAGATTCATTCCTCAGCAATTTCAGCCGGAAGCAGGCAAAGTTGTTTGACGGTGTACGTTGTGATTCCGGCGATGAATACGAATTTATAGAGCGGTTGATAGCCCGATACAAGGAGTTAGGCATTGACCCGACTACCAAAACGATTATCTTCAGTAATGCATTAGATTTCGAGAAGGCACTGAAGATTTATCAGTATTGCCAGGGAAAAATCCGCTGTTCCTTTGGTATCGGTACCAACTTGACGAACGACACAGGTTATCAGCCATCTAACATTGTGATGAAATTATCACGCTGCAAGATGAGTCAGAGTCAGGAATGGCGCGAATGTGTCAAGCTTTCGGACGATATGGGCAAGCATATGGGAAGCATGACAGAGGTAGAAGCCTGTCTGCATGAGCTACGTTTGCTTACAGAATGATAGATTTATAGTCTGTTGCTTTTGTTTGTGTGAATTTGTTGTTTAAATAGTGAAAAAACTTTCTTTTTATTTTCTTATTTCAAAATATTGTATACCTTTGCAGCATCTAAAATGAAATAGATAAAACGAACGATTATGAACAACTTGTTTTTACATATTTTGCTATGCGGTCTGATTAATCTGCTGGAAAGCCCAGTGGGAAGTGAGTCGTGCGCATACTGATAGTAAAAATGAAATTATATCAAGCCTTTCTCACTTCCTTGTGCGAAAGGCTTTTTTTTGAGATAACAAGAAATAAAAAGATAATATTATGAGTGACAGATTATTTATTTTTGATACAACTCTTCGCGACGGGGAGCAGGTACCGGGATGCCAGTTGAACACAGTAGAAAAGATTCAGGTGGCAAAGCAGCTGGAAGCATTAGGTGTGGATGTAATTGAAGCCGGTTTTCCGATTTCAAGTCCGGGAGATTTTAATTCCGTAATTGAAATTTCAAAGGCAGTAACCTGGCCGACTATCTGTGCGCTGACTCGTGCCGTACAGAAAGATATTGACGTGGCGGCAGAAGCTTTGCAATATGCCAAGCATAAACGTATTCATACGGGAATCGGTACTTCTGATTCGCATATTAAATATAAATTCAATTCAACCCGTGAAGAAATTATTGAACGTGCAGTAGCTGCCGTGAAATATGCAAGACGTTACGTAGATGACGTGGAATTTTACGCAGAAGATGCCGGACGTACGGACAATGAATATCTGGCACGCGTAGTAGAAGCAGTCATCAAGGCTGGAGCTACGGTAGTAAACATTCCGGATACCACAGGCTATTGTTTGCCTGATGAATATGGAGCAAAAATCAAATACCTGATGGACCATGTAGACGGAATAGACAAAGCAATTATCTCTACTCACTGTCATAACGACTTGGGCATGGCTACGGCCAATACCATCAGCGGAGTGCTGAACGGTGCCCGACAGGTGGAAGTAACTATTAATGGTATTGGTGAACGTGCCGGAAATACCTCGTTGGAAGAAGTAGCCATGATTTTACGTTGTCACCATGACATTCAGATTGATACCAACATCAATACACAGAAAATCTATCCTACCAGCCGTATGGTGTCCAGCTTGATGAACATGCCGGTACAGCCTAACAAAGCTATCGTGGGACGTAATGCCTTTGCGCATTCTTCAGGTATCCATCAGGACGGTGTGCTGAAAAATGTGCAGACTTACGAAATCATTGACCCGAAGGATGTGGGTATCGATGATAATGCCATTGTGCTGACTGCACGTAGCGGACGTGCTGCCTTGAAGCATCGTTTACATGTGCTGGGAGTGGAAATGACTCAGGAAAAACTGGATAAGGTATATGAAGATTTCTTGAAACTGGCTGACAAGAAGAAGGATATTACAGACGATGACATCTTGGTATTGGCAGGAGCTGACCGCAATGTGAATCACCATATCAAGCTGGAATACTTGCAAGTGACAAGTGGGGTAGGTGTTCGTTCGGTAGCCAGTCTTGGACTGAACATCAGCGGAGAGCACTTCGAAGCTGCTGCTACAGGTAACGGACCGGTGGATGCCGCTATCAAGGCCGTGAAACAGATTATCAAGCGCCAGATGACTTTGAAAGAGTTTACCATTCAGGCCATCAGCAAGGGTAGTGACGATGTGGGTAAAGTACACATGCAGGTGGAATACGACGGCCAGATGTATTATGGTTTTGGCGCCAATACCGACATCATCGCCGCATCAGTAGAAGCATATATCGATTGTATCAATAAATTCAGAAAATAATAAATTAAACGAGAAACGTATGGCTAATACATTATTCGACAAAATATGGGATGCACACATCGTGCAGAAGGTGGAAGACGGGCCTACCCAGTTGTATATCGACCGTCTGTACTGTCATGAGGTAACCAGTCCGCAGGCTTTTGCCGGAATGCGTGCACGTGGATTGAAGTGTTTCCGTCCGGAACGTATCTATTGTATGCCGGACCACAATACGCCGACTCATGACCAGGACAAACCTATCGAAGACCCGGTATCTAAGGCACAGGTAGATGCGCTGGCAAAGAATGCGGCTGATTTCGGGTTGACGCATTTCGGAATGATGAACAAGAAAAACGGTATTATTCATGTGGTAGGTCCGGAACGAGGACTGACACTGCCAGGCATGACGATTGTGTGTGGTGATTCACATACTTCTACTCATGGAGCAATGGGAGCGGTAGCTTTTGGTATCGGTACCAGTGAGGTAGAAATGGTAATGGCTTCACAGTGTATCCTTCAGGCACGTCCTAAGACCATGCGTATCACAATTGACGGTAAGCTGGGCAAGGGTGTTACGGCAAAGGACGTAGCATTATATATGATGTCGAAAATGACCACAAGCGGTGCGACCGGATATTTTGTGGAATATGCAGGTGAAGCCATTCGCAGCCTGACCATGGAAGGCCGTCTTACATTGTGCAACTTGTCGATTGAAATGGGAGCTCGTGGAGGTATGATTGCTCCGGATGAAGTGACCTTTGAATACATCAAGGGACGTGAATATGCTCCCAAAGGTGAAGAGTGGGATAAGGCTCTGGCTTACTGGAAAACATTGAAGAGCGATGACGATGCGGTATTTGATAAGGAAGTACGTTATGACGCTGCAGATATTCAGCCGATGATTACTTATGGAACCAATCCGGGCATGGGCATGGCTGTTACATCGAATATTCCTACCACGGAAGGTATGAGCGAAGTTGAAAAAGGCTCTTTCGAAAAATCCATGCAGTACATGGGATTTCAGCCGGGTGAAAGTCTGTTAGGTAAAAAAGTAGATTATGTGTTCTTGGGAGCTTGTACCAACGGACGTATTGAAGACTTCCGTGCGTTTGCTTCTATCGTGAAGGGAAGAAAGAAAGCCGATAATATCACTGCATGGCTGGTTCCGGGTTCTTGGATGGTAGACGAGCAGATTCGTCAGGAAGGACTTGACAAAGTGTTGGAGGAAGCTGGATTTGAAATCCGTCAGCCGGGATGTTCCGCTTGTCTGGCTATGAACGACGACAAGATTCCTGCCGGAAAATATTCAGTATCTACAAGTAATAGAAATTTTGAAGGACGCCAGGGACCGGGTTCACGTACCTTGCTGGCAAGTCCGTTGACTGCTGCTGCGGCTGCCGTAACCGGTGTGATAACAGATCCAAGAACGTTAATGTAAAAAATGAGTGTCATGAAACAGAAATTCAATATCATAACAAGTACTTGTATCCCTTTGCCATTGGAAAATGTGGATACTGACCAGATTATCCCGGCACGCTTTCTGAAAGCAACTACACGCGATGAAAAATTCTTCGGAGACAATTTGTTTCGCGATTGGCGTTATCATCCGGATGGTTCGTTGAACAAGGATTTTGTGCTGAACAATCCTAAATACAGCGGTCAGATTTTAGTGGCTGGAAAGAACTTTGGTAGCGGTTCCAGCCGTGAACATGCTGCATGGGCTATTGCCGGATATGGTTTTCGGGTGGTAGTTTCAAGCTTCTTTGCCGATATTCATAAGAACAATGAACTGAATAACTTTGTTTTGCCGGTGGTGGTGAGCGAAGAGTTCTTGAAAGAGCTGTTTGCTTCGATTGAAGCAGACCCTCAGATGGAAGTAGAAGTGAACTTACCGGCACAGACCATTACCAACAAGGCAACTGGAAAGTCTGAAACATTCGAAATCAATGCCTATAAGAAGCATTGTCTGATGAACGGACTAGATGACATTGACTTCTTGGTAGAGAACAAAGATAAGATAGAGGCTTTTGAAAAGGCACGCAACTGACCGTAAAAAAGAGTGATTATGAATAATCATCCGAGAATAGAGATAATGGACACTACGTTACGCGACGGGGAACAGACCAGTGGCGTATCGTTTGTTCCTCACGAGAAGTTGATGATAGCCCGTTTGTTGCTGGAGGATTTGAAGGTAGACCGAATCGAAGTTGCTTCAGCCCGCGTGTCGGATGGTGAATTCAATGCAGTAAAAATGATTTGTGACTGGGCTGCACGCAGAGGTTTACTGCAGCGGGTAGAAGTCCTGGGATTCGTTGACGGAAAGATGTCGGTCGACTGGATTCATGATGCAGGAGGACAGGTCATCAACCTGCTTTCGAAAGGCTCTGAAAAGCATTGCCGCTATCAGTTGAAGAAGACTTTGGAGGAACATCTGGCCGACATACGGAATACGGTTGACTATGCGCACGAAAGAGGGCTTGAAGTCAATTTGTATCTGGAAGACTGGAGTAATGGTATCAAGGATTCACCGGATTATGTATTCGGTTTGGTAGATGGTTTGCGCGACAGCGGTATTCGTCGTTTTATGCTTCCTGACACCTTGGGAATTCTCAATCCCTTGCAGGTTATCGAATTCATGCGTAAAATGAAGAAGCGTTATCCTGACCTTCATTTTGATTTTCATGCGCACAATGACTATGATTTGGCTGTAAGTAACGTGTTGGCAGCTGTATTGAGTGGGGTGAAAGGACTGCATACCACCATCAACGGGTTGGGAGAGCGGGCAGGCAATGCTCCTCTGGCCAGTGTGCAAGCTATCTTGAAGGATCATTTCCATGCCATTACGCGCATCGATGAAAGTCGCTTGAATGATGTCAGTCGGGTAGTGGAATCTTATTCTGGTGTGACGATTCCTGCCAACAAACCTATTGTGGGAGAGAGTGTGTTTACCCAGGTAGCCGGCGTACATGCAGACGGAGACAATAAGAATAAACTTTACTTCAATGACTTGCTTCCGGAACGTTTCGGACGTGTGCGTGAATATGCTTTAGGAAAAAATTCCGGGAAAGCCAACATCCGCAAGAATCTGGAAAGTATGGGACTGGAACTGGATGAAGAATCCATGCGAAAAGTCACCGAACGAATCATTGAACTAGGCGACCGCAAAGAACTGGTCACTCCTGAGGATCTGCCGTATATCATCAGTGATGTATTGAAGCACGATGGCATACAAAATAAGGTAAGACTGCTTAGTTACTTTGTGACTCTTGCCAAAGGATTGAAGCCGATGGCCACGCTTAGTATTGAGATTAACGGGAAGACCTATCAGGAAAGTTCCAGCGGTGACGGACAGTATGATGCTTTTGTACGTGCGTTGCGTAAGATATATAAAGGAACTTTAGGAAGAAAATTTCCGATGTTGCTGAACTATGCTGTGACCATTCCTCCTGGTGGTCGTACGGATGCCTTTGTGCAGACCGTTATCACCTGGAATTATGAGGATAAGGAGTTCCGTACAAGAGGGTTTGATGCCGACCAGACAGAGGCAGCCATCAAGGCGACAATTAAAATGTTGAACATGATAGAAGATTTAAATTAAAAGCATACAATTATGGATTTAAAAATAGCAGTATTAGCCGGCGACGGAATCGGACCGGAAATCTCCGTTCAGGGAGTAGACGTTATGACAGCTGTTTGTGAAAAGTTTGGTCATAAGGTAGATTATAAATATGCACTTTGTGGAGCACATGCCATCGATGAAGTGGGTGATCCGTTCCCTGAAGAAACTTACCAGATTTGTAAGAATGCCGATGCCGTACTGTTCTCTGCAGTAGGCGACCCGAAATTTGATAATGACCCGACCGCAAAGGTACGTCCGGAACAGGGATTGCTGGCTATGCGTAAGAAACTGGGACTTTTTGCCAATATTCGTCCGGTGCAGACTTTCAAGTGCCTGGTACATAAATCTCCATTGAAAGCCGAACTGGTAGACGGTGCAGATTTTCTCTGTATCCGCGAACTGACCGGTGGTATGTATTTCGGTGAAAAATACCAGGATAATGACAAGGCTTACGATACGAACATGTATACTCGTCCGGAAATTGAACGTATCTTGAAGGTCGGCTTTGAATATGCAATGAAACGCCGTAAACACCTGACCGTAGTAGATAAAGCCAATGTATTGGCCTCTTCTCGTTTGTGGCGTCAGATTGCACAGGAGATGGCTCCTCAGTACCCGGAAGTGACTACCGATTATATGTTTGTGGATAATGCAGCCATGAAGATGATTCAGGAACCCAAGTTCTTCGATGTAATGGTTACAGAAAATACGTTCGGTGATATTTTGACAGATGAAGGTTCAGTAATCAGCGGTTCAATGGGCTTGTTGCCTTCGGCTTCTACAGGAGAGAGCACACCGGTGTTTGAACCGATTCACGGTTCATGGCCACAAGCAAAGGGATTGAACATTGCCAATCCGCTGGCACAGATTCTTTCCGTAGCTATGTTGTTTGAATATTTCGATTGTAAGGAAGAAGGTGCGCTTATTCGTCGTGCAGTAGATGCTTCTTTGGATGCCAATGTACGCACTCCGGAAATTCAGGTAGAAGGCGGAGCAAAATATGGAACAAAAGAAGTTGGTGCCTGGATTGTAGACTATATTAAGAAGGCATAGGACGAAATATCTTATTAAATAGAAAGGGAGGTCGCTTCATGGCAGGCCTCCCTTTTTATGTTTAGAACTTCTTGATTCGGATGTGGCAGTAGGGTTCTCCTCCTGTCTTGTCATAGTAGTGCTGGTGATAATCTTCAGCCGGCCAGAATTCTGATGCCGGAGTAAGGCGGGTATTTACCTCGTAGCCTTTTTCTCTTAACAGCTGGATGATTGCTTCAGCTTCTGCTTTCTGCGCTTCGTTCAGATAAAAAATCTCACTTCGGTACTGCGGACCTATGTCAGGACCTTGTCCGTCTGTCTGTGCCGGGTCGTGTATCTCGAAGAAAAGTTTGCACAATTCCTTGTAAGTGGTCTGCTCCGCATCGTATTCCACTAATACGGCTTCTGCGTGTCCCGTAGAGTGTGCTTTTACTTCCTGATAAGTTGGGTGCTGTTCTTTTCCTCCCGTATATCCTACTGTGCTGCCTACGACTCCTTTGGCTCTCTCCATCTGGTGTTGTACTCCCCAGAAGCATCCGCAGGCAAAAATGGCTTTTTCTATTTTCATGATAATCGTCTGTTTAATGATTGTTCAAACTTACAAAAAAATATTGTAATCCCTCCTGAGTTAGAGGAAGAAATACTACCTTCGTCGCAAATTCAAACGAAAGAAGAAATGAAATACATTGTGTGTATTCTTTGTGTATGGGTACTCAGTCTTCCTTTGCAGGCCCAGTCATATAATGATGTGGTAGAGCAGGCAATGGACTGTGTAAAAAAGGACAGTCTTGTGCAGGCGGAACGTCTTTTCCGGCAGGCACTGAAAATGGAACCGGATAATGCCCGGAATGCCCTGCTTTTCTCGAATTTAGGTACGGTGCAGAAGCGTATGGGAAAGACAGATGAGGCCATTGAATCTTACACTCTGGCATTGAACATCATTCCCTATTCTACTACCATGTTATTGAATCGGGCTGCTCTCTATCTGGAAAAGGATTTGACACAAAAGGCGTATCTGGATTATTGTAATGTAATCGACCTTTTGCCTAAGAATCTGGAAGCCCGTCTTTTTCGTGCCTATATTTATATGCAACGTCGCGAATATAAGGAAGCACGTGTAGATTACAATGTGGTGCTGGAGCAGGATGTGAAAAACAAGACGGCGCGTATCGGGATTATCATGTTGGACGAGAAGGAAGGACGACATCAGTCAGCGATGGACGCTATGAACCTGCTGGTTTCAGACTATCCTCGTGATGTATCCGTACTTCGGATGCGTGCCAATATGGAGTGGGAACACGGACAGGCAGAGGCCGCTTTGTTCGATTTGGATGAAGTCTTGAAGCTTGACTCGCGGGACGCATCTTGCTATGTGATGAAGGGAGATATTTATTTGCAACAGAAAAGAAAGGCAGAAGCCCGAGAGGCATATGAGAAGGCGTTGGAATTGGGAGTATCTCGGGCTGAATTGGCTGAAAAACTGAAACAATGTAAATAGTATTTGATAAAAACTTTCGTTTTTGTTTGTACTTTTTAAAAAGTTTTTGCTATCTTTGCCTAAAATAGGTGACGTGTGATGCAAATTCGTTCGGTTATAAAATTGGGAGTAGTGCTTTCCGTGGTACTTTTTTGTATCGGGATTGCTTTTTATGGTTTTGCCCGTTTAAGTATGGCCGATAAGGAAAGCCGTGTGGATGTTTTTGAATTTATTCCTAAAGATTGTGCGGGTATTCTTGAAACGGATAACATTGATAATTTTATGCATGGCTTTTCACAGGCAGCCTACTCTTCTCAGTTGGATACGCTTCATCGTGCTGGTTTGATGAATGATATATTGAGTGATTTGAGTCGGTATTCTTCAGCGGCAGCCCATGGACTTTCCTATCAAATGAATCATGTGGTATTCAGTTTCCATTATCCCCATACAGCCATGGATGTGGTGGCTTATTTCTGTATTGGGAAAGAAGGAAAGCATCAGCTTATTGAGGCGGTAAAAGGAAAACATGGATCTGATTTTGTGCCGAAAAAAGAAATTTACCGGGGCAAGAAAATAGAAATTTATCCACTTAGTTCTACGAAATATCTGTCAGTGTATACTACAGATGGTTTGGTCGTAGTCAGCTATCAGAAAAAATTGATAGAGCAGGTGATTGATGCAGTGAAGGATAATAGTTCACTCCGTGAAGATTCGGTTTTTACTTCTATTCATCACCCTCAGCCGGCTAGCTTTATTACGATTTATGGGCGTACACCTTCAGTCCCATTCTTAGGAAAAGAGTCCTGCCATAGTTGGAGTGAATATGATATTCATTTGAACAGCGAAGTCTTTTATTTGAGTGGGCAGATGAAAGAAGAGCAAGCCGATTGTCTGGACCGTATGTTGCAGGCTGTCAATACAGTTCCTGTAGTTTCTGATAAAGACAGTTTACTGGTGGTATCGGGGCGTGAGCGAGTAGACTCTTGTATCTCTAAGGTGATTGCCTCTCCCTCTCACACCCTGTTTGATGAGTGTGTGTCAAATTTATCGCGTGATGCTTCCTATATTATGGTGACTGATATGGAAAAAGTGGCAGCTTCACCTGAACAGTTTGTTTCATATCTTCCTCCATTCCTTATTCGTCATGCTGATTTATTCCGTTCTTTTATTCTTTCTATACAGTTTACGGAAGTAAACAATCGCTTGTCGCATATCTTTGTGTTTACGTATAAAGAGTGATTGGATTTATCTTAATCGGTTCTTTTCAAAGTGAGGACCTGCTTTGAGGTGAAAATAAAGTAGTGATACTACTGTCAGTGAGGCTCCGAACAAGTAGGCTATTTTGAAGGTAGCAATTTCGGCCAAATATCCTCCTGTAAGCATACCTATTCCCAAGCCTACATCCCATGAAGTCAGGTAAGTGCTGGTGGCTGTGCCACGCTGGCTGTTGGGGGCTAAATTTACAAACAGGGTATTGTAAGCTGGAAACATAGTACCAAATCCTATTCCTAACAGTAGTGAAATCAGGAAGAAAATTCCCGTAGTCACTTCTAAATTCCACTTGACCAGCCATCCGCATGCAGTCAGAGCGAAGTAACATCCACTTACTAGATACAATCCTGCCGCAATTACTTTGGTGACTAATCCTTTGTCGACAAGTCGGCCACTGAATAGGCGGCTCACTGCCATGCCGACAGCCATCAGCGTAAAGAAGAATCCGGTTTCTGCTGTAATACCTATTTCTTGCGCATACATGGCCACGTAGTTGGTAGTCATTCCATAAGGAATGGAGAGCAGCAGGAGGGTGAATCCCGCAGGAAGTCCTTTCAGCAGAATGAAGCGGTCGAGCGATATAGGAGCACGCTTCACTGGAGCCTTATAAGGTGTACGAACGGTCCAGGCCGCTATAAATCCGATTACACACGAACCGAGCGCATACGAGAAGATAGTCGTATAAGAAGCTCCTCCACTGTGCAGGAACAGACCGAACATGGGACCGATTGACATGGCAATGTTGTTGGTAAGTCCATAGTAGCCCAACCCTTCTCCTCGTCGGGAAGACGGCATGATATCGATAACCAGCGTGTTTCCTCCTACCGTAACCATACCGAACGAAAATCCGTGCACAATGCGGAAGATAATAAATAAGGTCAGTGCTGTTGCAGTCATATAGCCGGCAAAAATCAGTGTGAAAATGAAATAAGCCAGCAGGTATAATGGTTTTCGGGCAAATGTATCCAGAATATATCCGGAGAAGGGGCGGATACATAAAGAGGAAATCGTATAGCAGGAAAGAATGACTCCAATAGCGGTATGTGAAGTGTGGAATACTTCCGACAAGTAAAACGGAAGAATGGGGGTAAGAAGCCAAAATCCGAAATAGAGCAGGAAGTTGGCAGCCAGGATGGCACAGAAACTCGGGGTGACAAGTTTTTCTTTTTCCATATTTCGCCGAAAGAAAAAGGGGAGATGGCTGGTTTGAATAGATAAACACGGATTACACTAAGGAAGTCGATACCTCCGGTGTAATCCGTGTTCTTATGATGATGCTATAAATCAGTTCGCTGATTCAAATTCTTCAAGGAAGCGTGTGTCATTTTCAGAGAACATACGCAAGTCTTTAACTTTGTATTTCAGGTTGGTGATACGTTCCACTCCCATACCGAATGCATAACCGGTGTAGACTTTGCTGTCGATGCCGTTTGCTTCCAGTACAGCCGGGTCTACCATACCGCATCCCAAAATTTCTACCCATCCGGTATATTTACAGAACGGACAGCCTTCGCCACCACAGATGTCACAGCTGATATCCATTTCAGCACTGGGTTCTGTGAACGGGAAGTAAGACGGACGAAGACGGATTTTAGTTTCCGGACCGAACATTTCTTGTGCAAACTGCAGCAACACCTGTTTTAAGTCTGTAAATGAAACGTTCTTGTCGATATACAGACCTTCTACCTGATGGAAGAAGCAGTGTGCACGGTAGCTGATAGCTTCATTACGATATACACGTCCCGGACAGATTACACGGATAGGAGGCTGTGAAACTTCCATTACGCGGCTCTGTACAGAAGAGGTGTGTGTACGAAGAATAATGTCAGGGTGACTTTCAATGAAGAATGTATCCTGCATGTCGCGTGCGGGATGGTCTTCTGCAAAGTTCATGGAAGAGAATACATGCCAGTCATCTTCTACTTCCGGACCGTCGGCAATAGTAAAGCCCATGCGGCTGAAAATGTCGATGATTTCATTGCGGACAATCGTCAACGGATGACGTGTTCCAAGATTAACCGGGTAAGCTGTACGGGTCAAGTCAAGTTCGGCAGCTCCGTTGTCCTGATTGTCGAATGCTTCTTTTAAGGTTGCAATCCGTTCCTGTGCAAGGTTCTTCAACTCATTTAATTTCATACCTACTTCTTTCTTCTGTTCAGCAGGTACATTACGGAAGTCAGCCATCAGTGCGTTGATGGCACCTTTTTTGCTCAGGTATTTGATTCGTAACGCTTCCAGTTCTTCTGGATTCTGCGCTGTGAGTCCTTTTACTTCCTGAAGTAACTGTTCTATTTTTGCTAACATATCTCTTCTTTAATTATTTTGTTTGCAAAGGTAAGGATTTAAACTGAAAAATTCAGTTTTTCGTTCAACAAAAAAGAAAACTCTTGTTTCTGAAACAATGATAAGAAAAAAAAGGTATTTTTGCGGCGATATTTGAGGAGACCAGATGAAGAAATTAATCATTGGATGCTGTTTGCTGGCGCTGATGGCATCTTGCGGAGGAGGAAAAAAGAAAGTGGATCCTTTTGCCGCATTGACAGAACAAATTGATTCTATGAAAGTTCTGCCTGATTCGATTCAGGATACCATTGTGGTGGAAGAACAAATACCTGCTTCGGCAGATGAGAGTTTTGCCGATTTTTTCTACAATTTCGCGTCGGATGCAAAGTTTCAGCGGTCGCGCGTGCTATTTCCTTTTTCATTGTATAAAGGCAAACAGGTGAATCGTATCCAAAAGAAGGACTGGAAGCACGATCCTTTATTTAGTCGTGAGCAAGCGTACACGGTGCTTTTCGATAAGGAAGAAGATATGGAAATGGAAAAGGATACCAGTATGCACAGCGTACAGGTAGACTGGATTTTTCTGACTGAGAAAAAAATCAAGCGTTATTATTTTGAACGGAAAAAAGATTCCTGGTTCCTCGAGGCCATTAATGTGGAGAAAATGGCAGAGGAACACGATGGTAAAGAAGATTTCTATACTTTTTATGAACGTTTTTCACGTGATTCGCTTTTCCAGCAGGAACGTTTGCATGAACCTCTGTATTTTGTAACGGCCGATCCCGAAGATGAATTCCAGATATTGGAAACCACGCTGGAACCGGGACAATGGTTTGCTTTTCGTCCCCCGATGATGAAAGGAAAGATGACTAATGTACACTATGGCCAGCCTGAAAATATACATTCCGATTATAAGGTAGTAGAATTCAAAGGATTTGGAAACGGCTTTAGTAATACACTCTATTTTGAACGGCGTGAAAATATCTGGCAACTTATCCGGTTTGAAGATTTGAGCGATTGATGCATTATGAAAGACTATACAAATTACTCATTGCTTCCTTATAATACATTCGGAATGGATGTAAAGGCAGCTCGTTTCGTGGAATATGAATCAGTGAATGAACTGCTCTGCTTTTTGAAAGAGTGGAGAGCACAAAAGACTCCTCTTTTACATGTAGGAAGGGGAAGTAATCTGTTGTTTGTGTCCGATTATCAAGGTACTGTTTTGCATTCAGGTATTAAAGGAATGCAGGTGGTAGGTGAAACCGATGAATGGGTAGAAATACGCGTCGGTGCTGGTGAGGTGTGGGATGACTTTGTAGATTATACAGTCAAGCAAGGATGGTATGGTGCGGAGAATCTGTCCTTAATACCTGGAGAGGTAGGGGCTTCGGCCGTGCAGAATATCGGAGCGTATGGAGTAGAGGCCAAGGATTTGATTGTGTCGGTCGAAACGGTAGCGGTGAATGATGGAACCACTCGTCTTTTTAAGCAAGATGAGTGTGGATATGCGTACCGTGAAAGTGTATTTAAACGAGAGTTGAAAGGGCTTTACATTGTGACTTATGTCACTTATCGCCTGAAAAAACAGCCGGAGTTTCATCTGGATTATGGAAATATCCGCTCCGAGCTGGAGAAGGAGGGAGGAGAATTGTCACTGGAAAAACTTCGTAGTGTGATTATACGTATCCGTGAGGCGAAACTTCCTGATCCGGAAAAGATTGGAAATGCTGGTAGTTTCTTTATGAATCCCATTGTACCGCTTGCACAATTTGAAGATTTGCTCAAGGAATATCCTGATATGCCTTTTTATAAGGTAGGTGATGACCGTGTAAAAATTCCTGCAGGATGGATGATTGACCGTTGCGGATGGAAGGGCAAACGGCTGGGAAATGCCGGAGTACATGACAAGCAGGCATTGGTGTTGGTGAATCTGGGAGGAGCTACCGGAAGTGAAGTGGTCAAACTGGCAGAAGAAGTCGTTCGTTCTGTGAAAGAAAAATTTGGAGTGGCCATTCATCCGGAAGTGAACTTTATTGGAGTAAAACAATGAAAATAACAATTTTAGGAAGCGGGACGTCCATAGGAGTTCCACAAATGGGATGTACTTGTAAAGTATGTACTAGTTCTGACCCACGTGATAACCGTTTGCGCTGTTCCGGTCTGGTAGAAGTAAATGGAGTACGTATTCTTATCGACTGTGGTCCGGATTTTCGCGAACAGATGCTTCGGCTGAATGATTTTCGTGCGATAGACGGAGTGCTGATTACCCATGAACATTATGACCATGTGGGTGGTTTGGATGATTTGCGACCTTTCTGTCAGTTTCGTGACATTCCGGTGTATGCGGAAGATTATACTGCCACTCGCTTGAAGAACCGCATGCCTTATTGCTTTACGGAAAACCTTTACCCCGGTGTACCTCATATTCCATTGAATAATATTAAAGAAGGCGAACCGTTCGTGGTTTCTAATGTGGCTGGAAATCAGGTGGAAGTAATTCCTTTCCGCGTGATGCATGGAAAGCTTCCGATTATGGGTTTTCGTATTGGAAAAATGGCCTGGATTACAGATATGCTGCATCTTCCTGAAAGTTCATACGACTACCTGAAAGGATTGGATTGTCTGGTGATGAATGCCCTGCGTATTGAATACCATTGGACGCACCAGTCTTTGTCCGCGGCATTGGAGCAGACGGCCCGTATTGCAGCTGGAAAAACTTACTTTATCCACATGAGCCATCAGATAGGTTTGCATGCGGAAGTGCAGGAACAGTTGCCGGAAAATGTGTTTTTGGCATATGATGGACTTGTGATAGAACTGGATGAGACGGGGGAGAAGAAATAACTCATAAGATAAATTAATACACCTATCATGCTTTTTTATTGATAAATCTGTATCTTTGTGCCCTATTAAGTAGACATTTAAGTAGAAAAAATCAAAATAATAGGAAAAATGGCACAAGAAGACGTTTTCAAGAAACTTGTTTCACATTGTAAAGAATATGGTTTTGTATTCCCGTCAAGTGATATTTATGATGGGCTGGGAGCCGTATATGATTACGGTCAGAACGGTGTGGAACTGAAAAACAATATCAAACAATACTGGTGGCAGAGTATGGTGCTGTTGCACGACAACATCGTAGGTATTGACTCTGCTATCTTCATGCACCCTACTATCTGGAAGGCTTCTGGTCACGTAGATGCTTTCAATGACCCTTTGATTGACAATCGTGATTCAAAGAAGCGCTACCGTGCCGATGTCTTGATTGAAGATCAAATTGCTAAATACGACGAGAAAATCAATAAGGAAGTAGCGAAGGCTGCCAAGAAATACGGAGAAGCATTCAATGAAGAAGAGTTCCGTAGCACTAATGCACGTGTGCTGGAACATCAGGCAAAACGTGATGCATTGCATGAACGTTATTCAAAGGCTATGAATGCCAATGACTTGGCTGAACTTCGTCAGATTATTCTGGATGAAGAAATCGTATGTCCTATTTCTGGTACAAAAAACTGGACAGAAGTTCGTCAGTTCAACCTGATGTTTACTACTGAAATGGGATCTACTGCAGACGGTGCTATGAAGGTATACCTGCGTCCGGAAACTGCTCAGGGTATTTTTGTGAACTACCTGAACGTGCAGAAAACAGGACGTATGAAGATTCCGTTCGGTATTGCACAGATTGGTAAGGCTTTCCGTAATGAAATTGTAGCTCGTCAGTTCATCTTCCGTATGCGTGAGTTCGAACAGATGGAAATGCAGTTCTTCGTAAAACCGGGAACAGAACTCGACTGGTTCAAGAAATGGAAAGAAATCCGTTTGAAATGGCATAAGGCGCTGGGCTTCGGTGATGATCACTATCGTTATCATGACCATGAAAAACTGGCTCACTATGCTAATGCTGCTACTGATATTGAATTCCTGATGCCGTTCGGATTCAAGGAAGTAGAAGGTATTCACTCACGTACTAACTTCGACTTGAGCCAGCACGAAAAATTCTCAGGAAAGAGCATCAAGTACTTTGATCCGGAAATCAACGAAAGCTACACTCCGTATGTCATCGAAACTTCTATTGGTGTAGACCGTATGTTCCTGAGCGTGATGAGTGCGGCTTATCATGAAGAAAAACTGGAAAATGGCGAAACTCGTGTGGTATTGAAATTGCCTGCAGCTCTGGCACCGGTGAAACTGGCTGTCATGCCGTTGGTGAAAAAAGATGGTCTGCCTGAAAAGGCTCGTGAAATCGTGAACGACCTGAAATTCCACTTCAACTGCCAGTACGATGAAAAAGATTCTATCGGAAAGCGTTACCGTCGTCAGGATGCCATCGGTACTCCGTACTGTATTACCATCGACCACCAGACATTGGAAGACAACTGCGTAACTCTGCGTAACCGTGACACCATGGAACAGGAACGTGTGGCTATTGCAGATTTGAATAATATCATTGCAGACAAGGTAAGCATCACCAGCTTGCTGAAAACATTGCAGTAATAAATTAAACCTACATGAATAAGAACCTATTTTGGCTGATTGCCCTGTTATTCCCTCTTTCTTTCGGTTTTGTGTCGTGTGCAGAAGACACAGCTGTGGAAGATCCGTATGCGAATTGGCAAGTTCGTAATGAACACTATATCGATTCCATTGCGGATGTGGCTCGCGCAAATTTGGGAGAAGAAGTGGGAAAATGGAAAATATATCGGAATTATAAAATTGCGAATGAAAGTACGACTCCGGGATTGGGGGGTACAATTGTTACTAATCCTTACGAAACTCCTGCCAGTGCGAGTGATTCTGTATATATGAGAATTATTGAGGTTGGAAAAGAGGAAGGGTTGACCCCATTGTTTACGGATAGTGTGAGCGTGTATTATCGTGGAAAACTGATAAATGGAACTGTATTTGATCAAAACTATACAGGAGATTTGGATGAAAAAATCCACGTGCCTACTCATTTTGCATTGCAGGCTAATCAGACAGATGGATTGATTGTAGGTTGGATTACTGCATTGCAACGAATGAAAGAAGGACAGCGGGTGGAATTGTATATTCCGGCAGCCCTTGGATATGGTACGCAAAGTCAGTCGTCTATTCCAGCCAATTCAGTATTGATATTTGATTTGAAGCTGGAAAAAGTGATTCATCCTGATGGCATAGAAAGCTACAGTTTGAAAGTGAACTGATAGTAGATATTGATATCGATAAAAAGACGGTGAGGAAGTGGTTTCGAGACACTTCTTCACCGTCTTTTTTATCATAGTTGATGTGAGTTTAGGAGTAAGAAAATCGGTTTGTGTAGTGAAGCCGAAAGTTCAGGTAGTTATTAGAAAAACCGTTTGTTTCATTTTATGTTTCTCCTACCGGAAACGTACGTTTTTCATGCGGGAAACTTACGGTTCCGCTTCGGAAAACGTAGGGTTTGCAGGCGGGAAACATAAAAAGTATTGATTCGGCTTTTCATTTACGCGGGTATATTTAGAATTATTCAGGTGTGTAGGAAGCTCAATGGAGAGCCGGTGAGCGTGTTCTGTGTCAACTGCCTTTTGTTTTTTAGGAGATTTCTTCGTATTTTTGTGCCCGACAGAAAAAGAATGAAGCAGATATTCGGTACATATTGTTTGCTGTTGGTCAGCCTGTGGGTGCTGGTGGTAGGTGTGTTTCCACACCATCATCACAATGAGGCGTTTTGTGTCAGTCCGGATATGGAGACTTGCGCCTCGTCATCGCATGACGGATGCGAAGGACGGCATCATTGTGCAGGAGACGCCGACAAGCATGCGTGTGACATCAGTTGTGTCACCCACCTGTCTTTTTCTGTTCCTCATCATTTGCCGGATTTTACACCGGACTATACATTCTATACGTTGATTTATCTGTCATCCCTTTGTCTGGAAGCTCCATCTGTTTCCTTTGAGCGAGGGGATATGATTTCCTATTACGTAGAAAAACTGCACGCACGGCATTTTTCTGCTGTTCGTAATTTTCGTGCTCCTCCTTTTGCTGTTGTAGCTTGATTTTTAGGGACGTTACTGCACTTTGCAACCTGCTTGCAACGTGTAGGATTTATTTTTGCAAACAAAAAACAACAGTATTCAATGAAAAACTATATTTTGACAGGAACATTGTGTATGTTCCTTTTTGGGGGATGCGGAGAACACGCACACGACCATGAGCATGAAGGTCATGACCATGAAGCGGAAATACATGCAGAAGAAAAAACAGCTCATTCAGATGAAATCGTACTGACACCGGAGAAAGCAAAAGCGGCTGGGGTGGAAGCTGAAGTGGTTCACCCGGGATCCTTTCGGGAAGTGATACAGGTTGGCGGACAGATTCTGTCGGCACAAGGCCAGGAGGCAACGGTGGTAGCGGCTTCCTCGGGAGTGGTGTCTTTCTCCCGCAAAATTGCGGAAGGAATTGAAGTGGGCAAGGGCTGTGAACTGCTGAGTGTATCTGCCGAGCACATTCAGGAGGGTGACCCCGTGAGAAAGGCAAAGGTGGCCTATGAAAAAGCCAAGGAAGAATACGAACGTGCAGAGAAATTAGTAGGCAGCCAGATTGTATCGCAGAAAGAATTCGCCGCTTTGCGTGAGGCATACCAGAATGCCCGTCTGACATACGAGGCTTTGCTGCCCAGCAAGTCGGGTAAGGGAGTAGCCGTGAAGGCACCTATCGGCGGCTTCGTGAAAAACTGCCTGGTGAAGGAAGGCGATTACGTAACGGTGGGACAGCCGTTGATGACGGTGACTCAGATGCGCCGCTTGGTGCTGAAGGCCGATGTGTCAGAACGCTATTATGCACAACTTCCCCGCATTGTGTCGGCTAACTTCAAGACACCTTATAATAATAAAGTCTACTGCCTGGAGAACTTGGGCGGAAAAGTGCTTTCGTTTGGAAAATCATCAGGCGATACATCTTATTATGTACCGGTGACATTCGAATTTGACAACCGTGGCGACATGGTTCCAGGTGCATTTGTGGAAGTCTTCCTGCTGTCGGGCGAACGTCAGGGAGTTATCAGTCTGCCGGAATCGGCGTTGACCGAAGAGCAGGGACTTTATTTTGTGTACCTGAAACTCGACGACGAGTGTTATAAAAAACAAGAAGTACAATTAGGAACCTCCAACGGAGAGCGGGTAGAAATTCTTTCCGGTCTGAAAGACGGAGATACCGTGGTGACCCGTGGTGCCATTCATGTGAAACTGGCTGCCGCTTCCAATGCCATTCCGGCTCATTCACACAACCATTAAAAGTGACACGCTATGCTGAATAAAATTATACGATTTTCGCTACAGAACCGCTTGCTGGTTCTGGTGGCTTCGGTGTTGTTGCTGATAGGAGGAACCTATACTGCTTTCCATACCGAAGTGGACGTGTTCCCTGACTTGAATGCGCCTACCGTAGTGGTGATGACCGAAGCCAACGGGATGGCTGCTGAAGAGGTAGAGCAGCTGGTTACTTTCCCGATAGAGACTGCCGTAAACGGGGCTACTCATGTACGCAGGGTACGTTCTTCCTCTACCACGGGATTTTCTGTCGTATGGGTGGAATTTGAGTGGGATACCGATATCTACCTGGCACGCCAGATTGTGTCGGAAAAATTAGCGGCGGCAGGCGAGGGCTTGCCCGACAATGTGGGTAAACCGACATTGGGCCCTCAGTCGTCTATCTTAGGAGAGTTATTGATTGTGGGACTGACTTCCGACTCCACTTCCATGCAGGATTTGCGTACCATGGCCGACTGGACCATCCGTCCGCGTCTGCTGTCTACCGGAGGTGTGGCTCAGGTAGCTGTACTGGGAGGCGACATCAAGGAATATCAGATTCTGGTTCATCCGGACCGTATGCGCCACTACGGCGTGACGTTGGGCGAAGTGATGGAAGTGTCACGAGGCATGAACCAGAACACCAACGGAGGAGTCATTTATGAATACGGAAATGAATACATCGTGCGTGGAGTCATCTCTACCGACGATGTGCGTAAGTTGGGACGTGCCGTCATCAAGACCACTCCGGACGGAGCACCCATTACCTTGGAAGATGTGGCCGATGTACGTATCGGGTCGCAGCAACCCAAGTTGGGACTGGCTTCCGAAAAAGGAAAGCCGGCGGTACTTATTACGGTGACTAAGCAACCGAATACCGGAACCATTGAGCTGACCGAAAAACTGGAAGCCGCTTTGGCCGATTTGCAAAAGAACTTGCCGAAGGATGTACATATTTCTACCGACATTTTCCGTCAGTCACGCTTTATTGAGAGCTCTATCAGCAACGTGCAGGACTCACTTTACGAAGGGGCCATTTTCGTGGTGATTGTGCTGTTCCTGTTCCTGGCCAACACACGTACTACGATTATTTCACTGATAACCCTTCCCTTGTCGCTTGTGGTAGCCATCCTGACCTTGCATTACCTGGGACTCAGTATCAATACCATGAGTCTGGGTGGTATGGCCATTGCCATCGGTTCGCTGGTGGACGATGCCATTGTGGACGTGGAAAATGTATGGAAGCATCTGCGTGAAAACCGTCAGTTGCCGTTAGCGGAACGGAAGCCGGTACGGGAAGTTGTCTTTCAGGCTTCACGTGAGGTACGTATGCCTATTCTGAACTCTACGTTGATTATCATTGTCAGCTTTATTCCTCTTTTCTTCCTGAGCGGAATGGAAGGACGTATGCTGGTGCCGCTGGGTATTTCTTTTATCGTTTCTTTGTTTGCTTCTACGATAGTAGCTTTGACCCTGACTCCGGTACTTTGCAGCTACCTGTTGGGTAAAAATACGTCCAAGGGAGAGGGATTGCCCAAGGAAGCCTTCCTTGCTGTATGGTTGAAGAAATATTATGAGCGTGCCTTGCTCTGGGCGCTGGAACATAAGAAGACGGTACTGGGAGGAACGGTAGCTTTCTTTATCGTGGCGTTGGGAATTTTCTTTACGTTGGGACACAGCTTCCTTCCTTCTTTCAATGAAGGTTCCTTTACCATCAATGTCAGTTCATTGCCGGGTATTTCACTGGAAGAATCCGACAAGATAGGCCGTCAGGCAGAAGAACTGCTGCTTTCGATTCCTGAAATTCAGACTGTAGCCCGTAAGACAGGACGTGCGGAGCTGGATGAACATGCGCTGGGAGTGAATGTGTCCGAAATAGAAGCACCTTTTGAACTGAAAGACCGCTCGCATGCTGAATTATTGGATGAAGTGCGTCACAAACTGTCGGTCATTACGGGTGCCAACATTGAAATCGGGCAGCCCATCAGCCACCGTATTGATGCCATGTTGAGCGGTACGCAGGCTAGCATTGCCATCAAGCTGTTCGGCGACGACCTGAACCGGATGTTTGCCATTGGTAACCAGATAAAGGAGGCGGTGAGCGATGTCGAAGGAATTGCCGACCTGAATGTGGAGCAGCAGATTGAGCGTCCGGAATTGAAGATTGTGCCGAAGCGTGAAATGTTGGCTAAATACGGTATCTCGTTGCCGCAGTTCAGTGAGTTTGTTACGGTCAACATGGCCGGTGAGGTCGTGTCGCAGGTATATGAACAGGGAAAGACCTTTAACCTGGTGGTACGTGCTGCAGAATCCGACCGTGGTACGATGGAACGTGTCAAGGAACTGATGATTGATGATGCACAAGGCCGAAAGATTCCTCTTTCCTATGTGGCAGATGTGACTTCTTCCATGGGTCCCAATACCATCAACCGTGAGAACGTAAAACGAAAAATCGTAATCTCAGCCAATACCAGCGGACGCGACCTGCGCAGTGTGGTGAACGACATCCAGCACCGGGTGGAAGAAAAAATCAGTTTGCCGGAAGGGTATCATATAGAATACGGCGGACAGTTTGAAAGTGAACAGGCTGCCAGTCGTACCTTGTTGCTGACTTCTTTGATGAGTATTGCAGTGATTTTCCTGTTGCTGTACATGCAGTTCCACGATGCGGCAGAGAGTGGCGTTATTCTGTTGAATCTGCCTTTGGCCCTGATTGGAGGAGTCTTTGCCCTCTTCCTGACCACGGGTGAAGTCAGCATTCCCGCCATTATCGGTTTCATCTCGTTGTTCGGAATCGCTACCCGTAACGGAATGCTGCTTGTTACACACTACAATCTGTTGCGTGAAGAACAGCAGTTGGGAGTGCGTGAAAGTGTGGTGCGCGGTTCGCTCGACCGTCTGAATCCGATTCTGATGACGGCTCTTTCCTCTGCTTTTGCCTTGATTCCGCTGGCCTTGCGCGGCGATTTGCCGGGAAATGAAATTCAGAGTCCGATGGCGAAGGTCATTCTGGGAGGTCTGCTGACTTCTACTTTCCTGAATGCGTTTGTCATTCCTATTGTGTACGAGTTAATGAACCGGAAGAAAAACCTTAAAAGAACAGAAGAATGAAAAAAATAGGATGGATGTGGCTTGCAGGACTGGCATTTGCCAGCAGCGTGCAGGCACAGAAAATAGAAGAAGTATTGCAGTCTGTAGAGCAGAATAACAAGGAACTGCAGGCGGTCTTTCATTCTACGGAAGCTGCCAAGATGGAAGTGCAGACGCAGAATAACCTGGAAGACCCCAGTGTGGAGTACAGCCCGTTCTTTGCCAAAGGAATAGATGGAATGGCCAGTTCGGAACTGGTGGTGACACAGGGATTTGATTTCCCGACCTTGTATGCGGCACGTAATCGTTCCGGGAAACTGCAGAAAGATGTGCTCGACCGTCAGCAGCAGGCGCTTCGCCGCGATATTCTGCTGCAGGCCAAGAATCTGTGTCTCGACCTGATTCGCCTGAATCAGGAGCAGGCTTTGCTCATGGAACGGCAGAAAAATGCCGATGCCCTGTTGCAGTTGTTTGAAAAGCGTTTGAAAGAAGGAGATGCCAATGCCTTGGAGGTGAATAAAATCAAGATGGAACGCATGAAGGTGCAGACGGAAGTGGCGCAGAACCATGCGGCACATCGTACGGCACTTCAGCAACTGCTGGCGATGAACGGCAACCTCCCGTTGGAGTTTGCAGAAGACCGTTATCCGGCAGTGGAAGCCATTCGTGACTATCATACATTGTACAACGAGGTAATGATGCAGGATGCAGATCTTCAGGCAGCAGATGCGGCTTCCCGTGCAGCTGCGGAACAGGTAAGCGTGAACAAGCAGAACTGGTTGCCCAAGCTGGAGGTGGGCTATCGTCGCAATACGTCAGTAGGTGAGAAAAGCAACGGTTTTCTGGTAGGAGGAAGTTTCCCGATATTCTCTAACCGGAAGAAACTGAAGATTGCCAAGGCGCAGGCCTTGAGTGCCAATCTGCAACTGGACAATACCCGCTTGCAGGTGGAAGCAAGAATACAGGGACAGTTCAATGAAATGCAGCAGCTTCAGGAAGCAATGCAGGCCTACGATGTGCCTTTGATGCATCATACTCTCCGCTTGCTTTATGATGCCGTGACTGCCGGACAACTTTCGATTATTGACTTTTATGTAGAGGCCGATAACGTGTACGGCAACCTGCAAAGTTATATTACCCTTGAAAACCAGTATCAGAAACTGATGGCAGATATTTATAAAAACCGTCTTTGATAGGTTCTAAAAAAATCCGTCCCCGGTAATTTATCGCTAATTACCGGGGACGATTTTTTAGTCAAGTCAGTTTGTCATTCAAATCTTTTCTAATGGAATATTCAGGGCTTTTGCCACTCCCTTTCCATAATTTTCATCCGCTTTCATGCAGTTCCGTATATGGCGAAGCTTGATTTCTTCCGGAATATCTCCCATGGCTCTTGCCGTATTATCGAAGAGCACCTGCTGCTGGGCGGGAGTCATCAGTCGGAACAGATCGCCCGGCTGAGAGTAGTAATCTGAATCATCTTCCCGGTAGTCCCATTGGTAAGCGGCTCCATCGAGTTCCAACGGCGGTTCCTTGTATTCCGTCTGGTGCTGCCATTCTCCGTAGCTGTTGGGCTCATATCCTAACGTAGACCCGTGGTTTCCGTCTACGCGCATCTGTCCGTCCCGATGATACATATTCAGGAAAGGACAACGACTGCGGTTGACCGGAATCTGGTGATGGTTCACTCCCAGTCGGTAGCGCTGTGTATCTCCGTAAGAGAACAGACGTCCTTGCAGCATACGGTCGGGGGAGAAACTGATACCCGGCACCACATTGGCCGGATTGAACGCCGCCTGCTCTACATCCGCGAAGTAGTTTTCCGGATTGCGGTTCAGTTCCATCACGCCCACCTCAATCAACGGATATTCTTTCTGCGACCAGACTTTGGTCAGGTCGAACGGATTGAACGGACAGTTCTTGGCCTGCTCTTCCGTCATTACCTGAATGTACATAGTCCATTTGGGGAAGTCGCCTTTCTCAATGCTTTCATACAAATCGCGCTGGTGGCTTTCACGGTCTTTGGCAATGATGGCTTCTGCTTCTGCATCGGTCAGGTTTTTGATGCCCTGCTGCGTATGCAGGTGGAATTTCACCCAAGTGCGTTTTCCTTCTGCGTTGATAAGTGAGAATGTATGGCTTCCGTATCCGTGCATGTGGCGGTAAGAGGCTGGAATACCTCGGTCGCTCATGGTGATGGTTACCTGATGCAGTGCTTCAGGTAGTAACGTCCAGAAATCCCAGTTGTTGCGTGCGCTTCGCATGTTGGTGCGCGGGTCACGTTTTACCGCATGATTCAGGTCGGGAAATTTCAATGGGTCACGAAGGAAGAAGATGGGGGTGTTGTTACCTACCAAATCCCAGTTACCTTCTTCTGTATAGAATTTGATGGCGAATCCGCGAATGTCACGTTCGGCATCTGCCGCTCCTCGTTCACCGGCTACGGTAGAGAAACGGACAAACAGTTCTGTTTCTTTTCCAATCTGTGAGAAAATAGCGGCCTTGGTGTAGGCTGTAATGTCATGAGTGACCGTAAATTTTCCGAAGGCACCGGAGCCTTTGGCATGCATACGCCGTTCCGGAATCACTTCGCGGTCAAAGTGTGCCAGTTTCTCAAGAAACCATACGTCTTGTAAAAGCATCGGGCCTCTCCGTCCCGCGGTGGCCACATTGTGGTTGTCGGCTACAGGTGCTCCTGAAGCGCTGGTCAGTTTTTTATTTTCCATACAATATTACATTTATAATTAATAAAAAAGGGATGTACTGATAAATTGGTCTAATATCTTTTTGTCTGTTTCTGTCAGCAATCCGTTTTTGGATTTCAGGAAAGGTATGTGGGTGTTCCTTGAAATCTTCAATGTTTTCTTCATTTTCCGGTACATACTGCCTGTCCTGAATTTATACGTGGTAAAAAGGAGTGTACGATGCGGAGATATGCGTCCTGCCATTTTCCGGCTGCATGCACTCCATTTCTTGTGGGGGTGCTGTCCGACGACGAACCAGCCGCACGTCCAGCATCCGGAGATAAGGAAGTCCGTCTCGTTCAGCTTTTGAGTGTCAAAATCAGAAATGGCACTCAGGCTGACGTTCAACCCTTTTGACCAGAGATACATGGCTATCTCTCGTGCGAAAAAGGCGGTCTTTCCTTTGTGGCTGTAATATAAGACAGTGGCTTTCATCTTATTGGCAACAACATGGTTCTTTAGTGATAATTACCCGGCTGTTGGGCAAATCAGGAATGTAGATAAAACCGTCTTTTACGGTAATGTCAGCAGGGCCTGTAAGAGGCTGGTCTAGTTTGATTTCCATCGGAGATACACGACCGTTGCTCAGGTCTATTTTACTCAGCTGAGCCGGAGTCCAATTGGTCACAATCAGTGACTTTCCATCGGATGAAAAGGCTATGCCGTCGTATTGGCCGGTGATTTCTGTCAGTTTTTGGGTTACAGGTTGGGATAGATTGTCGATACGGTAGATTACATTCTCAGCCTTTGTGATTCCATCGGCCGGATAGGAAGCCACATACATCACTCCGTTGCGGATAAGGAGTCCGTTGGGACCGCTTATCTGCAGCCACTCTTCCGGTTCTCCCGGTTGGGCCGGGTTACTGATGTCCAGACGGAAAATACGGTTGGTATTTGTGACGGAGGCATACAGATAATTTCCGTCGGCTGCCAGGTCGTTGACAAACAAATTACCCTCAGGCAGCATAATGACTTGTGGTTGCTCCTCCTTTTGCGTCAGATGATACACCACAATCTTGTTTACATCGCATACATAAAGATAGTCATTTCGTACGAACATTCCTTTTGGGGCAGACAGATTGCCGTCGGCAGGTATCAGTACTTCGGTATTTCCATCCTTATAATAAGCAATGTAGCCTTTCCCTTCCGAGTTCAGTGGATTCAGCTCAGACGTACCGAAGTTCGCAATCAGAATACCTTCCTGATAGGGATAAGTGCTTTCACAATAACGGAGATCTTCGCTGACTATTTTTGCGGTTTGTGCCGAGACAGTTATTGCCAGCCAGGCACACATTAAACTGATGATTTTTTTCATATAGCGTTTCTTTTTTAACAAAGATAAGCGGGATGAGAATATTTATTTATATTTGCAAAACTCATTTTTTCGATAATATCCATAGATAAAAACGATAAGGAAATGGAACTGCGTCAATTGAAATACTTTAAGGAGGCCTGCGAACTACAGAACTTTTCAGAGGCTGCGCGTGTGCTGCACATCTCTCAAAGTACCCTTTCACAGCAAATCAAACAGCTGGAAGATGAGCTGGATGTGCTGCTGTTCGACCGCATTGGCAAGCGGATTGTACCTACGGAGGCCGGGTTGGCTTTTCTGCCTTATGCCGTCAGGGCAATACGCGATGCAGAAAACGGGAAACAGATTATTCGCGACCTGAAAGGTATTGAAACGGGAGTGCTTCATGTAGGAGTGACTTACAGCATGAGTCCGTTATTGATTGCAGCATTGGGATTATTTTCCAAGACTTATCCCAAAATAAAGGTCAATGTCAGTTTTGGCACTTCCGAAGAGTTGTTGGACAGATTAGAGGCAAATCAGTTGGATTTTGTGTTGTCCTTTAAACCGGAAGGCGTGTCAGAGCATCTGGAAACCATGCCTTTGTTCTCTTCTATGCTCCGCTTTATTGTGCACTGTTCCCATCCGTTGGCCGAATTGTCGTCCATCACCTTGAAGCGGCTTTCTGAAACTCCCTTGATTCTGCCGGGAAAAGGATTTGCCACCCGAAAAAGAGTAGACGACCTGTGTCGGAAGCATCAGTTGGAGCTGACGGTAGGCGTGGAGATGAACGACGTGCATACCATCATTCATACCTTGCGCGAAGGCTATTGGGGAACGATATTGACGCAGGCGGCTGTACGGGGAGAAGAGAACCTGGTACAAATTCCGATATTGTGTGCCGACAAACTGACTTCACAGGGCTTTTTGTTCTGGGCACAGGGAGATTACCGTAAGAAATCGGCATTGGCTTTTGCTGATTTTCTCCGAAAAGTGGCAGGAGGAGAAGAGAGAAGCTAAATAATGATAAGATGTAAAAAAGACAGGTTCCTGTTTCTCTTAATCCGTTCTGAATTATTAACTTTGTCGGTCGATAAAAATTAAAACAGAAACACAGCGCTATGCCATTAAATTTACCCGATAAACTGCCCGCAATTGATTTGCTGAAGGAGGAGAATATTTTCGTTATCGATAATTCTCGTGCCAGCTCACAGGATATTCGTCCGCTGAAAATTGTGGTGCTGAACCTGATGCCCATCAAGATTACTACAGAAACCGATTTGATTCGTTTGCTTTCGAACTCTCCTCTTCAGATAGAGGTGAGCCTGATGAAGCTGAAAAGTCATACGTCAAAAAATACGCCGGTGGAACACATGAAAGCTTTCTATCGCGACTTTGAACTGATGAAGAATGAGAAGTTCGACGGAATGATTATTACGGGTGCACCGGTGGAACATCTCGATTTTGAGGATGTAAATTATTGGGATGAAATCACGGAGATTTTCGAGTGGACCCGTACGCATGTGACTTCTACTTTTTATATCTGCTGGGCAGCACAGGCGGGATTGTATTATCATTATGGCATTCCGAAATATCCGCTGGAAAAGAAAATGTTCGGAATTTTTGAACATCATATCTGCGACGGATTCCAGCATTTACCTATTTTCCGTGGGTTTGATGATGTGTTTTATGTACCGCACAGCCGTCATACGGAAGTCCGTCGGGAAGACATCGAGAAATGTGAAGGCTTGCAGGTGATTTCGGAATCGGCCGACTCAGGTGTACACATTGTGATGGCTCGCGGCGGACGTGAGTTTTTCGTGACCGGACATTCCGAATATTCTCCTTATACTTTGGACACGGAGTATCGCCGTGACCTGGATAAGGGACTTCCTATTGAAATGCCTCGAAACTATTATCGTGAGGACAATCCGGAGAAAGGACCGTTAGTACGCTGGCGAAGTGTGGCCAACCTCTTGTTCTCCAATTGGTTGAACTATTATGTATATCAGGAAACTCCTTACGACATCAATCAGATAAAATAATGCTCAGACAACGTCCTATCGAACTGCTTGCTCCGGCAAAGAACTTGGAGTGTGGAATGGAAGCCATTAATCATGGTGCCGATGCGGTGTATATCGGTGCACCTCGTTTTGGCGCGCGTGCAGCTGCCGGAAATTCCCTGGAAGACATTGAAGCCCTGGTGCGTTACGCACATTTGTATCGGGTGCGTATTTACGTGACTGTCAATACAATTTTGAAAGATGAAGAACTGGCAGAAACGGAGAAAATGATTTGGGATTTGTACCGGATTGGGGTGGATGCCTTGATTGTGCAGGATATGGGGATTACCCGTCTGAATCTTCCTCCGATTCCTTTGCATGCCAGTACGCAGATGGACAACCGCACTCCGCAAAAAGTAAAATTCCTGACTGAGGCTGGTTTCCGTCAGGTGGTGTTGGCCCGTGAGCTGACGCTGGATGAAATTGCAAAGATTCATGCAGCCTGTCCGGATACACCGCTGGAAGTGTTTGTACACGGAGCCTTGTGCGTAAGCTATAGTGGACAATGTTATGTCAGCCAGGCTTGCTTTGGCCGTAGTGCCAACCGGGGAGAGTGTGCACAGTTCTGTCGCCTGAGTTTTGATATGGTAGATGCCGACGGGAAAACGATTGCCCGTGGCAAACATCTGCTGTCCTTGAAGGATATGAACCAGAGTGAGAACCTGGAAGCCTTGCTGGATGCCGGTGCTTCTTCACTGAAAATAGAAGGACGTTTGAAGGATGTGGCTTATGTAAAGAATGTGACGGCTTACTATCGCCAGAAACTGGATGCGATATTTAAACGCCGCAAAGAATATATACGTGCTTCTTCCGGCACGGTCCGCCTGGCTTTTCGTCCGCAATTGGACAAGAGTTTCAGCAGGGGCTTTACCGATTATTTCCTGCACGGACGTACACCGGATATTTTCTCCTTCCATACGCCGAAGTCGTTAGGTGAAGAAATGGGAGTGGTGAAGGAGGTACGCGGCAACTATTTTACCGTGGCAGGTGTCAAACCTTTCAGTAACGGTGACGGACTTTGTTATCTGGATGAGGCGGGAAAACTGCATGGATTCCGGGTAAATCGCGTAGAAAACAATAAACTTTATCCGCAGGAAATGCCACGCCTTCGACCGAAGACCAAGCTTTACCGTAACTTTGACCAGGAGTTTGAGCGGGTGATGCAGAAAAAATCGGCAGAGCGGAAGATAGCCGTGGCCATGGTATTGGAAGAAAACAATTTCGGATTTACACTGACTTTGACCGATGAGGACGATAATAGCATCAGCGTGACATTGCCGTACGAAAAAGCACCGGCGCGTACACCCCAGGCTGAAAACCTGAGAAATCAGTTGGGCAAGTTGGGAAATACGCCTTTTGAACTGGAACGTTTGGATATTACTTTATCGGGCGACTGGTTTATTCCTTCGTCAGTGCTGGCAGATTTACGTCGTACGGCAGTGGAGAAACTACTGGAGGCTCGTCGTATCAACTATCCTCAGGAAAGAGTCCGTTTCCCAAAAACAGTTCATGCCTTTCCGGCAGGCGAACTGACCTATTTAGGTAATGTGATGAACGGTAAGGCACAGGCTTTCTACCATGACCATGGAGTGAAGCGCGTGGAGCCGGCTTTTGAAAAGGAAGTACAGGCCGATGCGGTGTTGATGTTCTGCAAGCATTGCCTGCGTTATAGCATGGGATGGTGTCCGGTACATCATAAGGTGAAGTCGCCTTATCGTGAGCCGTATTACCTGGTAAGTACGGATGGACGACGTTTCCGCCTCGACTTTGACTGTAAGGTTTGTCAGATGAAAGTCTCATTGGATAATAGGGCATCTTCATGAAGCACTTACGATATTTTCTGGGCATACTCTTTCTGTTGCTGTGTATGACGGCCTGTCATTACCGCACCACCTTGTCTTCGGCTGTAAAGAATGGGCCGGAAGACTCGGTAGCCGTGTCGGTACAGAAAGAACGCCCGTATGCACTGAACAGCAATTTCCGTGTGACAGCAGATACACTCTGGTTGCGTCTGCTTCCGTTGCTCGACTCTATTCCGGTAAGGGAAGGAGATGAACTGGTGGTAGCAGAAATATCGCTGCGCACGGAAATGCAGGATGATTCAGTGTGGGTGAAGGTGGCACGCGACCAGGAAACCATAGGTTGGATTCCGGAACATCAGCTTTTGACGCACATTGTCCCTGTAGATCCGATTTCACGCTGCATCCATTTGTTCAGCAATTCACACACTTTACCGTTCTTTCTGGTATTGGCAGTGTTCTTTCTTTGCTTTGTGTACCGTGCCGTACGACGCAAGCAGATAAAACTCATCTGGCTGAACGACATAGACAGTGTGTTCCCTATTACGTTGTCGTGGTTGCTTGTGGCGGCCGCTACACTTTATAACAGCATGCAGCATTTTGTGCCGGAAACCTGGGAGCGGTATTATTATGATCCGTCCCTGAATCCGTTCGACCTGCCTTTTGTATTAGGGCTGTTTGTGCTCAGTGTGTTCTTTATTTTGCTGTTAGGAGTCGCTTTGCTGGATGACTTGTTTCATCAGACCTCTTTTGAAGTAGCCTTCTTCTATCTGCTGGGACTGGCTTCCTATTGCATATTTCTTTATATCTTCTTTACTTATTTATGGGTGTACCTGGCTTACGTGGGCTTTATCGGATATACCTTGTGGTGTATTCGCCAGCTTCGGAAATCGCACGGTTATCCATACGCCTGTGGTTCTTGTGGCGCAAAAATGAGATCGAAAGGCATTTGTCCGCACTGTGGCGCATTGAATGAGTAAGAATCGGCAGAATTTTGTAATTTTGCATTTTCCAAAATCAAAAATCTTAAAACGTACCAAATATGATTAGTATAGATGGACTGACCGTAGAATTCGGAGGGACCACCTTGTTCAGTGACCTGAACTTTCAGATTAACGAGAAAGACCGTATCGCCCTGATGGGTAAAAATGGAGCCGGTAAATCGACACTTCTTAAAATTTTGGCAGGCGTTCGGCAGCCCACCCGTGGAAAGGTGACAGCACCGAAAGACTGTGTGATTGCCTATCTGCCCCAGCACCTGATGACGGAGGATGGCCGTACGGTGTTTGAAGAAGCCTCTCAGGCGTTTGCCCATTTGAAAGAAATGGAAGAAGAGATAGAGCGGATGAACAACGAACTGGCCACTCGTACGGATTATGAGAGTGATTCCTATATGGCTTTGATCGAGAAAGTGGCAGCCATGAGCGAGAAGTTCTATGCCATCGACATGACGCATTTTGAAGAAGATGTGGAGAAGGCTTTGCTGGGATTGGGATTCTTGCGGGAAGATTTTAACCGTCCGACCAGTGATTTCAGTGGAGGATGGCGTATGCGTATCGAGCTGGCCAAACTGTTGCTGCAGAATCCGGACGTCCTTTTGCTGGATGAGCCTACCAACCACCTGGACATCGAATCTATTCAGTGGCTGGAAGATTTTCTGATTAACAGTGCCAAGGCAGTGGTAGTCATCAGTCACGACCGTAAGTTTGTCGATAATATTACCACACGTACCATCGAAGTGACGATGGGACGCATCTATGATTATAAGGTGAACTATTCTCAGTATCTTGTATTGCGGAAGGAACGCCGTGAGCAACAGATGAAGCAGTATGAGGAACAGCAGAAAATGATTCAGGAAACCAAGGACTTTATCGAACGCTTTAAGGGAACATACAGCAAGACGCTTCAGGTACAGAGCCGTGTAAAAATGTTGGAGAAACTGGAACTGATAGAGGTGGACGAAGAAGATACTTCGGCCTTGCGTTTGAAGTTTCCTCCCTCTCCGCGTAGTGGAAACTATCCGGTTATCATGGAAGGAGTCGGTAAAACATACGGTGACCATGTGGTCTTCAAAAATGCTAATCTGACCATTGAGAGAGGGGATAAGGTGGCATTCGTCGGAAAGAACGGAGAAGGAAAGTCTACGCTGGTGAAATGTATCATGAATGAAATAGACCATGAAGGTACGCTGACGTTGGGACATAACGTACAAATCGGATACTTTGCACAGAACCAGGCATCCTTGCTGGATGAAAATCTGACGGTGTTCCAGACCATTGACGATGTAGCCAAAGGTGAAATCCGTAATAAAATCAGAGACTTGCTGGGAGCATTTATGTTTGGTAGTCCGGAGGCTTCCATGAAAAAGGTAAAAGTGTTGTCAGGAGGAGAACGTACCCGTCTGGCAATGATAAAGCTTTTGCTGGAGCCGGTCAACTTGTTGATTTTGGACGAGCCAACCAATCACCTGGACATGAAAACGAAGGACATTCTGAAGCAGGCGCTGGTAGATTTCGACGGTACGTTGATTGTCGTATCTCACGACCGTGACTTCCTGGACGGGCTTGTGACGAAAGTATATGAGTTCGGAAACCAGCGTGTGAAAGAACATTTGTGTGGTATTTATGAGTTCCTGGAGACGAAAAAAATGGAGAATTTGCAGGAACTGGAGCGTAAAAATGCCTGAAATCACCCTTTTTTAGAGAAAAAACAGGGATTTGAGAAAAAAAGTTCTCAAATGTTTTGCAGGTTTAAAATAAGTTACTACCTTTGCACTCGCAATCGGGAAATGACCGATGCGACAAAGGATTGATTCGCTAGCTCAGCAGGTAGAGCACAACACTTTTAATGTTGGGGTCCTGGGTTCGAGCCCCAGGCGGATCACTCAGAAAAAAGCGATTATCTTGAAAAAGATAGTCGCTTTTTTCATGTTTGTATGATGATATAAATGTGCTTTTTCAAGGATGGCTTTGTGGCTTGTTTGAAACACAAGTACGTTTCACTTCAAACGCAAAGGTGTTTAATCTAAAATGTACTTGTATTTAGACTAAAATGTACTTATGTTTGAGAGAAAACGTATTTGCGTTTTTGAGTGCTAATCTCTATCTCGTTTAGAGAAAATGGTAATGTGTTGATAACATGTAGTTTATTGAATTTTCTTCCGATAAGAAGTGGGAGTCATCCCCGTATGCTTTTTAAAGCATCGGTTAAAGTGTGCAACTGATTCAAAGCCGCATTCCAGACTGATTTCTGAAGTATTCCATTTCCCGTTTAATAATAGTTTGCAGGCATAGCCAATTCGCATGTCCGTGATATGTTGTCTGAATGTTTTTCCGGTGTTTTCCTTGAAAAAACGGCAGAAGGCAGTCGTGTTCATGGCAGCGTATGAGGCTACATCCTCCAGGCAGATTGGCTGGGTGTAATGCTTGTTGAGGAATGCCATGACCTTTTCAATCTTTCGTCCGTTAAACCGCGCTGGAACCGGATCGTAGGCAGGAGAGGAGATGACTTTTTTGGGAGTGAGATGCGTCAGTGCATCCAGCAGTTGCAGGAACTCCACTATTTGTCCCACCCCTTCTTTTTGCGGGATGCGCTTTATTATCTGCGGAATATCATTCGTGCAATTGGATAATGAAAACAGCAGCCCCCTTTGTGCCTCTTCCAGCAGGCGATTGATACCTTGAAACTGGCTGTAGTGCGAGAAAGCATATTGCATGAAATCCTTTTCAAACTGGATGATAACCCCGTTCACTCTTAATTCTTCCTTCAAGTCATATTCCGGTGCGTTTTCCAGGTAATGAGGAAGGTTGGAACCTAAAAGAAACAGTTGCTGGTCGGAGAAATCGGTCATGCCGTCGCCTGCCATTCCCAGGCCATATCCCTTTTCGATGTAAATCACTTCAAACTCACTATGGAAATGCCAGGGATAAGTGAAGTTCTTGTAATCGTAGAACCGGGCCTTCAGCGGGTGGGCATCCGTAATATCCAGTTGTTCATTGAGTATCTTTCTCATGTTAGGAAAAGGAAAAAGTAAGATACTGCAAAGTTACGCAAATAACCTGCAAAAATTGGCAAATGTTCATGTTTATTTCTCCTCTAACTTTGGGGCAGATAAAAATGGACATAATATGAACAGTTTGTTTGATGTATCCGGAAAAGTGGCTGTAGTTACAGGCGGTTCCGGGGTATTGGGAAGTAACATATCTGAAGGCCTGTTGAAGGGCGGAGCCAAAGTTGTAGTGATTGGAGCACATTCTGACCGGGTGGAAAAAACGTTGGAAAGACTGCAAGCGACCGGGGGAGAAGTTTGCGGTTTTACCTGCAATGTGCTCGACATGGACAGCTTGCGGGAAGTGAAAGAAAAAGTGCTGGCTCAGTGGGGAAGAGTAGACATCCTGGTCAATGCAGCGGGAGGAAATATCCCGGGAGGTACGCTGACCGAAACGCAGCACGTGTTCGATATGAAGGTGGAAGACTTGAACAAGGTGGTAGACCTGAACCTGAACGGTACGGTATATCCTTGCCTGGTGTTCGGGGAAGTTATGGCCGCACAGAAAAGCGGTAGCATTATCAATGTGTCTTCTATGGCGTCTTATGAAGCCATTACCCGTGTGCCGGGCTACTCCATGGCCAAGAGTGCTGTAGAGAATTTCACTCGCTGGATGGCTCAGGAAATGGCCTTGAAGTTCAGTGAGAAGATTCGCGTGAATGCCATTGCGCCCGGTTTCTTTATCGGCAACCAGAATCGTGCTGTGCTGATAAATCCTGACGGTTCGCTGACGGAACGTAGCCGGAAAGTCATAGCCAAGACTCCGATGAGGCGTTTTGGTGACATCTCAGAACTGAATGGAGCCGTACAGTTCCTGTGCAGTGAGGCGGCCAGCTTCATTACGGGAGTTACTTTGCCCATCGACGGAGGATTCAGTTCATTCAGTGGAGTATAATTTAAGGGAACGGTAACGATGGAAAAGACTTGGAGATGGTTTGGTAAGAAAGACCGCATCACGCTTTCCATGCTTCGGCAGATTGGGGTGGAAGGCATTGTGACGGCGCTTCACGAGGTGCCCAACGGGGAGGTTTGGACCACAGAGGCAATTAATGACCTGAAAAACTATATTGAATCGTACGGCATGAGATGGTCGGTTGTAGAAAGCCTTCCGGTGTGCGAGGCTATCAAGTACGGCGGCCCTGAGCGTGATGCCTTGATAGAGAATTACAGAATCAGTCTGGCTAATTTGGGGAAATGTGGAGTGAAGACGGTGTGCTACAACTTCATGCCGGTCATCGACTGGATACGTACAGATTTGCATTATGCCTTGCCCGACGGAAGTTCTTCGCTTTATTTTAACCGGATACGTTTTGCCTATTTCGACTTGAAGATTTTGCAGCGTGAAGGAGCGGAACGTGATTATTCACCGGAAGAATTGCAGAAGGTGGAAGAACTGGACCGCCGTATTACTCCTGAGGAAAAAGCCGAGCTGATAGATACGATTATTGTAAAAACGCAAGGGTTTATCGACGGTAACATTCAGGAGGGAGAACAATACCCCGTCCGTAAGTTCCGCGAACTGCTTGCTTTATATAAAGGAATAGACCGCCAGAAGTTGAGGGAAAATCTGTGTGAATTCCTGAATGCGGTGATGCCGGTGTGCGATGAATATGGAGTTAATCTGTGTATTCATCCGGATGATCCTCCTTTTCAGGTGCTCGGTCTTCCGCGTATTGTCACCAGCGAAGAAGACATCGACTGGCTGTTGAATGCCGTGGACAATCCGCATAACGGACTGACTTTCTGCGCCGGTTCCTTGAGCTCAGGAAGCCAGAATGATACCCGTGAACTGGCCCGTCGTTTTGCCCGGAGAACCCACTTTGTCCATCTTCGCAGTACGGAAATATTGCCCGAAGGAGATTTCAGAGAGACATCACATCTGGAAGGAAGAGGTCATCTGCTGGAGCTAATCCGTATTTTTGAGAAAGAAAATCCCGGACTGTCCATGCGAGTAGATCATGGACGTACGATGCTGGGCGATGAAAAAGAAGGATACAATCCCGGTTACTCTTTCTGCGGACGTATGTTTGCCCTGGCACAAGTGGAAGGCATGATGGCGGCAGTTCGTAATGAAATGGAAAGCGGACTCCTATAATTCAGGGCTGTTTTTGCGTGCGGTATTCTTTGGGAGAGATACCGGTATTTTTCTTGAAAAAACGACTCAGGTAAGAAGAGTCCGGAAACTGGCAGAGGGAGGCTATTTCTGCAATGGATAAAGCCGGATTGTTGAGCAGGACTTTCAGTTCGGCAGTCAGCTGTTCGTCGATAAGCGCTTTCGGAGTCTTTCCGTTGGAGTAGGTTTCCGTAATTTCGTGCAGGTAACGCGGAGAGATGCAGAGCTTTCCGGCATAGAACGATACCTGATGCATTTGTGCGGCATATTCGTGAATCAGATGCATGAACTTGTGAAACAAGAGTTGCTTCCGGGTGTACGATTCGGCCACTGATACGTACGTGTCGGGGATGGAACTGAAAATCCACATCAGCATACCTTGCAGGAAATTCAGTTCCAGCCGTTCGCTGAATGCAGAAGGAGGCTGGGCAAAAAGCAACTGTCCCATGTTCATCCATAGACTGATGTTTTTCCAGCTTTCTTCTTCGTGGTTGTATTGTGGAAACTCTCTCATGTAGTTGAAATACGTGGTGTCGAGTGAAATGGCTGCCTGTAGAAAGAGCTTCTTGGGATAAAGCAGAAAGCGGACGTGAAAATCATCGGATGCATCTATAAGTTGCATGATACTTCCTTCCCAGAAAATAAGTTCTGACATTTTGTGTAGGTGAAATTGCTGTGCACCGGTGGAGAGAATACCTTCTCCGCTGGTGCATTGTAGTTGAATGCCACAGTCGAAATGGAGCAGGGAAGCTTTCAGAAAGGCCAGATTGCCTTCATCATAATGGATGGCGGTGAGAGATGATAATAAGGAAATATCCATGTGAAGATGGTTTTATGAAACAAAAATACGGTTTTTCTTCGAGAAAAAGATGAGATAGTTCCGATTTTGAAAAATTTTGTGCGGTAAAAGGAAGATGAAAACTTCGTCATAATGTCTAATTTTGCAGCGTTTTAAAAAAGGACATTATGACAAGAAGCAATTCTCAATTATTTATTCTCGTATTCTTAGGTATATTAACCGCATTTGGTCCGTTTGTGACTGATATGTATCTGCCTACTCTGCCTGCCATGACTGACTATTTCCATACCACTTCCTCACAGGTGCAGTTAGGATTGACGGCCAGCATGATAGGTTTGGCCGTGGGGCAATTGTTCTTTGGTCCGCTGAGTGACAAGTATGGTCGCCGGCTTCCTTTGATTGTGGCCATGTGTTTGTTTCTTTTAGCTACGTTGGGATGTCTCTATTCCCGGACCATCATGCAGTTTGTGGGCTGGAGAGTGGTTCAGGGAATAGCGGGTGCCGGGGGAATTGTGATTTCACGCTCCATAGCAGCCGATAAGTATTCCGGCAGGGAACTGGCAAAGATGCTGGCTATTATTGGCGCTATCAATGGAGTAGCTCCGGTGGCGGCTCCTGTGGCTGGAGGAGGAATGGCTGAAAGTGTAGGCTGGCACGGCATTTTCTGGGTATTGTTCGGATTAGGTATATTGTTGTTGCTTGGGAGTCTGCATTTTGCGGAGTCCCTGCCGGCTGTACGTCGCCAGAATGCACGTTGGTCAGATGTGTATAAGAGTTTTCTTACCGTCATTCACAACCGTCGGTATGTATGTTATATCCTTCAGTTTGGTTTTGCTCAGGGAGTGTTGTTCGCCAATATTGCTTCCTCTCCTTTTATTATGCAGGAGCATTATGGCTTTTCGCCTTTGATGTTCAGCATCTGCTTTGGAGCCAATGCTATAGCCATTGTCATTTCTGCGACCTCGGCTGTCAGATTTGCCCATCCGGAACAAGCTTTATATAGGGGAAGTGTCGGGATGGTAATCGCTTCTTTCCTTCTGTGTGTAGCATTGTGTGCCGGTTGCAGTTTCTGGATTTATGAAGTGCTGCTTTTGGCGTTACTTTCTATGTTAGGACTCACTTTTACCGCATCCAATACCTTGGCGATGGATAGTGAACGGGCAAATGCGGGTATGGCATCGGCTTTGCTGGGAGCATTGGGCTTTGCTTTTGGCGGTGTAGTTTCTCCGCTTGTAGGACTGGGAAATATTATGGTCTCTACTGGAATGCTGTTTTTTATTGGTTCTGTATGTGCGTTTGTTTGCACTCGCATAGCGCTTCGGCGAGCTTTTTCATTGGCACAATATTACCGTAAATGAGTTTGTGGTAATTTCCTGTTTTCATTTTTTCCTTTTTGGGATAGGGATATACGTGTAATTCTATAGTTTTGTATAAACTAAACTTATCTTATGAATACACGTATCCGAATAATTCCCTGGGTGATGCTTGTGGTGGGCTTCATTTTACTTTCTGCGGGAGCTGCCGAATTGTATCCCTTATGTATGGCCGCCCGGAATTGCCAGCATACTGTGGGAATTGTACAGAGAGTCGAAACAAAGAAGAGTTATCGCCATCGTAAACCCAGATACGATACTGAGATGACTGTTGTTTATTCCACAGAAAAATACGGGGACTTATCTGTAACCAGAACCACTCACTGGCCTTTTACGAGGAAGGGAGATGAGATTTCAGTATGGTATCATCCAGAACATCCAAGAGAGGTTCATCTGCCTGTCTCGGAAGGAGTGTTCGGGGGAGGTCTTGCCGTAATAGGAGTACTGTGTATTTATGGTGGGTGTTTTTTTCGAAAACTATTAAAAACAACATAAATGATGACTAACCAATCTAAATGAAAGTTTTATGAAGAACAGAGTGTTTTTGAAAGCAATTGTGTGCCTGATGTGTGCAGTATCGTCCGTACCGGCTATGGCGCAGTTTAATCTGAAGAAAGCGATTAGCGGGGCTGTGAAAGCTACTCAAGCTGTGACGTTGACCGATGAGCAGATGAGTGAATACGTAAAAGAGTATATCACTTGGATGGATGCCAACAATCAGGTTTGCGCAGATGACAATGAATATACCATTCGCCTGAAGAAGTTGACCGAAGGATTAGGAGATGCAGACGGTATTCCTTTGAATTTTAAGGTGTATTATGTGACGGATGTCAATGCGTTTGCCTGTGTCGACGGTAGCGTACGCGTCTTCTCTTCTTTGATGGACATTATGAGTGATGAAGAGCTGTTGGGCGTGATAGGACATGAAATCGGTCATGTGGCTCATCGGGATTCTAAAAAAGGTTTCCGTACGGCATTGCTTACTTCGGCATTGAAAGACGGTATTTCTTCTCAGGGTGGAAAAGCAGCAGCGTTGACCGATTCACAGTTGGGCGACTTGACAGAGGCGCTGGTGAATGCCAGGTATTCTCAGAAGCAGGAATGTGCGGCAGATGATTACGGATATGAGTTTCTGAAAAAGGCAGGAAAGAATCCCTGGGCCATGGCGCTTTCATTCCAGAAGTTGAAATCCCTGCAGGAACAGAGTGGTGGTTCGTCTTCCAGCAAACTGAATCAGTTGTTCTCCACGCATCCGGATCTTGATTTAAGAATCGAGCGCATGGAAGAACGTGCTACTAGCGAGGGCATTGAAAAACCGGCTGAAAAGACTGCGGAATAAGAATTTTAATTTGGCAGAATAGATAAAGAGGGCGAAACGCATTGGGATTCGGCCTCTTTTTTGTAGATGTGATAATATGAGGGTGGCTTTTGTTGAACTGTATATTTATCAGTGCTGAAATAGATTCTTTTTCCGTTTGTGGGAATAGAAACCTCAATAGGTGATAAACCTTTTTTGTTTTGCTTACTTTCTCTCAATGAAAAGTAAACCATCGTACAATGTTTTTCCATATTAAAATGATTGTAAAATGGAGTGTGTCTCATTGTACTATAGTTGGCATATTAATAAGATGAGAGAGTATAATCACTTAATATGCCATTGTTATTGTCATTATTCTGTGTCTTTTCACCCTATTCTATCCGACAGGCTATGAAACTCCGGAGAAGTCTGATGACCTCTTCTGACTCTGTGAGTAAAATCATATCATACTGCCTTAGCTGTTCTGTTCCTGATTTTGTCAATCATTAGTACGGCTTTTCCGTATGTATTCCGAAGAAAATCCAAAGGGTTTCCGTCTTCCTGTTCTGTACCTTTATCCTTGAGAGCGGGTAATACTGCTTCTGAGTGCCGAAGCTGCCTTCAAGCCGGGTGGCTCTCTCCTTTGATAGTTCACTTCTGTGAACCTTCTGTTGGTTCAATTTCTCCTGTTTTTATTTCTTCTGGTGATATAGTAAGCTTGCTCCAAGATGCTATTGATTGGCGAGTGCGTTTATCTATTCTTTGTGAAATTCATTAATGTATTCCATGAAGCATATATTTATAATTAAAAACGAAGGTAGTCATTAGTGTCCAATAAAAATGGACGAGTTAAAATAAATAATCAAATAGTCCTTCAAAAAAGGGGACAATTGAGTTCTTTATTATCATTGAAATTCGTCTTATCAGCCTCACGTAGGTTAGTTTTGTCCGTTAGAGAGATATTTAGAGTCTGTAAAACTTCATAAGTTGAATGTTTCAATTGCATATCGTGTTGGACAATAGCTATGAGACAGTAAGTGATGATCCCCACACTGATTTGAATGCGAACAGCGTTTTCCATTATGCCCTAGAATCTTTTTATTTTAAGGTGTTGCTTTTGCCATTTGAAGAATAGTTCGACAACCATCTTTTCTTAAAAGGCATACTTATTTCCTGGAATTTCCAAGAGATTGCTGACTCTTTTTCTTCCAAGAAAAGTCGAAGGCGAAAGTGTCCGGAACGAAGTGTAGGTTATGTACATAATCTGCTCCCGTAGGGGGGGAATAGAAAAGTGTACATTTTCCTAAAAGAATGAGTCTTTTTATTGGAAAAATATTCCATCCTTCGGTTATGTATATCTATATCTTACCTTTGTCTTCGACTTACTTTATCTTTTACACATTGGGATAGTATAAGTGGAATAGTTACAAGAATGATAAACGTCTGAGAATTAGTTAGTATAGATTGTCTTGCCAATAAACTGCAATAAAGACAAAGTGAGAAATATCTGATAAATTTCCTACATTAAACAGCCCAAAAACTTATATTTTAAGAAATAATACTTAGAATAAGAGCGTTACATTGACAAAAAATACTATCTTTGTGATGTTTGACCGGAGAAATGGTTGGATATATAGAAAGCGTTTTTTGCTTTTATCCTAAAATCGAAATTTGGAAAATTTCAAAGCGAAGGGTAAGGGACAATGTAACGCTCATTTTTGTTTACATGTATATGGTATACCAATGTTGTATCATTCTACATAGCTAATAGCGTGAGTATTGTTTCTTTGTATTCATTTTTCCAAGGCTTTTCCAAATGTCCGATTCTGATGAAGAGCAGGAAAAGTCCTCACGTTTTTCTTTTTTATTAATCTAATACTGACTTTGGGGGCTTATAAGTTTTTGTATAATAGGACATATTTTGTCTTACTATCCAAGTTCTTTTGCAATATACAAAAAGGAATTATGAGTAAGATAGAAAAATGTTTGTATATAATAGAACTTCTTTCCAGAGGTAGACCTTTGTCATTGAAAGAAATAAATGAGCATTGGAGTTATTCTTCTCTTTATGACGGAGAAATAATTCCAAAGACATTCAGCCGTTATAAGGAATATATTTCCAATGCGTTTGCCATTGATATAGAGTATAACCCTCAGTCCCGGAAATATGCGATAACCAATCCGGATTTTATGAGGAACAATACTCTTTATAAATATCTTCTTTCTGCTTTTCATATTCAAGGATTGATAGAACTGACTTTAAAGCATAAGGAACAGGTTCTGCTGGAAGATGCGCCAAGTGGAGTAGAACATCTTCATGTCTTGCTTGAGGCAATCGACCGGAAAGTATCTGTTGAGTTTGACTATCATTCGTTCAATAAAAAAACTTTTACTCATCAACAGTTGATTCCTTGTTTCTTGAAAACATGGGAGCAACGTTGGTATCTGGTAGCCGAGCCTTTAAGTCGGAAAACTCCCTCTGTGTATGCTTTGGAGCGTATGAGCAATATTCGTTTAGGCGAGGAAAAACTTATCCCTTCTCCTGATATTCACCCTCAGACTTATTTTGAAGGCTGCTTTGGTGTAAATCACGAAAATTGCCCTCCTGTACTGGTGAAGTTAAAAGTATACGGAAGTCAGGTGGATTATGTGAAAGCACGTCCTATTCATGTATCCCAGCAAGAGATAGAGCAAGGCGAAGGTTGGAGTATATTCAGCTATTGGATTCGTCCTAGCTATAATTTTTATCAGGCTTTGCTGTGGCAGAGGGAAAAGGTGGAAGTGCTGGAGCCGGTAGAGGTGAGAGAGGAAATGAAGAAGATTGTAGAGAACATAAGTAAAAAATATTATTAACCAATAAAATTATCAAGTATGAAAGATTTTATTTCAGAGTTTGGCTTAACATTTAAACAGACCTGTCTTTTGTTCAGTTTGGAAAGAAAAATAATTGTGGATGACATTTTAAGTAGTAAAGCAAACGATAAGCTAGAAGAGGCTGCGAAAAAACAGGCGTGGCTTAATACTTGGGATGTTAGTATCAATAATTTTTTGAATAATTTGGGGGAGGAACATAATATTTTGGTTGATATAACCAAAATTGATTCTAAAAAGTTATTAGAACAAATCTTAAATGAAGAAACATCAGAAACAATTAAAGCATGGCGTTATCTAATTCTTTTGGAATGTACTTTGTTTACTCCTTATTATCCACTTGAAAGGCTCAATGATACTGATCAAGAAAATTTTATAGATAAATTTAAAAAACTATTTGATGGACTATCATTAAATAATGAAAGCCAAAAATTAAGCCTGATAAAGATTGCTGAATTGTTGAATATTGATTTCAAATATATTGATATATTCAGAAGACGTCATCAGGAGGCATTACGGTCGTTATCAGGATTTTGGAAGAAGATTTTATTAGCTGGAGGAACAGGTATGGTAGTAGCTGTTATAATTACGCTACTATTTATCAATCCTATTGCGGGATTGTTCGCCGCTCCAGGTCTTGCAGGTGCTGTCGCGTTAAATTCAGGTTTAGCAGCACTTGGTGGAGGTGCAATAGCAGCCGGAGGATTTGGTATTGCCGGAGGTATTTCTGTTTTAGTAGGTGGTGCGTTGCTTATAGGTGGAAGCACAGGCGTTGGAATAGGAACATTATTAGCATCTCCATCTGAATTGGTATTGACTGAATTGGCTAAAATGGAAGTTGTATTGAAGGAAATAATTTTAGGAATACAACATGATACTAAAATGATGCAGGAGATTATTATGAAGTTAAATGATAATCTAAATGAAATGAGAAAAGAAGTAGCAAGGTTAAATATTGAAAATAAGAAGAATAAAGAAAAAATCAAGAACTTGGAAGAATCTATAGAATATCTTAAAGCAGCAATTAATGAATTTCAAAATATGAAGTAATATGGACTATATGAATTTTGACAAGGAAAACGAACAATTAGAGCAAGATTCTGCAAATTTGGGAGAAGACATAAATGAACTGTCAAGAAATCAAGCAGAATGTTCTCAACGAATAGATTATATATTAGGTCAAGTAAATGATTTAAGGGAAAAAATGGGTATGCAGAAACTGGAATTTAAAGAAGAAACTACAGTTTCAGACTTGAATATGTATATAGAACAAGTCTTTCCTAATAATAATATGAAAACTATTTCAAGCAGAGAGTTGAAGATGCAGCCTATGGATTATATTGTTGCAGCTTTATGTGGAGGTTTGGCTGCTATAATTGATGTTTTCCTTATCAAAATTCCTAAAGATGCAGTAATTATTAGAAATGGCGAAAGGATATTTCAGGAGGGTAGCTCTTTAACCGGAATGTTAAGAGGAATAGGTGTTGATGAAAATGGAAAAGCCTCTAAGTGGATAACAGTTTTAGAGAAGTGGTTTAAAGTTCCGTATGATAAATCTATAGATTCTGATATCATAGGGTTGATGCCTAAAACTCACAGGCTTCATAGTTTGGCACACGATCCATCAATAGCTGGATTGGTTTGGGGAATAAAAGATATAGTTGCTGGTACATTTACTTGTATAGATAAAAACGGTTGCTTGGTTGTGGAGAAAGTGACTGAAGCTAATTTTATGAAGCTGTTTACTGCACCGATTTTATGGTTGGGACATATTTTGTCGGATGTATTTACCCGGATGGGAATACCTATTCCGGGATGGAGCTATTTGCAATTGCTTCAATTTGGAAATTTTGGAGAAAAACAGCGTACAATAGCAGAGGTGGCACGATATATGTATTTAGAGGGATATGATTTAAGACATTTGGTTTCCATGTCTTCAACAAATGCTGTAATAGAACTGATTGTGAGATTGTATTATCATTTAGTTTGTAAAGAAAGACCCGACGAATTTGTATTGACATCAGAAAAGGAATATGTTGAGGTTAAAAATAAGATTAAATTACATAATATGCTTTTTGTTTCTTATTCGGTTGCCTCATGTGGAAATATCGCTAAGATTTGTGCATATCAGGGAAATCCAACAGCATTTAATTTACCTTTGTGGTTAGGAATGATTAAAGAATCTATAACTCAGGTTACAATATTAAATAGAGATTCTAAAAATTATGAAAAGGCAATTGAAAATAGACATACGATAGGTGAGAATTTTGAGACTTTATATTTTTCTGTAATGGGATATAACCCCTAAGTTTTAGATAATATAAACTTTATCTCTATAAAAAAGCAATTGACAATGAGGGATTCATACAATGTGAATATACTGGACTGCCTTGTAATTCAAATGTATTTTCTGTATTTGTAGGTTTACGTACAATGGGTTGAAGGTATATTCTTTCAAAAGTGTGAAGAACTCGTTGAGAGTAATCATACTAAGGAAGAACTCATTGTCAGTGGCAGTGGTATTATTATGCAGAGACTGAAAGATTTTGGAATTGATTGTACGGCGATAAACTATCTAAAAGAATTAAAGAAATATCTCGGACGGAAAATTGGGAAATCCACCATTAACGAAATTGCAAATACTCCTACAGCATGGTCGATATTTATGAAATCAGTTGAAGGGAAAAGACTGCCGGGAAAAGTTGTTCACAGTATTCACGATTTGCTAGGTTGTGGATGCTGTGATGATAACTACGAGGTTTATGTAGCGAACTAGTTGATTTTATTGCGGAGTGGAGAGTTTTGTAAGATATGGAAAGATTCTTGATGTCCGACCGTATAAAGGTGATTGGAAAGTGCATTATAATCCAAGTATTATTGAAAATGCGATAAAAGATTATGTAAATGCCCCAATGTGTATGGTATTAATTTCGGAGTTACTTCAAAAGGTGAGACATTATTAGTTGAGGTAAATGAGGGTTACGCTCTTGGATGTTATGGCTTGTTTCCAGATCTCTATGTTAAATTGATTATTACCCGATGGGCTGAACTGACAGATACATTGGATGAATATTGGTATATATAAAAGTAACCATAAATATTTAAAACTATGGGACATGAAGAACTTATAGAAAAGCTATTGAACGAAGGCTTGGAACTACTATCCAGTGAAAAAGAACAGAAGCAGAGAAAAGGTTTTGTCTCATTACGGGCGGCTTTTGGTTTGGGTAGTATGGAAGCTGCTTATTATGAAGGAATTTGTTGTCAAAACGGAGTTGGGATATACCAAAGCGATGAACAAACTTTCAGGCGTTTTGAAATGGCTGCGAATGCAATTCCTGACGCTATGTATGAACTTGGTTTATGCTATACTAATGGAATAGGTTATAGACAAAGTTTTTGCGTGCTTTAGTGATGCGGCAAAGAGTGGAGTTCTGGAAGCGCAGTATGAATTAGTAGTCTGCTATCGATGTGGTGAAGGTACTGAACAAGATATAAGGACAGCAATGTATTGGTATGAAAAGGCTGCTGATCAAGGCTATCTGCAAGCTTATCAGAATATGGGTATTGTTTACCAAAATGGACTTGGAGATGTGCCTATAGATTATGATAAGGCTTTCATTTGTTTTAAAAAAGCAGCAGAGGAAGAAAGTCCTGACGCATACTTTTGTGTTGGCAATTGTTATCTGAATGGATTGGGAGTTGATAAAAATGTGAAGGAGGCAGCCGCTTGGTTCAAAAAGGCAGCAGAAAAGGGAGAGCCTGATTCCATGTTTCATTTAGCCTGGATGTATCAGGAAGGAATAGGTGTAGAGAAGAACGATGAATTATCGGAAGATTATCTCTATAAAGCAGTAAAAGCAGGATGGGAACCTGCAATTAAAATTATGGAAGAAAAAGATTAGCTATAAATTCTATTTTTGTTGATGTCTCGGACATCTTTTGTCCTTTCCCCTATTTTCCTTTGCAATACGAAACAATAAAAGAAGTGGTATTATGAAGGAAGATAGGGATTTGTTGTTCTTACAACAAGCAAAGAATGAAGATTTGAAGGTACTGGTTGATATTTTGACTCACGACACTGATGGAGAAGTTCGCATATCAGAACGACTAACCAATACGGATGCTTATCTCTATTGTTATCCGAATTGTTTGAATAGGATGTGGAAGGAGATTGCCGGAGAATTGCAACGTTTTGGAGGTAATACATTAATGAATCTGTATCGTGGAAAAGGTGTTGCTTATCGGGAAATTGTGGAAGATGTATGTCGGAAAATGAATGTCTTTTTTTATGATTGGGAAGATACGGCCACATTGGAAAAACGGTTATTGGAAAAAATATGTCATGAAGTTGTAGCCCAAATGTCAGAAAATGAATTGAGGAACTTGGTTGGGCAATTGAACATTAAAAGTAAAAAACCACAAAAATATATGTTTGTCTTTGCACTTCAAGCAGCCATAAAGAAAGGTGGAGTGCTATTTACACGCTTAGCTTTGTATATTACTCAAATAATCTCCAGGATGTTGCTGGGGCGTGGATTATCCTTTCTCGGAGCAAATGCAATTAGTAGAGTATTGGGAGGTCCGGTAGGATGGGCTATTACTATCGGTTGGAGTGTGGCGGATTTAGCTTCTCCAGCTTATCGGGTTACAATCCCTGCCGTGTTGCAAGTGTCATGTATGCGTATGCATCAATTTAATAAAGAATAAGGAGGATGAAATGATGAAGCCACAGGATATAATGCACCCCGAAGATGCGAAGGCAATACAGTTGGTAAAGAATGTACCGTTGTGTGAGTCATTGGTTCGCCTGTTTATGGAAATGGGCTATGAAACTCAATATCGTGGAGAGAATCTTGCTAATATGATACAGGTAACTCCCGGTTATCTTTCAGATGTATATATATTGTTTAAGGAGGTAGTTCAGGAAGTTGGAATTAAAGAGCCTGAACTTTATGTTTACAATGATCCGGTGCTGAATGCTTATACTTACGGAGAAACTCGTACTTTTATTGCCATATCAAGTGGAATGCTGGAAACAATGAGCCGTGAGGAGTTAAAAGGTGTCATAGCTCATGAGTGTGGTCATATTTTATGCAAACATTCATTATATAAAACCATTTATCAGACTATTGGGGAAATGGGATTCATATTTGGAGTATTGCATCGCAGTTTGTTTGCTCCGTTGTATTTTGCATTACAATATTGGAACAGAAAAAGTGAATTTTCTGCGGACAGATGTGGCGCAGCCATAGTTGGAGAGGAATGTTATCAGAATACTTTAATCAAGTTGGCATCCGGTTTGAAAGAAACACCTTCAGATTCAAATCGTTTGGTGGAACAAGGCAAGCAATACGAAGCTTTTAAGCATTCGTCTTTATGGAATCGTATTCAACAAGAATCTCGTTGTATCTTTTATTTTCATCCACAATTATGTACACGTGCATTGGAACTGGATAGGTGGAAAATATCGTATAATTATCAATCATTGAGGAATATTTATCATTAAAGAGAATAATTATGATACGAGGAACAACATTATTCATTTGCACTCAGTGCAAGAAAGTCTTTTTGGCATTAGACATAGAATATAACGCAACGTCTCTTTCAGTATCTATGCCTTGCGAACGGTGTGGGAGTACACGCACCATGCCGTTGCAACAAGTAGAGATGGAGATGTGGGTGGAGGAAATGGATAGGGAGTCTTTGGAGGACAGACTGATGAAGAAACAATTGATCTATAAGGGACCGGGAGCAGTACATATAGAGCAGAAGAATACGCCTGATGAGCAATACCACACCGGGATGATGTATCTGAACGGCACATTAAGGATTTGCGGTACTGATGACGTTGCCTTTTATTGGTTAATGAAAGCAGCTAAACAGGGACATGCTCAGGCACAGTATCAGGTAGGTAAGATGTTATGTCATAGATCTTGCATAGATGACTATTTGCAAAATCCACCCTTTTGCTACACGGAGGGAACAACCTTTCAATGGATGAGCAAGGCGGCAGAGCAAGGCTTGCCAGAAGCCATGTGTTACTTGGGAAATATGTATCACATTGGAAAATTGATTGAGAAAAATTTAGATAAAGCATTTGCGTGGCATCTGAAAGCATCTATGGCTGGCTGTGCAGCAAGTGAATATGCTATAGCCTGCCTATATAAACAAGGTGAAGGAGTCGAACGGAATACGTTCAGGGCTTTGCGTTGGTGCAGGAAGGCAGCTTTGCATGAGTGTCCGGAAGCGCAACTCCGATTAGGTATTATCTATGAAAGCACTGGAAAGGAACGTCATTTTCTTACTGCTTCCACTTTTTACCGACAGGCTGCACAACAAAAGCCAGAGGCTTGGCTGTGGTCGGGTATTGTCTATGACAACAGCGGAAAGGAATGGGCTTTTTATACGGATTTTAGTTCCTATCAATGGAGTGCACAACAAAAACAGGCAGAAGCTTGGCAGCGGTTGGCCTTGCTTTATGAGATAGGCAAAGGGGTGGAACAAGACTTTCAAAAGGCTTGGGAATGCTACCTGAATGCTTGGAAAGTAGGAAACGAAAAGGCATACTTGGAAGCGAAACGTCTGTTGGGGGAAGGTCTGGCGAATCCGGAAATTTCCACCTTAAAAGAATGGTACAGGGACTGTATCACGCAAGGACATAAAGAAATGTGGTATGACTTGGGTAAGATATATTATGACGGTAAAGTGGGTGAACGAAACTTGAAGGAAGCTTTTCAATGCTATTTGATTGCAGCACGCACCGCTCATGTAGTAGAGGCACAGTATGCCTTGGGTTGTATGTATGAACAAGGTAAAGGTGTCCAACCGGATTTACAGAAGGCTGTCCGCTGGTATAAGGAGGCAGCGAAACAGGGACATGTGGAGGCACAGGCAGCTTGCGGACGATTGAAAGAACATGAGGAACAGCTTTGAAGTGTAAGAAAATATTCTGGAAATCAGACGTAAAATTGAAGGCTATGTCTTATTCAGTTTCAGTTAAAAAACAACTACTCTGAATAAAAGTATGTAAAGTGAAATTCTATAACATAATTATGAAAGTAGATGAAGATGATTTATTTATTGGGGGCATTATAATTGGAACAATTCTATGCAGTCCATTTATTCTTTCCTACTATGCTGGTAAATAGATTTATAAACACACTCCTTGGGAGCAAAAGAAAAAGTATTGGACAAAGAAATACATTTGCTGGAAGAAAAGTTAGGTTTATATGGTAGGGATGATAAGGTACTACATTATGCCCCCATTATTATGGAAATAGTTTTTGGGATAGGGAAGGTTATCGTGAAGACTTGAAGATGAAATTGGAAAAAGGATATGCTTCTCCTCCAATCATAGTAGCAACACTTGACCAACCTTTCTTACTTTCTTTGATACCATCTGGAAGATTTTGTAGTATAGTTCTTTGGGCTCATAAAGATTATTACCTCATACCTGAAGATTCAGAACGTGCGGGTTCACTTTAGACGTCTCAAATCGAATGTATATAAAAAGGGGCAACTGCCGAGAACGAAATATATCCATGCAGAGACAAGAACAGAGTGCAGACATTACGAAGATTATTATATATAGATGTTCCCGGATATTATAAGTATAATGAAATTCAATTCTCAAGTGTCATAAAAGAGTTTATTGAGGATTTCAAGAAGAAATATAGAAAACAAGATAGATGTCTTATTAAAGGAGAATAAATCATGGTACGAGGAATGACTCTTTTTAGATGCAGTAAGTGCGGAAAGTTTTTTATGGCACCTGATGTGGAATATTATGCAACAATTTATTCTGTACCTCAGCCTTGCAAACGTTGTGGTAGTATAAGAACTTTACCTGTTTTGGGGTTGCTACATTATCATATATAAGGAAATGTGGAAAGAAATGGAAAAGATAAACCGACAATAAATATCTTAATTTAGCATGAACAAAGCTGTTTTATTTTGGGGGAGAGGATTATGCTTTAAGCATAACATTGGTAAGATCCGTAAAACCATTATGGATTATCTGAAGAATGAAGGTATTAAAGCTGAAATACTGGATGGATATTGGGGTTACTTTTGAAGATTGTATATGTACTGTTGATTTTTATTTAGATGATGAATATCCCTATTGCGATATAGAATTTAGTACGAAAGATGAAGATTATCAGAAACTGGAACTTTCACAAAAGACTCTTATCGCAGACAATGTGAATACGGATGAGTATCGTCATTCTATTGTAAAGGGTTTTAATAATTCATTGAGTGCAGAAACACATTTTTATTTCACAAACAAAAAATGCTGCTTATATTGTTTTATGCTTATTTTACGGATTTAAAATCTATGGTAGATGATATGATAGAGATAGCCGTAGATCAAATGCAGGAAGAAAAGAATAAAAGACCGATTGGGTTTGCAATAAATCGAGACAATGAACCACAAGCAGAAGATACGAGGTTTACAGCTTTGCATAATTAGAAAGGTATTAATACTATAAAAGTATTATTGCTGTTCGCTAAAGTGTATACTTTTTCCCATGGTTGGATTCATTTTGTTTGGCGACAGAAATTTAACGAGAATAGGCTGACCTCGCAAATGAAGTCAGCTCTAATTTTATTCTGTGTAAAATTTTTATCGGACAGCAATAATAATTTTTTCTCAGTTCTTCTTCTTTAAATATGATATATCTTTCTGTGTATTAGGTAGATGACGCGATTTTTGTGTGCAGTTTTGATAAAATATGAAATTGCACACAGATTGCACACAAAACATCCTCTTTTTAGCCCATTTTCAAGGATAATCAGCCACTTCTTAACCTTAGATAATAAGCTCAAATAAAGCGATATTCAGCTTCAATATCAGTATGTACCTATAACTATTTACAAGAAGAAAAGCAAGCAAAAAGTAATAGGGAATTATCTTCTATCCATGAAGTACGGACAAAATAAAAATCCCCATAACTCATAGAGCTACAGGGATTTATTATCTTGATTAAGTATAGATTACTTATTCAAAGCAGTAGCAACGTCAACTGCACAAGCTACTGTACAACCTACCATCGGGTTGTTACCGATACCCAGGAAGCCCATCATTTCTACGTGAGCAGGAACTGATGAAGAACCAGCGAACTGAGCATCTGAGTGCATACGACCCATAGTATCTGTCATACCGTAAGAAGCAGGACCAGCAGCCATGTTATCCGGGTGAAGTGTACGACCTGTACCACCACCTGAAGCTACTGAGAAGTAAGGTTTACCTGCAAGAACACGTTCTTTCTTGTAAGTACCTGCAACCGGGTGCTGGAAACGAGTCGGGTTAGTAGAGTTACCTGTGATAGATACGTCTACACCTTCTTTCCACATGATAGCTACACCTTCGCGAACGTCGTCAGCTCCGTAGCATTTTACTTTTGCACGAGGACCATCTGAGTAAGCGATTTCTTTCACAACTTTCAGTTCGCCAGTGTAGTAGTCAAACTGAGTTTGAACGTATGTAAATCCGTTGATACGAGAGATGATCTGTGCAGCGTCTTTACCCAGACCGTTCAAGATACAACGCAAAGGTTCTTTACGTACTTTGTCTGCTTTAGCAGCGATTTTGATAGCACCTTCAGCAGCAGCGAATGATTCGTGACCTGCCAAGAATGCGAAACATTTAGTTTCTTCGCGCAGCAACATTGCAGCCAAGTTACCGTGACCCAAACCTACTTTACGGTCATCAGCAACTGAACCCGGAATACAGAATGACTGCAAACCGATACCGATTGCTTCAGCAGCTTCAGCAGCGTTTTTGCAACCTTTCTTAAGAGCGATGGCGCAACCTACTACGTAAGCCCATTTTGCATTTTCGAAGCAGATAGGCTGAGTTTCTTCACAAGTTTTATAAGGATCAAGACCATATTGTTCGCAGATAGCGTTAGCTTCTTCGATGTCTTTGATACCGTTAGCGTTCAAAGCAGCAAGAATCTGTTTGATACGACGGTCCTGGCTTTCAAATTTTACTTCTCTAATCATAATGTTCTTTCCTCCTTATATTATTCGTGACGTGGGTCAATATGTTTAACTGCACCTTGTTCTGCTGTGAAGCGTCCGTAAGTACCAGTTACTTTCTTCAAAGCTTCGTTTGCGTCAGTGCCTTTCTTGATCTCATCCATGAACTTGCCCAGGTGAACGAATTCGTATCCGCAGATTTCGTCGTTCTTGTCAAGAGCGATAGTTTTGATATAGCCTTCAGCCATTTCCAGGTAACGAGGACCTTTTGCCAAAGTACCGTACAGAGTACCTACCTGGCTACGCAGACCTTTACCCAAGTCTTCCAGACCAGCACCGATCATCAGACCGCCTTCAGAGAAAGCTGACTGAGTACGTCCGTACACAATCTGCAAGAACAATTCACGCATAGCTGTATTGATAGCGTCGCACACCAAGTCAGTGTTCAATGCTTCCAAGATGGTTTTTCCCGGCAGGATTTCAGATGCCATGGCAGCTGAGTGAGTCATACCAGAGCAACCGATTGTTTCAACCAATGCTTCCTGGATAACACCTTCTTTTACGTTCAGTGTCAACTTGCAGGCACCCTGCTGAGGAGCACACCAACCAATACCGTGAGTTAAACCAGAGATGTCTTTAATTTCTTTTGATTTAACCCATTTTCCTTCTTCAGGAATTGGAGCTGGACCATGATTAGGTCCTTTTTTTACAACACACATGTGTTCAACTTCGTGTGAATAAGTCATATTCTTTACGTTTTATTGGTAATAAAAAATAGGTATTTCGTAAACCCTGAATTAGGGAATTTCTTCCTTAATCCATTCGCAAAGTTAGTCGTTTTATTTCGTTCTGCAACGGGTGAAACCAAACTTTTTGTTACATTTTAATGATATTTTTTTCGGTTTGGGCTGTTTTGCAAACTCCGGTTGACAAAATGTTTTTCATCTTCTGAAAGAAACTTGTATCTTTGCCTTGGATACAGCAAAGATACCCTATTATGGGTTTGCATAGAGATAGGTAACAATTATTAGGTATAGAATGGAAATGAATCAGATTACGGTTTCGGATGCGGATTTGCGCAAAGGGGCAGAAGAGGGAATGGATGCTTTTTTGAAAGTATTTATCGATAAATACCTGGAGGTGACAGGAGGAAAGATTAATGCGGATACCATGCCATTGCTGAACGGGTATCAGCATACTTTGTTAGGCTATCATTTTTTTCGGGAGGAAGTGATGGAAGGAGGTTTCGTACAGCTTATCCAGAATGGATACGGACCGTATATTTTTGATAATCCGTTTGCCAAAGCGATGCGTATGTTTGGGGCAAAAGAGTTTTCAAAGTTAATATACGAGGCTAAAAAAATATACGATGCTCATCGTGAGGATTTGGAGAAGGAACGTACGGAAGAGGAATTCATGGCTATGTATGAGCAATATGAAGCTTTTGATGATTTGGAAGAACAATATATGGAAGAGGAGGAGCAGATTACCGCACAAATAGCGACGTATGTAGACGAGCATTTGGATAGTTTTGCAGAAGTAAAATAATCATGAAAAGTTTATTTGTGTTAAAATAACACTGTTCCCGTGCAGTCTTTTTTTCTTTTCGTATTTATTTTGTGAATTTTAAATCTAAAAATATTTATTAAACTAAAGATAAGAGTAGAATAGAGTATGAAAAAACAGAAATTGGCAGTCATTTTTGCTGCATTATTAACAATGGCGGGGTTTAGTTCTTGTTTGAACTCAGAAGATGATGGAATTAGTGAATATTACGGTTATTTGGAAGTGAATTCAGGCTGGGGTAATGTGACTTTCTCAACTCCCGATGGCTTGGAATTTGTTCCTAATAAGACTATTACTACTACTGCTAGTTCTAAGTTGGCTTTTGTTTATTGCCAGTATAATGATGTGGATTTGACTGCAGAAACAGAAAAATTACCGGTCACATTGTTAAGCGACCCAGTTTATTTGAATGATTTAGGTTATGCTGAGTCAACCTTACCTGATGTAACTTCTACAGTTTCTCTCTATTCTTTAGGAGAAAATGGTGGTGGAATATGGGGATATAATAAATATTTGGTTTTGACTCCTGCCTATTTTCTGAAAAAAGGTACTACCAATGAAAATTTAAGTACTGAGTTGGTAAATCACCATTTGAATGTGTATTATGTGCCTGAAGAAGATAACGTGGCTACTAAGACCCTGAAGTTATATTTGCGTTATCAGCTTACGGGTATAGATGATTCTTCTACTGAAGAAGGTGCAGAAACATCTGAGACTTGGGCAAATGATTATACAGTGAAATATTCAGATGCTGTTTATGTAAGTTTGTCTTCTTTACTGGCTCAATATGAGAATGCTCATGGAGAGAAGCCCGAAAAACTGGAAGTAGATTACGAATATAATAATAACAGTTACACTGTACCGACAAAAGATACCAATAAAAAACGAACTAAGACGGTAGTATATGATTTGTATAAAGAAACTGCTGCTAATTAATAATAAACATAAATCGTAAAGATAAGAATCGGCATTATAAAATGGCTTATACAGCTATTTATAGTGCCGATTTTATTTTTGAAAAAACGCCCTTGCGTTTACATTCAAACGTCAAAGAGTTTGGAGTTAAACGCAAGGGCGTTTTAGTTGAAACACAAAAGAGTTTTGTTTTAAACGTAAGTGCATTTTTGGGGACGTTAAAACACCTCTCTGAAAGTCTTTTCCATACACTGTTTTTCTCTGAATTTTCTAGGCTGATTTTATTTTGGGAATACCGAATTTTAAATAGCTTGAAAAGATAAGTCCCTCTTTCCTTTATCTCATACTTTTTTGTAAATTTGCAATTCGTTTCATCGCATAATGAAAAGAATTGGGAATGAATTATAAAGAATTGTTCAATAAAATGGCATTTTTACTTTCTTCACCCGGACGCTTTTGGGAAAAAGAAGCGGCTGAAGGGCAGGGAAGCAGGATGATGTCGGAATACGTCTATCCGCTTATTGGATTGTGCGGATTGTCGGAATTTATAGGTACTTTTATCGGGCGTGATGTCAGTTCGGAGTTTTTCCAGTGGGCCTTGACACGCTGTTGTGCCATAGCCGTGTCTTTGTTTGGTGGATTTTTTGTTGCGGTGTATCTGCTGGATAAAATCAGCTGGAACCTGTTCAATAAGTATATTCCAAAGGAAACTCTTCAAGTGTTTGTGGGGTACTCTATGACGGTTCTGTTTGTGCTCGATATGGTAAATGGGCTGATTTCCATTGAAATACTTCACTGGATTCTTCAGCTGTACACTGTGGCTGTGGTGTTTGAAGGGGCACGACGTTTTTTGGAAATTCCGGAGAGTAAGTTGACTTCCTATACGGTTGTCGCCTCCATTCTGATACTGCTTTCTCCGGTGATGATAGAATTTGTGTTTAATAAATTGTCTGTAATTTTGAATTGATGAGACCTGTTTCAAATAATATTAATATCAAGAACAAGCGGGCGTCGTTCGATTATGAATTTATCGATACGTACACGGCCGGAATTGTGCTGACCGGAACGGAAATCAAGTCTATCCGGCAGGGAAAGGCCAGTCTGGTAGATACTTTCTGTTTCTTTTCCCGTGGAGAACTGTGGGTAAAGAACATGCACATTGCAGAGTATTTCTACGGTTCTTATAACAATCATACGGCTCGTCGTGACCGCAAACTGCTGCTGACAAAGAAAGAATTGCGCAAGTTGCAGCGTACTTCTGATGAGCCTGGTTTTACAATTGTGCCGACTCGCATGTATATTAACGAGCGGGGACTGGCCAAGGTAGTCATTGCGCTGGCCAAAGGTAAGAAGCAGTATGACAAACGTCAGACGTTGAAGGAAAAAGAAGACCGACGTATGATGGACCGTATGTTCAAACGCTAAATTAAATAATAGTGCACGAAAACTATGCAGACAAAGACGATACAACAACTGATACGGGAACGTATTCTGGTGCTCGATGGGGCCATGGGTACGATGATACAGCAATATAATCTTTCGGAAGCTGATTTCCGGGGAGAACGTTTTAAGGATATTCCCGGGCAATTGAAAGGGAATAATGACTTGCTGTGTCTTACTCGTCCGGAAGTAATAGAAGATATTCATCGGAAATACCTTGTGGCAGGTGCCGATATTATTGAAACCAATAGCTTTAATGCCACTTCGGTGTCAATGGCCGATTATCATGTGCAGGCTTATTGTCGGGAAATCAATCTTGCGGCAGCACGTTTGGCACGCCGGATGGCCGATGAGTTTACAGTATTGAATCCGGAAAAGCCGCGTTTTGTGGCGGGCTCTGTAGGGCCTACCAACAAGACTTGTTCCATGAGTCCGGACGTAAATAACCCGGCTTTTCGTGCGCTGACTTTCGATGAATTGCAGGCAGCTTATTGTGAGCAGATGGAAGCTTTGCTGGAAGGGGGAGTGGATGCGCTGCTGATTGAGACTATTTTTGACACATTGAATGCCAAGGCGGCTATTCGGGCAGCTGAATTGTCGATGGAAAAAACCGGACGTAAGGTACCTTTGATGCTGTCGGTTACCGTGTCGGACATTGCCGGACGTACCTTGTCTGGACAGACCTTGGATGCCTTTTTGGCTTCGGTGGAACATGCTGACTTGTTTTCCGTCGGGTTGAACTGTTCATTTGGTGCCCGTCAGTTGAAACCTTTCCTGGAACAACTGGCTTCACGTGCGCCTTATTATATCAGTGCTTATCCGAATGCCGGATTGCCGAATTCGCTGGGACAATATGACCAGACTCCCGAAGATATGGCTGCCGAAGTGAAGGAGTATATCGAAGAAGGGCTGGTAAATATTATCGGAGGATGCTGCGGTACGACGGAACAATACATTGCCTTGTATCAGGATTTGATACAAGGGGTCCAGCCTCGTGTGCCTGTGAAGAAGCACGCGCATTTGTGGTTGTCGGGATTGGAGTTGCTCGAAGTTTCTCCGGAAATCAATTTCGTCAATGTCGGTGAACGCTGTAACGTGGCAGGTTCACGTAAGTTTCTGCGACTCATTAATGAGAAGAAATACGATGAGGCTTTGTCGATAGCCCGCAAGCAGGTGGAAGACGGCGCTTTGGTCATCGACGTAAATATGGACGATGGCTTGCTGGATGCCGCACAAGAGATGACTACCTTCCTGAATCTGGTGGCTTCGGAACCGGAAATAGCCCGTGTGCCCATTATGATTGACTCTTCCAAGTGGGAAGTGATACGTGCCGGACTGAAATGTGTGCAGGGAAAATGTATTGTCAACTCTATCTCCTTGAAGGAAGGAGAAGAGGTCTTTATAGCGCATGCCCGTGAAGTAAAACAGCTCGGAGCGGCAGTCATCGTCATGGCTTTTGACGAGAAGGGGCAGGCCGATACGTACAGTCGCAAGATTGAGGTGTGCGAACGGGCATATCGCATTCTGGTAGATAAGGTAGGATTTGCTCCTGAAGATATCATTTTCGACCCTAATGTGCTGGCCGTAGCTACGGGTATTGAAGAGCATAATAATTATGCGGTCGATTTCATTCAGGCTACCGGATGGATACGTAAGAATCTGCCGGGGGCTCATGTCAGTGGAGGGGTGAGCAACTTGTCGTTCTCTTTCCGTGGCAACAACTACATTCGTGAGGCTATGCATGCCGTATTCTTGTATCATGCCATTCAGCAGGGAATGGATATGGGAATTGTCAATCCGGCTACGTCTGTATTGTATACGGATATTCCGCAGGATATTTTGGAACGGATTGAGGATGTCGTGCTGAACCGTCGGCCGGATGCTACAGAACGCTTGATTGAAACGGCAGAACGGTTGAAGCAGGAGAAAGAAGGTACTGCTTCTCAAGAAGGAAGTGCGTCGGCTCAACTACTGTGGAGGAATAATACTACGGTGGAAGAACGGCTGCAATATGCGCTGGTGAAAGGACTTTCGGATTATCTGGAGGAAGACTTGCAGGAGGCGCTTTCACGTTATCCGAATGCGGTGAGCATCATCGAAGGACCGCTGATGGCAGGTATGAATCATGTAGGAGACTTATTCGGTTCGGGAAAAATGTTCTTGCCGCAGGTGGTGAAAACTGCACGGACCATGAAAAAGGCGGTAGCTATTCTTCAGCCTTATATCGAGGCGGAAAAAGAAGAAGGTACCCGCAGTGCTGGAAAGGTGCTGGTAGCTACGGTGAAGGGCGACGTGCACGACATCGGAAAGAACATCGTGTCGGTGGTCATGGCGTGCAACAACTATGAAATTATAGACTTGGGCGTGATGGTACCGGCCGAGCAGATTGTGGAAACGGCTATCCGTGAAAAGGTGGATATCGTAGGACTGAGCGGACTGATTACTCCTTCGCTGGAAGAGATGGAGCACGTGGTAACCGAACTGCAGCGGGCTGGACTGGATATTCCGGTGATGATTGGCGGGGCTACCACTTCGAAGCTGCATACGGCACTGAAGATTGCTCCAGTATATCATGCACCGGTAGTATACATGAAGGATGCTTCACAAAATGCATTGGTGGCTGCCAAGTTGCTGAATCGTGAGCAACGTCCGGCTTTTGTGGAAGCTTTGAATGAAGAATATCAGGCTTTGCGTGAAAAGAACCGTCAGAAAACGGTACAGACGGTTTCACTTGCGGAAGCTCAAAAGAATAAACTGAACCTTTGGGATTAATTATTTACTCATCGTATTATGAATGTACAGATAGAAGAAGGCTGGAAAAAGGCACTGGCGCCGGAGTTTGAAAAAGATTATTTTGTCCGGTTGACCGATTTTGTCCGTCAGGAGTATCAGCAGACTACGGTATATCCTCCCGGAAGATTGATTTTCAATGCATTCAACCTTTGTCCTTTTGATAAGGTGAAAGTGGTGATTATCGGGCAGGACCCGTATCACGGACCGGGGCAGGCGCATGGTTTGTGTTTTTCGGTGAACGACGGGGTAGCATTTCCTCCTTCTTTGCAGAATATATTCAAGGAAATCCACGATGATCTGGGTATGCCGATTCCTGCCAGTGGTAACCTGACTCGTTGGGCCGAGCAGGGTGTGCTGCTGCTGAACGCTACCTTGACGGTGCGTGCCCATCAGGCTGGTTCACATCAGCGCAGAGGTTGGGAGGAGTTTACGGATGCGGCCATCCGTGTGCTGGCTGAACAGAAAGAACATTTGGTGTTTATCTTGTGGGGGGCTTATGCGCAGAAGAAAGGAGCGTTTATTGACCGCAACAAGCATCTGGTGTTAACTTCCGTGCACCCGTCTCCTTTGTCGGCTTATAACGGTTTCTTTGGAAACAAGCATTTCAGTCGCACCAATGAATACCTGGTGGCTCATGGAGAGACTCCTATCAACTGGTAAGAAACAACAAATCAATAAATACGCAAAAAGAAATCCCCTTGCTCCGTTTTATGGGTGGAGCAAGGGGATTGTTATTTTATATGATGATCTATGTGTTTGTCAGATAAGTTGCATACCCAGTCGTGCGCATTCTTCACGCATGTCTTCCGGCCAGATGCTGGCCTGAATTTCTCCGATATGTGCCTTCTTCAGATAAAGCATACATAAGCGTGACTGTCCGATACCTCCTCCAATGGTCAGAGGGAGTGTGTCGTTTAGCAGGCGCTGGTGGAAATACAGTTTGGTACGTTCTTCTTTTCCGGCTAATTCCAATTGTTTGAGCATGGCAGCCTTGTCCACACGGATACCCATGGAAGAAATTTCCAGTGCACGTTGCAACACGTCGTTCCATACCAGCAAGTCACCGTTCAAGCCAGGAAGCCCTGTTTTGGGATCTACAGTGGTATAATCGTCGTAGTCCGGAGCACGCAGGTCATGTGGTTGTCCGTTACTCAGCTTGTTTCCGATTCCGATGATGAAAACGGCTCCAAAACGTTCTGTAATCAGGTTTTCGCGTTCCTTGGCAGTCTTGTCAGGATACATTTGCAATAAGTCCTCCGAATGAATGAAATGTACATCGTGGGGCAGGAATGACTTAATCTGTGGATACATTTCACAAATCATGTACTCTGTGCGGCGCATGGCTGCATAGATACGGGTCACAATACTTTTCAGGAAGTCTACTGTACGTTGTTCCGGCGTAATAACCCGTTCCCAGTCCCACTGGTCTACATAAAGAGAATGTATGTTGCCTAACTCTTCATCGGCACGTATGGCATTCATATCGGTATAAATTCCGTAGCCGGGTTCAATCTGATAGTCGGCTAAAGTGACACGTTTCCATTTGGCCAGTGAGTGAACTACTTCTGCCTGCTGGTCTCCCAAGTCTTTGATGGGGAAGCTGACAGGGCGTTCCGTACCGCTCAAATCATCGTTGATTCCCATTCCTTTTAGTACAAACAAAGGAGCAGTAACACGGCGCAAGCGAAGTTCGGACGAGAGATTTTGCTGGAAAAACTCTTTAATTTGCTTGATGCCCAGCTCGGTCTGCTTCATATCAAGCAGCGGCTTATAATTGGCTGGTTTTATAAGGTAACTCATGTGTGAATCTCTTTAAATGTTTATTTGCTTGCAAAGATAGGTGTATTTTATAAATATGCAAGTGATTTTTGAAATAAGTTGTCAAAATGTTTTTTATTTCTTTTTGCTTGCTGATAAAGTGAAAAGGGATTGGTGAAAATAAAAAATGTCATTCTGGAAATTTCTTTCCGGAATGACATTCTATTATGTAATGTAAAGAAAGGTTGTTTAGCGATTCTTGTACATATTCTCGTAGTAGTTCTGATATTCTCCGCTGGTTACATTTTTCACCCATTTCTGGTTGTCAAGATACCATCGGATTGTTTTTACAATACCATCTTCAAATTTTGTTTCAGGTGTCCATCCGAGCTCGCGGGTGATTTTGGTCGGGTCAATGGCATAACGCTGGTCGTGTCCGAGTCTGTCCTTGACAAAAGTAATCAGCGAATCGTTAATCCAGTCAATGCTGATTTGTCCGTCAGGAGTCATTTCCTTCTTTTTAAGTATATTCCGGTATTCCGGTTGTTCGGTCATTATCTGATGAATGGTTGCAATGGTCAGTTTAACGATTTCAATATTCTGTTTTTCGTTATGACCTCCTACATTATAAATTTCACCATCCTTTCCGTTATGGATAATCATGTCGATAGCTTTACAATGATCTTCCACGTAGAGCCAGTCGCGTACGTTGGTACCGTCTCCATATACAGGCAGACGTTTTCCTTCCAGAATATTCTTGATAATGAGAGGAATCAGTTTTTCGGGGAAATGGTATGGTCCGTAGTTGTTGGAGCAGCGGCTGATAGTGACAGGCATTTTATAGGTGTCACGGTAAGCCATCACGATTAAATCAGCACTGGTTTTTGAGGCGCTGTACGGACTGTGCGGACAAAGCGGAGTTTCTTCGGTGAAATATCCTTCTGCCCCTAAAGAGCCATATACTTCATCAGTAGAAACCTGGTGGAATCGAACGCCTTTTCTCCAGGTAGGATAGCCGTTTTCATCTTTTCCTGTGACCCATGCACGACGGGCTGCATCCAGTAGGTTCTGTGTTCCCAGAATGTTGGTCTGTAAGAATAATTGCGGATTTTCGATGCTGCGGTCCACATGACTTTCAGCTGCAAAGTTTACGATGTAATCAAACTTGTAGTCAGCAAATAACTGGTCGGCCAAATTACGGTCACAGATATTTCCTTTTACAAAGAAGCAACGTTCGTTGTCGATGTCCTGTGAGATTGTTTCCAGGTTCCCGGCATATGTCAAAGCGTCGAGAATTACAATCTTGATGTCGTCATGTTTGCCCAGAATATATTTTATATAATTGGCTCCGATGAATCCGGCAGCTCCAGTAACTAGATAAGTTTTCATATAGAGTTTTATTTTGAATGCAAATTTCGGAAAGTTTTTTGAATGTGACAAGACTTTTTTGTTTTAATCATTCAATTCAATTACCTCCAGGTCAGAGAAATTTCCGTTTTCTATGTTGAATCGTACAAGTGTGCGTACCCGATGAAAACCATATTTTCCGGCAGCTCCCGGGTTGATATGGAGTAACCCCAGGTTGCGGTCGTATTTAACTTTTAGAATGTGTGAATGACCACTGATAAACAGCTTCGGGGGATGTATCATAAGTGTTTCCCGAATGGAAGAATCATACTTTCCAGGATAACCTCCGATGTGTTTGATGAGTATGTCGGTACCTTCTAGTTGGAAACGGTTGATTTCTGGAAAACGTATACGCAAGTCTTGTCCGTCGATGTTGCCGTAGACAGCTCTCAGTGGACGAAAATCCGCCAGACGTTCGGCTACCTCCAGTGAACCGATGTCGCCGGCATGCCATATTTCGTCACAATTTTCGAAATATTTCAGGTAACGTTTGTCCCAGTAGCCGTGGGTATCCGATAAGAGTCCGATTCTTTTCATTTTTCTTTTGCTTTTGTCCGGCAAAGATACTACATTTGAAAAACCTTGAATGATTTCAGTATATGGAAAAACACTATAATTATTTCAACCGAGATATAAGCTGGTTGTCATTTAATCATCGCGTATTGCTGGAGGCAGATGATGATACGCTTCCTCTGTTCGAAAGAATCAATTTCATAGCTATTTATTCGTCGAATCTTGAAGAGTTTTATCAGGTTCGTGTGGCGGAACATAAAGCGGTAGCATCTGGAGGTAAAAGTGAAGACATGACTGTGGAGGAAGCTCATAATCTGATTCGGCAGATTACGGATACGGTGAACCGTCAGTTGGAAGACCGTGTACGCATCTATGAAGAAAAGATTCTTCCGGCATTACGACGTAATCATGTGGTGTTTTACCAGAGTAAAAGTGAGGTGGAGGATTTTCATAAGGAGTTTGTGCATCGCTTTTTTATGGAAGAAGTGTTTCCCTACATTCAGCCGGTGAAAATCGATCCGGATAATGTGCGCTTTTTCTTGAGGGACAGACGTCTGTATCTGGCTGTAAGGGTATGGAAGGATGCGCAGGAGAAGCCGGAATATTATATTATAAAAATGCCTTATAGTAAGGTGCCCCGCTTTGTGCAGCTTCCTTCGCATGAGGGAAATTATTACCTCATGTTTCTGGAGGATATAATTAAGGCCAATTTGAAAGAGGTGTTTATTGGCTACAAGGTAGAATGCAGTTATTGTTGTAAGATTTCACGTGATGCCGATGTGTTTGTAGATGATGTACCTGCAGAGAGCATGGTGGAAAAACTGAAGGAGAAGGTGAAGAAGCGGAAGATTGGCGCTATCTGTCGTTTTGTATATGACCGGAAAATGCCGGATGATTTTCTGGATGCCCTGGTAGAGGCGCTGGGAATCAACCGGGAAGAGCTTGTGCCAGGCGACAAGCATCTGAACCTGGAAGATTTGGCGTCCCTCCCTAACCCGAATCCGGATATTCCGGCCATCGTCAAGCCACAGCCGATGTTCTTGCCTGGGATGAATGAAAAACACTTTATGTATCGTCGGATAGCCCAACGGGATATGCTGCTTTATTATCCGTATCATAGTTTTGAACATTTCATTCATTTTCTGTATGAAGCCGTTCATGATCCTTTTTGTCGTGAAATCATGATTACGCAGTATCGTGTGGCAGAACATTCGGAAGTGATTAATGCCTTGATTGCTGCCGCACGAAACGGGAAGCATGTCACGGTGTTTGTGGAGCTGAAAGCCCGCTTTGATGAGGAAAATAACCTGGCTACGGCCGAATTGATGCGAAAGGCGGGGATTGACATTATATTCAGCATTCCGGGATTGAAAGTACATGCCAAGGTGGCATTGATTCTCCGGAAGAATGACAAGGGAGAACGGTTAAGAAGCTACGCGTATGTCAGTACGGGTAATTTTAATGAGAAGACGGCAAAGATTTATGCAGACATAGCTTTGTATACCTGTAACAAGCAGATAGTGGACGACATGTGTACCCTATTTAAGGTCTTGCGGAAAGAAGTGACAGAGCCTCGTTTCAAACGCCTGTTGATAGCACGTTTCAATCTGCTTCCAGAATTGAAAGCCCTGATTCAGCGGGAAATCGATTTGACAAAAGATGGAAAGCCTGGCCGGATTATTTTGAAGATGAATGCCTTGCAGGATACGGCTATGATAGATGAGCTGTATCGTGCCAGTGAGGCAGGGGTGCAGATTGATTTGATTGTACGAGGAATCTGCTGTCTGGTTCCGGGAGAATCGTTTAGTCGGAATATTCGGGTTACCCGTATCGTGGACAGTTTCTTGGAGCATGCTCGTGTGTGGTACTTCGGGAATGGAGGTGACCCGTTGGTCTTTATCGGTTCGCCCGACTGGATGCGTCGTAATTTGTATCGTCGTATCGAGGCGGTAACTCCTATTCTCGACGGCAGACTTCGTCGGGAATTGACAGACATGCTGGAGCTTCAGCTGTCGGCCAATCGGAAGGCATGTTGGGTGGACAATCAGTTGCGGAATATCTTTAAAAGAAAACCGGGTAACGACGATGTACGTGCGCAGTACGATTTTTATGAATATTTGAAAAACAAGTTGGCTGAGAATTAATCAGCCGACTTGTTTTTGTTTTCTGATATAAGCAGTAATTTATCTCCCGGTTTCAACTCCATTTGTCCGTTGGGAATGAGGAATTCATTGCCACGTTTCACGAGCATGACCAATGTTCCTTTCGGAATCTGCATTTGGGCCAGTCTGTTTTTGTCTTCCAGCATTTCGGCTGTCAGGGTGAGGTCATTCAGACGGGTATCAATTTCTTCAGGCAGTTCCACTCCAAATTCATTTCCTTCTTTAGGTGCGGGCAAGTCCAGTTGCAGGATTTTTGCCGCCTTTGTAATGGTCATCCCCTGAATAACCAAAGACAGAAGCGTGATGAAGAATACAATATTGAACAATTGCTGTGAACCTTCAATCTGTGCCAATACCGGATAAGTTGCAAAAATGATGGGAGTAGCTCCTCTCAGTCCCACCCACGAAACAAACAGTCTGCCTTTATTCGTAATGTTACGGAAAGGCAGCAGACAGAGGAATACGCTGAGCGGACGGGCGACGAGAATCATAAACACACCAATCAGTAAGGCTACCGCTGCAATGTCGAGCATTTCGTGTGGGTTGACCAGCAAACCTAAAGTAAGGAACATAATAATTTGGAAAAGCCAGGTCAGTCCGCTCATAAAGGTATTGATTTCTTTTCGGAAAGCCAGTCGGGTATTTCCAAGAATGACTCCCATGATGTAGACCGCCAGATAAGCATTTCCTTTCAGCTGATCCGTAATGGTGAAGGTAATGAATACCAGGCTCAACAAGAGGATTGAGTAAAGCGAACTGTTGGACAGGTTGATGCGGTTTATCAGCCATACGCTGAATCGTCCCATGGCGTAACCGATGACTCCACCGAAGAAGAACTGCACAAGCAGGTCTTTGGTAATCAGTAGAAAATCAGGATTACTTCCACTTGAAATCACTTGTATCAGTACGATGGTCAGCATGTAGGCCATCGGGTCGTTACTTCCACTCTCCAATTCTAGCATGGGGCGTAGATTCTGTTTCAAGTTCATGCGCTGGGAGCGGAGCAGGTTGAACACAGAAGCAGAGTCTGTAGACGACATGGTAGCGGCGAGCAGCAAGGAACTAAGCAGGGTTAATTCTATGTTGGTTCGGTTCCAGTCGGAAATATAGAATATAAATATACCGGTCAGCAAGGTTGTAAGCAATACACCGGCGGTTGACAGGACAATACCGGGAGTAAGGATGGGTTTGATTTCGTTGTATTTGGTATCCATACCTCCGGAAAACAGGATAATACTTAGTGCCATCATTCCAATGAATTGCGCGTCTGAAGCACTGTTGAATTGCAGTCCGAGTCCGTCACTGCCAAAACACATTCCTACTATCAGGAAAAGTAGAAGAGTGGGAATACCAAACCGGTATCCGGTTTTACTGATGAGAATGCTGGAAAAAATAAGGATAGAGCCAATCATCAGTATGTTTTCAGCTGTAAAAATCATGATTATGTAATAATAAATAAAGTAATATGAACGTTGTATATGTATTATAATGTCCGAAGGTAAGAAAATGTTTTTTCAGACAAGTATTTTTAGAAACATAAAAAGCTTGTATTAAGATATTTTTTGTAATGATACTTAGTATATTTGTTGTATCTATATGATGAATTGTAACTATTAAATTTTGAATTATGGAGAAGTGTTATTTTTACAAAAGTTGCAGGGTATTATTAATCTTTTTGCTCTGTTTTTCAGGAATGGTTTATGCACAAACTGGGAATTCGGCATGGAATAAAACTTGGAGTGCCACTACTCCTCAAAAAGATGCTGTAATGGGTTTTGATTTGAATGTGAGTGAGAAAAAGAATTTGAATCCTTACAATGATGGAGCTTTGTGTAATGGTTTTATGTCAGTATATGTGGTGGAACCAAGTGGTCGTAAGTCGCTGTTGGTTACTTATGAATTTTCTCTGACACGCATGGAAGGAAATATAGCTTACCTTAAGTTTGTGCCTGGACGTTCAGGTATGGACGATGGAGAAGGTATTTGTAAAGCTATTTTGAAGAATGGTAAACTTCAGCTGATTGGGACAGATCAAGGTGGAAAGTCTGCTTTGTTTAACGGGCTGACTTTTAAATAATGGAAAAAGATTGAAGTTCAGAAGTAATTATTGAAATGTAAAAAGCCGGACGATGAATGTCTGGCTTTTTTTATATCCCGACATTAGGCTTGTTTTATTGTATAGATATATTTTCTAAAAAGTTGTATTTGTTTTTCAGGAAAAATGTATATTTGCAATGTTTTGTTCCGTATTGATTTCCGGTTAAGCGAAATCGCGGATGAAAAGGGAATCGGGTGAAAGTCCCGGACAGTCCCGCTGCTGTAAGCTCCAGTCATTTACGTTTGTCTACCCTCTGCAAGGCCACTGTCTTTTAAATAAAGATGGGAAGGCAAGACAAACGGGAGTAAGTCAGAAGACCTGCAAAACAAAGTCATGCTTGCATTCTCGAGGAAAGGATGGCAAGAACGTGCGTAATGTAGAATTACAATTAAAATTTGAATGAAAAACTTGAATGAACCGGCTATTATTGTCGGGTATCGCTTTCTTATAGCTATGTGTCTGTGGATTTGGGCCGGAGTGGGAACACTTTGTGCACAAAAAACAGATTCAGATAGTATTACGGGAAAGGTACACCAGATTCCAGATGTGACGGTGAGCGGGAAGAAAACAATGAATAAAATTTCTTCAAATGTTCCTGTGCAGCGTTTGGGGAAAGACATGATGGATGATTTGGGTATTCAGAATATGGCAGATGCGGTAAGGCGTTTTGCGGGTACCGATGTACGTGATTATGGAGGTACGGGAGGGTTGAAAACAGTTTCCGTTCGTAATATGGGAGCCGCCCATACAGCAATTAGTTATGATGGAGTTGCCGTAAGTAATTGTCAGGCTGGACAGATAGATATAGGGCGTTTCTCTTTAGATAACGTAGAATCTTTATCGTTAAGTGTAGGTCAAAATGAAGATATGCTTCAGTCTGCCAGATTGTATGCTTCGGCGGGAGTCTTGAATATCGAGACTTCTCGTCCTGAGTTTTTGGGAGATAGAAAATGGCAATTGTTGTTTCAGGTAAAAGGCGGTTCTTTTGGTTTGGTCAATCCTTATTTTCGATATGGACAGCAGTTTGGTGAAAAGACGGTACTGTCTGTCGACGGAGATTATTTACGTTCGGATGGGCAGTATCCTTTTTTGCTGAAAAACGGAAAATATACCCAAACGGAGAAGAGAAATAATTCGGAAGTGGATTCCTGGCATACAGAATGGAATCTTATGCATGAATTTAAGGAAGATAAGAAATTGAATGTAAAGGCATATTATTATCAGTCTGAACGTGGATTGCCGGGAGCCGTAATTTTGTATAATCCGGTTTCAAATGAACGCCTATGGGATAAGAATGCTTTCGTGCAAGCAAAATATCAGGATAAAATAGCTGAGAAATGGTCATTGCAGGTGCTGGCTAAATACAATTATGCTTGGAATAAATACCAGGATAAGGGGGTACAATATGAGGGTGGAGTTTCCACAGATCATTATACCCAGCATGAATATTATGCTTCGGGAGCTGTTTTGTATCGACCGTTTCAGGGCTTTTCCGTATCATTGGCTCAAGATTTAGCTGTGAATACATTGGATAGTAATTTACCGGATTGTCCGTTCCCAACTCGTGTAACTTCTTTGACGGCCTTACATGCCCGCTATCAATTGGGCAGTGTGCAAATGGATGCTTCTTTAATAAATACGTATGTAAAAGAACATGTAGAGACCGGTGATAAACCAGAAGATTTAAAGAAATTATCCCCGTCTTTTTCTATAAATTGGAGACCTCTGAGTGAGCAGGATTTTTTCTTGCGAGCGATGTATAAAAGTACCTTCCGTACTCCTACCTTCAATGATTTATATTATTATCGATTAGGAAATCGTTCTCTTCGTCCGGAAAAAGCAAAGGAATACAATATTGGCGTAACGTGGGGAGCAAAAAAGAACTCTGTATGGGACTATTTGACATTCACAGGGGATGTGTATTTCAATCAGGTAACAGACAAGATTGTAGCTTTTCCTTCTACTTATGTATGGAGAATGGCGAATTATGGGAAAACTCATATATGGGGAGCTGATATCACTCTTTCTATGGGTATTCCTTTAGGTGAATTGTTTAAAGCACATGTATCAGGAAGTTATACATGGCAGAAGGCTGTTGATTTGACTGACCCGAATGCTAAAAATTATAAGGATCAATTGCCTTATACGCCAGAACATAATGGGAACGGTTCTGTCATCTTGGAAACGCCATGGATAAAATTAGGATATAGTTTGATTGGAGTCGGAAAAAGATATTATTTTTCACAGAATATTCCGGAGAATGAAATTGAAGGATATGTGGAACAAACGCTAACTCTTTCTCGGCAATTTTCATTTAAGACCTGTCGTTTAAGACTACAGGCAGATTTAATTAATTTCATGAATGAGCAATATGAGGTAATAAAGTATTATCCGATGCCAGGGCGTTCATGGAAAATAACAGCTGCTATTCATTTTTAAATTTAAATATTTATGCAATTTAGAAAATTATTTTTCAGTTTGTGCTGCATGGTGACATTAGGAGCGTCACTGGTAGCTTGTAGCGAAGATGAAGAGTTATTTGATGACAGTGGTTCTAAGGTTACCCTTCCTACTCATCGGGCATTTATTCTGAATGAAGGTACCATGGGATATAACAATGCAACATTGTCTTTTTATGCACCGGATAAAGATGCCGAATTTATTAATGATATTTTTTATACTCAGAATCAGGCTAAATTAGGTGATACAGGACAGTCCATGATTGAATATAATAATGACCTTTATGCAATTATTGCAGGTTCAAGATATTTGGTTCGGATGAATACGGCTGGAGTAGAGAAACAGCGCTATACAATTCCTGAATCAGAAGGAGATCCTCGTTATTTGGCAGCTGATGACGGATATATTTATATGACGCAATATGGTGGTCAGGTGACGAAACTGGATGCAAATACCTTGAAGGTTGTTGGTACATTTAAAGGAGGAGCTAATCTGGAAGGTATTGCTGAATGCGATGGCAAGCTTTATGTAGCTAATTCATATACTAAAAGCGATACGGGGTATCAATATCATACAGATTTGTTTGTGATCAATGCTGCCAATATGCAGTTAGAAACTACTTTGACAGTAGACCTTAACCCGAATCAGGTATTGGAAGAAGATGGAAAGATTTTCCTGATTTCTTGGGGAAATTATGCGGATAAGGGATATTCTGCTCAGATGATAGAACCGCAAAATGGTAATAAACAGACTTCTTTAGGAGTTGCTACAAATATGGCGGTAGGAGATGATATGGTGTATTTTGTAAATTCAGAAACAGATTACTCTAATTGGCCTGAAACAAGTACGACCAATACATTCTTCTCTTATAATATTAAGACAGCTACGGTAAATTCATCCTCTTTCCTGAAAAATGCACCTGCGGAACTGGCTACATCAAGTGTCTATATGATGAGCGTGGATGATGAGAAGGGAGATATTTATATAGGTGTGACATTCTATTCAGAAGCTAATGGTACGATGTATCGTTTTGACCGTAACGGAAACTTTGTAGAAAAGTTTGATTGTGGTGGTCAGAACCCTAAAACAATGGCTTTCATCGATTGATTTTTATGAAACAAATTTTACTATCTGCCCATATAGTAATTATAGTCTTGCTTCTCTCTGCCTGCGGCGGAGGAGGCAAGACTTCTTCCGTTCAGGAGGAAGGAGATACCCTGAAGATGAGGTATGCCACCAACTTGTCTGTAGTAAGGTTCCCTGATTATACTATGGTTTCTATCCGTAACCCATGGGATACATTGAAAATATTGCATACTTATCTGTTGACTGATAAGACTCAGCCAGTTCCGGAAAATTTGCCGGAGGGGACTGTCGTACGGGTTCCGTTAGAACGGGCCGTGGTGTATTCTGTGGTGCATGGAAGTGTACTGAAAGAATTGGGACAGGCAAAAAGTATCAAGGGAGTCTGTAACCTGGAATATTTCAAGATGCCGGAGGTACAGGACGGATGCCGGAACGGAGAAATTGTAGATTGTGGAAACGGAATGAATCCGGATATTGAAAAAATTATCGACCTTCGTCCGGATGCCATTATGCTTTCTCCGTTTGAGAACAGCGGGGGATACGGTCGGGTAGGTAAACTGGGAGTACCCGTGATAGAATGTGCGGATTATATGGAAACCTCTCCGTTAGGGCGTGCGGAATGGTTACGTTTTTACGGATTGCTGGTAGGGCAGGAGCAGCGAGGAGATTCACTTTTTGCGCAAATAGAAAAAGAATATCTGACAGTAAAGAATTTGGCAGCGCAGGCTACTTCCCGTCCTACGGTATTAAGTGATTTGAAGTATGGCTCTGCATGGTATATTGCCGGAGGACAGAGTACTACAGGACGCTTGTATGCAGATGCTGGAGCAGATTATGTTTTTGCAGAATTGCCGAACAGTGGTTCTGTGCCGATGGCTTTTGAAGCCGTCTTCGATAAAGGAGAACATGCCGATTTCTGGTTGATAAAATACAATCAGCCACAAGATAAGACCTATAAGGAACTTCAGAAGGACTACTCGCTTTATACTCGTTTCAAGGCATTCCGCGAACGTCGGATTTATGGATGTAACACCTATCGGATACCTTTTTATGAAGAATCACCTTTTCATCCGGAGATATTGTTGAAAGATATGGTAAAAATATTCCATCCCGAGTTGCTGGAAGGCTATGAACCGAAATATTTTAGTAATTTAGCGGAATGATACATTCTGATAAAAAGCATTACGTGATATTCGGCACCCTGGCTCTTTTGATAGTGCTTTTAGTGGTAGCCAATTTATTTTTAGGTTCGGTAGATATTCCGGCGCAGGAAGTGGTGCGTATTTTAAGTGGAGACGAGGCTGAAAAGGCAAGCTGGACATTTATTGTTTGGGAATCGCGTTTTCCTCAATGTATCACGGCTTTGCTTTGTGGAGCTGCCTTGTCGGCTTCCGGACTGATGTTGCAGACGGTTTTCAGCAATCCATTGGCCGATTCTTCTATTTTAGGAATCAGTTCAGGAGCCAGCTTGGGAGTCGCACTTGTGATGCTTGCCGGAGGAGGAACCATTGCCACAGGTGTGTTTACACTTTCCGGATTTTTTTCTGTCATATTAGGTGCATTTTTGGGTGCTGTAGCTGTGTTGGCTTTGGTCTTGTTTTTATCCTCTTTGATAAAAAGTAATGTAATGCTGCTCATAGCCGGTATCATGATAGGCTATATTACTTCTTCACTGATTTCTTTGTTGAATTTCTTTGCTACGGCAGAAGGAGTCCACTCGTATATGGTGTGGGGAATGGGAAACTTTGGTGGAGTTTCTTTGGAGCAGCTTCCGGCCTTTTCGTTGCTGACTGTGGTCGGTTTGTTAGTAGCAGTTATGCTTATTAAGCCTTTGAATGCCTTGCTTTTGGGGCCGCGCTATGCCGAAAATCTGGGAGTGAATATTCGCCGGGTACGTAACTTCTTATTGTTGGCTACCGGATTGCTGACTGCGGTAACGACTTCATTCTGTGGCCCTATATCTTTTATCGGTCTGGCAGTTCCTCATCTGGCTCGTTTGATGCTGGGTACCTCCAACCATAATTCGCTGATGCCTGTTACGCTGCTTGCCGGAGGAGCATTGGCATTGCTGTGTAACTTGATTTGCGTCCTTCCGGGAGAGTCAGGGGTAATACCGCTGAATGCCGTAACTCCAATCTTGGGGGCGCCGGTCATCATTTATGTCATTATCAATCAACGTCGAATTCAATACTTTAACTGATGAATCAATCGGAAATAGTGGTAGAGGGTCGTAACCTGACAATCGGTTATCAGGTAGGGAAGAAGCGGACGGAAGTACATTCCGGTCTGAATTTTCAGCTTTTTCGTGGGGAATTGACATGCCTGCTGGGAGCGAATGGAGCAGGTAAATCTACCTTTCTTCGCACTTTGGCGGCTGCTCAACCGTCTTTATCTGGCGACTTGAAACTGTTGGGGCGTGATTTGTCTGCCTACTCCGAACGTGAGTTGTCAAAAACCATAGGGGTCGTATTGACAGACCGTACGCAAGCAGGAGGGTTGACAGTATATGAACTGGTCGCCTTGGGACGGCAGCCTTATACAGGATTTTTCGGACGTTTGGATAAGACCGACAAGCAGTTGGTAGAACATGCACTGCAAGCCGTAGAGATAGCACATAAGGCACGATGTTATATGGCTGAACTTTCTGACGGAGAACGACAGAAAGTGATGATTGCCAAAGCGCTGGTGCAGGAATGTCCGTTGATATTGTTGGATGAACCGACCGCTTTTTTAGATGTGGTAAGCCGTATTGAAATCATGAATCTTCTGCATCGTCTGGCCATAGAGGAAAAGAGGGCTATTCTTCTGTCTACTCATGATATTGAACAGGCGTTGGTTTTGTCTGATCGTCTTTGGCTTCTTTCTTCAACCGGAGGGTTGGAATGTGGCGTGACGGAAGATCTGATATTGAACAACCGGATGGATACATTGTTTGCCAATCATGCCCGGATTAAGTTTGATTTGATGCATGGTGGCTTTTCTCCTGAGGTGTCGGGGGAGAAATCTATTGTTTTAAAGGCGAAAGATGAAGTGCTACGTCATTGGGCGCAGAATGCTTTGAACCGTCATCATTATTTTTGCCTGGATGTTTGTCTTTCTACTCAAAAGTTACCATTGTTGGATGTGCAATCTTCCAATTGTCTTCTTTATACCGATGAAAATGGACAGACCTTTTGTTATTCTACCTTTGATTCATTGCTCCGTAATATATAATTGTTAGAAAATAAGCTTATTTGAAGGATATTTGTTATTTTTGCTCGGTCTATTAGTTGGAAAAATAATAAATATATGGCAGTTGTGGTGAAAATGTCCGGTACATCTCCCGAATTATATAACTGTATAGCCCCATTGGTGATGAATCCGGAAATTATTAAGTATAATCATAATTATCCCTTTAAAACCAATGACTCATTTATTTGGTTTGTGGCATTTTCTGCTAATCAGGTAGTCGGTTTTTTCCCTGTAGAGGTACGGAAAAAATCTTTGGTAATCAATAACTATTATGTCAGTAATGACGATGAAGATGTTTTTGTGAGCTTATTGGATGCTGTGGATAATGATTTCTTGGGAGAAGAAAGGGGCGTGGAGGCTGTTGTTCAGAAACCTCATGAATCATATTTCCGTACACACGGATTTGAAATAGAACGTGCGTGGAGCTTGTATCTTAAAATGAGGAAGAAGCATGAAAACGAATGAAAAACCGAAAAATGTCTATGAACTGACACAAGAGCGTTTGGCTGTTCTTTTTAAAGAATTTGATAACATTTACGTGTCGTTTTCTGGAGGAAAGGACAGTGGTGTGCTGCTTAATTTATGTATTGATTATATACGTCGGCATCAACTGAATATAAAGCTTGGTGTCTTTTTTATGGATTATGAAGTGCAGTATGACCATACCATTGAGTTTGTTAATCGTATTTTAGAGAAGAATAAAGATATTCTTGATGTGTATCGGGTTTGCGTTCCTTTTAAAGTAAGGACGTGTACTTCCATGTATCAGCATTATTGGCGACCATGGGATGAGAAAGTACGAGATATTTGGGTACGAGAAATTCCTCAAAATGTGCTGAGGGCACAAGATTTTGATTTCTTTCATGAAAATATGTGGGACTATGAGTTCCAACTACGTTTTGCTGCCTGGCTGCATGAAAAGAAAAAGGCAGTACGTACAGCTTGTCTGGTTGGAATACGAACTCAAGAAAGCTATAACCGATGGCGTACCATTTACGGGGGCTTGAAGCAACAGCTTTATCATAATTATCAGTGGACTTCCAAGATTGCCAATGATGTGTATAATCTTTATCCCATTTATGATTGGAAAACGACTGATATCTGGACTGCAAATGGAAAATTCGGTTGGGATTACAATCGCCTGTATGACCTTTATTATTATGCAGGTGTGAGTTTGGAACGGCAGCGAGTTGCCAGTCCTTTTATTAGTGAGGCCATTGAGAGTTTACGCTTGTATAAAGCGATAGAGCCGGATACTTGGGGACGGATGATTGGCCGTGTGAACGGAGTTAATTTTTCTGCTATTTATGGAGGTACCCATGCGATGGGATACGGTTCTATTAAATTACCGGAGGGGCATACCTGGAAGTCCTTCATGGAATTTCTGCTTTCCACACTTCCGGAGGAAACCCGAAGAGGTTATTTAAACAAGCTGCATACCAGCATTAAGTTCTGGAGAACGAAAGGTGGTTGTTTGAGTGATGAAACGATAGCAAAACTTGAAAAGCTGAATATCCCGATAACGGTAAGAAATAAAAGTAACTACAAGACGACCAAGCGTCCGGTTATGATGGAGTATTTGGATGATATTGATATTGCGGAGTTCAGGGAAATACCTACTTATAAACGTATGTGCTTGTGTATTCTTCGTAATGATTATGCATGTAAATATATGGGATTTGCCATGAACAAAGAAGAGAAAAAAATGAAAGATTATATTTTACAACAATATAAGAAGATATGGACATAGAAGAGAAAACAAGTCCGGTTTACCATGTAAAAGCCGTACCGGTGGAGAAAGTGTGTGCCAATAATTATAATCCGAATGTGGTGGCTCCCCCAGAAATGAAGTTATTGGAACTGTCAATTTGGGAAGATGGATTTACTATGCCTTGCGTATGTTATTATGACAAGGAAAATGACAAGTATATTATTGTAGATGGGTTTCATCGTTATCAGGTGCTGAAAACCTCTCAGCGAATTTATGAACGTGAGAAAGGGATGTTGCCTGTAGTGGTAATTGATAAGGATTTGTCTAACCGTATGGGATCTACCATCCGTCATAATCGTGCGCGGGGGACTCATGATATTGGATTAATGACGAATATTGTGGCGGAACTGACTCAGGCTGGGATGTCGGATAAGTGGATTATGAAAAATATAGGAATGGATAAAGATGAATTGCTTCGTTTAAAGCAGGTTTCGGGGCTGGCATCTTTGTTTGCAGACAATGATTTTTCAATCCCCACTCCCCAGTCCATTTTACCGGAGAGTGAAGAGTAAAGTTATTTTTAGTATATAAAGTAGCCTAAGATACCACTGCATACAATCAGCAGAATCGGGTTTACCTTATATCGGTTGGAAGCAATGAAGCATCCGACAAAAAGCAGGATGCTGATAATGATTTGGTATGTGTCTGTTCCGAAATTTTCCCCATTCATCAGTACGAGAGCAGCAGCTGCAAGCAGACCGACTACTCCGGGACGCAGGCCATTAAATACGGCTTCTACTGCCGGATGACGTTGATATTTCAGAAAAAAACGGCTGATAAATATCATGAGTATAAACGAAGGTAGTACCACAGAGAATGTGGCCACCGTAGAGCCTAGTATGCCGACTGCGTGTGAGTAGCCGGCATTTACCATGGCCGTGTATCCCACGTAGGTAGCAGAATTAATACCAATAGGACCAGGGGTCATCTGGCTGATAGCGATGATGTCTGTAAAGTCGGACGAACTGAGCCATTCGTAACGGGTGACTACCTCTCCTTGTATCATGGAAATCATGGCGTAACCTCCCCCGAATCCGAATAAGCCTATTTTGAAAAACGTGTAGAATAGTTTCAGTAATAAAAGTACCATAGTTTATCTCCTTTTAGTTATATTTCTTTTGGTAGCGTCCATAAAGGTAACCTCCTAATCCACTGAGGATGATGACATAGATAGGTGAAAAACCGAGAAGCCATATCAGTAGTGCCGAAACCACCGGAATCCAGATATTGTATCGGTTGATACGGGCCGATTTTGCCATTTTGAAGGTAGGAGCTGCAATTAAGGCTACTACTGCGGGGCGGATGCCTTTGAACACATGTTCTACAGCTTCTACATGCTGGAATTGTCTGAAAAACAGAGCAATAGCCAGGATGATGAGAAAAGAGGGAAGTATGGTACCTAGGGCCATCCAGAAAGCTCCCCAGAATCCTTTCAGTTTATAGCCGATAAAGATGGCAATGTTGACGGCAAAGATGCCTGGTACAGTTTGTGCCAGTGCCATCAAGTCTAGAAAGTCTTCCTTTTTTATCCATTTTCGTTTGTCTACCAGGTCGGCCTCTATTAAAGGAACCATGGCATATCCTCCTCCAATGGTGAATAGACCTATTCGGAAGAAGATGAAAAATGCTCTTAAATAGAAATTCATGTTATTGCGTTTAATTCTTTTTCATGTAAATACTTGGGGGGACCCCATAAAATTTTTTAAAGGTATCCGTAAAATATTTGGGGTCGGCAAAACCCATTTTGTCTGAAACCTCGGCTACCGTATAGCGCTGGCTTTTTAACATTAGGGCAGCTTCTTGCATTCTGATATTACGGATAAACTCAGCTGGAGCTATTCCCGTTAAAGCTTTAATCTTGTTGTAGAAGCTGGTACGGCTCATGTTAACTGAAGCGCACAGGGTATCTACATTGAAGTTCTTTCCTAATCCTTCTTTGACAAGTTCGGTCACTTTCTGAATGAATTCGTCGTCCAGGCTTGTGGGCAATTCCACGGCAGGAGCTTCTTCCGGTAATGCGGTTACGGCCGATTTAAAGCGGTCACGTAACATCCTTCGGTTTTCTATAAGGGTATGAATGGTAGCTTTTAAAATATGTATATCAAAAGGTTTCACCAGATACTGGTCGGCTTTAATTTCCAGTCCTTCCAGAATATGCTCCTTGTCGCCGAGTGCGGTAAGAAGAATAATTGGAATATGGCTGGTTTCCATTTGTTCTTTCAGTATCTGGCACATTCTTTTGCCATCCATTATTGGCATCATGATATCAGACAGAATTAAGTCTGGTTGCTTTTCGTGGACAAAATCAAGGGCTTCTTGTCCATTGCCAACACCCTCTACACGATAGGTGTCTGAGAGGCTGTGCATAATGAACGACCTCAGAGATACATTATCTTCTACCACAAGAATGAAAGGAGCTTGTCCGTCTGTCTGTACATTGGTGAATTGTACATCTGTTATAATACTTTCCGTTGTCTTTTTTTCTATAGCCTGTGTTTTCTCCGTGGTGGCTTCTTTCTCTTCTTTCTTATACAGATAGTTTTTGCTTTTTATGGGGAAACTCAATACGAAAGTGGTCCCTACATTTTCTGTACTGCTGAATGAGATTTTACCTTCATGATTTTCAATCAGGCGATAGGTCAGCAACATGCCGATGCCACATCCAGTGGTAGTCTGGTTGGCAGTGTTGTATCCTCTGAACAAATATTTGAAGAGTTTTTTCTGGTCTTCTTTGTTCATTCCAATGCCAGTATCAGAGATGGTGAGTGTCCAGTTGTTTTTGTTGTTTTCAGCTTTTAGCGATACACTCCCTCCTTGCGGGGTATATTTCAGGGCATTAGACAACAAGTTACGTAAGATGGAATCCATTTTACTTACATCAATCCATACATTCAGGCTGTCAAACGTACTTTCGTAAGACAGTTTGATGTCTTTCTGGCGGGCAAAACTTTCAAACTGAAGCAGGTAGTTGCTTAAGTAATGGTTCAATTCGTGCTCTGTCACGATGGTTTGTGAAGAGTATAGTTCTTCTTTCTGAAAGTTAATCAGGTTATTAGCCAGTTCTGCCAGGTTCTCGGTGCTTTGCATGGCTAGCTTAATATTCTTTTGTCCGTTTTCACTTAAGCTTTCCTTTTCCATAATTTCACTCAGAGGGGCCTTAATCATGGTCAACGGTGTACGGATATCGTGTGCGGCATGTGTAAAGAAATTGATTTTTTCTTCGGACGTTTTCCGCTCACGTTTGATAATCTGGTAACGCAGGAAGGTGTAGGCTGCTCCACTAATCAACAAAGCATATACCAGAAAGGCCTAGAAAGTCAGCCAGAAAGGGCGTTCTACCATAATCTGTATTTCTCTTTCTTCCAGTATCTGCTGGTTATCGAGCAGGATAGATCGCACTTTTAGAGTATAATTACCTGGCGATAAGTTAGTATAGCGTATGGTTCCGTTGCTGGTGGGAGGAGTCCATTGGTCGTAGAATCCTTCCAGTTTCCAACTATACAGAATACTTGATGGATTGTCGAAATTGATGGAAGACACGTCCATTGAGAATGTGTTCTGGTCGTATTTCAATTGAATGAAATTGGTTTCGTCCAGAATTTTTGTCAAAGGAGAATTCTTTTCCATCGGGTATACAGGGTGGTACATGATATTCAGGTTAGAGAATACCATGTGACTAGAAAAATTTGAAGGTAGTTCCAGGCTGTCGGGCAAGATAATAACTCCCTCGTTGCTTCCAAAAATCAGCTGACCGTTTCGGGTATGTATTCCGGCAGTCGGATTAAAGTTAGCTCTTTGTAAACCTTGTTCCCGGGTCCAGTTGGTAAAAGTCTGTTCTTTCAGATTATAGAAAGACAGTCCATTTTCTGTTCCTAAAAACAAATTACCGTTTTTGTCAGGAACAATACTATAGATATTATTGGTTTGCAAGCCGCTGTTATTGGCCATGCAGTGTGTGATTTCATTTGTTTGATTATCAATGATAAACAACCCGTTACCGTAGGTGCCGACATACGTTTTTTTCAAATCGGGAGTATTGTAGATTGCATTGATACAGCCAAAGTCTTCTTTTTCCATGTAAGGATACAGTTGCTGTTTCGTTTTATCGAATACATATAATCCTTGTATGGTTCCTACCCAGAAAGAATTTTCATTTCTTTCTAAAAGATACGTGATAGGGTAGGAGCTATTGTATTCCTGTTTTTCCTGCGTACGTGTATCAAAGCTTTTCAGGCTGTAGAATCCTCCACTCCAGATAACTTCGTTTTTATCTTTTATCAGTCCGCGGATATATTTGTCCGGGGTTTCACGTGCCTGCGATTTTCCTTGCTGATGGAAAGTTGTAGTTCCGGCCTTCTTGTCTATGCGGAAGATGCCGGACATATAACCTCCGGCCAGGATAATTCCCGGTCTTATTTCGCATACGGACAGGAAGATATGATTTTCATATTGAGGAAGTTCCTTCTCTGTGCAATAGCTTTTCCACTTCTTTTCACTTATGTCATAACAGCTTATTCCGTTACAGGTGGCATACCATATATCTCCATCAGAGTCCTCCATGATGCCGTTGATACAGTCGTTTGACAAAGTGTTGCTGCTGTTCGGTGCATGTTTAAGCCATTGGTATTTAGGGTATTTTTCTGAATAGACGGTAATACCGATGGGATAAATCACGTTCCAGATACGGTTACTCTGGTCCATATAGATATCCTTGATGATACTTCCGTTCATCTTGTTGAAACTCTCATTGTCTTCTTTTAAGAAATGAGAAAGTTCCTTTTTTCTGACATCCAGTTTGTATACTCCGTCTCCATCGGTTGCAATGAACACTTCATCCAGGTTTTTCCGGTTGGGCGTGATGGTGTTAACTCCAATGTCTTTCAGGTGTTTTCCGAGGTCTATTAATTCTCCACTATCTGGGGTATAGATAAACAATTTGTCGAGCAGGGCATTGATGATAAGCTTGTTTGTGGGCTTATGGTAATAAATGTAATCTATAATATTAATGGTAGAGATATTGATTCTCTGTACATTTGTCAGTTGACCTTTATTTAAGACTGCTGAATACAGAAACTGTTCAGTGGATATGAAATATTTATTTCCCTTTGCCTGTGTGATACAAGTTACTTTACCAGGGATTTTCTGACTTATTTTATGCGTCTTTTGAGTATCTCCATTATAAAGATATTGATATCCTTCTGTACAGAACCAGATATTCTTTTCATCGTCTAGATAGATGCAAGTTATCGGGCACTTTTGAGTTTCCGGGAACTGCTCATGTAAATCAAATACCAGTTGAAAAGAGTCTCTGGCTTCATTCAAGTTGAAAACCAGTCCGTCTTTCCCAATTTCCCATAACTTTTTTTCCTTGTCTGTTTTTAAAATATTCAGATTAGGGAAACAGTTGACAACCGTTCCGTTTTTAATCAGCGGATAATGTGCAAACTGCTTTCCGTTATAACGGTCAATTCCCTTGTGAGTAAGGATCCATATGTAATCGTGTTCTCCTTGTTGAATAGAGAGAACTCTTCGACTGCTAAGTCCGTCTGCGATACCGATATATTGAAATATTTGTGCCTCTGAACGTGTGTATATGACAGATAATAGAAGGCAAATGAGATAGATAAATTTCTGCATAATACTTTTGTTGGTAAGTGCAAATTTCGGAAAAAACAATCTCTTATCAAAATAATATGGGGTTTTATGTACGAACAGGAAATAAAAAAAGGCATGACCGAAAAGTCATGCCTTGATATTTTATGATAAAGTTTTTATACTTTATTTATCGCCACGGATAGCTGCGATACCCGGAAGGATTTTACCTTCGATAGCTTCGAGCAATGCACCACCACCAGTTGAGATATAAGATACCTGGTCAGCCATACCGAACTTGTTGATACAAGCTACAGAGTCACCACCACCGATCAATGAGAAAGCACCTTCTTTAGTAGCTTCAGCAATAGCTTCAGCGATTACCTTAGAACCACCAGCGAAGTTGTCCATTTCGAATACACCGGCAGGACCGTTCCACAGGATAGTCTTAGCACCCTTGATAGCAGCTTTGAATTCTTCGCGAGTCTTAGGACCTGCATCCAGACCCATCCATCCGTCAGGAATGTTCTTGTCTTCGCAAACCTGAGTATTTGCATCGTTAGCAAACTTGTCAGCAGCGATACAGTCGCAACCCAAAACCAAGTTTACACCTTTAGCTTTAGCCTTAGCCATGATTTCCAAAGCCAGATCCAGTTTGTCATCTTCTACCAATGAGTTACCGATCTTACCACCCTGAGCTTTAGCGAAAGTAAATGCCATACCACCGCAAAGAATCAAGTTGTCTACTTTGTCCATCAAGTTTTCGATGATACCGATCTTAGTAGAAACTTTTGAACCACCCATGATAGCAGTGAACGGACGTTTGATGTCTTTCAATACGTTGTCAACAGCCTGTACTTCTTTTTCCATCAGGTAGCCCAACATCTTGTGGTCTGCATCGAAGTAGTCAGCGATAACAGCTGTAGAAGCGTGTTTACGGTGAGCAGTACCAAATGCGTCCATTACGTAGCAGTCAGCGTAAGAAGCCAAAGTCTTAGCGAATTCTTTCTGAGAAGCCTTCATAGCTTTCTTAGCGTCTTCGTAAGCAGGATCTTCTTTTTCAATGCCTACAGGCTTACCTTCTTCTTCCGGATAGAAACGGAGGTTTTCAAGCAGCAATACTTCACCCGGTTTCAAAGCTGCAGCAGCATCCTGAGCTTTAGCGCAGTCAGGAGCAAACTGAACCGGAGTACCCAGAGCAGCAGCTACAGCGTCTACAATCTGACTTAAAGAATATTTAGCGTTTACTTTGCCTTTTGGTTTACCCATGTGTGACATGATAATCAAAGCACCACCATCTGCCAAGATTTTTTTCAAAGTAGGCAGTGCACCACGGATACGAGTATCGTCTGTAATTTTACCTTCTTCGTTCAAAGGTACATTGAAGTCCACACGAACGATTGCCTTTTTGCCGGCAAAGTTGAATTTGTCAATAGTCATCATAATCTCTAATATTTTTTGTTTAAAGTTGTTTGTAATCTTGCTTTGAGTTGCAGCGCAAAGTTAAAAAAAAAATGTGACGAAGTTCAATCTCTTTCATCTAAATTCATTGAAGTGTGTTATTTTCTATTAAAAACAGAAACTTGTAATTGTTAGATCTGATTGACTGACTGATATTTAATGAATAAGTTTGTTTTTATAGGCAAAGACCACAATTTCAATGGCTGATTTGCAATCTAGTTTGCTTTTTATCCGATCTTTGTAGGTTTCTACTGTGTTGCGGTCTATATTCAGTTCATTGGCTATTTCTTTGCTGGTATATCCATTGGCTAATAGCTGGATTACCTCCAGTTCCCTGTCGGTCAATTCATATGGTTTCCGCTTTTTCACATTTTCTTCTCCTCCAAAAGCTTTGATAATGTCATTATAAGAAATTGTATTACCAAAGTAGAAACCTTTGCCTTGTACAACAGTTTGTATGGCACAAATCAGTTCCTCCGCTTGTGTGTCTTTAGCCAAGTATCCGTTCAGTTGCATTTTTAATGACTGGATGATATAGTGTATGTCTTTATAATGAGAAAGGATGATGATAGGCATGTCAGGAAATGTAGTCTTGATAAAATGGGCAAGGTCCAGTCCGTCGGTTTCTTCTTCTAGGCTGATATCAAGAATTGCCAAATCGTATTTTTCTTTTCGTAGCAGTTGCTTAGCTTCTCCAGCCGTTTGTGCCGTAGCTGTTACAGTTAGGTTATCTGAATGCTTAAGAATGCTTTTCATTCCTTCCAAATGTATTTCAGAATCGTCTACAATGAATATTTTTATCATCTTCTTATGGTTTTATGTAATGTAAATGTAAATATACTGCCTTTTCCTTGGATACTTTTTACTTGAATGCTTTCTCCTAGTCGGTTTATGAATTCTTTGACAATAAGTAATCCTAATCCAGTTCCTTCTTCTTTTTCTGTACCTAAAGAAGAAACTTTTGTTCCGATTTGAAAAAGTTTTTCGGTCCGTTCGGCCGACATGCCTACTCCGTTGTCTTTAATGCTAATATGCCAGTAGTCTTTTTCTTCTTGGACCGATATCTGGATACATCCTTTGCGGTAAGAGTATTTTATGGCATTGGCTATCAGATTTCTTAAAATAGTAGATAGCATATTTTTATCTGTATATACAGTCACTGCCTGGGTTGGAGCTGCAATTATTAGTTCTTTTTTTTGAATGTCAGGGTTTAAAAGTTGTACTACAGCTTCTATTTCATCTGTTAGATTTGTTTGTCGGAAGACTGGCTTGATGATTTCTTTTTGGGACAGTACCCATAGCTGGAGATTATCGAGTAGTTTTTTTCCTTGGCGTGAAGTTTTAGAAATCATACGTATTTTCTGAAGTTTTTCTTCTTCATTCAGGCTATTATAGTCTTCGAGTAAGATAGTAGATAAAACATTTACACTGTTTAGCGGACTTTTCAAGTCGTGCGATACAATGTTAAAAAACTTATTTTTATTTTCCATTATCTGATATAGTTTATTGGTTCTTTCTTTAACCAATGTTTCCAGTTGCTCATTTTCTTTTCTAAGGTGTCTTTCCCTGAATCTGATAAAGCTCCATCCTCCCAATATATTGCTGACAATAAATATTGTGAGGAACCACCAGGAGTAATACCAGGGGGGTGCAATTTGAATAGAGACTTTGAGGGGTAAATTGCTCCACTCTCCATAGGCATTTGTAGTCTCTATTTCTAGATAATACTGTCCAAAGGGTATATTGGTATATTTGGCCGTAAGCAGGGGAGGTATTGTGTAATTCCATTTTTCTTCAAAAGGCACCAGTTTGTATCGGTATTTCAAGTGTGTGCTGTAAGCATAGTCGGCAGCTGCGAAACCGATGGTAAATGAATTTTGGTCGTCTTCTAAGAAAAGTTGTTTTTTCTTGTTCAGATCAGTAGAAAATGGTGAACTGTTTACTTCTATATCTGTAATCATTATTGGCGAAGCAGAAAGAGGTAAACTTAATTGTTGGGGGCTGAAAAGACTGAATCCATTATTCCCGCCAATGACAATGTTACCGTTTGTTAGTGAGCAGATTGCTCTTGATAAGTTATTGTCGGTTAGACCGTGGTAGTCATGAAATTTACGCAGAATATTACCGTTTGCATCGGATAATAATAATCCCTTGTTGGTGGTAATCCATAAATGTTGTTGTGAATCTTCTTGTATGCCTTTCACCTGAAGCTCTTCTGTCTGCGAAATGCGTTGGAATGGTTTGCATCCTCCGTTGTATTTCACCAATCCTTGATGTGTTCCTATCCAGATATTGCCGTTCTGACTGCAAAAGATACATTCTACGTAATTATCAGGCAGACTATAGGGATTCCATGATTGATGATAATAGTGGGTAAGAGTATCTGCTTCGATAGAGAGTACATTGATGCCTTTTTCGGTAGTTCCTATCCAAATGTTTCCTTGGTTGTCTTCGGTTATGCAACTAGTGAGCCGGGAGGTCAGGCAGTCATTGCCGGGTTGTGTCATGTCTGTAAAACGTCCGTTTACCGGATTGAGCAGACAAAGTCCTTGATAGGTTGCTATCCAAAGTTTATGGTCTGGACCTTTTGATATGGCACAGACATTATTGTCAATGAGACTGTATGGGTCGAGGGGATGGTGCTCAAAGATTTCGATTTTACCATTTCCCAGTTTGGCCAGTCCGTCATTGGTGGCAATCCAGCATGTAGTGGAATCGGATATATATATGTCTCTGATTTCTGTGCCAGGTAGCCCTTGGGAATCATACATTGAAAAAGGAATATAATTTTGAATTTTCCCTTTCTGGAAAATGTACAATCCTTTACTTCCCCCAACGTACAATTTGTCATTTTCTGTCTCTCGTAAAAGGTTAACCGTTTGATTTTCAGGTAATAATTTTTCCCATGTGTGCCGTGGAGTTTGTTTCCATAGGTTTTTTGATGTACCTGCCAATAGTTCGTGGTTTAACGTTTGTAGTATGACTTTTACTTCTTCATTTTCTGATAGGTTGATGTTCTGTGGTAAGGGTTTGTAAGTGTGTTTTAGGAGATCTACCTGCATAAATCCTTTATCGCAATAGAGAATAAGAAGTTGTTTGTTGGCCGAGAGTGTCCAAGCAAAAGATGTATTTCCAGGCATGGAAAGAATCTGATGCACAGAATTGTCTGTAAGATTCATATACATGATTCTTTGTGCATTGGCCATATAAAGCCGGTTATAGCCATCCGGCAGTATGTACTCGCATCCAAATTCATTTGGAAGCGAGAATATTTTTGCTTTGCTGTATTGGTAATATCCTTTTATTATATCAAGGTTAGTATAATTGTCTGGGAAGTGTTCTCCGAATTTGTAAAAACGTTTCTTTTGGTTGTCATAATATCCGAAGTAGGTACTTTTCCCATTAAAGATGTAGCGGTCAGAGTTTTTATCATAGAATATCTGTTCAATTTTTCCTTGTGGGAAACAGGGCACATTATTGGGAAAATAATGTTTGAACTCAAATTTACCTGTTTTACGATTGAACAGATTCAGTCCGAAACATTCCCATGTGATGCACCAGAAACGCCCCTTCCGGTCTTCGAGAAAACCATTATACCAGTTAGCTCCAAACGGGTTTCCTAGCCATAAGCGTGGGTAATGATAATCTGGCTTCTTGCTCCATAAGGCATAACGTTTCCATTGTCGGTTTTGTGGATTGTATACATTGAATCCTACATGATTCCATAACCCGACATAAATCAAGCCTTTATTGTCTTGGTAGAGTGCTGATACATGATTTTCATCTGGATATCGGAAGTGTAAATCTGCGTTTTTGTATGCTTGGAAATTATCAGCCAGATTTTCTGACAAAGCATGTTGTTCATTATAGATTGCTTCGTGTCTGATATATTGCCTGATGATTTCTTTTTCACGCTGGAAAGTGTGGTAATCAATGTCTTTTGTCATCAGCCGATAATTAAAATGGTCAATTTGTTTCTTTTCGAAGTCAAAAACATAGCTTCCGTCATCTTGGGTTCCTACCCACAAATGTCGGTTTTTGTCTTCCATCAAGGCAGTGACCTTATACCCTGTGTAAGTGTGAAATAAATTATTTTGTGGTGCATATAAATTGATTCCGTTTTCAGTTCCAATCCATACACATCCGTCGTTTGATGTATACAGGCAGAGAATCTGGTTGGAAGAAAGGGAGTAGGGGATATCAGGATGAGAAGTCGGTAGCTCGATTTTGTCTTGTGGATAATGCCATCTGAGTAGTCCTCCGTATCCTCCTATCCAGATGAAGCCTTTTTTGTCAGTAACTGCGCAAGTCGCTTCAAAAGGGATGGAGCGATAGTGTATGAATTTATGTTGTGAGAAATCATATTTCTGGACAGAACCAAATGAGGAGGAAAATAAGCTGCCATCTGGGGCTTTTACGTAAAAAGCCGATTCAAGCGGCATACCTTTATCCGACCATGTAGGAACCGGGGTGAATTGATAAGATTTTTTTGAAAATAAGAAACCGTGCAGGGCGCGTCCTCCTATCCATAGATTTTGAAGAGAGTCCTCGTATATCTGCCAGTAAAAATGATTTCCTTCGTTTGTTCCAGGGCTGTGTTTGAAATGCTGCCATTTGTTGTCTTTAAGGCAATATTGTGTTAAGTAACCTTGTGCAGTTTCTATCCATAAATTATCTTCTTTGTCAACATGGATAGCTCTGATAAAGTTATTTTTCAATCCGTTTTGTGTGGTATATTGCTGAAAATGATTGTGAATTCTGTCATAGCGGTTAAGTCCATTTTGTGTACCTATCCATAAATTGCCATATCGGTCTTCGGCGAGGGATGTGACAACATTATTTGATAGGCTGTTTTTGTTGTGGGATGAGTGTGTATAGTTTACGAAATGGATGCCATCGAATCGGGAAAGTCCGTTTTCTGTAGCGAACCACATAAATCCATATTGGTCTTGTAAAATATCTAAGACTTTGTCGGAAGGCAATCCATCTTGTGTGGAATACCGGATAAAACGAAAATTGTCAGCTATAGGTAAGGATGCATTGTAAGCTTGAAGTGGCACAAAGGTACATAAGGTGAGTATAAGTATCCTCATCCAAATTCTGACTATTGTCCAAATTCTGGATGAATGTAGAAAAAACTCGTTTGAGTTTTTGGTAGGATGCATATTTACCTTTGTTTTAAGTCGTTAATAATTAAACAAATATAGAAAAATCTTCTCTCTTTTTTTGATCGGGGAAAGAAAAAATATATTTTTCGTAAAGATAGGTTAATGTAGTAGATTTATTGTCGTTATAAATCGAAGATATGTGTAAAAAAAATTACTACATGGGTTGTAGAAATGTATTTGGGGATAATTAAAATGCAGGTCCGTAAATGGGAAAAAGTTAGGTCTTTTTTTAGGCTTCTCATAAGAGAGCCCTAGGTTTCCCGTTGCAGAACCATAGGTTTTTCGTTCGTGAAACGTACATTTTCCGGGTGGGAAACGTAGAAAAGTTTTTGTGATAATGAAAAAAAGGATGAGGTGATAGAAGAACAAGGTATTTTATGTGAGACTGTTTGGCCACTTGCCTGAACCGTTGTTGAATGACCGGTTCAGGAAGTGGCTTTAGTTCAGTTTCTGCAACTTATATCGTTTGTCAGAAAATTATGTGCAGAAGGCTTTCGGTTTTTCATAGCAGCACTTAATCGAGTACATATTTTTTACCGCATTTTTTACAAACGTGGCAAGGATAAAATTCTTTTACACTTCCCCGTCCATTCCCATTTTGCTGTGGAGTGCATCCGGTACATTTTTCACGTGTCTTTCCGATATAAAGCCATCCGTTTTTACAGTTAAGTGGACAGCGTACCCACTTAAAGCATGTGGTATAACTTAAAAATAAATCTCCACCACATGTACATTTGCCATCTGACTCTGTGATAACGTTATTACAGTTACATTCTGATTCCTCTTTGGCATGTTTTGTTTCGAGGTGGTTGCTTGAAAATGATAAAAATACCATTGAACCGAATAGAGCAAAGGTTAAGATAAAAATCTTTTTCATGTTTGAATATGTTTTAGTTAGAGATAATGTCATTAAAAATAGCATCCAATGGTTGCACCATAAGAATATCCGAAAAATGGTGATTTGTTTGATCTTTTTCTTTGGTTACTCCATGGTTCATTGTTGTATGCTGAAGGATCTTTTTTGTAGGCGAAGTTATACAGACAAAAGCCACTAATAAAAAAAGTACTTATTTTAGGAATTGTACAAAAGGGATATAGCTTAATCTGTAGTCCTAAATCTCCGTTTACTCTAAATTTCTTGGATTTATATAATTTGGAAAATTTAAGTATATCCCAGTATGGACAAACTTCGAGCCAATCCATAATATAGATAGGAAGTTTGGCAGAAGCAACTGATAAGATTGCTCCAAGGGCATTGGAGTCACTATCTCCTCCGTGACTGGATGAATAGGCCCAGAAAGGGAGCCCAATCAAGCCGCTTGGGGAAAAGCTTAGATAGTTGGGCCCATATTCAAATTTGGTTGTAAATTCCCATCCGAGTGATGGTCTCATAAAGCAAGATATTTCTACGAATCCAGCTTCAAAATCTCCGCAATTTAAAGAGAGCTTCTTGTATCCAGCATTTATGCCAAAATTGTGTCCTTCTCTCCAAAAAAAAGGAGGTTGCTGAGATTTTAGTTCTAGCAGAGAAACGGTGAGTAGAAGGAGTGCAATAACGAATTTTTTCATACAATTTTTATCTTTATTTCCGTAAGGTATTATTTTGTTATTTGCAGAATTTCATGTTGAGATTGAGTTATTCTTCTCTTTGGATAATAGTGAGGTTGCGTATGGCTTTTCTTTCTCCACAGCAAGCAGACTTGATGGGAAGCCTGTAGGGGGAACATTGGTATCGATCAAGTTTGATACTCCGTATACACCAACTGCTGTCAAGGTGACTAGGATAAAAAGAATTGATTTTTCATGGCTCATATTTTTAGGTGGATAATAATTGGTTAATCGCAAGTTTCCTATTTTTCGTATTTTAATGTTTCTTCGATGATATTCTTTAATACTTGTACCATCAATGTAAGATCTTCAATGCAGCACCATTCCATACAACTATGTGCAGCTTGTTGACCGGAATAGATGCAAGGACCGCCTGGAAGAGCTCCGGTAGTGACCAGCATGGAAGAAGTCGTTCCTCCACGTTCACTTTTGGCAACCATTGGCAGCCCTTCTTTCAAAGCGGCTTTTTGGATGATTTCTGGGGTATGCTTGTACATTGTATAAGCTATGTTATCGTATTGTTTTACTTCTTCCGATGGGGTAATTTTCACAAATGGAAAAGCTTTACAGGTCTTTTGGAAGGCATTATGCAGGTAAGTTCTTAGTGTATCACCTTCTTGTTTGTCAAAATAGCGGATGCGGTATTTGGCAATATAATCTTCTTCAATTATTTTCCCAGATGCGTCAACAGGGTGTTCACATGCATAGCAATGTAAGTATCCTTGTTTGCCGGAACTGGCACTGGGATGTACGGAAGGAGGAATCGCACCCATGAAATAGGCGGCGGCAGTAAGGGCATCAGCATATTGGCTTTTGAGTCCGTCTCCGGGGTGTGCCTTGTTTCCTTTGAAATAAAATGTCTGTCCGGCTGCCGTAAAATTCTCTGCCGAGAAAACACCAGGTTCTCCTCCATCTACGTCAATGACAATGTCGGGTTTTGTGCCAAACACCGCTGGGTCATAACGATAGGCTGCTCGGCCGATATCTTCGTTTTGTGAAAACATGACGAAAAGGTCGGGATGCTTGATGCGTGGATTGTTCACCAGTTCTTCTATCAGTGTGACAAGAATGGTGCATCCCGCTTTGTCGTCAGCTCCGAGCAGGGTTGTCCCATCGGTGGTGACGATGGTCTTTCCCTTCAGTTCGTTCAGGCGCGCTCCGGCTGGTGAAGAGGGGCTGAGTACGATACCTGGTGAAAGAGTAAGGTCTCCTCCTGGATAATTGGTGTGCACAATGGGGTTGATACCTTTCCCTGGTGCTTCGGGGGTAACATCCAGATGGGCTGTAAAAAACAAGTTGGGTACTGTCTTGTTTTGGGAGTCAGACAGGTTGGAGGGAATTTTTACATATACATAGAAGTCCTTACTTACTGTTACTTCTACATTTTTTCCACCGAAGGACTGTATTTCATTTGCTAGGAAAGTGGCTATTTTTTTCTGTCCTTCTGTCATGGGAAATGCGTTGAATTCGGGTGTATCGACCGATTGGCTTTCAATTTTCACATAAGACAAAAAGCGGTTCAACACTTTCTCGTGTACATTCTTGTTTGTCTTTTTCCGTTGTACGGTGGAACGTGGAGTTGCCGGAGGAGTTTTTTCTTCCTTTGGCTGTGACGGCTGTGCAGGCGAGGAAGAAAGAACTTTCGATTTGGCATTACGGGCCAGCTGGGCTGAGTCTAGCTTGAGTGTGGAATTTCTTTTCACGGCATTTATAACGGGGTCTGGGACTCTCTTGTGGGAATAATCCCATTGAGAGTTTTTGGCACGTTCATAAATTTTTATGGCTGCAATTCTGCTTTTTTTCCAGAACTGCGCCTGTCCGTTCAGCGTGAAAAGTGTGAAGAAAAGTAAGACGATGATACGTAGCATATTGTAGAGATTTTAGGGTGAGATAAAAAGAGTCTGTTTTGAAGTTTATGGAATAGCTTGGTAACCATGGGCTGTCAGCCAGTCACGGTTGTATCCTTTGTAGTTGAAGTGCCAGAATTCGGAACACAACGTATGATAACCGGACTGTGTCATTACGTATCGTAAGAGTTCTCTATTGCTTTTTGCTTCAGCTGAGATTTTTCCGGTCAGTACCAGCTGGTCTTCTTTGTCAATATTCGATTCGCTATACAGATGATCCACCTTTACCCCCATTGGAATGGTATCTTTGCGTAAGGTATCGTATATACTCACATCGACAGCAAAACCATAATTATGTGTGCCTCCTTTGTTGGCAGGGTCGGAAACGTAATTTTCGGAAGGAGTTCCTTTTACGGTATCCCACATTTGTTGCTGGATGGACATCGGACGTGTAGCATCGTATACTATGAGTCTATATGAAGGGTGAATAGCTTTTAGCAGTTTTTGTGCCTTTATGAGTGCGTTGGCTGCTTCAGGATGTAAATACGCTTCTTTAAGATCTGTATATAAAATTCTTCCAACAAAGTTATCAGCTTTGGCATACATTAAATCTACCAGAATATTAGGGTCGAGAGATTGGATGTTTATAAGTCCTCTTTGTTGCATGTGTCTGGCTGATAAACTTTCTGGCTGTGCTGTTCCTGTGACAAAGGAAAACAACAAGGTAATTAAGGTAATGGTCAGTTTTTTCATATTATAAATGGAGTGAGTTTATTTTATATAATCGATTTGTCGGCATTCCAGGTAGAGTGGTTGCTCCTTTTCTTTACGGAATTGACGGAATACATATCTCTTGGTCCAGTTTCCTTGTTCGTCAATGGAATTATCAGGATACTCGTATCGGAATATGTCGGATTGCGGCTCATGGCTGTATACGTATTCTCCGAATTCATCGAATGTTATATAAGTCAATCTTTTATGTGAGATTAAAAGCCCTTGTTCATTGTAGTAATAATATTCCATGTAAGATGGTTGCTTACTGATTGGCGTATATTCTATTTGAGTTACAATTTGCTCTTGTTCGTTGTATAGGTTAATAGTTCTGTATTGAGGAAGAACGTTATTGCGACAACTATCTATGTATTGTGCATAATAGAGACTGTCTTTTGCAGGATAATTATCACATTGACTATTTGTGTTATAAAAGAAATAAGATAAAAAAATGCCATCTTTTTCAATGCAGAGAATTGTGTCACGATTTGTAAGAAGAAGTGAGTCTCCAAAGTCGGACATATAATATTCTTCTTGTATGAGGTTGTACACATTACTTTGAGTGTTATCTGAACTTTGGTAATTTTCTATCCAGTTTCTTTGATATGATTCTGGAGAATTTAAATAGGTTTGTAAGACACAGTATCGTTTTTCTGGATCATAAAAGTAACGCAATGAAGTAGAGGATGTGCCATTGTATATATGATGAAATTCTTGTACATCTCCGTCGTTTGTAAAATAAATACGAAAAGAAGAGTCTGAGAGAGAATCAAATTCTTTACCTATAATAATTTCTCCGGTTAGTGAATCTTTTGATAGTTCGAATGTTCGATGATAAAGGCTTTCTGGTTTTCCTTTTAGAAAATAATCATTATGTGCATTACTATTTTTTGTAGTAGGTAAATATGTTTGTGCACTCAGTGCAGTATATGATAATACTGAAATAATGATGAAAAAGATTTGTTTCATAAAGCAATTCTTTTTTTGTTAAGATTTATTTGATTTAAATAATGCCTTTTGAAATTTTATTCCTCATGACAAATTTCAGTATAAAAAATAAAAATCCTGTCATTAAATTATCTTACAGAAATAAGATAAATTTAATGACAGGATAGAGATTTATAAATAAAATTATACTTCTATTCTGTGGGACTCAGTTCATCATTGGTTTCAAATTGTAAGGAATCCTTTAAAGTTGCATAAATGGAATCGCTGTCACAGTAGTGAGGGAAATAGTCATTACAATCCCATGAACGGTCCAGCTTTTCTTTAGGACTTGGGAATTTCTTGGCATAAAGTGCGGCAAGCTCCGGATTGGCCAATACTTTTTCCATGAAATAGCCGAATACGGGCAGTGCGGTGCGACTGCCTTGCCCTAGTTCGCCTGTGCGGAAATGAATGCTGCGGTACTCTCCGCCTACCCAGGCTCCTCCTACCAGGTTGGGACTGATACCCACAAACCAGGCATCGGAGTGATTGGAAGAGGTACCGGTCTTCCCGCCGAACTCCGTACCTTTATCAAAGATGCGGAAACGCCAGAGCGCTTGTGAAGTTCCTTTCGGGCAAGTCAGTCCACCTCGTAACATCTGTTGCATAAGATAGGCACTGGCGTAAGGAATGGCCTGGGTCGTTTCGGCCTCTTTCTGGTAGATAACTTTTCCATCCTTATTTTCTACACGGGTAATCAGTATGGGCTGAATGGCTTCTCCATCGTTCACTACAGTGCCGTATGCAGAAACCAGCTCCAATAGCGATACGTCAGAAGCTCCCAGGCTGAGGGCCGGTGTTTCTTCCAGTTTGGTCTGGATGCCCATGCGGTGTGCAGTAGTGGCTATCTGGTGAATGCCTACTTCATGGGCTATGTTGGCAGCAATGGTGTTGACCGATTGGGCAAACGCCATTTTCAGTGACATGGTATCGAGAGTGGCACCTCCATTGGCATTGTGAGGCATCCAGAGTTTCTTTTCTCCATTTTCTTCCACTTCCCAGGGAATGTTTTCATCCACACGCAGGTCGCAGGGAGATAATCCCTGGTTCATGGCTTCCGTATAGACAAAGAGTTTGAAGGTAGAGCCGGGCTGACGCTTGGACAACACCTTATCGTATTTCCAAGATTGGAAATTGATGTCGCCTACCCATGCCTTTACTTCTCCCGTATGCGGAGCGATGGCTACAAATCCGCAGTGCATGAAGCGTTCCATGTAGCGGATAGAGTCCATGGTGCTGAGTAGGGTATCTTTTTGTCCGAGGTCATAGTCGAAGACCTTGCAACGATGTGGCTGGTTCAGGTAGTAGGTGATGGAATCAGTCTGGTTGCCGTATTTATGGGACAGATACTGGTAGGCCGGTATCTTTTCGGCCAGTTCTTCGATGAAGCGAGGAATTTCTTCTCCATTCCGGTCCCGCCACGGAGCCTGTGTACCCCAATGTGCATCAAACCGTTTCTGTACTTCACGCATCTGACGGTTGACAGCTTCTTCGGCATATTGCTGCATCCGGCTGTCGAGTGTGGTATAAATTTTCAGTCCGTCGCCATAGAGGTCTGTATTATTTTCTTTGCACCATTCCTTCAGTTCATTGGCTATGGCTTCGCGGAAATAGAGTGCCGGACCAGTGTAATAATTCTCCTGCTTGAATTTCAGAATGGTGGGAAGCTTCCGGATGGAATCCAGCTGATGCTTGTTCAATACATGGTGTTCATATAACTTTCCCAATACCACATTCCGTCGTGAAAGACTGTTCTTCGGGTTGATTTTAGGATTATAATAAGTCGTAGCTTTCAGCAGACCGATAAGTGTGGCAGCCTGTTCTACGGTAATTTTATCGGGAGTTGTATTAAAATAGGTATGACAGGCCGTCTTGATGCCGAATGCGTTGCTTCCGAAGTCTACCGTGTTGAAATACATGGTTAGAATTTCTTCTTTGCTGTACAGCATTTCAATCTTGACTGCTGTAACCCATTCCTTGGCCTTCATAATCAGCAGTTTTACTCCGGGGATATGTCCTAAAAGTCCGGTAGAGTATTGTGAACGTACTTTGAACAGGTTTTTGACCAGCTGCTGAGTGATGGTACTGGCTCCACGTGCCGTTCCGTGAGCTACGTAGTCTTTGGCGGCAGCAAATACTCCTTCAAAGTCGATACCGAAATGCTTGTAAAAGCGTTCGTCTTCCGTGCAGACCAGCGTCTTGACCAGTATTGGAGAAATATCCTTGTATTCCACCGGTGTACGGTTTTCTGAATAGAATTTTCCAATCAGTTTTCCGTCGGCACTGTAAATCTCGGAGGCGATGTGCTGTATAGGCTCTTTGATGTTAAACATGCTCGGTGATTTTCCGAACAGCCACAAGAAATTGAGGTCAATCATGACCAATAAGACGATGAGCATGCCAATGCCGGTCAGGATTCCCATTCCGGTACGCCCATACCATGGCAATTTGCGGAAAGTATGTACATACCAGCTTATGCACTGTTTTCCGATTTTGACTATCCGGCTCAGAAGCTGTTGAAAAAGTCGGATAAGAAATGATGCTGCTTTTTTCATATCTCGTTGTTTAACCATGCGTCAATCAACTTTCGCGCAATACTTAGTTTCTTGGGGATTTCCGGCAGGTGGTCGCGGTGGTAGAATGCTCCGGCACTCAGTTCTTCATCCTGTAATTTGATGGTTCCACTCTCATATTCCGCATAGTATCCCACCATGATACCGCTTGGATAAGGCCAGGGCTGGCTCCCGAAATACTTCAGGTTTTTGATACGGATTCCGGTTTCTTCCATCACTTCGCGGTGAACGCACTCTTCCAGTGTTTCTCCAGGTTCCAGAAAGCCGGCTACCAGTCCTTTGAAACTGCCCCGGAAGTTGCGTGCGTGTACCAGTAATACGCTGTCCTCCTTCTTTATTAAAACGATAACAGCAGGAGAGATACGCGGATAGATTTCCTGTTCGCAGTGAGGGCATCGTTTGGTGATGGGGCCTGTCTGTATGGTAGGGGTGCCGCAAGCCGGACAGAAGCGGCTGTTCTTGTCCCATGTCAGTACCTGAGAGGCTTTCCCGGCACATTGGTATTCTTCCAGCGGCAGTACATCGTACGAAGCGCGCAGGTCTGTCGGAATAAATGAGGTGTCCTGTTCTGTTAGTGCTTCCAGCGAAAGGGCACATGCTTTTGCCGGATGGCCTTGAATTTCCCCGACGGTATGTATGGGCGTATCAGCAGGAAGCTGTACGGGAGGTTCCACGGAATATGGGATGTGGGACTTGTCTCCGTCTTTAACCAGAAGGAGCTGCTGTTTGGGGCAGAAAATAAACCAGCCGTACAGCTCCTTTTCATCTTGTTTCATTGTTATCTGTCAATTTAGTTGTTCAATCCTTTCATGGTGAGCTGAATACGTTTCCGCTCGTGGTCAATGCTCATAACTTTGACCCGTACATGCTGGTGGATGCGTACCACGTCGGCCGGATTGCTGACAAAACGGTCGGCCAGTTGGGATACGTGCACCAGCCCGTTTTCCTTGATACCGATGTCGACAAAGCAGCCAAAGTTGGTGATGTTGGTCACGATGCCGGGCAGTTCCATTCCTTCCTGCAAGTCGTCCAGGGTACGTACGTTCTTGTCAAACTCAAATACTTGTATTTTCTGGCGAGGGTCTCTTCCGGGTTTATCCAGTTCCTGAAGAATATCCGTCAGGGTGGGTAAACCTACCGTATCGGTCACGTATTTCTTCAAATCGATTTTACTGCGGAGCTCTTTGTCCTTAATCAAGTCGGCTACCGTGCAGTTCAAATCTTTTGCCATCTGTTCCACAATTGGGTAGCTTTCCGGGTGAACCGCAGAATTGTCCAGCGGATTCTTGGCTTGCGGAATACGGAGGAATCCGGCACACTGTTCGTAGGCTTTGGCCCCCATTCTCGGCACCTTCAATAATTGGCGGCGTGACTCAAACGGACCGTTTTCGGTACGGTAGTCCACAATGTTCTGTGCCAGTGTCGGGCCTAATCCGGAAACGTAGGTCAGCAGGTGCTTGCTTGCGGTGTTGACATTCACGCCCACCAGGTTGACACAACTTTCTACGGTCTGGTCGAGTGAAGCCTTCAGTTTGGTCTGGTCCACGTCGTGCTGGTATTGTCCCACGCCGATGGATTTGGCATCAATCTTCACCAGTTCAGCCAGTGGGTCCATCAGTCTTCTGCCGATAGATACGGCACCACGTACCGTTACGTCATAATCCGGAAACTCTTCGCGGGCAGTTTTAGAGGCTGAGTAAATAGATGCTCCATCTTCGCTGACCACGAAAACCTGTACTTCACGGTCGTAACGCTGACTGGTTACAAACTGCTCTGTTTCACGGCTGGCCGTGCCGTTTCCGATGGCAATGGCCTCGATTTTATATTGTTCCACTAACTTCACAATCTTTCGGGCCGCCTGTGCATATTCAGATTTGGGTGGGTGGGGATAAATGGCCTCGTTATGCAGAAGGGTGCCTTGTGCATCCAGACAGACTACTTTGCATCCCGTACGGAATCCGGGGTCAATACCCATCACTCGTTTCTGTCCCAAAGGAGGGGCCAGCAACAACTGACGGAGGTTTTCTGCGAATACCCGAATAGCTTCTTCATCGGCCTTCTCCTTGCTGAGTGCGGCAAACTCGGTTTCAATGGCAGGTTTCAGCAAGCGTTTGTAGGCATCGGTGAGGGCCTCTTCCACTTGGTGTGCACATTCATTGTTGGCCCGTACGAACAGCCGTTGAAGGCGTTCGTTGCACATATCTTCATCTTCCGGGAAAATGGTTACTTTCAATACTCCTTCCGATTCTCCCCGGCGAAGGGCCAGCAGGCGGTGGGAAGAACATTTCTTCAAGGGCTCACAGAAATCAAAATAGTCGCGGTACTTGGCCGAAGCTTCTTCTGTTTCTTTTCCTTTGACCACTTTTGACTGAATGATAGCTTGGCGCTGGAACTGGTTACGCATCAGGTTGCGCGACCGCTCGTCCTCGCTGATTTGTTCAGCCAGAATATCGCGTGCTCCTTTCAGTGCATCTTCCTCGTCTTTGACTTCTCCTTTGACGAAGTTCCGTACCTTGGCAGCAAGGTTGTTTTCCTTTTGCATCATGAGCAAGAGGGCCAGCGGTTCCAGTCCTTTGGCACGTGCAGCCTCGGCTCTGGTTTTTCGTTTGGGCTTGAAGGGAAGGTAAATGTCTTCCAGTTCAGTCGCATTCCAGCAGGCGGAAATGCGGGCTTTCAGCTCTGGAGTCAGTTTCCCTTGCTCCTCGATGGTGGAAAGTACGGTTTCCTTTCGTTTGGACAATTCACACAGTTTCTCATACCGTGTCTGAATGTCACCTATCTGCACTTCATCCAGTCCGCCGGTAGCTTCTTTGCGGTAACGGCTGATGAAAGGAATGGTAGCTCCTCCCTGGAGCAGTTTGAGTGTATTGGCTATGCGATGTGCCGGCAGTTTCAGTTCGGCGGCAATCATCTGGCTGAATTCTTCCATTGATAGGGGCTTTATATTATTTGGTTGCAAAAGTAGTGAAAAAATGGCATAAAAAAGCGGTTGGGAAATCTTTCGTATTTGGGTATTTTAGGAAGTATTCTGCGGGAATGTCGGCAACTTCTCGTATCTTTGCAAAAACTTATATAAAAGTCTGCAAAAATGATGACTAGACGATTTTATTTTCTAATCAGCCTGATTACATTACTCGGCATGGGCCAAGGGCATTTGAAAGCCTCGAATAATGAGGAAACCATCACATTGAAATTTGTAGAGACGAGCGACGTGCACGGATGCTACTTCCCCTATGATTTTATACAGAACAAGCAGATGAGAGGAAGTCTGGCCCGCGTTTCTTCTTACGTGAAGGAAGAACGTGAGGTGTATGGCGACAATCTTATTTTAATGGACAACGGTGATATTCTGCAGGGACAGCCTGTGGCTTATTACTACAATTATATGGATACTGCTTCCGTACATGTATGTGCCGCTATGCTGAACTATATGCGCTATGATGTGGGCAACATGGGCAATCATGATGTGGAAACGGGACATGCGGTGTACGACCGTTGGGTAGGACAGTGTGACTTTCCTATACTTGGGGCCAATATCGTGGATGTGAAGACAGGAAAGCCTTATCTGAAACCTTATGAAGTATTGGAACGGAACGGAGTGAAGGTGGTAGTGTTAGGAATGATTACGCCGGCGGTACCATCCTGGTTGCCTGAGCAGTTATGGGCCGGACTTCGTTTTGAAGACATGGAAGCATGTGCGGCGAAATGGGTGAAGGAAATTCGTGAAAAAGAACAACCGGATATTTTGATTGGACTGTTTCATTCAGGAATGGATGGAAAGAAACTGGACAATGTGGTAGAAAACGGCTCGAAAGGCGTGGCTGCCAATGTGCCAGGGTTCGATGTCGTTTTTATGGGACACGACCATACCCGCTGGAATGAAAGAGTAGCCAATGCATCGGGCGATTCTGTGCTGGTAATTGATCCGGCCAATACGGCAAAAGTGGTGTCAGAAGTGACCGTAACGGTGAAGAAACAGGATGGAAAGGTTGTATCGAAGCAAGTCGACGGAAAGCTGGTGAACATGGATGACTATGCCGTGGATAAGGATTTCATGCATACTTTCCAGAAACAGTATGAGGCGACGCAGGCTTTTGTGTCCCGGAAAATCGGACGGATGGAACATACGATTTCTTCTAAGGATGCGTTCTTTGGCCCGTCAGCCTTTATTGATTTGATTCATCAGTTGCAACTGGATATTACCGGAGCTGATATTTCTTTCTGTGCGCCTTTGTCGGCTTATGCCGAGATTAAAGAAGGAGACATTCGTATGAGTGATATGTTCAACTTATATAAGTTTGAGAACATGCTCTACACGATGGTGTTGACTGGAAAGGAAGTAAAGGATTTTCTGGAAATGTCGTATGACCTCTGGGTGAACCAGATGACTTCACCCGATGACCACCTGCTGTTGCTGAACGAAAAAGACAGCGGTTTCGGTCGTTTCCGTAATCCCAGCTTCAATTTTGATTCTGCGGCGGGTATCATCTATACGGTGGATGTGACCAAACCATACGGAAAGAGAATTACGATTGAGCGGATGGCCGACGGCAAGCCGTTCAAGATGGACAAGCAATATCGGGTAGCCGTCAACTCCTATCGTGGAAATGGAGGAGGAGACTTGCTGACCAAGGGAGCAGGTATTCCCAAAGCAGAACTGGCAAAGCGTATTGTCTTTTCAACGGATAAGGATTTGCGCTATTACCTGATGAAACGGATTGAGGAGGTTAAAGTACTGAATCCGGCTCCGCTGAACCAGTGGAAGTTTATTCCTGAAGAATGGACTGTACCAGCTGCAAAGCGTGATTATGAACTTTTGTTTGGAAACAAAGATTACGAATAAAATACGTAGGAAGACGGAAAATGTGTAAAGGGTTCCGCAAACATATACGAGTATGGGCATTGTGTCTGGCCACTTTGTTTGCCGCATATTATGCCACGACTGCCCTGTTTACCCACGTGCATGTGGTAAACGGGGTGATGCTTGTGCACTCGCATCCCTTCTCGCATTCTCACTCTCATAGTGACGGGCAGACATTGGCGCTGCATTTTCTGTCGACTTTTTCTTCATTGGAGCCTGGGCATACGGAAGTAAAGACTCCCGATTTGCATCTGCTCTATTCATTACCTTATATAAAGAATACATTCCATGCCGTATGTTGTTGTACGGAAGGGATGTACCTCCGTGCTCCTCCTGTACTATCGTTCTTATTGGGAATCTGAAGAACATAGTATTAATTTTTTTAGGAGCAAATAATGAAAAAATATATCAATTTGCTGATGGGAGTGGTATGCGCTCTTGTCAGCTGTACTATTGCATACGCTGATGGTCCCGTAAAAGAAGGAAATGCCATTGTGGGACACGTAATTGAGAAAGGTTCGGAAGCAGGATTGCCTTATGCTACCGTGTTGTTGGTGGAAACTGGAGAAGGTACGGTGACGGATGCCGGAGGATATTTCCGTTTTAAAAAGTTGCCGGCAGGAGAATATACCTTGAAGGTGCAGATAATGGGATATACCACTCAGGTAAAGAAGGTGACGGTGAGCAAAGACTTTGTGGTCGACATGCATTTTGTCATGGAGGAAGAAAGTATCATGACGGATGAGGTAGTAGTATCGGCCAACCGGAATGAAACCAGCCGTAAGGTAGCGCCTGTGGTGGTGAATGTAATGAGCAACAAGTTGTTTGAAATTGTCAATTCTACCGATTTGGCCAAATCGCTGAACTATCAGTCGGGATTGCGCGTGGAAAACAATTGCCAGAACTGCGGTTTCCCTCAGGTGCGTATCAATGGATTGGAGGGACCTTATTCACAAATTCTGATTAACAGTCGTCCGGTGATGAGTGCATTGTCGGGCGTGTATGGATTGGAGCAGATTCCAACCAATATGATTGAGCGCGTGGAAGTGGTTCGCGGAGGTGGTTCTGCTTTATTTGGAGCCAATGCCGTGGGAGGTACCATTAACATCATTACCAAAGACCCTGTTCGTAATTCATTTCAGGTGGCTTCTACCATGTCGAACTTGAACGGAAAGGTATGGGAACAGTATATGGGGGCCAATGCGTCACTGGTATCTTCCGACAATTCGTATGGTATCGCGCTGTATCAGTCTTATCGCAACCGTAATCCGTATGATGCGGATGGAGATGGATTTTCTGAATTGGGTAAACTGAATATGAATACATTCGGATTGCGGGCATATTACCGTCCGACACAGTTCAGCCGTATCAGTTTGGAATATCATACCACCAACGAGTTCCGTCGTGGAGGAAACAAGTTTGACTTGCAGCCTCACGAAACGGACATTACGGAACAGACCAAGCACATCATTAACAGCGGGGGACTGACGTATGATGTTTTCTTCAATGAGTACAAGCACAAGCTTTCTGTATATGCTTCGGCACAGCACACCGACCGTAACAGCTATTACGGGGCAGACAAGGCAGAGAATGCATACGGAAAAACCAAAGACTTGACTGCTGTAGGTGGTGCTATGTATGTAGGAAACATGGACAACTGTCTCTTTTCTCCGGCTACCTTTACCGGTGGACTGGAGTACCAGTATAACTCCTTGCATGATGTGATGACGGGTTACGGACGTGACTTAAGACAGGATGTGAAGATTGCCAGCGGATTTGTGCAGAATGAATGGAAACTGGATTATTTCACGATATTGGCTGGGTTCCGCTTGGATAAACACAATTTGGTGGATAACGTGATTTTCAGTCCGCGTATCAATACCCTCTGGAAGCCTTCTGATAAATTCCAGGGACGTCTGACCTGGTCGACGGGTTTCCGTGCACCTCAGGCATACGATGAGGACTTGCATGTGGCGGCCGTAGGAGGTGAAGCCATGGAAGTACGACTGGCAGAAGGACTGAAACCGGAACGCTCCAACAGTTTCAGTGGTTCTGTAGACTGGAGCTTTAATTTCGGACATTTCCAGTCGAACTTGTTGATTGAAGGTTTCTATACAGCGTTGAACGATGTATTCTATCTGGAAAGTTTAGGAAAGGATCCTGTATCGGGCACATTGGTGCAGGAACGCAGAAACGGAAACGGTGCACGAGTGTATGGAGCCAATATTGACTACAAGATTGCCCATGGAAAGGAAGCACAGTTGCAGTTAGGTTTTACGGTACAGCGCAGCCGTTATACGGAAGCGGTGAGATGGAGCGAAGATGAAGATGTAGCAGCTATCAAGCGCATGCCGCGTACTCCGGATTACTATGGATACTTTACGTTCAGTTCAGCCCCGTTGAAGAACTTTGACTTTTCTCTTTCCGGAGTATATACGGGACGCATGATTGTTCCTCACTTTGCCGGATACATTGAGAAGGACCGCCTGGAACATACCCCTGACTTTATGGATTTCAACTTGAAGCTGAATTATACCTTTGTGCTGAATGACCATTTGAAGTTGCAGGTAAACGGAGGTGTGCAGAATATCTTTAATGCCTTCCAGAAGGATTTGGATAAAGGTATGAATCGTGACTCCAAGTATTTCTATGGCCCAACACAGCCGCGTACATACTTTATTGGAATAAAGTTCTTTAATTAATTGATGATAAATATTTGGATGGCGGTGTCTCTTGGCGGAGACACCGCTTTTTTATGTGTTGTTCAAAGTATTTTCATGTAAAGTCAGTACTTTCCTTGCAGTATTGTAGTACTTCCCTGAAAGTACTGGAGTACTTCCTTTGCAGTACTGTAGTACTTTCTTGGAAGTACTGGTTTTATGAAAGAGTGATATATTGAAATGCTTTTTAGACTGCGGATTGTGTGGAAACAAGACATTTCGTTATTTTTGTGGGAAAATAAAAGAACGTATGAAAAGAGCAGCATTGATTTTTGCATTGGGGCTGTCACTTGGAAGCAGTACCTTTGCGCAGACTTTTGAAGATTATTTTGTAGACAAGACGCTTCGTCTGGATTATATATTTATGGGAAATGCGGACAAGCAGGATATTTGTCTGGATGAATTGTCGGTTCTTCCGCAGTGGGCAGGAAGACGCCATCATTTGTCGGAACTTCCGTTGGAAGGAAATGGAGAGATAACCATGAAGGATAAGGCTACCGGGAAGGTTATCTACCGCACTTCTTTCTCCAGCTTGTTTCAGGAATGGATTGGAGAACAGGAAGCCAAGGTGGTGAAACGTGGATTTGAAAATACATTTTTGGTACCTTATCCCAAGCAGCCGGCAGAAATCACCGTCGTTTTGCGGAACCCCTCGCACGAAGTGAGTGCTACGCTGGTACATGAGGTAAATCCTTCCGATATTCTGATTCATCAAAGAGGGGAAGGAGAACTGACACCGCATCGCTATTTGTGGCAAGGAGGTTCTTCGGATAAATGCATTGACGTGGCCATTATGGCAGAAGGTTATGCAGCTAATGAATCGGATTTGTTTTACAAAGATGCGGCGGTGGCGTGTGAAGCCTTGTTCGCGCATGAACCGTTTAAGAAACTGAAAGACCGCTTCAATATTGTGGCTGTATTTAGTGAGTCAAAAGACAGCGGGGTAAGTATTCCCCGAAAGGATGAATGGAAAAAAACAGCCGTAAGTTCGCATTTTGATACGTTTTATTCCGACCGTTATCTGACCACGCGTAGCGTAAAAGCCATTCATAACTGGCTGGCAGGCATTCCATACGAGCATATCATTATCCTTGCCAATACGGATACCTACGGAGGAGGAGGTATTTACAACTCCTACACATTGACTACGGCACATCACTCTATGTTCAGACCAGTCGTGGTACATGAGTTTGGGCATAGTTTTGGAGGGTTGGCCGATGAATATGCGTATGATGAGGCTCCCAGTCCGTTGTATCCTTATGATATAGAGCCTTGGGAACCGAATATTACGACTTTGGTTCATTTTGAAGATAAATGGAAGGATATGCTGGAACAGGGAACTCCTGTGCCGACAAAACCTCAGACCGATGAAAAACTGATTTACACAAAAGTCGGGGTATACGAAGGGGCTGGTTACACTAAAAAGGGAATTTATCGCCCGACTACGGAATGCCGGATGAGAATCAATGAAGCACCTGTGTTCTGTCCCGTATGCCAGCGCTCCTTGGAACGGACGATTCGTTTTTATACAGAGTAATAATTTCTAAATCTATTGGTTATGCTTCAATTTACACCACTTCAAACCACAGACAAAGACTATTCTTTTGTAGAAAACCTGTTGCATGAGTCTTTCCCTGAAGCGGAGCGGAGGGATGATGTAGCACAACGAGATAATGTGGATAACTGTGTAGCCTTTACCTGCTACTTGATTTCAGACGATGAACTTCTGGTCGGACTTATTACAGTGTGGAAGTTTGCCGGCTTTTCTTATGTGGAGCATCTGGCTACTTCTCCATCAGTGCGCAATAAAGGGTATGGACGGAAAATCATGGAAGTCCTTCAGCAGCAATTCCCGGGAGTCATTATTCTGGAAGTGGAGAAACCGGTGGACGAATGGAGTCGCCGGCGTATCGGTTTTTATCAGCGGTGTGGATTTAGTTTATGCGAAAAAGAGTATGTACAGCCTTCGTACCGCAAGGGAGGAGAAACACTTCCCATGTTCCTGATGTATGCAGGAACAGAAACGATAGACAAAGAATTTGAATCTATACGGAATGAAATTTACCGTAAGGTATATGGAGTAGAATCTGTATAATATACAAAAAACGCGGAAACTGATGTCTCAAACTAATCAAGTTTCCGCGTTTTTTTATGGGAGGATTATTGCCAGCCTCCTCCTAAGGCCTTGTATAAATTAACCATCGTAATCTGTTTGTCACGTACTGCATTGCTCAATCCGATTTGGGCATCCAGGTAACCTCGCTGTGCGTCCAGCAAATCCATGTACCCAATTACTCCGTTGATATATTGCAGCTGAGCCAAATCAAGTGTGATTTTTGAAGACTGCTCCAGTCGTAAGCGGGTTTCATAGATTTCTTTTACCTTGTTATATTCTGCTATGGCATTGTAAGCATCCTTGAAAGCGTTCAGTACCACTTTCTCGTATGCGTAGGCAGCTTGTTCACAGGCAGCTTTCTTTGCTTTCAACATGGCCCGGTTTTTTCCCATGGCGAAAATAGGCTGAAGAATGGTTCCCGCTAATAAGTAATGAGGCGATTTGAACAGATGAGAAAGTTCCTCATTCTCTGAACCATGGCTGGCTGTCAGTGTCAGTTTAGGGAACATATTGGTATAAGCAATTCCTACAGCTGCATTGGCAGCAATGACGGCCTGTTCAGCCTGACGTACATCCGGTCGACGTTCCAGTAAGGAAGAGGGGAGTCCCACGGGTAAGGAAGCTGCATGAATTACATCTTCAGGCAGGACTGTTCTTTTTATGTCGTGAGGATATTCTCCAGCTAAGAAGGCTATTTCATTTTGTTTCAATGTAATTTTCTTTTCCAAATCGGGAACCAAAGTGGCTGTTCTTGCCAATTCCACCTGTGCCTGACGGAAGGCCGTTTCTGAAGTCAGTCCCCCTTCGTAGCGGATACGTGCCAGATGTAGACTTTCCCGGCGGGCATCTACTGTCTTTTTCACGATAGACAGTTCATTGTCGAGAGCCACCAATTCAAAGTAGGACTGTGCCACTTGTGCCACCAGACTCATTTTCAAGGCCCGCTGATTCTCAATGGAACCCATAAACTCGGCCATACTTTTGTCTTTGGCCCAGCGAAGGTTTCCCCACAGGTCGATTTCCCATGTAACCCCCAGTTTTATATCATACTGGTCGTCTGATTTATAGTGTCCGCCTCCGTGGTCTTCGCCTTCTTGTTCTGCATAGAACTTAAGTCCGACTTGAGGGAAGAGGTTTGCATAATCAATACGTTTCATGGCAGCCAGTTCCTTGACTTTTGCTGCTGCAATCAGCATGTCCTTGTTGTTGTCCAAGGTCTTTTGGATGAGTTGCTGAAGGATCGTGTCCGTATAAAGCTGTTCCCAGGGATAGTCACCAATAGATACGGTATCTACGCTTGTGCTGTCGAGGGTAGAAGGCAAGTCTATCTGAGGACGAGTGTATTGTTTCCCGATTTTGCAGCCTCCTATCAGGAGGGCTGCTACGGGAATCACCAAAATTTTATATAGTTGATTTTTCAGTTTCATAAGCTACATTTGTAAGGTTTACTGTTTCGCTTTAATTTTGTGGGTAGCTTTGTAAATCATTACAAAGAAGAACGGCACGAGCAGGATACCTACGGTAACAGCCACTATCATTCCGAAGAATACACCGGTACCGATGGCCTGTCGGCTGGCTGAACCCGGACCTGAAGCAATCACCATTGGAAGCATACCCAGGATGAAGGCCAGTGAGGTCATCAAGATGGGGCGGAAACGCAGGCTGGCTGCATGAAGAGCAGATTCTACGATATCACGTCCTTTATCAACTTCGTCTTTGGCGAATTCCACAATCAAAATGGCGTTCTTCGCGGCAAGACCGATAAGCATTACCAGACCAATCTGAAAATAGGTGTCATTTTCCAAACCGCAGAGGGTAATACCCGCATACGCTCCCAAAACGGCTACCGGAAGTGAAATCAATACGGCGATAGGCACTGTCCAGCTTTCATAAAGGGCTGCCAGGAACAGGAAGACGAACAGGAATACCAGCGCCAGGATGAGTCCGGTTTGTCCGCCGGCTTTCTTTTCCTGATAGGACAGACCGCTCCATTCAACACCGATATTGTCGGGTAATTTTTCGCGTGCAATCTGTTCCAGCGTTTCCATTACCTGACCGGAACTTGCTCCATTGGCTGTGGTTCCTCGGATAACGGCTGTATTAAACATGTTAAAGCGTCTGATACTTCCCGGTCCGGTTGTATAATCAGTAGTTCCAAGGGCTGTCAGCGGAATCATGTCGCCATCAGATCCTCTTACAAAGAACAGACCGATATTGTCGCGTTGCTGACGATACGGAGCTTCTGCCTGGATGTATACACGGTAGATACGGTTGAACATGTTGAAGTCATTCACGTAAACAGAACCAGTGTAAGCTTTCATGGTAGAGAATACATCTGCCATCGGAACACCTGCTAACTTAACCTTATCACGGTCTACATCGAAATACAACTGAGGAATTTCTGCCTGAAGTGATGAAGACAATCCTGCAATTTCTTTCCGTTGTGAAGCGTAATACATCAGCGTATCTGTAGCTCTTACTAAATCGTCATACGTTGCATCGCCACGAGCTTCCAGCTGCATTTCAAAACCACCGGCAGTACCAAGTCCGGGAATTACCGGAGGAGTAGAAAGATACACTTTACTTTCCGGGTATTTTTCCAGCTCTTTCTGTATGCGGTCCATTACTTCGTCAATGGTCGTGTTGTCACGTTCCTTCCATTCTTTCAGGATGACGGTCAACTGGCTTCTGGCCTGGCTTGTACCTACACGCGGACTGCTACCTGTTACATTCTGTACGTATTCCACTGCCGGGTCTTTCATGATGAAGTCAATAGCTCTGTCAGTTATGATACGTGTTCTTTCCAAAGTGGCTGTTTCCGGAAGTTCTAGTTCTACGGTGAAATATCCCTGGTCTTCTATCGGAAGGAAGCTGGTCGGAACAAGGCGATGGAATACATAGATGAAAACCAATACCATTCCAAAGCCTGCCATTATACGGCGCGGGTGTTTAACAACATGCTTGATATAAATAATGTATTTATTGTTTCCGATAGCCAGCCATTCATTAATCAGTCTGAACACCTTGTTCTTGGGTTTATTCGGATCAACTGGCTTCAGGATGAGTGAACACATTACCGGACTCAAGGTCAGCGCTACAACCGTAGACAGAAGCACAGATACTACGATAGTAATAGTAAACTGGCGATAAAGCTGTCCGGTGATACCTGACAAGAAACTTACAGGAACGAATACCGCTGCCAATACGAGTGAGGTAGCAATAATAGCGCCTACCAGACCTTCCATGGCTTTCTTGGTGGCTTCGTATGGACTGAGTTTCTCTTCTTCCATAATGCGTTCCACATTTTCCACTACTACGATGGCGTCGTCCACTACAATACCAATGGCCAGTACCAGTCCTAACAAGGTCAGCATGTTCAGTGAGAAGCCGAATATCAGCATGAATCCGAAGGTACCAATCAAAGAGATAGGAACTGCTACGACCGGAATCAGTGTAGCACGCCAGCTCTGCAGTGAAAGGAATACCACGATGATTACCAGCACCAATGCTTCAAACAAAGTCTTGTATACTTCATGAATAGATTGCGAGATATAAGTGGTCATATCGAACGGGAAGTTGTATTCCATACCTTCCGGGAAACTTTTGCTGATTTCCTTCATGGCCTCTTTGACGTTCTGTGCCACTTCCATGGCGTTGGCTCCAGGAAGCATGTAGATTCCAAGAATGGCTGCATTTCCTCCGTTGATACCACTTTCCGTGCTATAGGAAGAAGCTTCCAGTGATACTCTTGCCACATCGCGCAGACGTACAAGTGAACCGTCGGGGTTAGCGCGCAATACAATTTCCTCAAACTGAGAGGCCGATGACAAACGCCCCTGTGCAGTGATAGGTACGGTAATATCCACTCCGCTTACAGGTTGCTGTCCGAGTACACCGGCAGCTGATTCACGGTTCTGGTCTTTCAATGCGTTCTGAAGGTCTTGTACCGTCAATCCGAAGTTAGCCAGTTTAGCTGGGTCGGCCCATATCTGCATGGCGTAGTAACGGCTTCCGATGTTGGAGATACGTCCTACTCCCGGGATACGGCGGAGCAAGTCCTGTACGTTTAATGTGGCAAAGTTACTTAAATAAATTTCGTCGAATTTGGGGTCGTCCGAAGTCAAACACAGCGTCATCAGCTGACTGGGTGCCTGTTTTTCTACAGAGATACCATTCTGAATCACTTCCGCTGGCAGACGAGATTCCGCCAGTTTGATACGGTTCTGGATTTCTACCGCCGCCAAGTCTGGGTCGGCAGAAATGTCGAAAGTAACAGTGGCAGAGAATCCTCCCGAGTTGGAACTGCTGGATTCCATGTAAAGCATACCCGGTGTTCCGTTCAATTCCTGTTCGATAGGAGTAGCTACAGCCTGCGATACCGTTACGGCACTGGCTCCCGGATAGGAGGCACTGATTTTTACCACAGGCGGAGTAATCTGCGGGTATTGGTCGATAGGCAGCATCATCAAACCGATGATACCTACAATCACGATTAATATAGAGATGACAGCCGAGAATACGGGCCTGTCAATAAAAAAGCTGACTTTCATGCGTAAATTTGTTTAGGGGTGAGTTATTCTTCCTCTTTTTTCGCTTCACTCTGTAATTTGGCCGGATCTTGTACGCGGACTTTCATTCCTGGAGCCAGTTTGTGGAATCCTTCGTAGACAATCATTTCGCCGGCCGACAATCCGCGTTCTACTACTACATCGTTCTCGAATTCAGGGCCTAACTCAATGAATCGTCTTTCCACGGTTGAGTCTTTTCGCATGACAAAGATATGAGCTCCTCCTTTTTCAATGATAAGAGCCTTCTGGGGAACTACTGTGGCATTTTCACGTACGTCGAGCAATACCTTTACTTTGGTGAACTGTCCCGGCAGCAATACGTGGTCCGGATTGGCCAGTTCGGCACGTACGGAGAATGTTCCAGTTTTGGGATTCACCTGAGGAGCAGCAAAGTCTACCAGACCTTTATGCTCGTATACAGTATTGTCAGGCAATGTGATGGTTACAGTAGGCTGCCAGGAACGGGTAGAGTCTTTCTGACCGAATGTAACGTTTCGCTCCTTGCTTTTTAAGTAGTCCAGGGCTGTCATGCTGAAGTCCACCAGAATGGTATCACTTTTTACGATAGTAGCCAGCAGCGATTTTCCATTGCTTCCTACCAGTGTCCCCAAGTCGACGTGACGTTCACTGATTTCTCCTGAAATCGGCGAGCGTACAATCGTATAACCTAATTCCTGTTCAGCCTGTTCCAGGTCGGCCTGGCTCATACCTACGCTAGCTACAGCTGTTTCGTAAGCAGCTACCGCATTATCCAGGTCCAGCTGGCTGGCTGCATTTTGTTCATACAGCGGGCGGATACGTTCCAGGTCACGTTTCGCTTTTTGCGCCTGTGCCTGATCTTTTTTCAGCTGCGCACGTACTTTGTCAGCCTTGGCACGATATTGGTCTTGATTGATGACAAACAATACTTGATTACGCTTGACTGAGGTTCCTTCCTCGAATAGCATTTGTTCCAGAAAACCTTCTACACGTGCACGTACTTCCACGAATTGCTGGGCACGGATACGGCCTACATATTCACCGAAAATTTGTACATTTTGTTGGCTAGCTGGCATAACTGACACAATCGGCGTTTCAGCTACGGGTTTCTTCTCTCGAGTAAAAATAAAGTAAAGGGATAAAATGACTGCGATGCCGATAACCATGTAAATCATTTCCTTTCTTTTTACCTTAAATTCTTTCCTAGTCAAAAAGCGTTTCATAAGTTCAATTTTTTTATAGTTTTAGATGCCATTATCTTTAAAATGGCGGACAAGATTCGTGCCAAAGATACAAAAATGTTTTATAAGCTGAAAATCAGATAGATTTAACCTTGATTTAATAAAGATGTATTGGGGAATTTTACAAGTTGTTGTAGAAAAAATCCACAATCGGACTGTGGTCACCGTTCTCTCCACAAATGTTTGAGGGTCCAGATGGGGTGATACCATATCATTCGAGGACCAGCAAAACGCATGACTTCTTTTATTTTTTGTCTCATCTTGGGGTGGTAACAGTGCACGGTACACTGGCGACACGTTTTCTTTCGTTCTCCAAACGGACAGTGCTCCAGTCTTTGATGTGCATATTTGAGCAACTCGCTGCATGCAGAACATAAGGTCTGATTTTTCTCCTTATGCCGGCAATAAAAATGAATCATTTGTGCTATGGTCTGTTTTTCTTCTTCTATCCGTGAAAGTTTATTCATATTTTATATAGAACTTCAGTTTACAAAGGTACGAATAGAATTGATATTTTTCGTAACTTTGCGCTCAAAATAATCTTTAAACAAAATGATATTAGAGGAACATTTAGAGACAACTGTAAAGGCTCACGATCAGCAATTGCATCGTAGAGTGGATTTATTGTTGCGTACGGGAAAATTATTGGTAGAGAGTCTTGCCGATACGAACCGTATTGTAAGAAACATGAAACGTACGGCTGCTTATCTTGGTATCCCCGAAGAGAAGCTTCACATCAACGTCAGTTTTACCATGTTGATGGTGAACGTGAGTGATGGTGACTATTCTTTTACTAAATTCCAGCGAATTGAAGGTCATGGAGTGAATATGACGGCCATTTCGGAAGTCAGCAAGCTTTCCTGGCGTGCGATTGAAAATGATTACACGCTCGACCAGTATGAAGAAGAACTGGAAAAGATTCGTAAGAAAAAACGTAATTACACTCCGTGGCAAGTGGCGATTGGCGCCGGATTTGCCTGTGGTGGATTCTGCATTCAGTTCGGTTGTGACTGGGTGGCATTCTTGTATGCATCAATTGCTGCCATATTGGGTATGCGCTTGCGTCAGGTATGCAATGAGTCTGGTTTGAATCATTACATGGGAATCGCTATTTCTGCCTTTGTGGCTACCATCATTGCATGGGCATCTACTTTGTTGCCTGCAGAATGGACATCTACTCCCTGGCATCCGTTGCTTGCCTGTGCCTTGTTTATTGTGCCTGGAGTTCCTTTGATTAACTTTGTGGACGATATGCTGGATAATTATATTCAGGTAGGTATTGTCAGAGCGGTGAATACCTTGCTGATGGTGGCTGCCATGGCTTTCGGTATCGCATTTGCCGTGAAACTTTGCCATATTGAAAACTTCTTCCCGACCATCAGTATGGTTCCTCATCATCAGTATTGGGAGTATGCCATAGCTGCAGCTATTTCAGCCATGGGATTCTCGATGATTTTCAATATACAGCGTCGTTTGTTGTGGGTAGTAGCTATCGGAGGTATTATTGCCGTATGTACGCGTAACTTCGTGAACTTAGGACCGAGCACAGACAATATCGGTTTGGATATGGGACTGGTTATTGGTTCTTTCTCAGGAGCCGTGCTGGTTAGCTTGATTGCCATTAAGGCAGTTCACTGGTTCCATGTGCCCAACCATGTGCTGACTATTCCTTCTGTCATCCCGATGATTCCGGGAGTACTGATGTATCGTATGCTGTTTGGTATCATCAATATCAATGTGCAGAGCATTGATCAGGTAACTCCTCTGATGAAAGCAATAGAAAGCGGTGTAAATTCCGGACTTGTGATTATGTGTATTGCTTTAGGCGTTGCTATTCCGAACATCTTCGGACGTCGTTTCATTGCTTCTTCAAAGAATAAGCGTCTGGCAGAGCTTTTGAAAGAACGTAAGGCTCGCGGTAAGTTTGTGGAATGGTAATTAAACTTTGATTTGTTCGTTCATTATTCTTTATAGAAGTGAAGAAGATTCACTTCTTTATGAAAAAATCCCACCGAGACTTTTAGGTCAGGTGGGATTTTTCATATCATACGGGTTCTTGAGTTCTTGTTAGAATTCAAATTTTTCCAGTTTCATAGCGGCTAATTCCTGAATCTTTGGAACTAGGGTAGTGAAATGTTCAGCTTGTTCGTGTGCTGCAAGAGAAGCCGCATCTTTCCATGTTTCACAAATCATCAGGACATCCTGGCGTGTAGTGCTCTGAAAGAGGTCGTAAGCTACGCATCCGTTATCTTTCTGTGAAGCGGCTACCAGTTCTTTTGCTATGTTTACTACCTGATCGTAGTTCTGTTTCTCTACTTGAATAAATACGTTTAGTCTGATCATTGTTGTTTTGGTTTTAAGTTATTTGACGATGCAAATATAGGATAAAAAAAAGGGACTGTACAAGTGTACAATCCCTTTTTGAGTTTTATTTAGAAAGAATTATTTCTTACCTTCCAGCTGTTCTTTCAATGCAGCCAAAGCGTCGATGTCACCCAGAGTAGTTGAAGCTGCCTGGTTCTGAATCATCGGAGTTTCTTCTTTCTTAGAAGTCTTCTTAGAAGCTTTCTTTTCTGCCTTTTCTTCTGCCTTAGCAGCATCTTCGAAGATACGGCTGTGAGAAACGATGATACGTTTTGCATCCTTGTTGAATTCGATTACCTTGAACGGCAATTTTTCATCCAACTGAGCCTGAGAACCGTCTTCTTTTACCAGGTGTTTCGGAGTTGCGAAACCTTCTACACCATAAGGCAATGCTACAACGGCACCCTTATCCAGCATTTCGATGATAGTTCCTTCGTGAACAGAACCTACTGTGAATACTGTTTCGAATACATCCCAAGGATTGTCTTCCAGCTGCTTGTGACCCAAGCTCAGACGACGGTTTTCCTTGTCGATTTCCAGAACTACTACGTCGATGTCTGCACCAATCTGAGTGAATTCAGAAGGATGTTTGATCTTCTTAGTCCAAGACAAGTCAGAGATGTGGATCAATCCGTCAACACCTTCTTCGATTTCTACGAATACACCGAAGTTAGTGAAGTTGCGAACTTTAGCAACATGCTTAGAACCTACAGGATATTTTTCTTCGATAGTTTCCCATGGATCTGCTTTCAGCTGTTTGATACCCAAAGACATCTTGCGTTCTTCGCGGTCCAGAGTCAAGATAACAGCTTCTACTTCGTCGCCCACTTTCATGAAGTCCTGAGCTGAACGCAGGTGCTGTGACCAAGACATTTCTGATACGTGGATCAAACCTTCTACGCCCGGAGCGATTTCGATGAATGCACCGTAGTCAGCCATAACGACTACTTTACCCTTCACGTGATCACCTACCTTCAAGTTAGGATCCAGTGCATCCCATGGGTGCGGAGTCAACTGTTTCAAACCAAGAGCGATACGTTTCTTTTCGTCGTCGAAGTCCAAGATTACAACGTTCAACTTCTGATCCAAAGAAACAACTTCGCGAGGATCGCTTACACGGCCCCAAGACAAGTCTGTGATGTGAATCAAACCGTCTACGCCGCCCAAGTCGATGAATACACCGTAAGATGTGATATTCTTAACAGTACCTTCCAGTACCTGACCTTTTTCAAGTTTGCTGATGATTTCTTTCTTCTGCTGTTCCAGTTCAGCTTCGATAAGAGCCTTGTGAGAAACAACCACGTTCTTGAATTCCTGGTTGATTTTAACAACCTTGAATTCCATAGTCTTACCTACGAATACATCGTAGTCACGGATAGGTTTCACATCAATCTGAGAACCCGGCAAGAATGCTTCAATACCGAATACGTCAACAATCATACCACCCTTAGTGCGGCACTTGATGTAACCCTTAATGATTTCTTCGTTTTCAAGAGCAGCGTTAACACGATCCCAAGAACGAGTAGCGCGAGCTTTCTTGTGAGACAAGATCAACTGACCTTTTTTGTCTTCCTGGTTTTCGATGTACACTTCTACAGTGTCACCTACTTTCAAATCCGGATTGTAACGGAATTCGCTCAATGGAATGATACCATCTGATTTGTAACCGATGTTAACAACCACTTCACGTTTGTTCATTGCGATTACAGTACCGTCTACAACCTCACGGTCGTTTACTTTGTTCAGCGTGCTGTCATAAGCTTTTTCAAGATCTTCTTTGCTTACGCTGGTTACTGCATCACCATTTTCATACGCATCCCAGTTGAAATCTTCAATAGGAGCAATGTTCTTTAAGTTTTCCATTAAATAAAAAAATTGTTTTTAAATAACTAATTGTGTTAGACTTTATATTGTTTATATAAATCGGCTGCAAAGGTATAATAAAATCCTGAATATTAAAAGGCTTGCCTGCATTTTTTAGGAGGAAGAAAAATAGAAAAACCGGAAAAAGGCTCCATATGGGAGGTTTTTCCGGTTTTTTATAAGTTTTTTGGATTTTCTGTTAGTTTTCAAGCGAATAGTCTATGGTGGTGACTACGCGTATCTTCTTGATATAAGGGGTATTCGGGTCGCGGTCGGTAATGCTGAACTGCCCCTGATTGGCCTGACGGATTTTGCCGAGGTTACTGCCGGAGTCTTTGGCAAACTTTTCGGCTGCTTCGCGTGCGTTTTTGGTGGCTTCTTCAATCATCTGTGGTTTTACCTTGTTTAAATCAGTATATTCATACTGTACTTTGTACTGGTATTCCCCAGAAGTGATGGCGATGCCTCTTTTTAGCAGTTCTCCCTGCTCACTGATAAGTCCTCGTATCAAATCTACCTTGTCGGAAGTAACGGTGATGACTGTAGTCACATTGTAGCGGTTGGCCGGATTCTGGTTGTTGCCATAACGTTCGGCGGCCAGGTCGATGATTTCCGGGGCATTCACGCTGATTTCCTGTTCTGTCAGTCCTTTTTCTTTCAAGAAACCGGTGATGGTCTGATTGGAACGCTTGATGTCGTCGTACAATCTTCCCAAATCATTTCCCAGGCTTTTGTACACTAGTGGCCAGGTTACTTTATTGGCTGGGACTTCTATTTCGGCCAGGCCTTTTACGGTGACACTACGGTCTTTTTCTGCAAACTTACTGAATCCTTTTTCGATGAATACGCCTAATAGCAGTAGGCCGATGGCCAGAATAATGGCTTCGATTCTAAAGTTCTTCATGATGATTTTTATTTATAGTTAGATATTCGGAATCTGAGTGCAAGGTATTGAAAATTATTGGATTTTCCAATGAATTTTCCCTGTCTTTATTATAGATTGAAAAACTCTTTTACGTTTTAACTCAAACGCCTTTGCGTTTTAAGTGAAACACAAAGGCGTTTGAATGAGAATGTACTTGCGTTTGACAGTAAACGTCAAAGCGTTTTTTCAGGGAGGTGAAAACCCTTCAATTCTTGTATGGGAGACTGAATGAAAATGCCCGTATGAAGGTTGAATTTTAGGGCTGTTTCCTTTAGTTCATGTTGGAAGAACCATGCAATGGAACCTACAAAAGAGACCGGAACCTGGGCATGTCCCGGATAAGAAAGTATGTTGCGGCGGAAGAAATCGCTGAAGCAGTCGGCCAGGAACTGCTGGACTTCCGGCAGGTTCTTGTGCTTATATATATAAGGTGTAAGACTGGCCAGAAAACGGTTGCCTTGCGGCTGTCTGTACACTTTATCTAAAATGTCTGCTACGGTCAGGTTATATTCCTTCAATAAGCCTTCCAGCAGATTGGAAGGTAACTGCTGCTTGATGCAGTCGCCTACAAATCGTTTTCCTAAATAGGCTCCGCTTCCTTCATCTCCTAAAATATATCCTAATGGAGGAGTGTTATGCGTGATTCGTTGCCCGTCGTACAAGCAGGAGTTTGCTCCCGTTCCTAGTATGCAGGCAATTCCTGGCTGATGCTTGCACAATGCCCGGGCAGCTCCAAGCAAATCGCTTTCTACCTGGATACTTGCGTATGAGAATACTTCAACAAGCAAACCGGAAAGTTTGCCGGCTTTTTCAGGGGTACAGCCAGCCCCATAAAAGAAAACGGCTTTCACTTCTTCTTGTGGAAAAGGCAGTTGTGCAAGCAGGCTTTCCTGAAGAATCTGTTTTATTTTCTCTTCTGTCAGATGAAAAGGGTTGATACCTTCGGTATGAACAAGCTGGCAATCATGTAAAGTAGTTCCGAAGCACCAGTCGGTTTTGGTAGCTCCGCTATCGGCTATGAGAATCATGTAAAAAGCAGAATTAGAAAGGTAGAAAAAGAAAGAAGACGGAACATGCCGTCTTCTTTTTTATGTTAAGCAAAGATTTGATTATTAATGACAATGTCCGCAACCGCCACCGCAGCAACCGTCTTCTTCAGCTTCGTGTTCGCCGCATCCGCCTCCACAGCTGTCACAGCCGCATCCGCAACCTTCACCGCTCATCAGTTTGAGGATGCTTTCCATTTCCTTGTTGGTCGCATCACGCATTTCCATTACGGTACCTTCAAAAATCAGGTCTTTGCCAGCATGCGGGTGGTTCAGGTCGAGCACCACTTTATCTTCAGTGATTTCACCTACGTTGGCATAGAACTGATGACCTTCTGCATCGTTCAGCATGATGATGTTGCCTTCGAAGATGTTGTCGCTATCGAATTTTCCATCCGGACCGCAGAACATAGACTTGGGCACCTGGCGTACGTTGTCTTCGTCTCTTTCGCCGTATGCTTCAGCACAAGGAATTGTAAAGTTGAAGTTGTCACCCTTTTTTAGTGCCAGAATTTCTTTTTCGAAGCGTTCCAGGGTATAACCTATTCCTGAGATAAATTGGAAGGGATGGCTTGCAGGAGCTTCTTCGCGCAATTCTTTTTCTCCGTCTGTTACCGCATAAAGTTTATATGCTACTGTGATGTATTTATTTTCCATGTTAAAAATTTAAATGTGCATTAATAGTTATCAGCCGCAAAGATAAATAATATCACGATATTTAGCGAATAAAAATGAAAGAATGAATGCAGAGCTGATTTTGTCAGAATGCTTTTTTATATTTGCATATCATAAAAAATGAATACGATGAATCAGAGCCGAATAGTAGAATTGTATCGTGGAGAGTTGTGGGAGTGTCAGTTATTGGAGAGCATCTTGAAAAGTGAAGGGATAGATTGCTTTTTAGTCAATACTCTGCGTAGTGGTTATGGGCCTGTTGTGATGGCGGCTCAGCAGATACAGGTGATGATAAGGGAAGAGGATGCAGAAAAAGGTCTTGCGGTGCTGAGTGCTTTTAAGGGTGGAAAATAAATTAATGAATCAGGAAATAAAATTGAATGTATGAAAGGAAAGCTGGTTTTTATTACAGGTGCTACAAGTGGCATCGGTGAAGGATGTGCGCGGAAGTTTGCCGCCATGGGTAGTAACTTAATATTGAACGGAAGAAATATCGAAAAATTAGAGAGTCTGAAACAAGAGTTGGCTGCGCAAGGAGTAGAGGTGCTTACTTTACCTTTTGATGTGCGTAACCGTGAGGCAATGCGTCAGGCGGTAGACTCTTTAGAGGGAAAATGGAAAGAGATTGACGTGCTGGTGAATAATGCCGGACTGGTCATTGGAATGGACAAGGAACATGAGGGTTCCCTTGATGAATGGGATGTGGTGATTGACACCAATATCAAAGCTTTACTGGCTATGACGCGGATGATTGTGCCGGGTATGGTGGCACGTGGATGCGGACATATTATCAATATAGGTTCCATTGCGGGAGATGCGGCTTATGCGGGTGGCAGTGTGTATTGTGCCACTAAAGCGGCGGTAAAGGCACTTTCTGACGGGTTGCGTATTGATCTGGTTGATACACCCTTGCGTGTGACAAATGTGAAACCTGGTATGGTAGAAACCAATTTCTCTGTGGTTCGTTTCCGTGGAGATAAAGAGAAGGCTGATGCCGTGTATGAAGGAATTCGTCCGTTGACGGGGGATGATATTGCTGAGGTAGTGTATTATGCGGCATCTGCTCCAGCTCATGTACAGATAGCAGAGGTACTGGTGATGCCCACATATCAGGCCACAGGAACGATTTGTTCCCGGAAAAAATAAGTTTCTAAAGTTTATTTGTAATGTAATCTATTGTTTTAGTTTCTTTTTTGGTGAAAAAAGTAGAAAAATACGGTTTCTTTATGGTATCATTTGAACAAAGTCTTCTATTCTGGTGTAAATACTAAATGTAGATATGAGTCGTATTCTATTTATCAGATACTGATTATTGGAATGCTTATAATGTGTATTTCAAGAGTAGTGAGATATCATAAGATATTTTTTTTAAGGTAAAAACAGGAAAAACAAAAAGATATGATGAACAAAAACAGTTTTTATGCATTTATGGCTGCTGCTTTAGTAACAGCCTCGTGTACCACGAATGAAGTCCCCAATGATGTAATCAGTCAGTCGGTTACAATTGTGGCTGACGTATCTTCTCAATCTCGTGCTCCGGAGTTAGGGGAGGATGGAAGTGGTACTTTTACCAAAGGTGATGTGATGACGCTTTGCGTAGAGAATAACCCATCTCTGGATTATGCTTATCAGGAAGATGGGCTTACTTGGGGAATGCTTAATCCGGCAGGAATTACCGGGCAGATAAAATTATCTGCTTGCTATCCCAAGCAGACTGTGTCACAGGAAGGAACTTTTGATTTTAATACGTTAACAGCTGTGAATGGAGATTTGCTTCTTTCTGCGGCACAGACTGTAACGGTAGGGACAGCGGAGGCGATTCGTTTGACTTTTAATCATGCCTTACATTGTCTTGACTTGTCTTTTACAGCTGGTGATGGTTATTCTGTAGATGATTTGAAGAGTCTGACTCTTTCGTTGAATGCAAAAACTACGTGTGTTGTGGATGCTTCTCAGGGAGTAATTAAGGAGGTGAAATCTGTAAAAGGAGATTACAATGTGACTGGAACTAAGGCTTCATTCTGCCTTGTTCCACAGCCGACTGCTGATGTTACTTTGAAAATCACCGTAGGTGGTGAGGTAAAGACGATGCTTCTGAGTGATTTGTTGCAGCAGCTGGGGACCTCTCAGCATAATTTGAAGGGAGGTGCCAAAAGTACCATTACTCTGAAAGTGGGTCGTGACAGCATTGTAGTAGAAAGTGGTTCTATTGGTGCTTGGGAAGACCAGGTTACAGTAGATGGTGAATTGACCATAGGTTGATTCTATAGCTCGGTTAATAACGACACGGGGCTGATTCTAGGTTTATAGAGTCAGCCCCGTGTCGTTATTATATTATGTTATGAGCTTATTCTTCCATTAATTTATCAGTACCGAACATCTGTATTTTCCAGCTGCCGTCCTCATCTTTTGTCAGGTAGAAATCAGAGGTGGTTTCTTTTCCGTTTTGATAAATTAGCTTGTAGCCTACCCGAACCCATTTCCCGGTTTTACTTGATTCTTCTTTCAGAATTTCGTAGCTCTTGATATTTTCTTCAGGGTGATTTTCTGCATTTCGTTGTATCATTTTGACTAAATCCTGAATGTCATTTTCTACTTTTTCAGGCTCAGACTTGTCTTCTACATAGAAACTTCTGACGTAAGTTTCATAATCTCCCTTAATCATTGCATCAAATGCTTTCTCAACGGTGTTGGTCGGAGTGTTTGACGAACATGCAGCCAGTAATATGCCACATGCAGCTATTAGCATCATAGTTAGTTTTTTCATACTTAATATATTTATGTGAAACAATAATGATTATTCAAATGCGATTTGCTTTAATTTTTTATGTCTGATATCTACAAGCGAACGTTCTACTTCAATTTTGTGTAGTCCTCCCCACTTTCCTGTAATTGCATATTGCGCAACAAGTTCTGTTGGAAGAATTTCCGATAATTTCCTCCGTACTACAGAACAGATTTCATAGATTCGGTTATTTCCTGGAGCCACCAGATTGCTGAGGCTTCTTTTGATTTTCCCCGCTTCTATGTTTTTTTCTTCAGATACAATTTGGTAAATCTGATATAGTTCTTTCATGTAACTATCCAGATTTTTGAACTCCACTCCTGTGTGATGTAGCAGGAAAAATATGTATACGGTCTTGGGCAAATATGACATTTTTACTTCTTTTTCGCTATATATAGGAAAGAACAGACGGCATTGTGTGTCTATGACAATGGGTGTGTCTTTAAAGCATGTATCGGTCTTCCCCTTCTGTAACGCCATATCTTTCAGCATCTCTTTTATATCTTCATCTTCCAGCAACTTATCATTGGCAAGCAATTCCATCAACATCTTTTTTGCTGTGTAATATGAAATATTCAATTTCCGATTCATGGCCATGTTTTTTAATATTGCAAATTTAAATTAAAATAATCGCTACTCTCATTCAAAACAAGATTGTTACCAAATGACAAAAACCTTGTTTGCAGAAAAAGGTGTTTTGAGTAGTAATATTCAAAACATCTTTTTTATCTTTATCCATCAAAGTAGTAAAAGGTAAACGGACAATTGCACTTTTTTTATGCATATGAGTTTTTTCCGCTTTTTCTGTGTGTTATCTATGTTTGTATGGGGATGGGAAAGTTTTATCAGTGCCCGTACAGGGAGAGCTTTGATTGTGGCCGTTGGTGAGTATCCGGAAGATGGGGGATGGGAAAATATTCATGGGGATAATGATGGAGTATTAATGACTGAGTTGTTACGAAGGCATCATTATAGCCAGATTATATTGTTGAAAAATGAAAAGGCTACAAAGGAAGCTATAAATAGGTCCTTACAACAGTTGTGCGACGATACGGATGCGGGCGATTATTTGTTTTTGCATTTTTCTTGCCATGGGCAGCAGATGATGGACTTGAACGGGGATGAAAAAGACGGATTGGATGAGGCTTTGATTCCTTATGATGCATGGTGCTGGTATCTCCCCGGTGTATACGAGGGAGAGAAACATCTTTGTGATGATGAACTGGGTAGCTGGATTGATAGATTAAGGCATAAAGCCGGGAGAACGGGACAGGTTTTTGTGCTTTTGGATGCCTGTCATAGCGGGAGTGCAAATAGGTATACACCTGGTTTGTTTATACGTGGTGTCAATATGATTTTTGCTCCGGATGGATATTGTCCGAAACCCGGAATACATCTGGAACGAAGTCTGAAATTGAAGCCGCTTGACAATCTGGCTCCGGCATTGGTCTTGAGTGCTTGTAAACCGGAAGAAACAAATTATGAGTATTATAGCCGGAAATCTCGATGTCATTATGGAAAACTGACTTACAGTTTTGTGCAGGTGGCCACACGGAATTCTCAGGCATTTACAGCTGGAGACTGGTGTAAGGTAATTGAAAAGACTATGCGGCAATTGCCTTCAAGTTCATTGGCCAGATTGCAACATCCTTATATGGAATGTAGCGATGAAAAAGAGAGGTTTGTATTGTCTGTGATCCATTAAATTTAGAATTCATGCGTTTGCTGTTTAATTGGAAAAAACGAAGTGCTAGTCAGTCTGTTTCTGAGAATATTTTTTCAGAAAAGGGCATGGAGCAACTTTATACTTTGTATAGAGGGCAGTTTATTGGCTATATACAGAAACGGTACCAGCTTGAGGAAGATGTGGTATCAGATATTTATCATGACAGCTTTCTGCTAATGATGGATAATATCCGTACTGGGAAATATCAGAAGCAGGATGCTTCGCTTTTGACATACTTATTGGGGATTGGTAAAAATCTTGTATTGAAGAAGCTTCAGAAGAAAAGTGAACGTCCTCTTGTTGCTGGATGGATAAGCGAACTTTTGCCGGATACAGATTGGAAAAGTGCTTTGGAAGAGACTGGCAGGTTGGTTAATGAGGGTGATACGGTATGTAACCGGATATTACAGCTCTTTTATTGGGAAAGGTTGAGCATGAGTGATATAGCAGAGCTGATGGGATATCAGTCGGCGGATGTGGCTAAGAGTAAAAAGAATTCCTGCATGCGTCGTTTCTCTTTTGAACTGAAACGTAGACTGGAAAGCAGGGGTATTTATTATAAATTGAAAAAATAAGCTATGGATAGATATAAAGACAATCGGATGCAGGATGAGATTGATCGTTTTCTGAATTATGAAATGACTCCGGAAGAAGAAGATGCTTTTATTGCTCGTATGGAGAGGGAAGAAACGCTTAAAGAGCAGGTCTTTCTCAGGCAATTGGTGGTGGAGGCTGAAAGGAAGAAGGCAGAAGCGGATATTTTACGTGGAGTGCAGTCTAAGAAACATCGATTATTTTACGATATGCGGATTCGTTGGGCGGCAGCTTGTCTGTGTGTACTTATGATAAGCCTTGGCTTTTATGGGAGAACGTATCGTTTCCAGACTCGGGAAGTTTGGCAGACGGTATATACTCCTCCTGTATGGGAGAGTGCCCGTTCTGGTGGATTTTCTACTCCTGAGACTGCAAGAATAAATCGTCGTATAGCACAATGGTACTCAGAAGGAAAGAATGACAGTTTGGTGAATTACTATCGGCAGTTGTCGGTTGAAGGCTATTTGTCTTTCCTTACAGAGGAAAGTAAGATGTCGGTTGGGATAGCTTGCCTGTATCAAGATAGCATTGAGCAGGCATATGTATTAGCAGAGGAACTCCAGAAAGGTGAAAATAAGGAGGCCGGAGATTGGTTGCTGCTTGGCTGTTTGTTGCATGACGGAAAAAGGAAGGATGTGCTGGATTTGGCTTTTCGTATCAGTAAGAAGGGAGGGCTGTATAGTAAAGAGGCGCAAAAAATTTATGATGCATTAAATCAACGTCGATGGTTCTGATGAGGTTCTTTCGTTTTCGCTTGCTTGCAATTGTATTGTTATGCATCTTAAAAGTGAGTTTTGTATGTGCTAAGGATTTTTCAGAATTGAACCAGACACCTTATTTGCAGACACTTACTGATGACAGCTTGCAATATGCCTGGAGGCTTTATACAAAGAGTGTGGACTGGCAAGAAAAAGCTTATCCTTCACTTTGTTTTGCACTATCAGAAGAGGCGGAGAGAATATTCAACCGGAAGTTGGAGAATTGTGATTTTTCGTGGTACTATTTGGAAATAGCCTTACGAAATCTGGAAATCAGTTTAAGCAGGAATAGAAAGCTTATCGATAAGGATGAAGAAAGTGGTCTGGAAATAGCTTCCATATTCAATTTGTTGAAAGTAAGTACGAATCTGGTCCGTGTCAAAACTATTTTGGAAAACTATCCGGAACAACCGGATAGTCTGCACATTTTTTATAGCAACTGGTTTCAAAAATGTAAGGCTCGTTATTTGTCGGATTGTGCTTTGTACAGAATAAAGAAAGGGGAGATGCAAAAGGCACTGACTTCCAGTGAGGAAGCTTTGGATTTGATTCAGTGTTATGATACGTGCTTATTAGCTGATGTTACTTGTCAAAAACGTACTATTCAGTACCTTATGCAGCCTTCTGTTGGAGGGGCACAAGAGGTCATAGCTGGGTTAAGACAGCTTGTTTCCCCAGTCTTTACAAAAGATGAAATTCTTCGTAAAGGGACTTTACCCTTGTTTTACTTATGTGTGATGCAGATAGCACGTCGATATGAAGATAAAGGAGATTTGACGCAAGCCATTCAAACTTATCGGTTATTGCTGATTGAAATCAGGAAATATTTGAATAAAGATATTCTTTATTTGCTGGCAGAGGAGAAAAAGGAAATAGGTCTGTTGTTGCAATATTATCTGGATACGGTGCAGCACTTTTCACTTCGTCATATTGACCATGTCCCTGTCAGTGAATTATTGCTAGATCATAGTTTGTTGAAAGAAGATATATTATCTATCGGTCCTTCTCCTATTTGTCAGACAGAAGAGGGAAGGCAGCCGCTTATTGTGGACTTGCAGCAAGCGATAGATTCTATTTATACGTCTATTGATTACTATTTATTGCCAGAAAATCCACTTTATTTCAATAAATTTCAGTTGCAGACCGAACTGATGGCTTTGAAACGAAAGCAAGTGTCTCTGATTAAAAATAAGAGTTTATTGAAAAATACTTCTGTGGAATGGACTGACTGGAATGATTTAAAAAAATACTTGGAGCCGCATGAAGCGCTTGTGAAAATAATAGATTTACCGATTAATTTTTTTGACAGGCAGTATGTGGCTTTAGTGGTTACTTCTGATTCATCTTCGCCGGGCATGGTGTTATTGCCAAAGAAGCGGGATCTTTTTCGTATTCTTTTGAAAAATCAGGAAACAGAGAAAATATGGAATCCAATTTATCAGTTTCTTGGAAATCGGAAGGATTTGTATTTTTGTCTGGAGGGTGATTTGATTGATTTTCAATGGAGTAACATTCCGTTTCAGAAGAAAAAACTATTGGATATATATAATTTGCATTATTTGCTGAGTACCAGTGATTTCGTAAAGTTAAAGCAGGAACAGGCCGATAGTATATATTTTAAACGGGACTTGTATGGATTTGGAGGAGCTTATTTTTCTGCCCCTCCTTCATTGAAAGGAATGCGTGGCCAGGGAGCACAATATCTACCTGGAAGTAGAGAGGAACTGTGCCGTATAGATACCATGTTGCCCGAAGGATGGAAATCACATTTGTTTTTAGGTCGTGAGGCTAATAAGTCCAATTTCCTTCAGTTGTCTTTTCGAACAGCGCCACATAGTGTGATTCATATTGCTACTCATGGTTTTTCATTGCTATATGATGAAACTGTTTCGGATGGAAGAATTGTATCTTTTAAAGAGAATTCATGGATAGGAACCAGTGCGTATAAAGATCCGATGATGCGGCATGGATTTTTACTCACAGGAGCGAATCGCTATTGGAACAAACCAGTTCCTTATGATGCTATAGATTCGGGGATTGTTACAGCGCAGGATGTATCACAGATGAATTTGTTTGGGACGGATTTAGTGATTCTATCGGCTTGTCGGTCGGCTTCTGGAGAAACGAAAGATGGAGAAGGATTGTTTGGACTGATAAGGGCATTCAAAGTGGCAGGAGCTAAAGCCGTTCTTGCAAATGTGAACAATATATCTGATTCGGAGACGATTTCGTTTATTACCACTTTTTACCGTTATTGGATGGAGGGAAACAATATGTTCGATGCCTTTTGCAGAACGCAGCGTGAACTGATGAATGTAGATCCGGAGAATGAATTTTTATGGACTGGATTCGTTTTATTCGAGTAATTGATAGGGGAGATATTGTGTCCCATAAATTTTTATTTGGATGAGTTTGGATATTTAGATACAAAGAAGAATTGAAAATATAAAAAGTATTATGAATAGAATTATAGTAGTGACAGGTGGAGCTGGAGGTATCGGACGTTGCATCGTCGCACATTTTGCTTCTCAGGGGGATAGTGTATATTTTATAGACCAGAATCAGCAGGCCACTCTCACACAAGTGGAAAAGATGCGTGAGAGAGGCTGGCAGGTGACCGGATTTGTCGGCGATGTGGCAGAGAAACAGGCTTTGGAGGAATTTGCAGCTTTGGTGCTTCGTGAACATCCGGAAGGTATACATTGCCTGATTAATAATGCTTGCTTGATGCGGGGAGGTATCCTTTCTGACTGTGATTATGAAAGTTTTCTGTATGTGCAGCGTGTGGGGGTAGTGGCACCTTATATGTTGGCCCGGTTGTTCAAAGACCATTTCCAAGGGATGGGAGCGATTGTAAACATTTCGTCTACGCGTGCTTTTCAATCGCAGCCGGATACGGAGAGTTATACAGCCGCTAAAGGAGGAATTACATCGCTGACTCATGCTTTGGCCGTTAGTTTGTCGGGCATAGCGCGTGTAAATTCGGTAGCTCCCGGATGGATTGATACCGGTGCCTATCATGAAGAAGCGCATTATGAAGCAGTCTATAGTACGGGAGATACCGCCCAGCATCCGTCAGGCAGGGTGGGAGAGCCTGCCGATATTGCCCGTGTGGTGGATTTTCTTTGTGACGAACGCAATTCATTTATCAATGGAGAAAATATTACGGTAGATGGTGGTATGAGCCGTTTGATGGTGTATCATAATGACTGTGGATGGACTTATGAGCCTTAAGTATTGGGAAAAGGATAATTCTTTTTGTCTCTTTCTCTCTGTGTGCGGAATTTCATAGGAGAAACTCCTGTCTTCTTTACGAAGAATTTACCAAAGACGGACTGGTCTGAAAATCCTAATTTTTCTGCAATTTCCTTAATATCCAGGTCTGTACATTCCAACAGCTTACGTGCGTCAGCACAGAGCAGTTCGCTGATATGAAAACGGACGGTGTGTCCGGTGATGTGTTTTACGATACGTGAAAGGTAGGTGGTTGAGATGTGCAGACTTTCTGCATAAAACCCTATGTCATGGTGCTGGCGATAATTTTCCATCAACGTTTTTTTGAATAGCCTGAAAATATCTGTGGAGCGTCGTGCATAATCCGGAACTTCATGGCGGGTTTGAGTCAATATATCAGCTATCTGTAGAAGACAGAAACTGCATAAGTGGTTCAGAATACTGTCGTAATAGTTGGCTGCATTTTTTCTGCATGGTGCAAATAGAGCGAAGATTTTTTGCAGGTAAGTAGCTTGTTCGTTTTCCAATAAGAATACCGGTAGCTGATAGTGTCCCAAGTAGTGTGCCAGTTGTTCATATAGTGGCTGTCCGTCGGGTAAGCTATCAAAGAAAGTTGGTTTCAGATAGAGGAGCATGGACTGGAAGTGAGAACTCGTAGCCTGAATCATGCATTTTGTGCTGGGGGTAAGTGTAACTAAATGTGCAGGTTGAAGTTCGTAAGTCTGATATTCATCTGCCAGTTGGGCTGTTCCGTTTGTGACGAGAAGAAAGAAAAATCCTTCTTTCAATTCGGCTTTTCCGGTAGGAACCGATGAGGAGGTAAGTTCGCAGTAGCATGTGCTTTCAGTTCCGTTGCCATGTGTTTGTATGATTTCAAGTAGAGTCGGATTCATCGTATTTATTTTTGTGGATAAAATTAAGAGTTGTTTCGTTTTTGACCAAAATTAGTCTTCCTTTTATGAATAAGGAATGAAAAAAATAAGGGAACTTTGCGGCACTTTTGATAAAGAGAACAAGTATGAATAAATTTATGTGCCGGCGCTACCTGCTGTTTTGCGTATCTTTGTTTGTTAATGCACTGGGAATTGCCTTCATTACCAAAGCTGCATTAGGTACTTCGCCTATTACGAGTGTGACTTACGTATTGAGTATGTTCACTCCCTTTACCATTGGTCAGTGGACCATCCTGTTGAATCTTCTTTTTGTGATACTGGAATTGTTCTTAATGACACGTGAAGATTTGAAATCTGATTTGCGCATGTATCTTCTGCAGATTCCTATCTCTTTCAGCTTTGGTATGTTTATTGACCTTTGTATGCATTATATTCTTTTCTGGCTCAATCCCGTAGAATATGTGTATATGATTGTGGCCTTATTGATTGGATGTGTGATTTTAGCTGTAGGAATTGCACTTGAGGTAAAGGCCAATGCCGCGATGATGGCCGGAGAATATTTTGTAAAGGTCATTACCCGTCGGTTTCGCGGAGAGTTCGGTTATATAAAACTCGGATTTGACGTGACATTGGTAGCTATTGCTTGCTTGTTATCACTTGCTTTTATGTCGGGGGTGTACGGAGTGCGTGAAGGAACTGTGATTTCTGCCTTGGTAGTCGGTCCGATTGTGCATTTTGTAAGTCCGTATTACCGTTTCCTAGATAAATGGATTACAGATGCTTCTGTGCGGAACGTACCGGATTTTTCACAAGGGCAACATGTGGTTATTACTATAGCGCGTGAATATGGCAGTGGAGGGCATCTGCTGGGTGAAATGCTTTCCAAAGAATTGGGCATCAAACTTTATGATAAAGAATTCATACGTATGGCAGCCCAGCGGAGCGGGATGGATGAACAGTATATTGTGAAAAACGAGCAGTCCATTCCTTCCTTCTGGTTGAAGTGCATTCTTTCAAAAAATAGTGAGCAGCCATTGGAATCCAGCCTTTCTTCAGACGATGTATTATTTGTGTCGGAAAGTAAGATTATTCAGGAACTGGCCGCAAAGGAATCTTGTATCATTGTGGGACGCTGTGCCGACTTTGTATTGAAAGACTATCCGAAGGTGCTGAAACTGTTCTGTTATTCCGATTTGTCTCATTCTGTGACCCGTTGCGTGAGCGAATACGGTATTGCGAAAGAAAGTGCTGAAACGGAAATCAAGCGGGTGAATCGCAACCGCATTCATCACTATGAATACTATACGGGAGAGAAATGGGGAGAACCTCATCGGTATGATTTGATGCTGAATACCGGGGCTCTTGACTTGAAAACGGCTTGTCAGCTGGTGAGAGGAGTTTATCAGGGGTTAGAGAAGGCCTGATAAACCATTTCAGAAATTTGTGCGATAATGGCTTCCGTATCCTCCATGCTTTCCTGTGAGTCTTTGACAAAAACAACGAGGGTATAACGGTGACCATTAGGGAACTGTACAAATCCGGCATCGTTAATGGCAATGAGTTGTCCCGATGCGTTGCGGTCGCCAGTACCGGTTTTATGCCCTACGGTGACCTGCTTGTCTTGTAGAGGGTGGACTATTCTGCTTGTTCCAGTCTGACAGGTGACAAGGGCTTCTTTGATGAATTCCTGATGAGGTTTGTCGAATAAAGTCCGGGTAAGTAGAGCCTCGATGACTTCTGCGGTAGCCAGCGGAGTGCTCCAGTTTTCATAGCCAAGGTTCAGGTCCCGATGCATGTCATCTTCTGTATATTGGATAGAAAAATCGTTGACTCCCAAGCTACGGATGTAACGGTCGGTCACCGCAGGCCCTCCGGTAAATTTGAACAGGATGTCGCATGCATTATTATCGCTTAAGTGGAGAGTGTATTCCATTAATTGCTTAAGTGAAAACTTTCCTCCGTGAGGATATCGGTCTCTTAGCGGACTGTAAGTATTGGGCTGCAGGTCTGTGCTGTCTACGGTAAGCAAGGTATCAAAGGAGAGCTGATGTCTTTTGCAGTAATTTCCTACAGCCAGTGCCTGATGTAATTTGAATACGCTCATCAACGGGTAGCGTCGGTTGTTTTCTACGGTGACTGTATCTTTCCCGTCTGCAATGATGGCTATTCCCACTTCAGCCTTTTGCTGTGAGATAAACTGATGGATATTGGTGTATAGTTCTTGAAAGCGGTTGCCGGCCAAAACATAGGCTGGAAACAGGATGAATAATAAGAGAATCAGATGGTTTGTTTTCATATTCGTACGGGGAAATTAAGATGTATCTATCTCTTTGTGAAGAGGGAATGAAAAACAAAAAGAGACCATCTCGTGGAGACAGCCTCCTTTACAAATTCGTTTTCAGTAGATTATGCTTCAGCGCAAGGAATTACAGAAACATAGCTTCTGTCTTCGCGACCTTTCTTGAAACATACAGTACCATCTACCAATGCGTAAAGAGTGTGGTCACTACCCATACCTACGTTTTCACCCGGGTTGTGAACTGTTCCTCTTTGACGAACAATGATGTTACCAGCTTTGCAAGCTGAACCACCGAATATCTTTACGCCTAATCTCTTACTAGCTGATTCACGGCCGTTCTTAGAACTACCTACACCTTTCTTATGTGCCATTTTCTTCTACGTTTTTAATGATTAAGCAATAACTTGTTTGATTGTCAATTCAGTAAACTGCTGGCGATGACCGTTCAGTTTCTTGTAACCTTTTCTTCTCTTTTTGTGGAATACCAATACCTTGTCACCTTTTACCAAGTGAGAAGCTACTTCGCAAACCACTTTTGCACCGTCTACAGTAGGAGCACCTACAGTTACAGTACCGTTGTTGTCAACCAACAAGACTTTGTCAAATTCAACAGTTGCACCGTTTTCAGCATTCTGAATGTGGTGAACGAACAGTTTCTTGCCATCTTCTGCTTTGAACTGCTGACCGTTAATTTCTACGATTACGTACATTTTAAAATAAATATTAAACGGGTTTCCTCCGCAAGGTGAGCTGTTCTCTGTAGCTACTTTTTTACCTACACGGACTAAAATCGGCTGCAAAGTTACGGCTTTATATTTACATAACCAACTATTTATCTGAAAAAAACGGATATATTCCCTATTTTTTTATCAGTGGAAGTAAATCGGGAAAGATGGCTGTATGCGGATAGGCTGCCAGCTCTTCGCGAGTGGTCATTCCGTGAAGGATACCGGCAAAGTCAACTCCTGCATTTTGGGCGGTTTCTGCATCGACGGTACTGTCGCCGAGATAGAGAATCTGCTCTTTGGGACAGTTCAGGCGGGAAGCGGCCTGCAGCAGACCTTCGGGTGAGGGTTTGGCTTCTTTCACGTCTTCTCCTCCCACGATGATATCAATGAATCCTTCGGGGAATATTTTCCCCATCAGCTCCATGATGCGGTAGCGGTACTTTGTGGAGATGATGCCGATACGGGTTCCATTGGCTTTCAGGGCGCGTAGCACTTCTTCCGTTTCCGGGAAAAGTACGGTATTGGCCGTCATGTGCTGGTCGGCTTCCTTGACATATTCTTTCCGGAATGTCTCCAGCGTGTCTGCATCGGTTATTCCGGTCATGATGGAAAAGGAATCAACCAGTGTCTTTCCAATGGTGCGTTTGATGGAGAGGTCGTCCACCTGATGGAATCCATGGCGTTCGAGTACATTTCTGTAGCACATCACAATGCCCTTGGAAGAATCGGCCAGGGTATAGTCAAAGTCAAATAAGTAGGCTTGGTAAGATTTCATACGATTTTACTCTATATAATAAGGTATATGTTCTATATCTAAAAGTGACTGCTTGCGCGAGATGCCGCCGGCGTATCCGGTCAGGCTTCCATTGCTTCCTACTATGCGGTGGCAGGGAATCAGGATGCTGATGGGATTGTGTCCGATGGCATTTCCTATAGCTTGTGCCGCCATGTGAGGCCGTCCTAAACGGCGGGCGGTTTCCACGGCTATATCTTTGTAGGTCCGGGTTTCTCCGTAAGGAATGGTGGATAAGATTTGCCAGACGGTCTGCTGAAAATGAGTGCCGGAAGGTTGCAGGGGAGGGCAGAAATCGGGTTGTCGGCCAGAGAAATAAATGTCAAGCCATTGCCGTGTCTGAAGCAGCACCGGAGTTTCCTTCGCTATGGCTTCTTCTTTCAATCCGTGACCGAAATATTTTTGTCCGTCGAACCAGAGGCCGCAAAGTCCGTTTTCCGTGGCAGCCAGTGTGATTCCTCCCAAAGGAGAATCATAGTGACAGGTAAAAGTCATTTTCAACAGTATTTTTGAAGTGAAAGAGTAGAAAAATGATACGGTTTACAGTCCCGAAAAAACGCCTTTGCGTTTAGCTAAAAACGCAAGTACGTTTTGGTTCAAACGCAAGGGCGTTTAAGATAAAACGTAAAGGCGTTTTTGAGAAGGCGTCCTTACGTTTTTTTTACCCTTTTATTCCATGGGTTGATAGTTCTTGGCAAGTCCTCCTTCACTTGTTTCCTTGTACAAGGATGGAAGGTCGTGTCCGGTCTGCTTCATTACCTCTACCACCTTGTCGAATGATACCCGGTGATGCCCGTCGGTAAAGGCTGAATAGATATTTGCATCGAGTGCACGTGCGGCAGCATACGCATTACGCTCTATGCAAGGAATTTGTACCAGTCCGCATACCGGGTCGCATGTCATACCCAAGTGATGTTCCAGTCCCATCTCGGCTGCATATTCTATCTGGGCCGGACTGCCTCCGAACAACTGGCTGGCCGCCGCAGATGCCATGGAACAAGCTACTCCCACTTCGGCCTGGCACCCAGCTTCAGCTCCCGAGATGGAAGCATTGTGCTTGACGATGTTTCCCACCAGTCCGGCAGTCGCTAATGCCCGCAAGATACGTGCGTCGCTGAAGTCGCGGCTTTTCTGCAGGTGATACAAGACAGCCGGAACCACTCCGCAGGCTCCACAAGTGGGTGCAGTGACGATTTTTCCTCCGGAAGCATTTTCCTCACTGACAGCCAGTGCGTATGCGAATACCAGTCCGCGTGAGCGAAGAGAGTCTTTATAGCCTTTCGAACGAATGTAATAAGCCGATGCCTTGCGGCGCAGATTCAACGGGCCGGGCAATACCCCTTCGGCATCCAGTCCGCGATGGATGGCGGCTTTCATGGTCTCCCATACCTCTGCCAGGAAATCCCATATCTCCAGACCTTCGCATTGCTCCACGTATTCCCAGTAGCTGCGTCCGGTGTGTTCGCACCAGTACAAAATCTGGCTCATGGTATTCATGTTGTAAATATCGTTGGTGGCTGTGCGGTCGTGTCCTTCTTCGGCCAGTGCACCACCTCCAACACTGAATACGGTCCATTCGTCCAGCTTTTTCTTCTGTGCGTCGAAAGCCTTGAAAGTCATTCCGTTCGGGTGGAAAGGAAAGAAAATATGCGGTTTCCAGAGAATTTCTACGGGAGCGTGAGGTTGCAGGGTATCCAAAATAGCTACATCGGTCATGTGGCCACGTCCTGTGGCAGCCAGACTGCCATATAGAGTTACTTCGAATGAGGCAGCCTCTGGATTGCGGGCAAGAAATTGTTCGGCAGCTTTGCGGGGCCCCATGGTATGGCTGCTGGATGGCCCCGTGCCGATGCGATATAATTCTCTGATTGATTTCATACTAAAAAATAGGTGTAAGTTTTCTGCAAAGATACGCAATAATCGCATATATGTGCAGAAATCCCGTAGGGTTTATTTTAAATCCACCACGGTGATGCCTGCGCCGCCAAACTGTACGTGTTCATCCTGGAAATGGGCTACTCCCGGCACGGTAGCCAGGTATTGCCGGATGAGGGTGCGCAGAATACCTGTACCCGTACCGTGCAGAATGCGTACGCGGCTGACTCCTACCAAGATAGCGTCATCGATGAAATAGGTGACCGCTTGTATGGCTTCGTCCCCACGCATACCTCTGACATCGATGTCTTGCTTGAAATTCAGTTTCTTTTCGTACATCCGGTCTTGGGTTTCGCTGCTGACAAAGGTCGCCTTGCTGGATAACGGAGCAGCCTTCGGTGCATCCGTCCGTTCCAGACGTTCGGCTTTCACGTTGGTTTTCATCAGTCCGAACATGACCACGGCATTCTTTCCGCTGATTTCCATGACTTGTCCCACACTGGTCTGTCCTTTGATGCGCACATAGTCTCCCGCTTCAATGGGGCGTACCTTAGGAGCAACTGGAGTTTCAGGAGCATTGGCTTGTTTCGCTTTCTTGTCTTTTTTGCGCTCCTGCTTTTCGCGGAGTTTTTCCATTTTGCGCGCGATTTTCTCTTCCAAAGCCGCCTTTTCCAGGTTTTCTACCTGCTGCTTGAAGTCGGTCAGTTCCTGACGTGCCGTGCGGGTACGTTCCTTTTCAGCCTGCGCTTCCTTGATGGTACGAATGGTATTTTCGATTTTGGCATTCGATTCTTGCAACAACCGTTCTGCCTCTTCTTTGGCTTTCTTCAGGATTTCCTTGCGGCTGCGTTCCAGCTCCTGTATTTCCTGTTCGTAACGGGCAATGGTATCTTCCATCTGTTTTTCCCGCTTGCGTATGTTCTGACGCTTGGTTTCCCAGTAACGCTTGTCGCGTACAATATCCTGCAGGTATTTGTCGCTCTGGATGTATTCACTTCCCACAATTTCCGATGCGTCAGCAATAACTTCTTCCGGCAAACCGATTTTACGGGCAATCTCTACGGCAAACGAACTTCCCGGATTACCAATCTGCAACTGGAACAGCGCCCGCATCTCGTGGCGGTCGTACAACATGGCTCCGTTCACCACTCCTTCGTGATCTTCGGCAAAATGCTTCAGGTTCTGGTAGTGAGTGGTAATCACACCGAACGTACCTTTCAGGTTGAAGCGTTTCAGTACGGCTTCGGCAATGGCACCGCCAATCTGTGGCTCCGTACCTCCTCCAAACTCATCGATAAGGATGAGACTTTCGCCGTTGCATGCTTTCAGCATCATCTTCATGTTGGTCAGATGCGAAGAATAGGTACTTAGGTCGTCTTCAATACTCTGCTCATCACCAATATCAATAAATATATGACTGAAGATACCGGCGTGGCTCCGTTCGTGCATGGACACTAACATACCACATTGAAGCATGTATTGCAGCAGTCCCACGGTTTTCAGGCAGACAGATTTACCACCAGCGTTCGGTCCGGAAATAAGCAGGATGCGCTTGTCGCGTGTCAGGATAATGTCCAGCGGCACTACTTTCTTGTCATGCTTGGCCAGCGACATTTGCAGAAGCGGGTGCACAGCCTGAAACCAGTCAACAATCTGCTTGTTCTCAAACGACGGTTTCAGTCCTTTTATATCTATACCGAACAAGGCTTTGGCACGGATGAAGTCGATTTCTGCCAAAAACTCATACGAGGAGAGTAAGGCAGGAACTTGCGGGCGTACCGTAGCCGAGAATTCCGTCAGGATGCGGATGATTTCACGGCGTTCTTCTCCTTCCAGCTCCCGGATGCGGTTATTGGCTTCCACCACTTCTGCCGGTTCAATAAATACAGTCTTTCCAGTGGCTGATTCGTCGTGTACAATACCTCTGATTTTGCGCTTCATGCCGGGAGCAACCGGGATGACCAGACGTCCGTCGCGCATGGTGGGAGTGACATCCTTGTCTACATACCCTTCCGATTGTGCAGCACGAAGAATACTGTTCAGGCTGCGTGATATGCTTCCCGTAGTAGCCGAGAGATCCCGTCGGATGCGCAGAAGTTCCGCAGAAGCATTGTCCTTTATCTTTCCGAACTTGTCCAGGATGCTGTCGATACGTGCGATAAGTTGGGGGAATACTAAAATATCTCCCGCCAGTTCGCGCAGGGCAGGATAAGGAGAATTTTCCGTTTCCTCTTCTTCGTCAGATTGCTGAAGGAATCGTACAATGTCGCGAATGGTTTCCAGTGAACGGCGAAGGTCGAACAGCTCCTGTTCGTCCATATACATACCTTCCACACGGATACGTTTCAGAGAAGGACGTACATCAAAGAAATATTGTGCCGGAAAATCTTCCTCTTCCTGCGTAATCCGTACAAATTCAACTACCTGCTCCAGGCGTTGGTTGATTTCATCGTAATTGTCCGAAAAAGTCATTTCGTCCACCCGTTCTTCGCCTAATGTACTCAGGCATTTGCCTTTCAGCAGTTGTCGTATCTGGTCGAATCCTATCTTCTGTTCGAAATTATGAGGGTATATCATGATTGGTTTGTTTCGTTTTTTTCTGCCTGCAAAGGTACGACAATGAAAAAAAATAATCAAAAAAGGCGGTAAATATTTGCAGATTTCAAAATAATGCGTACCTTTGCATCGCCTTTGAAAAACAAGGCAACTCTCATGAAGAGTTTTGGAGAGGTGGCAGAGTGGTCGATTGCGGCGGTCTTGAAAACCGTTGTACCGCGAGGTACCCGGGGTTCGAATCCCTGTCTCTCCGCTTTGTTATTGAAAACCCACTGATTGTCAGTGGGTTTTCTTTTTTTTATTCCCTTCTTTTTTATAGATGTCAATGTAAAAACAAGGCTAAATGACCTCAGTCTTTGCTTCTAGGTTTTATCTGGTTTTTATTTAAAATGGGGTCTTGAATCTATAAATCGTGTTTTTGTTTTTTAAGTTTGTAGCAGATTTGTTCTTTATTATCTTAATTATTGGTCTTTTTTAAAAAGTTTGTGTTTGTTTGCTGTTCTATTAAAATTTTACTATATTTGTAAAGTTAATGTTAGCCTTATCTCTAATTTTTCGGTTAAAGTATAAATGCTAGCCTTGTTTCTTAAATCAAATTTTGTTGTTATGCTAAAAAGATTTAGATTAGTACACGCATTAGCGCTGTTATTAGGTGGTTCATTTGGTGTAAATGCTCCGCTTTTTGCAGAAAGTCTGACAGGTATTGGACAGCAGCAGGAAAATTGTAATGGTGTAGTAAAAGATGCTACAGGTGAAACCGTAATCGGTGCTTCTATTATTGTGAAAGGCACGACAAATGGTACGGTGACAGATTTAGATGGTAATTTTACGTTACCTGGTGTCAAAGTCGGAGATGTTATTCAAATCTCTTTTATTGGTTTTCAGACTCAGGAAATAAAATGGAATGGTAAGCCATTGACTGTCGTTTTGAAAGAGGACTCTCAAGCTTTGGAAGAAGTTGTAGTAGTAGGTTATGGAACACAGAAGAAAGTGAATCTGACAGGAGCTGTTGCTATGACAGAAGGTGATATGCTGGAAGATCGTCCGATTGCGAATCTGGCTCAGGGTTTACAGGGTGCTATTCCCAACCTGAATATTACTATGCCAAGTGGTAATCCAAATGCAACGGCTACATTTAATGTACGTGGTATTACATCATTAAATGGAGGATCGGCTTTGATTTTGGTAGATGGAGTAGAAACCAATGACATTTCTTTGTTGAATCCTCAGGATATAGAAAGTGTATCTGTATTAAAGGATGCTTCATCTGCAGCTGTGTATGGTGCACGTGCTGCATTTGGTGTGGTACTTATTACTACAAAGAAGGGTAAGAAAGGTCAGAAGGTGACTGTGAATTATAATAATAATTTCTCATGGTCTGCGCCGTCACGCCTTCCTGATGGTATCTCTTCTGATAAATGGATTGATGCTGTACAGTTAGCTAATACAAATGCTAGTGGTAGTGGTTATTTTAGTCAGGAATTGGTGGATGCTGTACATGCTTACTGCCAAGATCCAAGTCGTCCTTCTGCTTTTTTGGATGAAACGGGAGCTTTTACTGCTAAAGGGCAGTGGGCTTATGCAGGAAATACCGATTGGTTTGATGAATTTTATAAAAGTGCGGCCTTCATGCAGCAGCATAATGCTAGTATTCAAGGTGGTACAGATAAGAATACTTATTATGCCTCTATCGGTTACAAAGGACAGGATGGATTGTTAGCTTATGGTACAGATACTTATAAGCGTATCAATATGTCGTTTAATTTTACTTCGCAGATAACTAAATGGCTGGAAATAGGTTTCCGCGCAAAATACAATCGAAGTGAATCTGATGAGCCTAATACTCAGGCATATATGGGTAGTTCTCCTTATTACGAAGTGTATCGTTCGTTCCCATTTATCCCTATTTATTTGCCAGATGGAAAGAACTTTGCAGCTATGGAAGGTAGTAACTTCAATTATAACTATGCCGGTATCTTGGCTGAAGCAGGACGCTTGAAGAATGTGTATGATGATATTTGGTATACAGGTTCATTTAATATTACTCCTTTAGAAGGACTTTCAATTAAGGGAGATTATACAGGGAACCGTTATTTCCGTACACAACGTGAGCATTTGAAAACTATTTATCAGTTGAATCCGGATGGTTCACAAACAGCAAAGATGCCTACAAATAAAGCAGGCTTGAGAAAGTATGATGATACTTATGAGGCTTTGAATGTGTGGGCAGAATATAAGAAACAGATTAAAGATCATTCATTCTCTATAATGGCTGGTTATAACCAGGAACGAAAAAATACAAGTAATATGTATGGTGTAGCAGCCAATTTGTATGTGAATGACTTCCCTATTATTGATATGGCAAAAGACAAGGAAACATTGTCTGAAGAGGCTACTGTATGGGCTGTTCAGGGCGCGTTCTTCCGTTTGAATTATGACTATAAAGGACGTTACTTGGTGGAATTGAACGGACGTTATGATGGCTCTTCAAAATATGCTTCAGGTAGTCAGTGGGGATTCTTCCCTTCAGCTTCATTAGGTTGGCGTGTTTCTGAGGAAAAATTCTTTGAACCAGCACGTAAAATATTTGACAACTTTAAACTTCGTGCTTCTGTAGGATCCTTAGGTAATCAGGTAACAAATGGAAACTTTGACTACATAGGAACAGTTGGAAGTGAAACCTTGAATTATGTGCTTTCAGGAGCTATTCCTTCAGGTATTACACCTGCTACATTGGCCTATAATAACGTAACATGGGAAAAGGTGACAACTGCTAACTTTGGTCTTGACTTGGGTTTGTTGAATAATCGTTTGACTGCTTCTTTCGATTACTATATTCGTTATACAACTGATATGGTGGTTTCGAAGGCTTATCCTAATACTATGGGTACAAGTGGTGGTAAAGAGAACTTGGCAAGTATGAGAACTAATGGATGGGAACTTTCTTTGAATTGGAATGATCGTATTGAAGATGTGGCTGGAAGTCCGTTGGACTATAATGTAGGAATCGGACTTTCTGATAGTTATTCAACTATTACTAAGTATGATAATCCTACCGGAACGTTGAATGATCTTTATGTCGGTAAGCGTTTGGGTGAAATCTGGGGTTATACAACGGATGGTTTTATAATGGATGCAGCAGAAGCAGCTGAACAATCTAAGCGTCAGTCTTATATTTCAAATACATGGATTCCGGGAGATATCCGTTATGCAGACTTGAACGGTGACGGAGTGGTGAATGAAGGTGACAGCGAGAAGGGACCTATCAATACCTTGAGTAATCATGGTGATAAATCTATTATTGGAAATGAAACTCCTCGTTATCGTTTTAATATTAACCTCGGATTAAGTTGGAAGAATTTTGATGTACGTGCTTTGTTTGAAGGAGTGCTGAAGCGTGATTTGTGGCTTGGTAATGAGGTGTTCTGGGGATTTAGTGGGGTATGGAACAGTGCTATCAATGATTATCACGTAGATAACTCATGGTCTGAAGATAATCCTAATGCATATTATCCTGTACCTTTGTTTAATAGTGACCGAAGCCGTAAAACGCAAACAAAATATCTGCAAAATGCATCTTATATACGCTTGCGTGACTTGACTATTGGATATACACTTCCGAAAAAATGGTTGGAACCTGTAGGTATTTCTCAATTGAAGATTTTCTTCAGTGGTCAGAATTTGTGGGAAGCTACTGGTTTATATAAGTATGTAGATCCGGATATGACAGGAAATACTTATCAGAAGTCTTCTGATGGAATGGTGGGTACATTGAATTCGGATATGAAGAGTTATCCTTTCTGCCGTTCTTATTCATTTGGTATTAATCTAACGTTCTAAAAGAATTATGAGTATGAAAAAAATATCTATATTAACCGGATGTTTGTTTACAGTGGCGTTGTCTAGTTGTAACTTTTTGGATAGAGAACCATTGGATGCCATTGGAAAAGATCAGTTTTTTGCAATTGCAAATGCAACTGCTTTGGAACAATATTGTAATGATTTTTATCCAAAGTTAATCGTGGGATATGGAGCCCCAAAAAGTTATGACTGGGGTATGCTGGGCGAAGATTTTACAAGTGATGATGTATTGCCATGGGAACGTAATGGAACAAGTTTTGGTCTGGCTACGGTACCTTCTAGTGCAAGTGGTACTCAATGGAATTGGGAGAATATTCGTGCTTGTAATGATTTCCTGGCAAATTATGAAAAATCTCCAGAAAGTGAGGAGGTAAAACAGAAATATGCAGGGATGATACTTTTCTTTAAGACTTTGGATTATTTTAATAAAGTAAAAGCCTATGGTGATGTACCCTGGTTTGAAAATGTAATGAATCCGGGTGATGAGGAAATGTATAAGGCGCGTGATTCCCGAATCCTGGTAATGGATAATATGTTGAGAGATATTGATCAGGCAATCAGCTGGTTGCCTAAGAAGACCGATGTGACAGTGATTAGTAAGGATGCGGCATTGGCTTTAAAAGCTCGTATGTGTCTGTTCGAAGGTACTTGGCGTAAATATCATGGCCTTGAAAATCCTGACAAATTCTTGCAGGAAGCTTATAATGCGGCTTGTGAATTAATGAAACCGGAATATGGATATTCTTTATATGAAGGTTCTAATCCGGCAACAGCTTATCATGAATTATTCTGTCTGGCTGATCAGTCTAACAATCCAGAAGTGATTTTATCGAAAGCGTATGATCCGGGAATAGATAAAGGTAATAATTTGACCCGACAGATTTTTGTTGGTGAAACTCCTCTTGGTATGAGCAAGAATTGTGCTGATTCTTACCTGTGTGCAACTACGGGTTTACCCATTTCTTTGTGTAACTGTCCAGGTCATACGGTGCATACTACTTTGATTGCTGAATTAGCTAATCGTGATCCGCGTATGCTTCAGACAACAGCAACTCCAGATGTAAGTGATGTGGATCATTGTTATTACATGGGCGGTTTGGCTCCTAATATTGCTTCTGTAACTAATACGGGTAATCCTAGTAGATGTGCAACAGGATATCCGATTGTAAAATTTTATAATGCGGCAGAGTATAGTGCCTCTCATTATCAGGGTACAGAAGATGCTCCAGTTTTCCGTTTGGGTGAAATTATGTTGATTCGAGCTGAAGCTGCAGCAGAATTGGGAACTATCACTCAGACTGATTTGAATGAGACTATCAATAAGTTGCGTGAGCGTGTAGGATTTAATAAAAAGTTAGAATTGGCTGTACCATTTGATGATCCTGTAATAGCAGCTGCTTATCCTAATGTTTCAGGAGATAATGCAAAATTGATTCGAGAAATTCGTCGTGAACGTCGTATTGAGATGTTTGCTGAAGGAGTACGTTATGATGATATCCGTCGTTGGAAATGTGGTAATTTATTGACTGCACCACGTTTAGGTATCATTATAGAAGGAGCTGGATATTCAGAGAAAGATATAGCGGCTTTAAAAGAGACAGTGGGTGTTAATGAAGATGGAGCTTTGACTATTTATGAAAAGCGTTATGTGGGTCAGAGTCCTACTCCGATATTTGAGGATCCGAAACACTATTTGTCGCCAATCCCAACGGATGAAATTGGTAAGGCACCTAATATCAAACAGAATCCTGGTTGGTAAAATTATGACTTTAATTTTATGGTGATCTGATAATAAATTTATATATTTACATTTAAGAAGTTTACCCAAGCATACATTGAAATCGTAAGCTTGGGTAATTTCTTATTAATATGTATCCTAAAATATTTTATAAAATGAAATCCTTGTTATTCCTTTATTTCTGTGTGGCAATGGCTTTTTCAGCCATGGCTTCTTCGGTATCTGACACGTATGTAATTCCTAATCCTCAGCAGATGGTATGTGGGGACGGACATTTTGTGCTTCGTGCACAGGCATCTTTCTCCTGTAACCTGACAGGAGCTGATAAAGACGATTTTGTATCTTATGTGAGTAATTCTCCTTTCTCGCTGACTTATAAGAAGAAAGGAAAGGCTGACATTACTTTTAAACTTGTCAGTTCGGAAAATGCGAAGATGAAAGAAGAGGCTTATCGTTTGAAAGTGACAAAAAAAGGCATTCAGGCTGAGGCTACTTCAGCTTCGGGGTTGTTTTATGCTTTTCAGTCTATTGTGCAGCTGGCGCGTGAGAGTGGAAATGATACGTACCAGCTTCCTGAAGTGACGATAGAAGATGCTCCCCGTTTTTCGTATCGAGGCATGCACTTGGATGTGTCACGTCATTTCTATACAAAAGAATTTGTCAAGAAACAGATTGATGCACTGGCACGGTATAAGCTGAACCGTTTCCACTGGCACTTGACGGATGGAGCCGGATGGAGAATTGAAATCAAGAAATATCCGGAACTGACGCGTGAAACGGCCTATCGTCCTTTCCCAGACTGGAAAAGCTGGTGGAACGGCGGACGTACGTATTGCAGACAAGATGCTCCTGGAGCTTCTGGAGGATATTACACGCAGGAAGATGTGAAGGAAATTGTAGAATATGCCCGCCAGCGTCATATCACGGTGATTCCGGAAATTGAAATGCCGGCTCACTCAGAAGAAGTATTGGCAGCTCTTCCGCAACTGGCTTGCGGAGGTGATTTGAAACCTGGTGGAGAATTTTGTCCGGGAAAGGAACTGACTTATGAGTTCCTGACCAATGTATTGAAAGAAGTGATGGAGTTGTTCCCTTCAGAATACATTCATATTGGTGGAGATGAGGCAAGTACCAACCATTGGAAGCAATGTCCCGACTGTCAGGCACTCATGAAAGCAGAGGGAATGAAGGAAGAAGGTGAATTGCAGGAATATCTTGTGTCCAGAATCGAGAAGTTTTTGAAAGAAAACGGCCGTAAGATGATTGGCTGGGATGAGATTCTGACAGGCGAGCTGGATGAAACTTCTGCTGTAACGGTGTGGCGTGGAGAAGATAAAGGTGTGGAATCGGTAAAAAGAGGATTGCGTACCATCTTGTCACCGGGAGCATATTGCTATTTTGACAGCTACCAGGATGCACCGCGTACGCAACCGGAAGCCATCGGAGGATACCTCCCACTGGAAAAGGTTTATTCATACGAACCGGTAACGGAGGCTTTCCCCGCTGATAAACTGGATTGCGTGTGGGGCGTACAGGGAAATGTGTGGACGGAATATATACCGACACCCGAGCATGCTGAATATATGATTTATCCTCGTTTGCTGGCTTTGGCTGAAGTTGCCTGGACAAATCCGGAGCAGAAAGACTGGAAACGTTTCCATGCAGAGGCTTTACAGGAAGTAAAGGTGCTGAACTCAATGGGCTACCATACTTTTGACTTGCAAAATGAGGTAGGAAACCGTCCGGTAGCATTGAGCGTGGATAATCATTTGGCAAAGGGGAAGAAGGTGGAATATGTACGTCCTTATTCGGACTCTTATCCGGCAGGAGGAGAATCGGCATTGACTAACGGCATACATGGCGGTTGGGTATATACCGACCAGCGCTGGCAGGGATTCCTTGGAAAAGGGGCCGATGTGATTGTGGATTTGGAAAAATCACAACCTATTCAGCAGCTTTCCATTGATTTCATGCAGTTGAGAGGTCCGGGTGTGTTCCTCCCGCAGAAAGTCAGCTTCCTGATTTCAAACGATGGAAAAGAATATACACTTTTGAAAACCATCACTACTACACTGCCCATTACGGACGAACAGTTGACCATTCAGACGTATGACTGGACAGGTAGTTGTGAGGCTCGTTACGTACGCGTGCAGGCTGATATCAATCCTGAGGCCGGCGGTTTCTTGTTTACTGATGAATTTGTTGTAAAATAATAAAAGTCAGGTAGCCGGGAGCACATAGCTGAAACGCAATAAGCCAATCAGATAGTGTGCTCCCGCTTGCTGAATGAAATGTAAGGTGGGTTGTATAAATCCGTTGCCTGAAAAGGGAATTTTCCATGTAAATTCACTGGCCCATTCGTATGAAGGGGAAAATCGGGCGTAGTCGGTGAACAGTCCGCCTTCTGTTTTTCCACATTGCCAGGTGAGACCTGCGCCGGCATAGCTTTTGCATCCTTTGGAGGCACCAGACTGGAATGAGCCTTGCAGGAGTGCATGCAGACCGGGAGCAAGACGTTGCTCTGCATATCCCCAAATTATTTTTCTCCTTTCTTTTTCTGTCTTTTCTGGAGTTCCCTCTTCATAGTCCATATACATGCTGCTATGTAGAGCAAAGCCCACATGATAATTGCTGTCATGGTGCTGATAGTTTAGTGAAGTGACACTGAGTATTCCGTCTTGCTGCGGGCAGAACCGGAATACGTTTTCTTTTTCGGCAAACCGGTAGTAACCTTTTCCGTTGTATACCGATGCTTGTAAGGACCATCGTATGAATTGCAATTCATAATGCAGTCCGACGGAAGCTACCGGATAATTGGCTATTTGGTAATCGGCGGACAAGGTAGGGAAGATACCACATGAACTGTTGGTGAATAACGAGGTGGCAGGGGAAGTGAAATAGTCTTCATTCAAGTTCCGGATGCCCAAAAAGAGCGAGGAATGACCGAACTGTTGCTGGACGCCCAATGTAGCGAGGGCAAGCGGATGGTTTTCTTCTTCAATGTTGGAAAAGGTCTGAAAATCATCTGCCAGTGATTCGGTGCGGGTTCTGGCTGTACTGATGGTGGCGGCTTGTAATGTCGTGTGTTTGCCTAATGAATGAGTGAAATCCAGTCTCAGCAGATTAACCCAGTTACTTCCTTGTTTGAAATCGCTTTGTAGTTCTGTGGTGTAGCTTACTTGAAGTTCCTGAGCCAGGCCGCAGTGACAGGACACTGCGGCGAAGGACAGGAACAGTTTCATGAATCTTGTCATAACCATTTGGTAAAACGATGAATATACCAGTTCTTAATTAATTGAGTCAGTATGCAGTAGGACAACAGGATACCGATGAGCCAGGGGAAATAGCTTAATGGCAGTGCTTCCAGTCCGATAGAGCTTCCAAATGGGGTGAAAGGCAGCAGGATACCGATGGCCATAATCAGCAGGGTAAGTCCGGTTACTTGCCAGGAGGCACAGCTTTGTATGAAGGGGACTTTCCGGGTACGTATCATGTGCACAATCAGGGTCTGCGACAGCAAGCCTTCGATAAACCATCCGGATTGGAACAATGTTTGATGTTCCATGCTTTGGCATCCGAACGCATACCACATCACCAGATAGGTAACGATGTCGAAAATGGAACTGATGGGGCCGATGAATATCATGAAGCGGCTCAAATCGGAGGCATCCCATTTACGTGGTTTCCGGAGGTATTCTGCATCCATCCGGTCGAACGGAATCGTGGTCTGCGAAATATCGTACAGCAGATTTTGAATCAGCAGATGGATGGGGAGCATGGGCAGGAAGGGAAGGAACGCACTGGCTGCCATTACACTGAACATGTTTCCGAAGTTGGAACTGGCTGTCATCTTGATGTATTTGGTGATGTTGCCAAATGTTTTTCGTCCTTCCAATACACCGTCTTCCAGTACCATCAGACTTTTCTCCAGCAGGATAATGTCGGCACTTTCTTTGGCAATGTCTACTGCAGAATCTACCGAGATACCGATGTCTGACTGACGCAATGCTGCGGCATCATTGATTCCGTCGCCTAAGAAGCCCACCGTGTGCTGTTGTGCTTGAAGCAGGGTGATGATTTCCGTTTTCTGTATCGGAGTAAGTTTGGAAAATACGGTCGTCTGGTTGACTGCTTTCATTTTTTCCTCTTCACTCATCGTTTCGAAAATGGGGCCTGTCAGGGCATTGTCGGTGCGGATACCTACTTGTCGGGCGATGGTGCGAACTACCGCATCATTGTCGCCAGACAGAATCTTAATTTCAATGCCATGTTCGTGCAATTGCTTGATGGCACTGGCTGCCGATTGCTTGGGAGGATCCAGGAAAGCCAGATACCCAATCAGTACCATATCTTTCTCGTCCTCGATACGGAAATCACAAGTCTTGTCCAGGTAGCTTTTGTGGGCTACGGCAATGACACGCATACCTTGCTTGTTCATCTGTTCAATGATGTCGCGTGCCTTGTTCTTCAGTTCGATGGTCATGGGGTGCACCTCTCCATCAAACTCAGCATGCGAGCAGATGTCCAGCATTTCCTCTACGGCTCCTTTGGTGATAATCTGTCGTTTTCCTTGACGGTCTTCTACCACTACCGACATTCTTCGCCGGGTAAAATCAAACGGAATTTCATCTACCTTTGTATAATTATCCTTCAGGTATTCTAAGGATAAGTCCTTTACGTGCGACAGAATGGCTTTGTCCATCAGGTTCTTTAATCCGGTCTGAAAGAAACTGTTGAAATAAGCGTGGCGCAAGATGCGTCGACTTTCGTCGTTGCTTCCATCGGCATTGATGTACTTTTCCAATACAATCTGGTCGCAGGTAAGGGTACCGGTTTTGTCCGTGCAGAGAATGTTCATCGCTCCGAAGTTCTGAATGGCATTCAGGTCTTTTACAATGGTTTTCTTCTTTGACATGGCTACGGCACCTTTGGCCAGGTTGGCAGTAACAATCATCGGGAGCATTTCAGGGGTAAGACCTACGGCTACCGATACGGCAAATATAAATGCTTCCAGCCAGTCGCCTTTAGTCACACCGTTTACCAGGAAAACGAACGGAATCATGATGAGCATGAATCGTATCAGCAGGAAACTGACTTTGCTGATTCCCTTGTCGAAAGCTGTAGCGGCACGGTGTCCGGCAATGCTGCGGGCAATGGTGCCCAAATACGTACTGTTGCCGGTTGCAAACACGATACCGGTAGCCGATCCGCTGACTACATTAGAGCCCATGAAGCAGATGTTTTCCAGCTCAATTACACTTCCTTTGCTGTGCTTGTTTCCTTTGGCTTCCGGACGTTTCTCTATCGGGTCTGATTCTCCCGTCAGGGAAGACTGGCTTACAAACAAATCTTTTGCTTCGATGATACGCATGTCGGCAGGAATCATGTCTCCTGCAGCAATCATGACAATGTCTCCAGGAACCAGGTCTGCAATGTTGATTTCTTCATCTTGGTTACCAGCTCGTCTTACGTAACAGGTATTGGTCACCATTTTCAGTAAAGCTTCACTGGAGGCATTGGCTTTCCACTCTTGCCAGAAACGCAGTATGCTGCTGGCGATAACCATGGTCAGGATGATTATAATGGCTGTCCAGTCCTGTTCACCTGGGTTGGCCAACAGTACGTCGAGCACAAAAGAAATGATGACCAGTGCCGTGAGTACGCCGATAAAAGGATTGATAAAAGCTCTGATGAAAGTCGATATGGGATTCTTTTTCTGCTCATGTTCCACTTCGTTCTTCCCATAGAGAGACTGTCTGGCTTCCACTTCTTCTTGTGTAAGTCCGATACGGCTTGTCTGGAAATAGCTGAAAACTGTGCCTAGTGTCTGGCTTGCTGCTAAAAATACCTTTTCGCCATTGAAGGTGAATGTGGTGCTACTTTTTCTTTTCTTCCACATGATCATTAAAATTCATAGGGTGATTACTATGTTTTCTTTTCACGTGGCAAAAGTAGGCAATGCCCCCGACAGAGACTGTTAGAGAAATATTAGAGTGGTATTAGAAAACTATTAGAATTTGTGAGACTAATTTTCTAATACCACTCTAATGGAGTTTGTTTTTCTTTGAATGGATGCGTTAAAAGATTAAATGTGAGGAAGTTCGATGATGAAGGTCGTTCCTTCTCCTTGTTTTGAATGTACGGCTATACTGCCTTGATGCAGGGCGATGATTTTCTGTGCAAGCGCCATACCGATGCCATGTCCTTCCGCATGCTGTTCTTGTTCTCCTCGGTAGAACAAGGTGAAAATCTTTTCTTTTTCTGCATCCGACATACCAATTCCGTCATCCGACAGGCGGATAATGGTCCATTTATCCCAGTAGGAAATCTGGATGAAAGAAGATTTGTCGTCCGAATACTTGCAGTTATTTTCAATCAAGTTAGCAAAGGCGATGTTCAGCAGGTAGTCATTACCCATGACGGTAATCATCCGGTCGTCTTCCGCATCTTCCTGTTCAAAAATCAGTTCGATATGGTATTCCGGATGGGCACGAAGAATGATTTCCCGTGTATCGAGCAACAATTCGTCTAACCGAATTTCATGCATCTTGATCTGTTCTTTCTGGTAATCTGCTTTAGCCAGATTAAGCAGTCCGTCAATCAGTTTTGTCATTCGTCGGGCATCTAGTAGCACGTTCTGCATGGCTTGGCGATATTGTGCTTCTGTACGGTCCTTCTGCAGACATAAGTCCAGTTCCGCAATGAGGGCAGCCAGCGGGGTTCTCATTTCGTGAGACACGTTGCTGACAAACATTTTCTGGGAGTTGAATGAAATTTCAAGCCGCTCCAATAGTTCATTGAAGGCTTGGCTTAGTTCTCCTAATTCGTCTTTCTCGTTTCTTACAGGCAGACGCTGGTCAATACGTGAAGCGGTAATCGTTTCTGCTTCTTTTACGATTTCCCGGATAGGTTTTAAGGATGCCCGAACCAGGAAATAGCAGGTAATAAATAAAAGCAGGAGGCCGATAAAGAACAGGATAACCAATGTTTTCTGAAGTTCCAGCAGGTTGGTGTGTCCGTAACCATCGTAAGCTGCAGCTGTTACAATATAAGTCTGTCCGTTGAAAGGATAAACCATCCCGACGGCCTGGTATTTCCCGATATAAAATTCAATTTCCTTTTGTTGGAGAATTTGGGCAATCATTTCCGGATTCTCTTTGACAATATCATTGTCGATGGCGTCGTGGTAGAGCATGTGAAAGTCTGTGGTATATACAGCCACTTCCACCTCATTGATAAACTCCTTATTATTCAGGTAGATGGATTGCATGATGTCGGCATCTACCTGGTTTTGCAGGAACAGATGCACTTTAGTGACAGCTTCACTCTTCAGGTTATGGAAGAAGGTATTGCTTCGGATATGCTCGCTGACCAGATAGATTAAGGTCATGCAAAGCAGAAATACCACAGCTATGACTCCGGTATTTTTGAGCGTAAGTGCGGTTTTAATTTTCATGGCTTTTCGTCAGTAAGAATAAATCCGATTCCAGGTTTGGTGTGAATCAGTTTGGTTTCAAAGTCTTTGTCTATTTTTTTACGCAGGTAATTGATGTACACATCGATAAAGTTGGTACCGGTATCAAAGTGGGTATTCCAGACTTTTTCGGCAATTTCTATCCGGCTGATGACTCGTTCTGCATTCTGCACCATGTAGGTAAGCAGGTTGTATTCTTTTGGAGATAAGCGGATGAGGCTACCTTGGCGCATCACTTCCCTGCGGTTGGTATCAATCTGCAAGTCTTTGTAGGTAAGTTTCTCGGGAGCAACAACAGATACAGTTGCTTCTGCTTTTCTTTTCAGAAGCACTTTAATGCGTGCGTTCAGTTCCCGGAAGTCGAAAGGTTTTACCATGTAGTCATCTGCACCTGCATCAAATCCATCGAGTTTATCATCGGTTGACCCCAAGGCTGTCAGCATAAGTACAGGGATATGCGGATTTGCTTTGCGTATTTCTTTGCAGAGTTCAAAGCCATCCATTTTGGGAAGAATAATATCCGAAATAACCAGCTGAAAAGAGTGAGATTGGAACAGACGAAGCCCCATGGCTCCATCGTATGCCACCATGGTGTGATAGCCATTTTCTTCCAGTCCGGTTTTAAGCAAATCGGCTACTCGTTTATCGTCTTCTATGATTAAAATACTGTACATAATAATAAATTGAATAAGTCAGACAAGGTCTGTTTTTATATTTAATCAGGGAAAAGTCAAGTGGAGTAGAAAAGAAAAAGTGGAGCATACAGGACTCGAACCTGCCACCTTTTGACTGCCAGTCAAACGCTCTAGCCAGATGAGCTAATGCCCCATTTGTTTTTGAAGTTGTCACAAAGGTACAACATTATTTCAAAAAAACAAGAAACCTGCTCTATAAAACAGAAGAAAACCATTAGTTTTGCGTCGGTTTATCAAAATAGAAAAGACTTATGAATTTACAGATACGCAAGGCTACATTGGATGATTTGGACCGTTTGATGGAGATATTTGAAGAAGCCCGTCGTTTCATGTGTCGCACGGGAAACCCTAATCAGTGGATTAACGGATATCCCCAGCGGGAACTGATACAGGAGGAAATAGAAGCTTCTCACTGTTATGTGTGTGTAACGGAGGATGGAAGAGCAGTGGCCACTTTCTGTTTCATTCAGGGACCCGATCCGACCTATGCACGCATTGAAAACGGGGAATGGCGAGACGACTCTCCTTATTATGTGATTCATCGGCTGGCATCCGACGGCTTCTGCAAGGGGATAGGAAAACTATGTGTGGACTGGTGTTTCCGTCAGTGGCCGTGCCTGCGTGCCGATACCCATGCAGACAACAAGGTGATGCAACATCTGCTGCTTTCTACAGGCTTTGTGTATTGTGGAATTATCTATGTGCGTAATGGAACTCCGCGACTGGCTTACCAGAAATTAGCTTAGAAAGAGACGCTTTCCCTTAATAATGCTTAATTGGTGAATATTTTCCATTGGAAATTTATTCTTTATGTAATTATTTATTTTCTTTGCAAAAAGTTTCCATTAGAAAATAATAACAAAGAAAATAAATAGTTATGAAGTGTGTAATTGTTGGTGGGGTAGCAGGTGGAGCCACTGCGGCTGCCCGTATTCGGAGAAACACGGAAAAGGTTGAAATCATTTTGTTTGAGCGTGGAGAATATATCTCTTATGCCAATTGTGGTTTACCTTATTATATAGGCGGGGTAATTCAGGAGCGCGACCGCTTGTTTGTACAGACTCCGGAAGCATTCTCCACTCGTTTCCGCATCGATGTGCGGGTACGTTCGGAGGTTATGGCAATTGATACTGCCCGTAAAGAAGTGAAGGTTCGTACTTCGGACGGAAAAGAATATACTGAAACATACGATAAATTGCTGCTTTCACCGGGGGCATCGCCAGTGCGTCCTCCTTTGCCGGGAATCGATAATGAAGGAATCTTTACCCTGAGAAATGTGGCAGATACAGACCGCATCAAGGCTTATATGCAGAGTCATGAAATAAAGAAAGCGGTGATTGTTGGAGGTGGTTTTATCGGGTTGGAAATGGCCGAGAACCTTCATCATGCCGGTATTGAGGTGGCTGTAGTAGAGATGGCAGATCAGGTGATGGGACCGATCGATTTCTCTATGGCAGCGCTGGTGCACGGTCATCTGCAACAGAAGGGGGTCAAACTGTATCTGAAACAGGCAGTGGAAGCCTTTGAAAAGACCGATTCCGGACTGAGAGTCAAATTCCAGTCGGGGTTACAGGCGGAAGCTCAGCTGGTTATTCTTTCTATCGGTGTACGGGCAGAAACTCGTCTGGCTGTAGAAGCCGGACTGAAGTTAGGAGAAATGAAGGGTATTTATGTAAATGAATACCTGCAGACTTCCGATGAGTCGGTGTATGCCGTAGGTGATGCCATTGAATATCCGCATCCGATTACCGGTAAGCCGTGGTTGAACTTCCTGGCCGGACCGGCCAATCGTCAGGCACGTATCGTAGCCGACAACATGACATTTGGCAACCGGGTGAAATATGAAGGCTCTATCGGGACTGCCATAGCGAAAGTATTTGACTTGACTGTGGCTTCTACGGGACTTCCGGCCAAGCGTCTGAAAGCTTTTGGTATGCCTTATCTGTCGGCAACCATTCACTCTGGTTCGCATGCCGGCTACTATCCCGGTTCCCTGCAGATGGACATCAAGATTACTTTCTCTCCTGAAGGCGGTCGTTTGTATGGGGCACAGATTGTGGGATACAATGGAGTGGATAAGCGCATTGACGAATATGCACTGGTCATCAAGCAGAAAGGAACCGTATATGATTTGATGCAACTGGAACATGCCTACGCACCTCCTTTCTCTTCAGCTAAAGATCCGGTAGCAGTGTCGGGTTATGTGGCTGGAAATATCTTGAACGGCAAGATGACTCCTCTTTATTGGAGAGAGTTGCAGCAGGCCGATTTGACTAAAGTGACCTTGGTGGATGTGCGGACAAAAGACGAATATGAACTGGGGCACATTTCTGGAGCGGTGAACGTGCCTTTGGATGAGATGCGTTCACGGATGAAGGAAATTCCATCGGACAAACCAGTCTTCTTGTACTGCGGAGTCGGCTTGCGCGGTTATCTGGCCTCTAACATTCTGAAAGAAAACGGTTATAAGGATGTGCGTAACCTGATAGGTGGTATCAAGACCTACAATGCAGCGGTTACTCCGGTTTGCCAGCCGGAAGAAACATGTGCCGTAGCCTGCTCGTGTGAAACGGCTGAAGGAAGTTCGGACTGCAAAAAGGTACATGTAGTAGATGCCTGTGGCATACAGTGTCCTGGCCCTATCTTGCGTTTGAAAAAAGGGATGGAGGAACTGAAAGCCGGTGAGCAGATGGAAATTCATGCTACGGATGCCGGATTTCCGAGAGACGCAGAAGCATGGTGCCGTACTACCGGAAACCGCTTCCTTTCCTCAAAGTCGGAAGGAGGAATCTATAAGGTAGTGGTAGAGAAAGCGACTCCTTGTGCCATAGAGGCTTCCCGTCAGGACGTGGGAGAGAAGGGAAAAACTTTCATCCTTTTCAGTGATGACCTTGACAAAACTTTGGCTACCTTTGTGCTGGCTAACGGTGCGGCGGCTACGGGCAAGAAAGTGACCATCTTCTTTACCTTCTGGGGACTGAATGCCATCAAGAAGGAACGGAAACCGTCGGTACAGAAGGATATTTTTGGAAAAATGTTCGGCATGATGTTGCCTTCCAGCTCTCGGAAACTCAAGCTTTCAAAGATGAACATGGGAGGTATGGGTACGAAGATGATGCGTTACATTATGAACCGTAAGGGAATCGATTCGTTGGAATCACTTCGCCAGCAGGCCATTGATAATGGAGTAGAATTCATTGCCTGCCAGATGTCGATGGACGTAATGGGCGTGAAAAAGGAAGAGCTGCTGGACAACGTCACCATCGGTGGGGTAGCGACCTATATGGACCGTGCTGAGGAAGCCAATGTAAATCTGTTTATTTAAGTATGGAAAAAATAAAATGTATCTGTGTGATGAGAGAGCTCTTTCGAGCTCTCTCTGAACTTGAATCCCGTTTGATGCAGTCGCATGGAGTGTCGCTGAACGAAGCTATGGTGTTATGTGCCATCGGTAAGGAACGGGTAGCGGCCAGCACGATTGTAGAGCGTACGGGGCTGACTCCTTCGCATGCCTCCAAGGTGATTCGTGCGGTGGAAGAGCGGAATCTGTTGGTGCGTGCCTTGGGCGAGAAAGACAAGCGGCAAATGTATTTCTCTCTGACAAAAGAAGCGCATAGCTGCCTGAAGGGAATACGCGAGCAGGGGATAGATATACCGGAACTGTTGCAACCCTTGTTTGCTTCTTATGCGGAGGGAGTGTCTGATTCGTGTGAATAAAGGTGAGTGAAAGGATGAAAAAGAAGAAATTTGAATTGGAAGTACCGGGTGGATCCGACAAAGTCTTGTTGCACACCTGTTGCGCACCGTGTTCATCGGCCATTATCGAATGTCTGTTGAATCATGGCATACGCCCTACTATCTATTATTGTAATCCGAATATCTATCCGTTGGAGGAATACAATATCCGTAAGGACGAGTGTACCCGCTATGCCCAGTCGTTGGGCTTGGATATTGTGGATGCAGATTATGACCATGCATTCTGGCGTTGTACGGTGGCCGGACTTGAAAACGAACCGGAGCGCGGAGGGCGTTGCCTGAAATGCTTTAAAATGCGTCTGGCCGATACGGCCCGTTATGCACATGAACACGGTTTCTCAGTCATCACGACCACGTTAGCTTCCTCTCGCTGGAAAAGCCTGGAGCAGATTAATGAAGCAGGACATTGGGCTGTAGCTGCTTATCCCGACGTAACCTGGTGGGAACAGAACTGGCGCAGGGGGGGCTTGAGTGAGCGTCGTATAGCCATTATCAAGGAATATAATTTCTATAACCAGCAGTATTGCGGCTGTGAATTCAGTATGCGGAAGCACGACGAAGAACCTACTCTTTCTTCTCTTCCTCTTTCTTCGCCTCAATAGGCATGGTGTTGTCCTTATAGGCGGAAAAACCTTTTACTTTTACGCGTTCTTTTTTCTCTTCCTCGTTGATGGCTGCCTGGCCTAACTGGTTCATGTTGTCCTTTATCACATTGTGCATGTCAAAGAAATAGTCCAGCAGCATTTTCATGTGTTCTTCCAGCTCTCCTTCTCTGGGAGAGAAGAACGTGTGGCAACGGGAGTGTAGTCCGATGGTCTTCTCATCCTCGTCCGCCATATAGACGGTAGTGACCAGTGAGTTTACATTGGCCAAATTGATAATCTCTTTCAGATAAGGAAGCGCTTCGTTGTCGGCATTGATGGAGCCCCACCATGGATTCCAGATCATGATAAATCGGTTCTCTTCTTCTGCCGCAATATAGAAATCGTCTCCCTGATATTTAAAGGTGATGTGATTTTCTTCATTCACCTTAGGCTGGCAGCCTATTTTCTTCAGTACGCTGATGACAAGGTCTTTTGTCGTGACTTCGTCCTGTTCGTCTTTTGTCATTCTTTCAATGTATTCCAACCGTTTCTGACGCTCGCGCAAGAAGCGCAGGGCGAACAATACGACCGGCCAGAGGGCCAGTGCAATGACGGCAATCAATAAGGTTATTTCGCTGATGTGTGTCATGGTACGGTTTTTTAAAGGTTATGAATAGATTTTTTCTTTATATATTCTAAAGATAACAATTTTATTTGAAAAGGGGGAAATACATTATACTTTTTTAAACAAGAATTATGCAGCAAAACGCTGAATTCGTTGTTTATAGTATGTAATCAATTAAAGACATAGATTTATGAAAAAGATGGTATCAATTCTGATATGCGCACTGGCCTTGATGGTCGGACATATTCAGGCTCAAGAAGTTGAGTTGACCAAAGAAGAAAAGAAAGCTCTTCAAGAGAAAATAGACAGTATCCAGCATGCAGAAGCAGTGGAAGCTATCAATGCAAAGAAGTTTACCCTTGAAGCAGACCAGGTGGTGTTCAAGTATGGGCAGACGGCTTACGTCACATCGAATACCAACTTTGTGTCTGTAGATGGAGAAGATGCAGTGGTGCAGGTGGCTTTCAATATTCCGGCGGCAGGTCCTAACGGACTGGGAGGCGTAACGGTAAATGGAAAGGTCTCTTCTTATGAGATGAGGACTGACAAGAGGGGGACGCTCTATTTATCCATGAATGTAATGGGTGTCGGCATTTCGGCTCGTCTGGACATCAGCATGCCGAAGGGAACGAATAATGCTACGGTTACCATTACTCCGAATTTTAATTCCAATCGTCTGACCCTAAATGGGGTGATACTTCCGGCTTTCAAGAGCTCAGTATTTAAAGGACGTTCAATTTGATAAAACAAGATGAATTATGAGAAAGATGTTGTTTTTTGCGTGTCTGTTGTTGGGGTTGTCGGCTTGTGAGAAAGACCCTGACATGAATCAGTTGGACGCGGATCTGGTGGTCTACACCGATTATGACAAGGATGCCGACTTTGGTAGTTATAAAACGTATTTCTTGCCTGACAGTATTTTAGAGGCAGGTGGTCATCGAGCTACCTACTGGAAGGATGAAAATGCAAAGGCGATTATTAATAAGGTTGCCGCAGAAATGGATGCACGCGGATACACCCGTATCCTTGATCCGGAAAAGAAGGAAGAAGCCAATGTGGGCTTGCAGCTTTCCTATGTGGCTCAGACAACTCAGGTCATTACCGGTGGCTATTGGGGCGGCTGGTGGGATTATGGTTTCTGGGGCCCCTGGTCTGGATGGTATTATCCGTATCCTGTGTCCTATTCCTATAATACCAATACCTTGGTGATGGAGATGGTCGACCTGACTGCCGATGAGGACGGCACACAGAAAAATCTTCCGGTGGTGTGGTATGCCAGCGCATCAGGATTCCAGTACAGCGGACAGTTTAATCAGATGATGTTGCAGAATTCGGTGGTACAGGCTTTCGAGCAGTCACCTTATATCAAATCGGTTAATTAATTAGAGGAGGAATTTGAAATGAAGATAAATATATTGAAAAAGATGACACTGCTGGCCTTTATGTGTCTGGGAGTGGCTGTAAAAGGATTTTCGCAATACGATATCAGCAAGACTACTTTGAAGGTGGACTGGCAGATGAATGCGCCTTTTTCTACTGATTTTGCAGATAAGTTGAGCGGATGGGGAATGAACTATGAGTTGGGCTATCAGTTTACGCCTCGTTGGGAAGCTGGAGTCTTTGCTTCTTTCCATACCAATCATAAGTATGTGGGGCGTCAGACGTTGTCATTGTCGCCTACGGAGTCACTCACTACCGATCAGCAGCGTTCGGCGTTTCAAGTGCCGTTTGGTGTGATGGGGGCATATAATCTCTCTACCAACCGTTATGTAAAGCCTTACATCGGAGTGAAGGCAGGTGCTATGTTTGCCCGTAATACCACTTACTTTGGTAGCGGAGGTGTGTACGACAAATCATGGGGATTCTACGTTTCTCCGGAAATCGGTCTGAAAATTTATCCGACAGGAAAGAAATGGGGATTCCATGTAGCCGGCTACTACAGTTATGCTACGAACAAGACGCAGACATTGACTTGCGACATTGAGGGGCAGAACCATGCCGGTTTCCGTTTGGGTGTAATCTTCTGATAAATCTGGATAGAGTATAAAAAGAAAAGGTCTGAACTTTTGTTCAGACCTTTTTTTGTAGCCCGTGGGGGAATCGAACCCCCCTTTCAAGAATGAAAATCTTGCGTCCTAACCGATAGACGAACGGGCCATCCTGATTGTGTGTTGAGGCGTTTCTCAATCACGGGTGCAAAGGTACGACTTATTTTTGAATATGCAAGCGTTTTGTGAAAAAAATATGCATAATGATTCAAAAAAGTGCAGAAAGTAGCTTCTGTGGGGTTCTGGAAGGGGGTAAAAAACGCAAGTGCGTTTGAATTCAAACGTAAGTACGTTTTAAGTGAAACGCAAGTGCGTTTGGGATAAAACGTCTTTGCGTTTAAAACAAAACGCAAGGACGTTCTTTTTCAAAGATGTTTACACACTTTTTTAAGTGATAATTAAAAGTGTGTTTTATCGATGGTGAGGTCATAAAAAGTTCTTTGATTTTTTTCATTAGACGTTTTTCTTTTTTCTATAATTCTATTATGTCATATTCTTCTGTATTTTTTAGTTCTGATTTTTTTTATTAAGAATTACACATGTCTGGAATTTGTTTTTCGAATAATATGATTACTTATGAATAGATTGAGGATACTTATGTGCTTTTTAGAGAATTGAAAAAATATATAAACTGTATCTTACTATTGGAACTTTCAGGATTAAAATTTATTGTATAATCTCTTTTAGAACACCTTAAAAGGCATTTCTGTACAATTTTC
>OHUE01000001.1_pt1 | contig 181574 bp, 117 predicted proteins | sample 1579111 | NCBI WGS metagenome assembly OHUE01 (sample SAMEA3879524, study PRJEB24766) | human gut metagenome | biome: human-associated habitat; feature: feces | place: USA | collected 1985/1987 | reverse complement strand
AATATGCACAACTTTTTAAACATAAATCTTTTATAATTTAATTCCGCCAATAGATATAGTATTTTATACCTTAACTAGATAGAAATCCCCAAGTTTACTTCGTTGGAATGTAAATTTGGGGATTTTTATATTAGATAAAACAATTATAATCTCATCACTTCCTGTTCAAAGTTATCCTTATCACCTTTAGCCTTGTTGCGGATTTTACTTCTATAATTATATACTGTGGCTAATGAGTATCCCAAAAAATGGGCAATTCGGTTGGCATCGGTTACACCCAGGCGAATCAAGGCGAAAATACGTAACTCCGTGTTTAAGATTTCTCCGGGTTTGGGTTCAATTTTTCCATCTTCATTCAATAGACTGTTGAAATCATGGATGAAATTAGGAAATAGTTCCAAAAATGATTTATCAAATTCATTATAGAAGTTTTTACGCTCTTCACGCAGAAAATCTGCCGAACGGATGGCTTTAAATAAATCTTCTATACGGGAAGCCATAGCTAATTTCTCTAATGAGCGTCTGTATTGCTCCAGTTTGTCCAGGTAGCTGACACAACGGTCCAAGTAGCGGGCGATGTATACTTCTTTGATTTTCCCTGTCTGCTGCAACTGTTGGTTGAGAGCTACTAGTTCTTTGTTGCTTTTCGAGAGATTCTTTCGCATGAGAGAAAGTTTTCTTAGTCCATGGTATAGGTAAAAGGCCAGTAGGATGAGACATACAGCCAATCCGGTAATGCTAAGAGTGAGGATTCTTCCTAATCGTTTTTCCTGTGCCTTTTTGTCGGAATAAGCCTTATCGATGATGGGATAGAATTCTGTAACTTCTAAAAAACGTAAGCGTGCATTGCAGGCTACAGCGTCTTTCATGGAGCAGCTTACGTAATTATAAGCTCTTTCCGGGTCGCCTTGCTGGTATACCAGACGAGCAAGCTTTTGAAGGGCTGCGTATTCACGAACCGATGCATTGAGGTCAATGAGGGCTGTCTGAGCAAGGTAATAGATTTCCATGTCTGTGTCTTTCTTGGCTTCGTATGCCAATGAAAGGGTATAGTATGCGTATGCTTTCTCTTGCATGTCTAAAGGAGAAGTAAGTACTTTGTTCAAAATGGGAATAGCTTGGTCTGCCTGACCGCTTAATATCATTTTTTCTGCCAATACAATACTACGGTCGCTCCCCTGAGGAAGTATTTTCAATAGGGAGTCACGATACAGTTCCGTCTTTTTCAGATACGTTTGTTTTACGTGTGGGTCTACTGTATTGTCTGCCATCCATCCATAACAGGCTCTTATGGTGAAATAATAATATTCTAAGTTGGGTGAAGACAACTCGTGAGGGTGAATAGTTTGTAACTCTGTCAAGGCTTCGTTGTACATTCCCATGACACCTCTTACTTCTGCCCGATTGATGGAGATTTCGATGTCTCGCTCCGGTTGAGGCTGGAGAGAGTTGTAGTATGCTTTACGACGAATATAGTGGCAGGCAGAATCAGCCTGATAATGTAGATATAAATTGAAGAGTTCTCCACAGAGTTTATAACGTTCAATATTGTCTGTGGCATAGTTCAGTCTTTGTTTGATTTGAGATATGACAGCTTCTCTGTCGTTTTTAAATTTCTCTTTTTGGGAAATCGCTTTATCTAATTGCTCTAAGATTCGTTGCTCGGAGCTTTGTGCAGAAATGGAGATGAGCCAGCCTTCTGCAATAAACAGTATAAGGAAAAGTATAGATCTCATAGTTTTAAGGTTGAATATCTGGTGTTATATCATTTATATTTTAGTTGTTTCAAACTTTGTTAACTTGTTGTAAATCTTGCGTTTATTTTCTTTATGTATTTATATTTTATTTCCAAAGATAAGAAATCTTTTTTCATGAATCTACTTTTGCGTTGAAAAACATTTCAACCTCAATATCATGAAACATACATTAATTTTATTGATTGTATTCCTCTTCTCGTGGGGAGGAGGTCAGAATGCTCGCGCAATGGAGATAAAGAAAGTAGCTCCTTCTTTCTGGTGGGCAGGAATGAAAAATCCAGAACTCCAAATTTTGTTGTATGGAGAGGATTTGGCTTTGTCGGATGTAAGCGTGTCGGGCGAAGGTATTTATCTGAAAGAAGCGGTTAGACAGGACAATCCGAATTATTTGTTACTTTACCTTGATTTATCGGAAGCAAAGGCACAGACTTTTCAGATTCTGTTGAAGAACGGAAAGAAGAAATTGCAGGTTCCATACGAGTTGAAATCGCGCATGCGGAGAGGAGAAGATGTAAAAGGTTTTACTTCAGAAGATGTGCTTTACCTGATCATGCCTGATCGTTTTGCCAATGGTAATCCAGAAAATGATGTGGTAGGCGAGATGCGTGAAAAGAAGGTAGACCGTACAGATTCGTTTGCACGTCATGGTGGTGATATTCAAGGTATATCGAATCATCTGGATTACATTGCTGATTTAGGAGTGACAGCAATCTGGCTGAATCCTACTCAAGAAAATGATATGGAAAGTGGTTCCTATCATGGATACGCTATTACAGATTATTATCAGATTGATAAACGGTTTGGAAGTAATGAAGATTTCTGTGCACTGGTAGAGAAAGCGCATGAAAAGAATTTGAAAGTAGTGATGGATATGATTTTTAATCATTGCGGAAGCGAAAATTACCTGTTTAAAGACAAACCTTCCAAAGATTGGTTTAATTACCGTTCCAATTATGTTCAAACGTCGTTTAAAACGGCCAGCGTAATGGATATTCACGCTAGTGCATACGAAAAGAAGATTGCCACTGACGGGTGGTTTACTTCTGTAATGCCTGATTTTAACCAGCGTAACCGCCATGTGGCTCGTTATCTGATACAAAGTAGTATCTGGTGGATTGAATATGCAGGAATCAATGGTATTCGTCAGGATACACATCCCTATGCAGATTTTGATTTTATGAGTCAGTGGTGTAAAGAGGTATTGGATGAATATCCTTATTTCAATATTGTAGGAGAAACCTGGTTGAACAGTAATGTGCTGGTTTCTTATTGGCAGAAGGACAGCAAACTGGCTGCTCCGCTGAATTCTAACTTGCCTACGGTGATGGATTTTCCTTTGCAGGCTTTAATGAATCAGGCATTTGATGAAGAAACTGATGAATGGAGAGGAGGATTGTATAAGCTGTATGATTATCAGACACAGGATTTGGTATATGCCAATCCGATGAATCTGCTGACTTTTTTAGATAACCATGATACTTCCCGCTTTGCACAGACAGATGAAATGGCGAAGAACCTGAAACGTTATAAACAGGCCATGGTCTTTCTGCTCACTACCAGAGGTATTCCGCAGATTTATTATGGTACGGAAATACTGATGACCGGTGATAAAGGCAAGGGTGATGGTGACTTGCGTAAGGATTTTCCCGGAGGCTGGCAAGGAGATGTGCGCAACTGTTTTGTAGAAAATGGGCGGACGGCACTGGAAAACGAAGCATTTGAGTTTACCCGTCAATTGCTGAATTGGAGAAAAGGCAATCAGGTGATAGGTAAAGGTAGTCTGAAACATTATTCTATTCAAAACGGAGTGTATGTGTATCAGCGTGAGTTTAACGGTAAATCGGTGGTAGTTATCATGAACGGAACGGATGATTCAAAAGAACTGGACCTGACTCCTTATCAGGAAATTCTTCCAAGAGAAAATGCTTTCGACGTATTGACTGGAAAAAATGTGGATTTAAGTAAGAAACTTCGCTTGGATGGAAGAGAAAACCTCATTCTGGACTTCTAAAACGTTTCTATTTTGAGACTATGTAAAACTGATTAATCAGCTTATTATAAGATGATTACCATTTATGCTGATTTATATTTTCCTTTTTGTGAAAATAAGATGAGAAAGTGACGCATAATTTTGCTTTCGGTAATTGAAAAACATAAAATCTAATCAATATTAATACCACGAAGAACTTATGAAAACAAGAAAAACTTTTGCCTTTGTAGCTTTGTGTTGTTGTGCATTGTGGGCGAATGCACAGAAATTGACCTCACCGGATGGGAATCTGGTAATGGACTTTAGCTTGAACCAAAAGGGTGCTCCTGTTTATGAATTAACTTTTAAGAACAAGCCTGTGATAAAACCCAGTACATTGGGACTGGAATTAAAACGGGAAGACCCGGAAAAAAGGATTGGCTTTGAATGGACAGAACGTAAGGACAAGGAACGGGTAGATGAGAAAATGAATCTGATGACCGGTTTTAAAGTCAGAGAAACACATACTTCTACTTTTGATGAAACCTGGCGTCCGGTATGGGGTGAAGAAAGTGAAATACGCAATCATTACAATGAATTGGAAGTGATACTTGATCAGCCGGAAAATGACCGTTACATAGTGATTCGTTTCCGTTTGTTTAATGATGGCTTGGGATTCCGCTATGAGTTCCCTCAGCAACCTAATTTGAATTATTTCGTCATTAAGGAAGAACATACTCAGTTTGCCATGACGGGTGACCATACGGCATTCTGGATTCCGGGAGACTATGATACACAGGAATATGACTACACAACTTCACGACTCTCTGAGATTCGTGAGAAAATGAAAACGGCGGTGACGGAAAATTCTTCACAGTTCGTGTTTTCACCTACGGGAGTACAGACAGCTTTGATGATGAAGACGGATGACGGTCTTTATATTAATCTGCATGAAGCTGCTTTGGTGGACTATGCTTGTATGAGTCTGAATTTGGATGATAAAAATATGATATTTGAATCATGGCTGACTCCGGACGCGAAAGGAGATAAAGGCTATATGCAAACTCCTTGCAACTCGCCTTGGCGTACGATTATTGTCAGTGATGATGCACGTAACATTTTGGCCTCTCGTATTACGTTGAACCTGAATGAGCCGTGTAAAATTGAAGATACTTCCTGGATTCATCCGGTAAAATATGTGGGTGTATGGTGGGATATGATTACCAACAAAGGAACTTGGGCTTATACTGATGAATTGTCAAGTGTAAAGCTTGGGGTGACTGACTATTCACAGACAAAGCCGAATGGGAAGCACTCTGCTAATACAGCCAATGTGAAACGTTACATCGATTTTGCGGCCGAACATGGTTTTGATGCTGTATTGGTGGAAGGATGGAACCAGGGTTGGGAAGATTGGTTCGGCAAGAGCAAGGACTATGTGTTTGATTTTGTAACTCCCTATCCTGACTTTGACGTGGAAGAAGTGCATCGCTATGCAGCCAGCAAAGGTGTGGAGATGATTATGCATCATGAAACTTCGGCTTCTGTCCGTAACTATGAGCGTCACATGGATCAAGCTTATCAGTTTATGGTAGACAATGGATATCATGCGGTGAAGAGCGGTTATGTGGGTGATATCATTCCTCGTGGTGAACATCACTATGGACAGTGGATGGTAAACCACTATCTGTATGCTGTGAAGAAAGCTGCTGATTATAAAATTATGGTAAATGCGCATGAAGCTGTTCGTCCGACCGGATTGTGTCGTACTTATCCGAACCTGATTGGTAATGAGTCGGCACGTGGTACGGAATACGAGTCATTTGGCGGAAATAATGTGAACCATACGACTATTCTTCCGTTTACACGTTTGATTGGTGGTCCGATGGATTATACGCCGGGTATCTTTGAACCAGACTGCAGCAAGATGAATCCGAATAACAAATCGCATGCACGTACTACCCTGGCACGTCAGCTGGCACTTTATGTTACGATGTATAGCCCATTGCAGATGGCTGCCGATGTGCCGGAAAACTACGAACGCTTTATGGATGCTTTCCAGTTTATTAAGGATGTGGCTGTCGACTGGGATGAAACGAAGTATTTGGAAGCAGAACCGGGGGAATATGTGACGATTGCCCGCCGTGCCAAAGGTACTACCGACTGGTATGTAGGATGTACTGCAGGATATAACGGTCATGAATCGAAACTAACTCTCGATTTTCTGGAACCGGGAAAGAAGTATGAAGCTGTGATTTATGCAGACGCCAAAGATGCAAGCTGGGATAAGAATCCGCAAGCTTATACCATCACTAAGAAAAAAGTCACGAACAAGACGAAGTTGAATCTGAAGGCTGCTGTGGGAGGTGGATATGCCATCTCAATTAAAGAAATTAAGTAACTAAGCGGGATAATAATAGGATAATGATTGTGGTGGTTTTCAATAGGTATTAGCATATAACTTACGGAATACTTTAATTTAATAATATGGAAATAAGAAGGAATGTAGTAAGTAAATTCCTGCTATTATGGATAGTTGGAATGTTGCTTTCCGTGCAAGTTTTTGCACAAGGATTTACTGTGAAAGGTGTAGTGAAAGATAATACCGGAATGGGCGTGATTGGAGCAAATATTCTGGTGAAAGGAACAACGAACGGAACCATTACGGATTTTGATGGTAATTTTACATTGGAAGCAAAAAAAGGAGATGTGATTGTTATTTCCTTTATCGGTTATAAAACTCAGGAGCTTCCAGCTGCAGCTACAATGAATGTGACGCTTCAGGACGATACGGAAGTATTGGATGATGTGGTGGTAATCGGTTACGGTTCGGTGAAGAAAAATGATGCGACTGGTTCGGTTACTGCAATTAAGCCGGATGAACTGAGCAAAGGTATTACTACCAATGCGCAGGATATGTTGACTGGAAAGGTAGCTGGTGTGAGTGTGATTTCCAATGACGGTACTCCGGGTGGAGGTGCACAGATCCGTATCCGTGGAGGCTCTTCCCTGAATGCCAGCAATGATCCGTTGATTGTAATTGACGGGCTGGCCATCGATAACAACGGTGTCAAGGGTATGTCGAATGGGCTTTCTCTGGTGAACCCAGAAGATATTGAAACGTTTACGGTACTGAAAGATGCTTCGGCTACAGCCATCTATGGTTCCCGTGCTTCCAACGGTGTCATCATTATTACTACGAAAAAAGGAAAGAGCGGTCAGGCTCCGAAGGTCAGCTACAACGGTTCGGTTTCCGTATCCACCATTCAGAAGAAATATGATGTGCTGAATGGAGACGAATACCGGGCATACGCTCAGCAGATTTTTGGCGATGAATTGCCGGCGTCGCTAGGTACGGCTAATACCGATTGGCAGGATGAGATATTTCGTCCAGCCATCAGCACCGACCATCATGTGTCCATCAATGGAGGTTTGAAGAATCTTCCGTATCGCATTTCATTAGGATACAGTTATAATGATGGTATTTTGAAAACTTCTAATTTTCAGCGTTTTACCGCATCAGTTAATCTGGCTCCTTCTTTCTTTGATGACCATTTGAAGGTGAACGTAACGGCGAAATACATGAATGGAAAGAATCGGTATGCTGATGCCGGAGCTGCTATTGGAGGTGCACTTTCCATGGATCCTACTCGTCCGGTATATGGCGGTGACAGCATGTATGATGTGTTTGGAGGGTATTATCAGAATGCACAGTCTACTTCTGATTTTTCGGATCCGGACTGGCGGTATACGGCGAATAAGAATACGCCGCAGAATCCTGTGGCAGCTTTGGAACAGAAAGATGACAGTGCCAACAGTAATGATTTCGTAGGTAATGTAGAAGTGGATTATAAATTCCATTTCTTGCCCGACCTGCATTTGCATGCCAGCTTGGGTGGTGAATATGCAGATGGTACACAGACTACCATTTATTCACCTTATTCATTCTCTTACAACTATTATGGAAATACTTCGGCTGTGACTGAATACAAATACAATTTGTCGTATAACGTATATGCGCAATATATCAAGACATTGGGCGCACATACCTTTGACATCATGGCCGGTGGGGAGGAACAGCATTTTCACCGGAATGGATTTACCATCGGGAATGGAGTGGATCCTTATACTGGGGAAATTCATGATGCTGTATTGAAGGAACAGACGGCGTATGCTACCCGTAATACATTGGTCTCTTATTTCGGACGTTTGAACTATACGTTGTTAGACCGTTACCTGTTCACCTTTACCATGCGCTGGGATGGCTCTTCACGTTTTGCCGATGGAAACCGCTGGGGGACTTTCCCCTCTTTGGCTCTGGCCTGGAAGATGAAGGAAGAAAACTTCTTGAAAGATGTTAATTTTCTGTCTGATTTGAAGCTTCGGTTGGGATGGGGTATCACCGGACAACAGGATGTGACTTCGGATTTTGCATATATGCCGCTGTATGTAGTGAGTGATGATTATGCACAATATCCGTTTGGAGACACATATTATCATACTTCTCGTGCCAATGCCTTCAATACGAACTTGAAGTGGGAGCAGACCACCACTTATAATGCCGGATTGGATTTCGGATTCTTCAACGGACGTATCAGCGGTAATGTGGATGGTTATTACCGTGAAACAAACGATCTGTTGAACAGTGTGAAGATTCCGGTAGGTACGAACTTCAATGCACAAATGTTGCAGAATATCGGATCGCTGAAAAATTATGGAGTGGAATTTGCCTTTAACGTAAAACCTGTGGTTACGAAAGATTTTATGTGGGACGTGACCTATAACTTTACTTGGAATCATAATGAGATTACCAAGCTGACCGGTGGGGATGATGCCGATTATTACGTAGAAACGGGTAACAGCATATCCCGTGGTAACAATACGAAGGTGCAAGTCAATAAGGTGGGTTATGCGGCTAACTCTTTCTATGTGTACCAGCAGGTGTATGATGAAAACGGTAATCCGATTGAGAATATGTTTGTTGACCGCAATGGAGATGGTATCATCAACAGTTCTGATAAATATATCTATAAGAAACCGGCAGCTGATTTTATGATGGGACTCACTTCGAAGATGACGTATAAGAACTGGGATTTCAGCTTTTCTTTGCGCAGCAGCTTAAATAATTACGTATATTATGATTTCTTGGCCAATAAGGCAAATGTAAGTGCTTCTGGATTGTTCTCTAACACGGCCTTTTCGAATACGACTCCGGAAGCTATCGCCTTAGGTTTTACAGGAAAAGGAGATTATTACATGAGCGACTATTTTGTACAGAATGCTTCCTTCCTGCGTTGTGACAACATTACATTGGGATATTCGTTTAAGAATCTTTTTAAGACTTCGGTCTATAAGGGCATTGGCGGACGTGTGTATGCAACGGCTCAGAATCCGTTTATTATCACCAAGTACAAGGGACTGGACCCGGAAGTGCAGAGTGGTATTGACTCTAATCCTTATCCGCGTGCGTTTACATTCCTGTTAGGAGTTAATTTGCAATTCTAATTTATGAAAACATTAAGACGTATGAAAGCTAATTATTTGAAACATATATTTTCTGCTGCATTGATTGTGGCCATTTCATTAGGGAATGTTTCCTGTGTCAATGATTTGGACATTAGTTCTATTGACCCGCAAAGTTCATCTAGTTTTGACCAAGATGCAGCTTTTGTTAAGCAATATGCATTGTTGGGATTGACAGGGCAGAAAGGTCTTGCTGGAACTCCGGATTTGGATGGACAGGATGAAGGCGAATCGGGCTTTTACCGTACTATTTTTAATTGTCAAGAGTTACCCACAGACGAATGTGTATGGGTGTGGCAAGATAATGTCGATATTCCTCAGTTTACTAATATTGCATGGAATTCTTCAAGTCAGCGTACGGAATGGGTTTATGTGCGATTAGGTTATGACATTACGCAGATGAATTTCTTCTTGGATCAGATTGCGGATAAAACAGATGAAGAATCGGTACGTCAGCGTGCAGAGGTACGTTTTTTACGTGCCTTGCATTATGCTTATTTTCTGGATTTATTTGGTAAGGCTCCATTCAAAGAACATTTTGATAATGAACTTCCGGTAGAAAAAGGTGGAAAAGATTTGTATGACTTCATTCAGAAAGAATTGGATGAATGTGTAGCCGATATGTACGAACCGGGGCAAGCCCCTTTTGGCCGTGCTGATAAAGCTGCCAATTGGTTACTGAGAGCACGAGTATATTTGAATGCAGCGGTCTATACTGGTACTGCTGATTATGAAAATGCGAAGCTTTATGCTGACAAAGTCATTAACAGCGGATATTATGAATTGTGTGATGACTACAAACTGATGTTTATGGCTGATAATGACCAGAATGAAAAGGCCATGAAGGAAATTATTCTTCCTATTCGTCAGGATGGTATGAAAACTCGAAATTATGGAGGATCTACTTATTTGATTTGTGGCACACGTACGGGTGGAATGCCTCATATGGGTACTACAAATGGATGGTCTTGCTTGATTGCAAGAAATGCGCTAGTATATAAATTCTTTGATGAAGACAAAGTCCCTATGATTCCTGAAAATGTAGAGGTACCAGGACAGAGTGATTTTGCAAATGATGAGGCTATTGATTCATGGGATGCTCAATATGGTGTACGGACGCAGGATATGATTGAGACAGCTGGAGATGACCGGGCTATGTTTTATTCTGGAGCAGGTGGAGGAAAAAGAACGATGGATCCGAAATCCATTACTGGTTTTCAGAGTGGTTTGTCAATTGTGAAATGGCAAAATATTCGTTCGGATGGGGCTTCTACCAGTCATACAGAATATCCAGATACGGATATACCTTTGTTCCGTTTAGCAGAAGCTTATTTGACCCGTGCTGAAGCCAACTTCCGTCTGAATCAAAAAAGTTTAGCATGGGAGGATATTAAAACATTGCGTGCGAAACGTGGTTGTACCAAACAACCTACATTGAATGAACTAACAGAGATGTATTTATTGGATGAATGGTCACGTGAATTTTATTTGGAAGGCAGACGTCGTAGCGATTTGATACGTTTCGATTGTTTTACAACTGATAAGTATTTGTGGGACTGGAAAGGTGGTGCGAAAGAAGGAAAATCAGTAAGCGATATTTATAATGTATATCCTATCCCTGCTACAGATTTGAATAATAACAATAATATGCATCAAAATGAAGGGTATTAATTTATAAGAATTTTGGTAATATGAAAAAAATAATATTTCCCATTTTATCATTAATCGGATGTATACTTCCGTTATTAACAGCTTGTAATACGGATATAGATGATAATCCGGTTTTACATGAAGCTGAAACTTTTGTCCTTGAGACTCCAGATGACAAACTTTATGATTTGGGAGAAGCTCAAGATACAGTTGTTCTGACATGCGCACATCCTGCTTATGGCTTTACTGCTGCTACTACCTATAGTGTGCAAGTTTCATTGGAGGAGACATTTGTTGATGAAACTGAAGAGGCAGGGTCTAATTATAAGGTTTTGTCTACTACTTATACATCTTCTACGGTTTTATTGAAACCTGCGGAACTGAATGCTGCGATTGTAGAGTTGTGGAAACAAGCTAATCCGGATGTGGAGAATTATATAGGCACCGTGATTCCAGTGTATATTCGTCTTACAGCAGTAATTACTGGCAGTGAATTGGGAAATTCAGTTTCCAATGTAATCAAAATTAATCAGATAAAACTGGGTGAGGTTGTTTCTACCATAGCACCTCCAGAAGAAATGTATCTTGTAGGTTCAAGTATCGGAACGTCTTGGGGTACATGGAAACCAATGGTTAGTGTAAATGGCCTGGCGGGGGAATTCTGGAGTATGGTTTATTTTGACGCAGGGGCTGAATTTAAGTTTGGCAAGTTTGAGCAAGACTGGAATGGTTACTCGAAGATTCATCAGTTTAATGATAATGCTGGAGCTGGTCTTTCTGACAGTGGTGATAATATCAAGGTGGATAAAGGAGGATGGTATATAGTGTATTTGATAGCTGAAGTGAATGGAGAGGATTATCAGTATACCATGAATTTCTACAAGCCTAATGTATATGTGTTGGGAAATACGGTGGGGGATTGGAATTATAATGATGCTTATTTATTCTCTGTCCCTGAAGATAAAAACGGTAGTTTTGTGTCTCCTGCCTTAATTGCTACGGGTGAAGTCCGCATGTGTGTCAAAGCGGACACTGATTGGTGGCGACTTGAGTTTACATTAAAGAATGGTGAAACAATTTTCTATCGTGAAAATAATGCTGTAAATAATGGATGGACAGATTTAGGAGAAGAGTATTCTTTATCAGCTAATTCTGGACAGACTATTTCATTGAATTTTACAGATGGAACCGGGTCGCTTAATTAAATGAAATGTGATTGACATAAAAATAAGGAGCTTCTCATTAATACAATTGAGGAGCTCCTTATTTTTATGTTATTCTTTAATTTCTTTCAACTGGAAATCCTTTCTTCGAAGTACGAAACTGTTACTCAAGTATTTTTCACGAACAATCTTGTTTTCAGCTAGTTCTTCCGGAGTTCCCTGGAAGAGGATTTTTCCTTCAAACAGCAGGTAAGCGCGGTCGGTGATGCTAAGTGTTTCCTGTACGTTATGGTCTGTAATCAGAATACCGATATTCTTGTCCTTCAGTTTCCAAACGATGTGCTGGATATCTTCCACGGCAATCGGGTCTACTCCGGCAAATGGCTCATCAAGCATGATAAATTTAGGGTCGATAGCCAGACAGCGGGCAATTTCTGTACGGCGACGTTCGCCTCCGGAAAGTTGGTCCCCTAAGTTCTTGCGTACTTTCTGCAGACGGAACTCGGCAATCAGGCTTTCCAGTTTCTCTTTTTGATATTCCGGTGATTTATTAGTCAACTCCAATACAGAAGCGATGTTATCTTCTACGCTCATTTTGCGGAATACGGAAGCCTCCTGTGCCAGGTAACCGATACCATTTTGGGCTCGTTTGTAAACAGGGTAGGAAGTTATGTCTTTATCATTTAGATAAATATGTCCTTCATTGGGGACAATCAATCCGGTAGTCATATAGAACGAAGTGGTCTTACCCGCACCGTTAGGGCCGAGCAGTCCAACGATTTCTCCTTGTTTCACATTGATGGAAACATGGCTTACCACTGTTCGTTTCCCATATTTTTTGACCAGGTTCTCGGTTCGTAGCACCATTCTGCCGTCTGAAGGTAATTCAAACTTTTCGGTTGTAGATTCTTGATTTTCTTGTGCTGCCATTGTCCTTTTGTTTGCTGTTCAGTCGTGCAAAAGTAGTAAAAATCTTGGCTTCTGTGGTTCTTAATTCGAAAATCCTCCTGTCTTTTATTATAATATAGCTAAAAAGCACTACTTTTGCGTCAAACATGATTGTAATAATATGATAAAGCCTGTTACAAACCTCGGAAAATACCTCATGTTGATGGGGCGTGTATTTTCCCGTCCGGAACGTTTCCGAATGTATTTTAAGCAATACCTGAATGAAATGGTACAATTGGGTATCAATTCGATTGGTATTGTGCTGCTGATATCTTTCTTTATCGGTGCCGTAATTTGTATTCAGATTAAATTGAATATTGAAAGTCCTTGGATGCCGCGTTTCGTGGTGGGATATACCACTCGTGAAATCTTGCTGCTGGAGTTCTCGTCTTCTATCATGTGTTTGATTTTAGCGGGAAAAGTTGGGTCGAACATTGCTTCGGAGATTGGTACAATGCGGGTGACGCAGCAGATTGATGCACTGGAAATTATGGGAGTAAACTCAGCCTCTTATCTGATTCTTCCAAAGATTCTGGGATTGATGACTATGATTCCTTTTCTGGTGATTTTCAGTATTTTTGCGGGAGTGATAGGTGCTTTCTGTACAGCCTGGTTTGCCGGTATCATGAATGCGACGGATTTGGAATATGGTTTACAGTATTGCTTTGTGGAATGGTATATCTGGTGTAGCTTTATTAAATCCTTATTTTTTGCCTTTATCATAGCTAGTGTGTCTGCTTATTTTGGATATACGGTAGAAGGAGGTTCTATTGCAGTGGGTAAAGCCAGTACGGACTCTGTTGTTTCAAGCAGTGTCTTGATTTTGTTTTCAGATTTGATACTTACACAATTGTTGATGGGATGATACAGCTAAATTCTATATGCAAGTCATTTGAAGGACGTACAGTTCTGGAGGATATTAATTTTTCGTTTGACAACGGGAAAACCAACTTGATTATCGGACAGAGTGGTTCCGGTAAGACGGTACTGATGAAATGTATCGTAGGGCTGCTTACTCCGGAGTGCGGGGAGATTCTGTATGACGGACGTAACCTGTTGGACATGGGAAAGAAAGAAAAGAAAGCACTGAGACGTGAAATGGGCATGATTTTTCAAAGTGCAGCATTGTTCGACTCACTTTCTGTACTGGAAAATGTGATGTTTCCACTGGATATGTTCTCTAATGATACTTACCGTGACCGGGTGAAGCGGGCACAGTTTTGCCTGGATCGTGTGAACTTGATTGATGCGCAGTCAAAATATCCTGGAGAAATCAGTGGGGGTATGCAGAAGCGTGTGGCTATTGCACGTGCTATTGCTTTGCAGCCGAAATACTTGTTCTGTGATGAGCCTAATTCTGGGCTTGACCCTAAAACTTCATTGGTGATTGATGATTTGATTCATGATATTACTAAAGAGTATAATATGACTACAATCATTAATACACATGATATGAACTCTGTGATGGGTATTGGTGAAAGCATATTGTATATTTACCAAGGTCACAAGGAATGGGAAGGAACAAAAGACGAGGTATTCAATGCCACGAATGAGCGGTTGAATAATTTTATATTTGCTTCAGATTTGCTGCAAAAGGTGAAGAAAGAGGAAAATAGCAAGGCTCGTAAAGCTTGATATTGACAAGACTCAGGGTGAAATAACAAGGAACGGTAGAAGGTGGATATGCTTTCTGCCGTTTTTTATTTGGATGGTTGATAAGGATTCTAAAGCCGTAAAGATTTTTTAGCTTGTCAGTTTGGTTATTGAAAGATTAAACATTATTTTTGCAACCTCTTTTGGTAAATACGAGAAATAATTAATAATTAAATAAATAAGTCGAAAATGAATATTTCATTGCAAAATGTAGACAACGTAAGCGCTGTGCTTACTGTTCAGATTGAAAAAGCTGATTATCAGGAAAAAGTTGAAAAAGCACTGAAAACTCTTCGTCAGAGAGTAAATATGCCTGGATTCCGTAAAGGAATGGTTCCTATGGGATTGATAAAAAAACAGTACGGAACTTCTGTATTGCTGGAAGAAGTTGACAAACTGTTGCAGGAAAAAGTAGGTGAGTATATCCGTGAAAACAAAGTTAACATGTTGGGTACTCCTCTGCCGAAAGAAAATAACGCAAACTTTGAAACTGATGAGAATTTTGAATTCTCTTTCGATATTGCATTGGCTCCTGAATTCAATGTAGAATTGTCTAATAATGATACTGTTGACTACTATGATATTAACGTAACAGATGAAATGGTAGATCAGCAGGTAAATATGTACAGACAGCGTACTGCTAAGTATGACAAGGTTGAAGACTATCAGGATAAGGATATGCTGAAAGGTTTGTTGGCTGAGCTGGATGAGAACGGCAATACAAAAGAAGGTGGTGTGCAGGTAGAAGGTGCAGTAATGATGCCTTCATACATGAAGAACGATGAACAGAAAGCTATTTTCAACGGTGCGAAGGTAAATACTGTATTGGTATTTAACCCGTCAGTTGCTTTCGATAACAATGAAGCTGAATTGGCTTCTCTGTTGAAAGTGAAGAAAGAAGAAGTGGCTAACTATAAAGGTAACTTCAGCTTCCAGATTGAAGAAATCACTCGTATGATTCCGGGTGACTTGACTCAGGAACTGTTCGATCAGGTATTGGGTGAAGGAAAGGCTCACAGCGAAGAAGAATTCCGTGCTCAGATTAAGGAAACAATTGCAAAACAGTTTGAAGCTGACAGCGATTATAAGTTCTTGTTGGATGTACGTACTTACTTATCAGAAAAGGTTGGCAAACTTCAGTTTGCTGATGAACTGATGAAACGTATCATGTTGGAAAACAACAAGGAAAAAGGTGAAGAGTTCGTTTCTGAAAACTACGAAAAGAGCTTGGAAGAACTGACTTGGCACCTGATTAAAGAAAAACTGGTAGCTGCTAACGATATTAAGGTAGAACAGGCTGATATCACTAACATGGCTAAGGAAGCTACTCGCGCACAGTTTGCTCAGTATGGCATGATTAATGTTCCTGATGAATTGTTGGAAAACTATTCAAAAGAAATGTTGAAGAAACGTGAAAGTGTAGAAGCTCTGGTAAACCGCGTTGTTGAATCTAAGTTGTCTGAAATCTTGAAAGGTCAGGTAACATTGAACCACAAAGCTGTTTCTGCAGAAGAATTCAACAAAATGTTTCAATAAGCAATTTGGCTTTCAAAATTGATTGCTAAAATATTTTAAAAAAGGAGGCTTTTAACTTGACTTCTTCTGTAAGATAGAAGTGTTTTGTACTTTTGTTTTTTCAGAGGAAAGGGGGTTAAAAGCCTCTTTTATATTGTAGAATTAATATAAGGATTATGATGGACGATTTTAGAAAATATGCTACCAAGCATCTCGGAATGAACAGTATGGTACTTGATGATGTCATCAAGTCGCAAGCAGGATACTTGAATCCGTATATTTTGGAAGAACGTCAATTGAATGTGACGCAGTTGGATGTCTTTTCTCGTTTGATGATGGATCGTATCATTTTCCTCGGAACCCAGATTGACGATTACACAGCTAATACTTTGCAGGCTCAGCTTTTGTATCTGGATTCAGTGGATTCTGGTAAGGATATTTCTATTTATATCAACTCCCCAGGCGGTTCTGTGTATGCAGGTTTAGGTATTTATGATACCATGCAGTTTATCAGTAGCGATGTGGCTACAATTTGTACAGGTATGGCAGCTTCTATGGCAGCCGTATTGTTGGTAGCTGGAAAAGAAGGAAAACGTTCAGCTCTGACCCATTCACGCGTGATGATTCATCAGCCGATGGGAGGAGCGCAAGGTCAGGCTTCAGATATTGAAATTACTGCTCGTGAAATTCAGAAACTGAAGAAAGAACTGTATACAATCATAGCAGATCACTCTCATACGGATTTTGATAAGGTTTGGGCTGATTCTGACCGTGATTATTGGATGACGGCATCCGAGGCTAAAGAGTATGGTATGATTGATGAAGTGCTATCTCGTAAACCTTCATTGTAACACTGTGATTTACTTAAAAACTAGATAGGCTTTGGAAGAAAAAAGGACTTCAAGAAACTCGAAAAGGAGATGTAGCTTTTGCGGTCGCACAGAAGACGAAGTGGGCTTCCTGATTACAGGAGTGAACGGATGTATCTGTGACAGTTGTGCAGAACAGGCACACGAAATCGTAAAAGAAGCGATGCATCATCAAGGACAGGGGCAAACAGATTTGAATTTGTCTGAGCTCCCTAAACCGAAGGATATTAAAGAATTCTTGGACCAGTATGTGATTGGTCAGGATGATGCAAAACGCTATTTGGCTGTAGCGGTGTATAATCATTACAAACGTTTGCTTCAGCCTAAGGATAAGAATGATGTGGAGATTGAAAAGTCAAACATCATTATGGTGGGAAGTACTGGAACAGGTAAGACATTATTGGCTCGTACCATTGCTAAGTTGCTTCATGTACCTTTTACCATTGTAGATGCGACTGTGCTGACCGAAGCAGGGTATGTGGGAGAAGATATTGAAAGTATTCTGACACGCTTGCTTCAGGTAGCTGACTATAATGTAGAGGAGGCAGAACGGGGTATCGTTTTCATTGACGAAATTGATAAAATAGCCCGGAAAGGAGATAACCCTTCCATTACGCGTGATGTAAGCGGAGAAGGAGTACAGCAAGGCTTGTTGAAGTTGCTGGAAGGTTCTGTGGTGAATGTCCCTCCTCAGGGTGGACGTAAGCACCCTGATCAGAAGATGATTCCGGTCAATACTAAGAATATCCTGTTTATTTGCGGAGGTGCTTTTGACGGTATTGAACGAAAAATCGCTCAACGTCTGAATACAAATGTGGTAGGATATAGTGCCGCGAAGGAAGCAGTGAAAATAGACCGGGGAAATTTGATGCAGTACATTGCTCCTCAGGACTTGAAATCATTCGGTTTGATACCGGAAATCATTGGCCGTTTGCCGGTACTCACCTATTTGAACCCATTGGATCGTACGGCCTTGCGTAATATTCTTACAGAGCCCAAAAATTCAATTATCAAGCAGTATGTAAAATTGTTTGAGATGGATGGGGTGAAACTGGAATTTGAACCGGAAGTGTTTGAATATATTGTCGACAAGGCAATAGAGTACAAATTGGGTGCTCGTGGCTTGCGTTCTATTGTGGAAACCATAATGAATGATGTCATGTTTGAAATTCCGTCACAACAGACCGAACGTTTTGTGGTGACGTTGGATTACGCCAAGCAGCAAATGGGAAAGGCAAATGTTTCCCGTCTGCAAATGGCATAATGTAAAGGTTTTTTAGTGAGAAAATAAAAGCTTCCGATGAAATATTCCCAGAAATATTTGTGTAATATGAAAAGTTGTTTATAACTTTGTTACATGCGGAAACAAAATTTCTACAAACAATGAAAATCTAAATCCAAGAACAATGGCGGAAAATATCAATTTAGTAGCAGCTCTTAAAAAGTATTTTGGATTCGATACTTTTAAAGGAAACCAGGAGGCGATTATCCGAAACTTATTATCAGGAAAGGATACGTTTGTGTTAATGCCTACAGGAGGTGGAAAGTCATTATGCTATCAGCTTCCTTCTCTGTTGATGGATGGAACTGCTATTGTGATTTCACCGCTTATTGCTCTGATGAAGAACCAGGTGGATGCTATGCGTAATTTTAGTGAGGAAGATGGTATTGCTCATTTTATTAATTCCTCATTGACAAAATCGGCTACTGATCAGGTGAAAGCTGACATCATGGCCGGAAAGACAAAGTTACTTTATGTAGCTCCTGAATCTTTGACGAAAGAGGAGAATGTAGATTTTCTGAGACACGTGAAGATTTCATTTTATGCGGTAGATGAGGCACATTGCATTTCGGAATGGGGGCATGACTTCCGACCGGAGTACCGCCGGATTCGCCCGATAATCAATGAAATTGGAAAAGCACCAGTGATTGCTTTGACGGCAACGGCTACTCCAAAGGTAAAGATGGATATCCAAAAGAATTTGGGAATGATGGATGCAACGGAATTCCGTTCGTCATTTAATCGTCCGAATCTTTATTATGAAGTACGTGCCAAGACTGCTAATGTGGATAAGGATATTATCAAGTTCATTAAGCAGAACGAAGGCAAATCAGGTATTATCTATTGCTTGAGCCGTAAGAAGGTGGAAGAGCTGACTGAGATATTGCTGGCAAATGGTATCAAGGCCCGCGCTTATCATGCAGGAATGGATTCTGCTACCCGTAATGGAAATCAGGATGCTTTCCTGAAGGAAGACATTGATGTGATTGTAGCTACGATTGCGTTTGGAATGGGTATTGATAAACCGGATGTACGCTTTGTGATTCATTATGATGTACCTAAGAGTTTGGAAGGGTATTATCAGGAAACCGGACGTGCTGGGCGTGACGGTGGAGAAGGACAGTGCATTACATTCTATTCTAATAAGGACCTGCAGAAACTGGAGAAATTTATGCAAGGTAAGCCGATTTCAGAACAAGAAATTGGACGTCAGCTATTGCAGGAAACAGCTGCTTATGCAGAATCCTCAGTTTGTAGAAGGAAAATTTTGTTGCATTATTTTGGAGAGGAATATACGGAAGATAATTGTGGTAATTGTGATAACTGTTTAAATCCAAAGAAACAAGTGGAGGCTCAGGATTCGTTGTGTGCAGTGATTGAAGCAATCATTGCCGTGAAAGAAAACTTTAAGCAAGATTATATAATTGATATTTTGTTAGGTAAAGAAACGTCCGAAGTGCTTGCTCATAAGCATGAAGACTTGGAGGTGTTCGGCTCTGGCATGGGAGAAGAAGAAAGATCGTGGAATGCAGTCATTCGTCAGGCTCTTATAGCTGGTTACTTGGCAAAAGATGTGGAAAACTATGGTTTATTAAAGGTTACGCCAGAAGGACATAAGTTCTTGAAAAAACCGAAGTCGTTCAAGATAGTTGAGGATGCAGACTTTGAAGAAGAAGAGGTAGATGAAACTCCGATGAGAAGTGGAGCTTCGTGTGCAGTAGACCCCGTGCTGTATTCTATGCTGAAAGATTTGCGGAAGAAAATGGCAAAGAGACTGGATGTACCACCTTATGTGATTTTCCAGGATCCTTCTCTTGAGGCAATGGCTACCATTTATCCGGTTACTTTGGAAGAATTGCAGAATATTCCGGGCGTAGGAGCTGGAAAGGCTAAACGTTATGGTCAGGAATTCTGCGAATTGATTAAGAAGCACTGCGAAGAAAATGAAATAGACCGCCCTGAAGATTTGAGAGTGCGTACTGTGGCTAACAAATCTAAACTAAAGGTGTCTATTATTCAGAGTATCGATAGAAAGGTGGCTTTGGACGATATTGCAGTGGCCAAAGGTATTGAGTTTGGAGAATTGTTGGATGAGATTGAAGCCATTGTATATTCAGGAACCAAACTGAATATTGATTATTTCTTGGAAGAAATCATGGATGAAGACCACATGCAGGATATTTATGATTATTTCAAGGAATCAGTAACTGATAAGATTGATGATGCAATGGATGAACTGGGTGACGATTATACAGAAGATGAAATTCGTCTGGTACGTATCAAGTTTATTTCAGAAATGGCTAATTAATCATTTATTAAATGATATTGTACAGCTGCTTGTGAGGGAGATCCCTTGCAAGCAGCTGTTTTTATTTGCTAGGTATGTGGTATAAAAAAGATGTTAACTGCTTTTTTACTTTTTGAGAAAATTCTGTATATTTGCACGCAATAAAATCTAAAGCATAAAGCCCTATGTCATTTATTGCAGATAAAGTTGTTATGGACGGATTAACTTACGATGATGTATTGTTGATTCCGGCCTATTCTGAGGTTTTACCTAAAACAGTCGAACTCTCGACTAAGTTTTCACGTAACATTGAGTTGAAAATTCCGTTTGTAACTGCAGCGATGGATACAGTTACCGAAGCACAGATGGCCATTGCCATTGCTCGTGAAGGAGGTATCGGAGTAATTCACAAGAACATGTCTATCGAGGAGCAAGCTCGTCAGGTAGCAATTGTGAAGCGTGCAGAAAACGGAATGATTTATGATCCGGTGACCATTAAGAGAGGTTCTGTTGTGAAAGATGCACTCGATTTGATGGCTGAATACAAAATCGGAGGTATTCCTGTAGTAGATGATGAGAATTATTTGGTCGGTATTGTTACAAACCGTGACCTGCGCTTTGAAAAGGATTTGAATAAGCGTATCGATGAGGTGATGACAAAGGAAAACATTGTAACAACAGAGCCGGGTACAGACATGGAAACTGCTTCCAAGATTCTGCAGGAAAATAAAATTGAAAAACTTCCGGTTGTAGATAAGGATGGAAAGTTGATAGGTCTGATTACTTATAAAGATATCACAAAAGCAAAAGATAAACCAATGGCTTGTAAAGATTCTAAAGGTCGTTTGCGTGTAGCTGCCGGTGTGGGAGTAACTGCTGATACATTCGACCGTATGGAAGCTTTGGTGAACGCTGGTGCAGATGCCATTGTAATTGATACAGCTCACGGCCATTCTATGTACGTGATTGAAAAGCTGAAAGAAGCTAAGAAACGTTTCCCTGGAATTGATATTGTTGTAGGAAATGTAGCTACAGGTGAGGCTGCGAAGATGTTGGCCGAAGCTGGTGCTGATGCAGTAAAAGTAGGTATCGGCCCGGGTTCTATCTGTACAACTCGTGTGGTTGCCGGTGTAGGTGTTCCTCAGTTGACAGCCGTATATGATGTTGCAAAGGCCTTGGAAGGAACTGGTATTCCTTTGATTGCAGATGGTGGTTTGCGTTATTCAGGTGATGTGGTGAAAGCATTGGCAGCTGGTGGTTATAGCGTAATGATTGGTTCATTGGTTGCAGGTACAGAGGAATCTCCGGGTGACACAATCATCTTTAATGGTCGTAAGTTTAAATCATATCGTGGAATGGGTTCATTGGAAGCTATGGAGAATGGTTCAAAAGACCGTTATTTCCAGAGTGGAACTACCGATGTGAAAAAGCTTGTTCCGGAAGGAATCGCTGCTCGTGTGCCTTATAAAGGTTCTTTGTATGAAGTAATTTATCAGCTGGTTGGTGGTTTGCGTGCCGGTATGGGTTATTGCGGAGCTCATAATATTGAAGAATTGCATAATGCGAAGTTTACTCGTATCACTAATGCCGGAGTTTTGGAAAGTCACCCGCACGATGTATCTATTACAAGTGAGGCACCTAACTATAGTCGTCCTCAGTAAGATAATCTTTGACTTATAATACGGATATAATCATTCTGACGTCAGGCAGACTTGCTTTCAGTGAGTCTGTTCTGGCGAACAGGATGATTTTTTGTTTAATGAAATGATGAATAGAATCTGTTATGTATAGAATTGCGTGGTTATTCCTATGTTTGTTGATGGGATTGGAATTCTCTGTTTCTTATGCAGAAGATCGCAGGGTACTTTTCCGGATTGATGGAGAGGAAACTTCAGTAGAGGAGTTTGAGCATTATTATACCCAGGTATATGCAGTTAGTCGTGTATCTGTAGAACAGTTCTTGCCTCATTTCTTGTATTATAAGTTGAAGGTGGCAGATGCTAAAAGACAAAGCTGGGATACTATCACTGATTTCCGGTTGCAATGTAGTGCCTTGCAAAATGAAATCCTGAAATCGGAAAAGAGGGGAGTGCCCCAAAAACAAGATACTCTTTTAAATTGGGTAAGGTTTCGTCAGATTTCGTTTCTTTTGCCCCAACATGCTTCTTCCGAACAGGAACGTGTAGCCAGACAGCGTATAGATTCCGTTTATACGGCTTTAAAAAATGGTATACCTTTTGAGAAACTGGCACAGCCCTATATCAAGAATCTGTTGCCCTCTCCTTATTTGGATGGCGAGTGGATTCCGGAAAGATGTCTGATAAAAGAGTTTACCGAGCAATTGAGCACATTGAAGAAGGGGAATTATTCTGCTCCATTTTTTTCTCCTTTAGGCATTCATATCGTGTATTTATTGGATCGCAGGCAAGGGGTTTATCCATCAGGAGCGACTGGAAATGTGGCTGTGCAAAAGGTTGCTAATTCAGGTCTAACCGAGCGGAAAGATAGCCTGTTGAACAAGACTCGAATGGAGTTGTGTCAAGTTTCCGATGGCTTGCTGGCTGCGTATTGGGATAAGCGCCATGGAGGCACAAAATCAGGTAATATTTCTGATAAGGAATTGCAGAGCTATTTTGAAAGTCATAAAAACGATTATGCGTGGGATTTGCCTCATTTTAAGGGAGGAGTGATACATTGTTTGAACAAAAAAGTGGCTTCAAAGCTGAAAAAGAGATTGAAAAAATGTCCGTTAGATAAATGGAATGAGGAAATTTCCGCTTTTTCTCAAGAGAATCCCGAATGGAAGGTTGTTGTAGAAACAGGTTTGTTTCAGATTGGAACAAATCCTTATGTAGATAAATTAGCTTTTAAATGCGGACAGTTTACCCCTCGTACGGATTTACCTTACGCTTTTGTGTTAGGGAAGTGTTTGAAGGAAGGACCGGAAGACTTTCAGGATGTGCGTGATGAAGTGCAGCGTGACTATCGTTTGTGGACGGAGAGAACACAAATGGAAGAGTTAAAGCGAGGCTTCAGGATTGAAATTAACCAAGACATTTTAAAAACCGTTAATTGTAGCGGAAAAAAGTAATTAATGCCGTATCTTCGTCCTTTGTAATGTAATGGACCAAAACAAATCAAATAGACAGAAAATGAATAAATTGATTATGACTGGTGTCATGGCTGTTTTGTTTGCCTTGACAGGAACAGTACCCGCCGTGGCACAAGATAATGTGATTGATGAAGTGGTGTGGGTTGTCGGTGATGAAGCCATTCTGAAATCAGACGTAGAGAATGAACGTTTGAATGCACAGTATGAAGGTCGCCGTTTTGATGGTGATCCCTATTGTGTGATACCGGAAGAATTGGCTGTGCAGAAACTTTTTCTTCACCAGGCAGAGATAGATAGTATTGAAGTGAGCGATCAGGAAGTTCTGCAGCAAGTAGAAACACGAATTTCATGGTTGACTGACCAGATTGGTTCAAAAGAAAAACTCGAAGAATATTACAATAAGACTTCTACCCAGATACGTGAAATGTTGCGCGAGAATATTCGTGACGGACTGACGGTACAAGAAATGCAGAAGAAGATTGTAGGAGACATCAAGCTGACTCCTGCGGAAGTGCGTAATTATTTCAGTAAGCTTCCTCAGGACAGTATTCCTTTTGTACCTACTCAGGTAGAGGTGCAGATTATTACCAGAGAGCCTAAGATTAAAGAAGAAGAAATTGAGCGTGTAAAGAAAGAATTGCGTGATTTCACAGACCGTATCAATAAGGGAGAAACGACTTTCTCCACGTTGGCCCGTATGTATTCTGAAGACCCGGGTTCTGCTCGTCGTGGAGGAGAATATGGCTTCACAGGTCGTGGAGAATTAACTCCGGAGTTTGCCAATGTGGTATTTAACCTGACTGACCCGAAGAAGATTTCAAAAGTGTTTGAAACGGAATATGGTTATCATATTGCTCAACTGATTGAAAAGCGTGGTGACCGTGTAAGCTATCGCCACATTTTGATAAAACCTCGTGTAGATGAAAAAGAAATTGAGGCCGAACTGAACAAACTGGATACACTGGCTAACGACATCCGAAAAGGAAAAGTAACTTTTGATGAAGCGGCTACATGGGTATCTCAGGATAAAGATACACGTAACAACCACGGTTTGCTGGCTAACCCGCAGACTTCTACTTCTCGTTTTGAAATGCAGCAGCTGGCTGGCTTGATTTCTCAGGAAGTAGCAAAGACCGTAGAGGGAATGCAGATTGGCGAAGTATCCAAACCTTTTACAATGATTAATGCAAAAGGAAAAGAAGTGTGTGCTATCGTAAAATTGAAAAATCGTATTGACGGACATAAAGCTACAATCTCAGAAGACTACCAGCGTCTGAAAGACATTGTTACAGCTAATCGCAGTGAAGAAAAACTGCAGAAATGGATTGTAGAAAAACAAAAAAATACTTACGTGCGTATCAACCCGTCTTGGCGTAAGTGCGATTTTAAATATCCGGGATGGATTAAACAGTGATGAGAAAGTCTGCAATTTTTTTGTTCTTTGTGACATTTTGCCTTACCATTCTTGGCCTTTCGGCACAAGGGGGAATAGCTGTGCCTCCACAGACTGCGCGTACGAAGGTGAAGACTGAGGGGAAACAAAAGACAGAGGATTCCAAACAGCGTCCGGTAGCTAAAAGTAAAGTCTATCTGTTACATTCCGATTTGTTACGCAAGGATGCAAGTCATCCGGATGCACAGATTGTAACCGGTAACGTAAAGTTCCGTCATGATAGTGTGTACATGTATTGCGACAGCGCATGTTACTATGATAAAGTCAGCAGTTTTGAGGCTTTTGGTAATGTGAAAATGGTACAAGGGGATACGTTGTTTCTTTATGGCGACCGGTTGTACTATGATGGATTGACGCAGATTGCCGAGATGCGTTGCAATGTCCGTATGGAAAACCGTACCACTACATTGCTGACCGATAGCCTGAATTATGACCGTGTATACAATCTGGGATATTTCTTTGATGGAGGAACCCTGATGGATGAACAGAATGTGCTGACTTCTGAATGGGGAGAATATAGTCCTCAGACTAAGCAATCCGTATTTAATTACAATGTAAAGCTGGTGAACCCTCAGTTTACACTGACTTCGGATACCTTACGCTATAATACGGCTTCGAAGATAGCTGATATTGTCGGCCCTTCGGATATTTGGAGCGATGCCAATCACATTTATTCAGAAAAGGGTACTTATAATACCGTAACAGGTAAGGCCGATTTGTATGACCGTTCTGTGCTTACCAATCAGGGAAAGCAGCTGACCGGTGATACGCTTTTCTATGACCGTAATACAGGGGTGGGAGAAGCGTTCAGTCGGATGGTGATGACGGATACGATAAACCGGAACATGCTTACCGGAGAATATGGCTATTATAACGAGCAGACAGATTATGCCTTTGCTACGGATAGTGCCGTAGCTATAGACTATTCTCAGGGCGACAGTTTGTTTCTTCATGCGGATACTTTGCTGATGGAAACTTTCCATCAGAATACCGATTCTATGTTCCGTGAGATGAGAGCCTTTCACAAAGTACGTTTTTATCGTACCGATGTGCAGGGCACGGCCGATTCGTTAGTATTCTCCACTGTAGACAGTTGTCTTACGATGTATCGTGATCCGATTATCTGGAACAAGAACCAGCAGCTTTTAGGCGAAGTGATAAAGGTCTATATGAACGACAGTACAATTGACTGGTCGCACATCATTGGGCAGGCACTATCAGTAGAACGTGTGGATTCAACGATTTATAACCAGGTGACAGGAAAGGAGATGAAGTCCTATTTCGCGAACGGAGAAATGCGAAAGACGGAAGTGATAGGTTCCGTACGAGTCGTTTATTATCCGATGGACTCAGACAGTACGCTGATAGGCATGAATGTATCTGAAACCAGTAAACTGGAAATCTATCTGCAAGACCGTAAGATAGAGCGCATGGTGATGAGTCCGAAATCCAATGGTGTGTTATATCCGATGTCGCAGATTCCTGCCGGAAAAGACCGTCTGGAGAATTTTGTGTGGTTTGATTACATTCGTCCGCTCAATAAGGCCGACATCTTTAATTGGAGAGGGAAACGAGTGGAAGACCAGCTGAAGAAAAATGTGCGTGGTCCGGTCGTTTTGCCGAATGCCCGATTGTTTGAAAATAAGAAGGAGGAATAATATATGGGAATGTTTACAATGAGAAAGCCTCGCGGATTCCGTCATGAATACATTTATGTGGATGAGCGCAAGGAAAAACTGCAGAAAATAGAAGAGACAGCCAAACGTGAACTGGGAATGCTTCCTCCTAAAGAGTTTAATCCGGAAGACATTCGTGGTAAGTTTGTAGAAGGTACTACCTATCTGAAGCGCCGCAAGGAAAGCGGACGTAAACCTCTGAGTTACGGAGCCATGTTTGTGGCTATTGTGGTATTGCTATATATTTTACATTATCTGATTACAGGAGAATTTACACTATGACATCGGGAGATGTAATCCGTTTGTTGCCGGATTCTGTAGCCAATCAGATTGCGGCAGGAGAAGTCATACAGCGTCCGGCTTCTGTGATAAAGGAGCTGGTAGAGAATGCTGTAGATGCCGGAGCAAAAAATATAGAAGTGCTGGTGACGGATGCCGGAAAAACATGTATACGTGTCATTGACGACGGACGAGGTATGTCGGAAACGGATGCTCGTATGGCTTTTGAACGTCATGCCACTTCCAAAATTCGGGAGGCGGCCGATTTGTTTGCCCTTCATACCATGGGCTTTCGTGGAGAGGCCTTGGCTTCCATCGCTGCCGTAGCACAAGTGGAGCTGAAAACTTGTTCCAGTGAAGACGGATTAGGTACTTTCATTCAGATTTCCGGTTCTCAGGTAGAAAAGCAGGAGGCAGTGGCCTGCCAGCGAGGCAGTGACTTCTCTGTGAAAAATCTGTTCTTCAATGTACCTGCCCGTCGGAAGTTCCTGAAATCCAATCAGACGGAGTTAAGTAACATTGTAGCTGAATTCGAACGCATTGCGCTGGTCAATCCCGATATATCTTTTGTGCTGAGCCATAATGGTACAGAGATGCTGAACCTGCCAGCCCTTCCTTTGCGGCAGCGTATTATGGGAGTGTTTGGCAAGAAACTGAACCAGGAGCTGCTTTCATTGGACATTGATACGACCATGGTGAAAATACATGGATATATCGGTCGTCCTGAATCGGCCCGTAAGAAAGGAGCACGCCAGTTCTTCTTTGTGAATGGTCGTTATATGCGCCATCCCTATTTCCATAAGGCTGTGTCCAGTGCGTACGACAACCTGATTCCAGTGGGTGAACAAGTCTCTTATTTCATTTATTTCGAAGTGGAACCTTCCGATATAGATGTCAATATACACCCTACAAAGACAGAAATTAAGTTTGAGAATGAACAAGCCGTATGGCAGATTCTTTCTGCGGCTGTAAAGGAAACATTAGGACGTTTCAACGCGGTACCTTCGATTGATTTTGATACAGAAGGTATGCCGGACATTCCTGCCTTTGAGAATTCTCCTTATACGGTGGCACCTCCTCAAACCAGCTTTGATCCTTCTTATAATCCCTTTAATACTACAGCTGTGCCTCCTTCTGCTTACTCTTCTGCATCGGCAACCAATAAAGAAACGGAGAGGGAGAGCTTCGGACAGGATGTAAGAGAATGGGGTGCGTCTACAGGCACCTCTGTACGTTCTTCCATGAATAAAGGTGGAATGCCGGATTTTGGCAGAAGCGGAAATTATACTCCTTCGTTTGGCAGTCACAAAAATCGGGTAGAATGGGAACCTTTGTTTGAAGGGCTGGAACGTACTTCGTCGGATTCGGATATTCAACCGGAAGAAGAAGTACGACCGTTTTTCCCAGAATCAACAGAATGGGGACAGGCTTCTCAAGAAGATGCCGTTACTCCATCTTTTTCTGGTGAAGAAGGTGAAAAGCAGTCTCAGGAAAATTCCATGCACCATTATCAGTATAAAGGCAGCTATATCTTGACTTCTGTAAAGTCTGGGTTGATGATTATTAATCAGCAGCGTGCGCACATCCGTATTCTTTTCGACCGCTATATGGCGCAGATAGAAAGTCGGAAGAATGCTTCCCAACGAATGCTGTTTCCGGATATGGTACATTTTTCTCCTTCTGAAGTACCTGTGCTGGAGGAGTTCATGGACGATTTGAATGCCTTGGGATTTGACCTAAGCAGTCTAGGAGGAGGTACTTACTCTATTAACGGTATTCCAGCTGGAATTGAGGGATTGAATCCAGAGAAACTGGTTACCGAAATGATACAGACTGCAATCGAGAAAGGTTGCAAAGTGAAAGAAGAGGTACAAAGTATGCTTGCACTTTCATTGGCAAAAGCAGCTGCTATTGTACCGGGGCAAGTACTGACTGATGAGGAAATGAACCGTCTGGTCGATGACTTGTTTGCCGTATCTACTCCGAACTATACGCCAGATGGAAAGACTGTGCTGACAGTATTGAAGGAAGATGATTTGGAGAAGATGTTTAAATGATAGAAATTCTACGAATAATACAATGTGTAATCCGGGTTCTCGCAAACGAGTAATCCGGATTTTTTTATTTGTATCACACTGATTTTCGATTTCATTTTTGCAACAAACGTAATTTTAATCTATCTGAAAGTTCCAAAAAGGAAAATCTGAACAGCTCCTCTTCTTTTATGAATAATCGTGTAAGTGCTTGACATACTACCTTTGCTTCAGATTAAGAAACGAGAAAAAATGAAGCAATTAGTAGTTATTTTTACACTGTGGTTAGTGTGGATGCCTGTCGGGGCACAGAAGACACTGACATTGGAAGAATGCCTGAAATTAGGCATTGAAAATAATCTCTCGCTCGAAGGAAGCCGCAATGAGATGCGGAAAGCCAAACATCTTCTTAGCGAGAATCGTGCAAAACTGTGGCCGCAAATCAGTGCGGTGGCGGGGTTCAATGACAATTTTAATCCACCGGTATCTGTCACCGATGGGTCGGCCTATGGGAATCTGTACAATGTAACTAAAACTTTGCAGTATAATGCATCGGCAGGGTTGCAGTTGCAGATGCCGCTTTATAATCAGACGGTGTATACGGCAGTAGATATTGCCCGCACCCTGAATGAATTGAACCGTCTGTCGTATGAAAAGGCACGTGAGGACCTGATGATGCAAATCAGCAAGATGTATTATTTGGGGCAGAATACCATGGAGCAGCTGACACTCATTCAAGAGAACATGGTGCGGTTGCGGGAACTGCGCGACATCACTTTGGCATTCTTTGACAATGGGATGGCCATGGAGGTGGATGTAAAGCGTGTCAATATTAACTTGGAAAACCAGCAGGTGCAGTATGACAATGCAAAGTCCATGTTGGTGCAGCAGTTGAATCTTTTGAAATATGTGATGGACTATCCTGCGGAAGAAGAAATTACACTGACTCCTGTAGATACAGAAAGGATGCAGTCGGCTTCGCTGACCGGTCTTCGCAGCGATTTGTATGAATTGCAACTCTTGCAATCACAGGAGAAGCTGGCCGGGCAGCAAAAGGATTTGATTCGTCAGGGATACCTTCCTTCGCTGACACTGACCGGAAGCTGGATGTATTCAGCATATACGGATAAGGCCCGCCACTGGTTTCATTCCGGACCATCCAATCATTGGTATCCTTCTACCGGATTGGGGATTACACTTCGTGTCCCGATATTCGACGGTTTTGACAAGCGGGCACGTATCCGGAAAGCTCAGATTGACCAGGAAAATGCAAAACTGAATTATGAGAATACGCTCAAGAACATGCAGACGCAGTATCTGAATGCCACAAACGAGCTGATGAATAACCAGCGCAATTTTAAAAAGCAGAAAGACAATTATTTGCTGGCAGAAGATGTGTATCAGGTCACGACCGACCGCTATCGGGAGGGAATCGCTTCCATGACCGAGGTATTGCAGGATGAAATGCGCATGAGTGAGGCGCAGAATAATTATCTCAGTGCACACTACAACTATCAGGTGGCTAATCTTGCTTTACTGAAGCTTACAGGGCAGATGGATCGCTTGTTACAAGGAAATTAAATTCATTAAATCATTTAAAATTCAGATAATATGGAAACTCAGTATACTAGTCATACACTTCAGGAAAAGGCTTTAAAGTTAAAAAAACAACGTCGTCGTCAGATTTTGGCCAGTCTTTTAGGCATCGCTATTCTTGCATGGGGAATCGTAGAAGTAGCTTGTCTGTTTTTAGATTACAAACATACCGAAACAAGTAACGATGCACAAATTGAGCAGTATAATTCTCCGGTCAATCTGAGAGCTTCGGGTTATATCAAAAAAATCTATTTTACGGAACACCAGGATGTGCGTAAGGGAGATACCCTGTTGGTACTGGATGACCGTGAATACCGTATTCGTGTGATGGAAGCTGAGGCTGCCTTAAAGGATGCCTTGGCGGGTGCTACTGTGATAGATGCTACTTTGCAGACCACGCAGAACTCTGCTTCGGTTTATGAAGCTTCGATTGCCGAGATTGAAATTCGTCTGGCCAAACTGGAGAAAGACCGTCAGCGTTATGAGAATCTGGTAAAGCGGAACGCAGCTACTCCTATTCAGCTGGAACAGATTGAAACGGAATATGAGGCTACCCGTAAGAAACTGGAGGCAACCAGGCGTCAGCAGCGGGCTGCCATGTCAGGAGTGAAAGAGGTTTCCAATCGCAGAGAAAGCACGGAGGCTGCCATACAGCGTGCAACGGCTGCATTAGAGATGGCACGCCTGAATCTCTCTTATACCGTGGTAGTGGCTCCTTGTGATGGAAAATTAGGGCGGAGAACCTTGGAGGAAGGGCAGTATATTACTGCCGGACAGACGGTGACTTATATCCTTCCGGATACCCAAAAATGGGTGATTGCCAATTACAAGGAAACGCAGGTGGAGAATCTGAAGGTAGGGCAGGAAGTACGTATTTCTGTTGACGCTATCAGTGACCGCGAGTTTACCGGAAGGATTACGGCCATATCCGGAGCTACAGGTTCTAAATATTCTCTGGTACCTACCGACAATTCAGCTGGAAACTTTGTCAAGATTCAACAGCGTATTCCGGTACGTATTGAATTCACCGACTTATCCAAAGAGGATAATGACCGTCTGGCTGCCGGTATGATGGTAGTGGTGAAAGCCAAATTGTAAACCGATTTTTTGCAAGTTTTTCCAAAAAAGTAGAATTATGCCTTCACTTTCTAAAAATTATCCGTTTTATAACTGGGTACCCAAGCCGTTGGGTATACTGATTCTGATACTGCTGTTCGTGCCTATACTGACGGCCAGTGGGGTGTATACGGCTAACAGTGGAGAGATGCTGAGCGGGCTGGGCATCCAGTCGGAACATATTCAGTTCGTCAGCTTTCTTACTTCTGTGGGTATGGCAGCTTTTTCTCCGTTCTTTTACGGACTGGTTTGCCTGCGTCGGGAGAAGATGATGTGCATCGTAGGTTTCTCTTTGCTTTATATCCTGAGTTACATTTGTGCCAAGACCGACAGTATTTACCTGTTGTCCGTGTGCAGTGTGGTGATGGGTTTTTTACGAATGGTGCTGATGATGGTCAATCTCTTTACGCTGATTAAGTATGCGTTTGGGATGGAGGCTACCCGTAACATTACACCCGGAAATGATCCGGTAGATGAAGAAGGCTGGGACAAGCTGGACCGTGAGAAGAGTACCAGTATGCCTACTATCTATTTGTTTTTCATGATTCTGGGTCAGTTGGGTACTTCACTTACCGCATGGCTGGCCTACGAATATGAATGGCAGTATGTGTATTATTTCATGATGGGAGCGTTGCTGCTTTCTATTTTGGTGATATTTGTTACCATGCCTTATCACAAGTATTCCACCCGACGTTTTCCCATTACCTTTCGTAAATTCGGCAGTGTGGTGATATTTTGCCTGATGTGTGCTTCGGTAGTATATGTACTGGTGTATGGAAAAGTACTCGACTGGTATGATGACCCTTCTATCTGCTGGGCTACGGTGAGTGCCGTATGTTTTACGACCTTGTTTATTTATATGGAGAAAAGACAGTATTCTCCCTATTTCCTGATGGATATTTTCAAGTTGAGTTCCATTCGGATGGGGATCCTGCTCTTCCTGCTGCTGATGATATTCAATTCCAGTGCCATGTTTGTCAACGTGTTTACGGGAGTAGGCATGAAGATAGACAACTGGCAGAATGCTTCCTTGGGCAACTGGACCATGTTGGGGTATTTTATAGGTTGCATCATTGCTGTCATGTTGGGCAGCAGGGGAGTGCATCTGAAGTATCTTTTTTCCCTTGGTTTTGTGTTGATAGGTCTTTCGGCTTTATTCATGTATTTTGAGGTGCAGACTTCCGGCTTGTATGAGCGGATGAAGTATCCGGTCATTATTCGTGCCACGGGAATGATGCTTCTGTATTCATTGACGGCTGTACATGCTAACCAGCGGATGCCGTATAAATACTTGTCTACCTGGATTTGCATTATGCTGACCGTCCGCATGGTCATGGGCCCCGGTATCGGTACGGCACTTTATACTAACGTGATGCAGCATCGTCAGCAACATTATGTCACTCGTTTTGCACAAGACCGTGACTTGTTGAATCCCGAAGTAGCTGCTTCTTATTCGCAGACTGTAAAGGGGATGCAATATCAGGGAAAGAGTGAACAGGAAGCCGAACAGATGGCTGCCATGTCGGCAAAGGGAAGTGTGCAGGTGCAAGCTACTTTATCGGCTGTTAAGGAAATGTCGGGTTGGACTTTCTACGGCTGCATGGCATGTGCGATCTTTTTCTTGCTGTTTCCGTGGAAGAAAAGAAAACTGGAGCCGTTTGCTGCTACAGTATCTTAAAAAGAAGTTGTTACGTCACGGCGGGACTTTTCGTTTCTTAATCTATATTTTCAGCGGGGAATAATCACGTGTAAGTACCTGCCGTGACGTTTTTTTGTATATCTTAGCGCAGTATGCAAAAGAAACGACTTTAATTTGCAGTTATGATTTCACAAACAGAGCGCTTGAAGCGTCTGAATCAGATGCTGGTAGAGCGAAGGGATATTTGCTGTTCGGAAGGAAGTGTGGACGCTTTCCCGGCTGTATTGCAAAAAAACTTCCAGATGGAATACCTTGGTTTGATAGTCTGTAAACAGGGAGAATTTCAGTTTACTTTAAACCAGAAGCCTTTTGTGGCAAAAGCAGGGGAAACGATTTTTCTGTATGAGGCTACCATTTTCTGTGCAGGCTTATGCACAGCCGATTTGCGTATAGATATTTTATTTTACCGTATTGACCCTATCCGGGATTTATTAGGAAGTTCGGTGATGGCCATGCACCTTTATGCCACATTAACTCCGCAGCCTTGTTACGTATGGTCTACGGGTGAGGAAGAAGATATATCCCGCTATATTTCTCTGATAAGCAGGTATCGGCATACAACAAACAATCCGTTTGATAGCCATGAACGGAAGTTACTGCTGCTGGCTTTGACCTATAGACTTTGCTCCATTTATAGTCGTCGGTTAATGGAAGAAAATCAAGTGGCTGGGCATAAGATTGATACATTTATCCAGCTCATCCGGTTGGTGGAGCGATATTACAAGCAAGAGAGGGGAGTTGCCTTTTATGCTGACAAACTTTGTCTGTCTCCTAAATATTTGTCTGCGCTGTCAAAGTCTGTATGCGGATATACAGTGCAGGAACTGGTGTTCCGTGCCATTATCCGTCGGAGTATGTTGCTGTTGAAGAACTCCAACAAGACTATTCAGGAAATTTCGAATGAATTTCATTTTCCCAATTCCTCCGCATTTGGCACATTCTTTAAGAAGGAAACAGGGCTTTCTCCTTTACATTATCGTTGTGCGGAAGAAAACTCACTCTCAGACATGTAAATGACTTTGTTTTTAGCGTTTTTTGAAGCTATTTTCAGGATGCCCGAAAACGCCTTTGCGTTTGAATGAAAACTCTTTGGCATTTTACTTGAAACGCTTTTGTGTTTTAGTTGAAACGTAAAGGAGTTTTATCTTGAACGTCGAAGCGATTTTTTGAGAGAAAAAGTGAACAAAAAAGCCGTCCCTGAACAGGAACGGCCTTTTTTGTGTATGGAATTGTCTGAATTAGAATCCCAGTCCAGCTACGTGGTTAAGCAGTTCATACACTCCACTGCAGATACCCAATACAATGACTCCGATAAGGCAGATAAACAGACCTGTACGGGCCAGAGCCGGTGTGCGGAAGGTGGCTACCGGTGCATCGTTTGGAGTGATGTACATGGCTTTCACAATCAGCAGGTAATAGTAGAGTGAAATAATCGTATTTACCAATGCCAAGAACACTACCAGCCAGTGACCGCTATGGAAAGCAGAGGCAAATACAAAGAATTTAGAGAAGAATCCGGCAAACGGAGGGATACCGGCCAGTGAGAACAGCGCCAGTGTCATAACGAAGCTCAGGCGAGGGTTGGTCTTGTACAATCCGTTATAGGTGCTTCTGTCCACCTTTCCTCCAGTGTGCTGCTCTATGGTGCTGATGACACCGAACACAGCCAGGTTGGCTACGATATAGACTACGATGTAGTACACCAGTGAAGCCATTCCCTGTTCATTTCCTCCCAGTACAGCCAGCATGATATAACCGGCCTGTGAGATACTACTGTACGCCATGAAGCGTTTCAGGTCTTCCTGAAGGATGGCAAAGATGTTGGCAATGGTGATAGTGACCACAATGACGATGCTCAGCAAGAGACTCCAGTCGGTTACCATCTGTCCGAATACTTTTATCAGGATGCTCATCAGCGCAAAGGCGGCTGCACCTTTGGAGATGACTGACAGGTAAGCCGATACATTGGTCGGAGCTCCCTGATAGGTATCGGGTGTCCACATGTGGAAAGGTACAAGACTCAGCTTGAAGCCCAGTCCGGCAAAGAAGAACACCATCGCCATTACCTGGAGCGGGGTTCCGGTCAGGGCTGTGGTTATGTCGGCAAAGTAGGTGGTACCAGTTGTACCATATACCATGGAGATACCATAAAGCATCAGGGCAGAAGAGAACATGGAGTTCAGGATGAACTTGGCTCCTGCTTCCGCACTGTGATGGCGGTATTTGTCGAAAGCCACCAGACAGGCCATCGGGATACTGGCCAGTTCCAGGCCTACGTAGAACAGGATGAAGCTGCCTGCGCTGACCATGAAATACATACCCAGCAGCGTGCTGAGCGTCAGCATATAGAATTCTCCGGCTTTGTGACGGGTATCTTCGCGTGAGAGCCATTCACCTGACTGCAGGAATACGAGCAGCGTGCCGGCAGTCAGTATGGTTTTTACAACAGATGCCATTTGGCTGGCATGATACATTCCTCCAAAGGCTTCTCCGCTGGTAGGTACAATGTTTAAGGCCAGTTGTACAACCATCAGTGTGCAGGCAAGAGTCTGAAGCGGCTTGTGATTAGGCATTTTCAGTATCAAGTCTGCCAACAGCATGAAGAGGATAATGGCGACCAGGCTTATTTCAGCCTGCATGGTTAATAATTCGCTCATATAATTTCTTTTAGTTTATTCAGGTTATCGGATAAGTTGGCTGATAATAGGTTCTACGCTTCCGCTGATGACATTGCTGACCCAGTAAGGAGCGAGTCCCAGTCCGGCTACAGCTATAATCAGGCAGATTACGGCAAAACGTTCGTCCCAGGTAGCGTCGGTCAGTTTCAGGTGTTCCGGGTTCTGACAGGTGCCATACAGGATTTTTCCTACTACACGCAGGATGTACACAGCCGTGATGACAATACTCATCGTAGCGATGATGGTACAAGTGCGGTGGAACAGGTCCGGATTCTGGAATGAACCTACGAATACGGTCATTTCAGCCACGAAACCGCTCAGACCAGGCAGACCTAAGTTGGCCAGACCGGCAATGACATAACCTACGGCCAGGAAAGGCATGATTTTCATCAGTCCGCTCAGCTGGCGGATGTCACGTGTGTGCGTACGGCCGTAAATCATACCGATAAGGGCAAAGAACAAGGCGGTCATCAATCCGTGGCTCAACATCTGCAGGATAGCACCGGTAGCACTCACGCGCGTCATCATCAGCAGGGCAAACAATACCAGTCCGCAGTGGCTTACAGAAGAGTAGGCGTTGATGTATTTCAAGTCGGTCTGTACTACGGCACTGAACGCTCCGTACACTACAGAAATGGTGGTCAGTACCAGGAAGAAATCACCCCAGATAGCGGCACCGGTCGGCATCAGGTACATGGCAATACGGAAACATCCGTAACCTCCTAATTTCATCAACACACCGGCGTGCAGCATACTTACGGCTGTCGGGGCAGAAGCATGACCGTCGGGGCTCCATGTGTGGAAGGGGAACAAGGCACCCAGCACACCGAATCCTAAGAAGACCATCGGGAAGAAGATACGTTGCATTTCGGTCGGTATCTGGTGTTTTACGATTTCCAGGATATTCATGGTCTCGGCACCGGCTCCGTAGTAGATGCCCAGGATACCAATCAGCAGGAAGGCAGAACCACCCATCAGCATCAAGGTCAGCTTCATGGCAGCATATTCCTTGCGGCCGCTTCCCCATACACCAATCAGCAGGTACATCGGAATCAAAGCCACTTCATAGAACATGAACATGGTGAACAGGTCGGTTGAGATGAAGAATCCGAATACTCCGGTGCTCAGCAGGGTGAACCACAAGAAATATTCTTTAGTGAGCGGTTTCAGCTTCCAGGAAGCGAATGTACCGGTAAATACGATGATGGCACTCAGCAGCAGCATCACTACAGAGATACCGTCTACTCCTACCGAATAACAAATGTGAAGCGGGGCATACCATACGATGCTGTCTGTGAAAAGCATTTCAGCTGTAGCTCCCGCATGGCGCTGTCCGATGTAAGACACCGTGAGGTAAGCCGCAAGCGCCAGCAATAAAGTGGAACCGGCCACCATCACTCCTCTGACTTGATTGACGTTGCGGGCAATCCATAGTCCTAACAACATCAGCAGAGGTATCAATACGAAAAGACTTAATATATTCATAAGCGTATAAGTTCTTCTTTTTTAGTTCAACAGCAAGATAATTGTCAGGACAATGATACCTGCCAGGAAATAATGCGTGTAGGTTTGTACCTTTCCACTTTGTATGGGCTGTACGGTCTCTCCGGCTGCGTTGGTACCCCAGGCCATGAAATTCATGAACTGGTCGATGACGTGGCGGTCAAACCATGCCAATGGAGTAGAGATGCAGCGGAAGATGATTTTCTTGGTCACGAACAACCAGATTTCGTCCATGTAGAAACGCTTGTAGGCGGCACGGTGCAGGGTGCTGAAGCGTGTGGCGAGCATGTCGGCCACAGGTTGCTGTTCGCGGGCGTACATCCAGGTAGCCAAGGCAATGGCGATTACTGCAATAGCGATACTCGTACCGGCTACTGTCCAGTCGAGGTGGATGTCGTAGGATTCACCGTTGGCTGAAACGAAATGTCCGAAAGGAATAAAACCGGCTACGATGGTGACCAGCGCCAGGAACATCAGCGGGAAAGTCATGGTCAGCGGACTTTCATGCGGCACGTGGTGTGCATGCAGTTCCTTGTTTTCCTTTCCCCAGAAGATGCAGTAGTACAAGCGGAACATATAGAAAGCAGTCATTCCGGCAATGATGGCCATAATCCATCCCATCACGGGGCTGTACTGGAAGCAGGCTGTCAGGATTTCATCTTTTGAGAAGAATCCGGAGAACGGAGGGATACCTGCGATGGCCAGACAGGCAATCAGGAAGGTGATGTGGGTAATCGGCATGTATTTGCGCAGACCGCCCATGGTTTCCATTTCGTTGCTGTGTACGGCGTGGATGATGCATCCGGCTCCCAAGAAGAGCAGGGCCTTGAACATGGCGTGTGTGAACAGGTGGAACATACTGGCCATGTAACCCAGTCCGCCTTCGTGCGGGTTGGCAGCCGTGCATACACCTAATGCCACCATCATGAAACCAATCTGTGAGATGGTAGAGAAGGCCAGTACACGCTTGATATCACTCTGTGCACAGGCTACGCTGGCGGCATAGAATGCGGTGAAAGCACCTACCCAGGCTACCAAGTGGAGTGTGTGCGGCGCAAAGCCGATGAACAAGGGGAACATACGGGCTACCAGATACACTCCGGCTACTACCATGGTAGCGGCATGAATCAGGGCAGATACCGGTGTCGGACCTTCCATGGCATCCGGCAACCAGATGTGCAGCGGGAACATGGCACTCTTTCCGGCACCACCGATGAACATCAGTCCCAATGCCCAGGGAAGTACCATTCCGGCCTGCATCAGGCGTTCGGTTCCAGGGTTGAAGGTGAAAGTCTGCATGTAGTATCCGTAAATAAGGATACCAATCAGGAAGCCCAAGTCAGCAAAACGGGTGACGATAAAGGCCTTCTTGCTGGCAGCAATTGCTTCCGGTTTGGTATAGTAGAAACCAATAAGCAGATAGGAAGATACACCTACCAGTTCCCAGAACACATACATCTGGAAAATGTTGGTAGCTACTACCAGGCCTAACATAGAGAAGGTAAACAACGACAGAAAAGCGTAGTACCGCTGGAAGCCGACTTCACCTTTCATGTAGCCGAAAGAATAGATGTGTACCATCAGTGACACCGTGGAAATAACCACCAGCATCATGACGGAAATCGGATCGAGCAAAATGCCCATGTCGATGTGAAGGGAGGAAGTGAACGGCAGCCATTCAATGTTCCACGGAGTCAGCGTAGGGTAGAGGCCTTCGGCAGTGCGTGGGGCAGAGAAATAATTGAATGCCGTCAGATAGCTCAGCACGGCTACCGCTCCTAACGATAGGGTACCGATTGTGCCTGCTACGCGATGAGGCATTTTCATGCCGGCCAATGCCAGAACCAGGAAGCTCAGCACCGGGAGGGCAAGTATCAGAATTGTATAATCCATAAGCAATTGAATAAAATGTGAGAAAGTTATCCTTTCAAGTCAGTAATATCATCGGTAAGCACCTGTTTCAGGTTGCGATACACATTAATAATGATGGCAATGGCTACAGCTGTTTCAGCTGCGGCAATGGCTATGCCGAACAGGCTGAAGAAATGGCCCTCCAGTTGTCCGGGGAAAAGATAACGGTTGAATACCGCGAAATTGATGTTGGTTGCATTAAGCATCAATTCTACCGAAATCAGCAAAGCCAGCAAGTTTTTGCGGGTAAAGAATCCGTAGATGCCGCAAAACAACATGACGGTACTGATGACGAGGTAGTGAACTACATGAATTTCTATTTCCATAATCTTACTGTGTTATTTTTGTTTACGTGCAATCAGTATCGCACCAATCATACAAGCTAAGAGCAATACACTGACTACCTCAAATGGTAATACAAACTGGTATTTCCCTGTACCAATCAAGGCATGTCCGATGTTTTCTACCGGAAGTTCGACTCCCTGTGGAATCAGGTTCAGGGCAAATCCGTTGGTCATAACTAAGAAAAGCACGAGAGCTGCACCGATAACAATGGTCAGCAATACACTGATGAGCTTGGCGCGGTTTATCTTGTACTTCATATTCTTGTCCGACTGGGTCAGCAGGATGGAGAATACATACAGCACCACGATACCTCCGGCGTAAACCATCAGCTGTACGGCGCTCAGGAAGGTATAGCCCAGGATTCCGTAGATGGCTCCCGTACCTAAAAGAACGAACAGCAGATAAGTAGCGGCACGCAGGATTTTTCCTGTAGTGACAGCTAAAATGGAACAAGCAATGATACAGGCTCCTACGATATAAAATACGATTTCTTGAAGTGATATATTCATATCCGTTTCGTTTTATTTATTTCTTGTTCAGTGTCATGACGAGTTTTTCTTTCTGGAATACCGCATTTTCAAAGTCATTCGTAAACTGAATGGCATTGTGAGGGCAGGCATTGACGCACAGCATGCAGAACATGCAAGAGCCTAAATTGTACTCGTATTTCACCAGGAATTTTTTCTTTTTACCGTCTTCCGTCTCACGCATTTCCGTGGTCAGCCGGATGGTGCCGTTCGGGCAGCTCATCTGACAAAGTCCGCAGGCAATGCAATGGTGATTTCCTTCTTCATCCACCGGCATCACCAGCATGGCCCGGTGACGTTCCGGAATGTGAAGTGTAGTATGGCGGTTTTCAGGATACTGCTCGGTAATTTTCTTCTGGCAGAACACCTTCATGGAAGTGCGCATACCTACCAGCAGACTCTTGACTCCACCGACATATCCTTTTAAATATTCTTTAAATCCATTCATAGTCAAAATTTTTTAATCAAAATGTCAGACCAAATACTTTGCATACGGTCATTAATAACAATACGACCAGCGAGAGCGGCATCAGGTATTTCCATTCCAGTGTCAGTACCTGGTCGATACGCAAACGGGGGAAGGTCCAGCGAATCCACATGAGCAGGAAGACGATGAAGAAGGTCTTTCCAATGAACCATACAAATCCGGGGATGTAGTCCATCACCATGTTCAGTCCGTCGAGTCCGGCAATGTGCAAGGGCATCCAGCCTCCCAAGAACAACGTGGTGGCGATACCGGCAGTAATGAACAGGTTCAAGTATTCGGCCAGATAGAAGAAGCCGAAATGCATACCCGAATATTCTGTGTGGTATCCGGCGGTCAACTCCTGTTCTGCTTCTGCCAGGTCGAACGGACCACGGTTGGCTTCCGCGTTTCCGGCAATCAGGTAGATGATGAAAGCCATGGTGGCAGGAATATGTCCTTTGAAAATATTCCATCCGTTGGCCTGACCTTCTACGATGGTCTGAATATCCATGGCACCACTCATCACGACCATGGTCAGTACGCTGAGGCCGATAGAAAGCTCGTAGCTGATAATCATGGCACCACTTCGTACGGCACCAATCAATGTATATTTACTGTTACTACTCCATCCGGCCAGCAAAATACCCAATACACCGATGGAAGAAGCTGCCAGCACAAAAAAGATACCGATGTTCATGTGAAGGATTTCTCCACCTTTATTCCATGGAAGACAAGAGAATGTCAGAATGGAAGCAAGAATTACCAGGAACGGAGCTAAAGCATAAAGAAAATGGTCGGAATGCTTCAGGCTGATGATTTCCTTGGTAAGGATTTTCAATACGTCGGCAGGTACTTGCAGCAAACCTCCTTTTCCTCCTACACGGTTCGGACCGATACGGCACTGGAAAGCCGCACAGACTTTACGTTCCATGTAGATAAGAATGATGGCCAGTACTGCGTACATGACGAGGATAAATACTCCCACAACGAGTCCTTCCAATGTAAGTGCCAGCCATTCAGGCATTACACTGCAAAGGAATGCATGAATCTGCATGAGCAGCGGGCTGAGATTATAATAATCTAAAAACATAATTCTTTTATTTTTTCAGTTTTCTGTAATGATTGTTCCTCTGTTTGTGTGGAGATTAACGGTCAATGTCAGGGATGACAAAGTCGAGTGTACCTCCAATGGCAATTAAGTCGGCAATTTTAGCTCCACGGCAAACGGTGTCCATGGCGTGAACCAATGGAAGTCCGGTAGAACGATAGTGCAGACGGTAAGGAACTTTATCACCATGGCTCTCCAATATCACATCAAACTCACCACGACTGGTTTCTACTGATGAAGTGAATACACCTTCCGGCAACTTGATAATGGGTTTGGTCTTGGCACGGAATTCTCCTTCCGGAATATTGTCAATCAGTTGCTCGATGATATGGCAAGACTCCATGATTTCGTCCATACGTACCATGTAGCGGGCAAAGGAATCACCTTCCGTGTACACAATCTCCTTAAAGTCCACCTTGTCGTAGAGTGCGTATGGATGATGCTTGCGCACGTCGTTAGCCCATCCGGAAGCACGTCCGGTACCTCCTGTGCATCCCAGTGAGATGGCGTCTTCTTTTGACAAGACTCCTACACCTTTCAGACGGGTATCGGCAATGACGTTTGAAGTAAAGATGTCATGATAATCCTGAATTACACTGCGCAGGTGTTTAATAAAGTCTTTCACCTTTTGCTGGAAGGTAGGATGAATGTCAGCCTGTACACCTCCAATCATGTTGTAGTTCTGAATTAGACGGCCTCCGGTAGTTTCTTCAAAAATATCCAGAATCATCTCACGTTCACGGAAACCATAGAAGAAAGGAGTCAGTCCACCCATATCCATGACCAGACAGGAGTAGAACAGCAAGTGTGAGTCGATACGCTGCAACTCGTCCATGATGGTACGGATGTATTGAGCACGTTCCGGTACTTCTATTCCGGCAGCTTTTTCAATACACATACACAACGCATGGCGATTCTGGTGAGCACTCAGGTAGTCCAGACGGTCGGTCAAGGCTAATGTCTGCGGGTAGGTGAGGCTTTCGTTCATTTTTTCGATGCCTCGGTGGATATATCCCAGTATCGGGTCAATCTTACGAATGTTTTCTCCTTCAAGAGAGGTACGCATACGCAATACACCGTGTGTAGAAGGGTGCTGCGGCCCGATATTTACTACAAAATCATCTTCTCCAAACACCACGTTCTTACGACCCTCAAGAGTGCCGTCGGGACGGAGGAAGTATTCATCTGTCATATCAGCATTTTCCTCGTTGTCCATCCGAAGTGGGTTGGAGTTCATGTCATAATCCTTTCGCATAGGATAGCCAATCCAGTCTTCACGCAAGAAGATACGGCGCATATCCGGATGATTCAGGAAGCAGATACCGAAGAAGTCGTACACTTCACGTTCTTTAATCAGAGCCGTTTTCCACAAGTCGCTTACTGTGGGAAGTAATGCCTTTTCACGGTCTGTTGTTACCGCTTTGAGTGTGATTCTTGCACCTGTGCGGGTAGATTCCAGTAAGTAAAGCGCACCTAAGCCTTCTTCACCCCAGTCCATTCCCACGATGTCGCGCAAGAAATCCATCGGGTTTTCTTTGTCATTCAGTAATGTCTCAGCTATCTGGTGTAACTTTTCTGCCGGAACTTTTACGACAGTCTCTCCTGTCTGACTGATTTCGGCTTCAGGAATAATGCTTGTTATTTTTTCAATTTCCATTTGCATTTTTTCTTTTTACGTAGGGTTTATTCCTCTTTTTCTTTACGGTTTACTTCTCCTAAGAAGCGCTCCACTTTGATTTTACGTTGAAGCTGCATCATGCCATAGAAGAAAGCTTCCGGTCGGGGAGGACATCCCGGAATGTATACGTCTACCGGAATAATCTTGTCAATACCGTTTACTACGTGGTAAGATTTGATGAAAGGACCTCCGGAGATGGTACATCCACCTACTGCTACTACGTATTTAGGTTCGGCCATCTGGTCATACAGACGTTTTAATACCGGAGCCATTTTGTGTGTGATGGTTCCCAACACCATGATCATGTCGGCCTGACGAGGAGAGTTTCGGGTTACTTCAAACCCAAAGCGGGCCATGTCATAACGGGCTGCGCCAAGCGCCATAAATTCGATGGCACAACAGCTGGTTCCGAAAGTCAGACTCCAGAGCGAATTGCTTCGTCCCCAGTTAATCAGTTCGTCCACTGTTCCCAGTACGATTCCGGCTCCGTCCATGTTCAGACGACGTACCATGTCTTCTAGATAATCATTGTTCTTGAAGTCCTCATACTCCATAGAACGAATAGAGGTAGCTTTTTTTACTTCCATTCAAGAGCTCCTTTCCGCCAGGCGTATGCCAGGCCCAAAATTAAAACTACCAGGAAGAAACCTACACTGACCAGTGCATATACTCCTACCTGGTCTGCCACTACAGCCCAAGGAAAGAGAAATACCGTTTCAATGTCGAACATCAGGAACAAGATAGCAAACAGGTAGTAACCTGCCTTGAATTGCACCCATGATTGTCCACGCGTAGGAATACCACATTCGTACGGTTCTCCCTTCTGCGGATTGAATGACCGTGGAGCAAGTAATTTTGCGATGGTCATTGCTGCCACAACAAGGACGATAGCAGTCAGAATAACGACAATAATAAATGTAAAAAACATATATCTAAGAATTTTTGATGATACATATAGATGACAAATTACTTCCGTTACACCGCAAGCCTCTGTCTGCAATGTATCGGAACAATCTATTTTAAACTGTTCTTAGATAGTATTAAATAAGGATTTTTTTGAGGGTATATAGATAATAGAATTTATCTAATTGTGTATAAGGATGTGTGGAATATACAGAACAAACCAGCCCTAAATGTGTGGGTGGTCTGGAAATAAAGTCTTGTCCAAACGAGAATACCGGCAAGAAAAACTTACCGTCCAGGTTTTTCTGGGTTTGTATGAATAAAATTTTCTGCGGAATATCTGCTTGTCTGTTGGCTATCAGAAAGTCAAGCGTTTTCGAAGGAATATTGTCCGGATGCTGGTAGATGAAATCAGCCGATTGGGTTTCCTCCGCTACATTGTTCTCATTGAGCACGGTGGAATAAAGCGCAAAGAAGTTTGCTCCTACGAGTACGCTCATAAGAGTAATTAGGGATATACAAGCAAAAATCTTCCACTTATTCATGCTAATACCTTCAAAAACGCTGCAAATGTAGCCATTTATTTTGATTCATGAATCTGTATTTTCATTAATTTTTCTTGTCAGGCGGTTTGCTCTGTTTTTAGAAAGGATAACCGATAGCAAAATGAACACCCATTCCGTCCTTGAATTTAGGAATATTATAGTATCCACTCTTTTCGGTATCGTATGGCACATGAAGGGCAAAACCGAAGTCCAGTCTCAGAATCAGGAAAGAAAGGTCATAACGAATTCCTACTCCAGTTCCCAATGCAATGCTGTCAAAGAAATGTCGGAGACTGAATTCTGCACCGGGGCGAGCTTCATCCTTGCGCATAAGCCATACATTTCCAGCATCTAAAAAGGTAGCTCCGTTTAAGTTTCCGCCCAAAAAGTTGGATAAGATGCGGAAACGATATTCCAGGTTGGCTTCCAGTTTAATGTCTCCTGTTTCATCCACGTAGGAATAACCGGAGTTGTTGGCCGGATGGAATCTTCCCGGACCGATGGAGCGTACGGTAAAGGCACGAATACTGTTGGCACCTCCCACATAGAACTGTTCGCTATAAGGTGCGATTGTCTTGTTACCGTATGCCCATATCACTCCTCCCATCAGTCGGGTAGCTAACTGCTGCTTTTCACTGATGTGGTAGGTATATCTTACTTCTGAAGAATATTTCAGGAACTGCGCAAACGGATTTCCCAACAGTTCCTTTTCCTTTTTGCTGAATTTCTGTCCAAAAGCCGCATAAATGACGGATGTCACATTTCCGGCAGAGGTGAGCGAGTTTTCCCACCACACACGGTTCTTTGTCTTCCGGTAGCTATTGTCGTAAGTAACCGTGTAGGTCAGTGACGGAATGAACTGGTCGTCCAAACTATGGAAGAGCATCGGGTTGGCGTTGGCAATGGAGTCAAAGCGTGCGGTACGGTGCTGCAAGGTGTTGAAGGCCAGATGAATTGGAGTTACGGTATGCTTGATGCTGCGTTTCGGCTGAAAACTATAGGATACGGTACCTCCGAATGACAACATCTTGAAGTAACGGGCACGGTTCACCTGTTCTGCGTAAATCTTAAAGTTGGTTTCAGACGGGAAACGGAAGGGGTCTACCCGGTTTTTAATCCAGGGCAAGACCAATCGTGGAAAATTCAGAGAGAGGGCAGTTCCCAGCTCGTAAGAATTCATCACAGAACTTTCTCCGTCTACAGTGGAACTGGTCTGCCATTCGTAAGAACCTTTCAACTCTAAGTTCAATGAAGCGCCCATTCTTTTGAAATTCTTCTTTGAAAGATTGAATTTGGCTCCCGGTCCTGTTTGCTTGGTACTCTTGGTGGTGACATTAAGTTCCAGTTCGCTATCGTAAGGCAGGTCGAACATGGCGTTGACCGTAATGTCCAGGGTATCTCTTCCCGGACGAGGCGTATAGTTGAAGTCATTGTATTTGAAGACGCCTAATCTGGACAATGCCTGCTGAGTATAGTTCTGGCGTTGCTGGGAATACATTTCTCCACTTTTATAAAGAAAACGTCGGCGGAGTACTCCATACCGTATGCCCGGCTTTTTCCCTGCATAATTGATGGTGAAGTTATGAAAATTCAATGAATCATTGGGTTGTTCTCCATTATGTCCTACCAGATTGATGCTTGTCTTTCCTATGTAGTAGGTGCGCAATCCCTCTTCCGGAATATTATGTTTCTGTACAACTCTTAAGTTGACATAACCAGGACGAATCAATGTGTCGGCCATGAACGTAATAAAGTCAGGGCGATAGAAATAATATCCGTTGTTACGGAATAGTTCTACCAGGCGATTCCTCTCTTCGTCCAGTTTATTGACAGTGAACGCATCTTCTTTTATTAGCAGGCGTTTACTATATGTAGCATGAATCAGACTGTCTTCCTTGGGTGAAAACCCTACATAGGTAACGGAGTCTAATTTGTAACGTTGTCCGGTGTATATGGTATAATTTAATTTGGCTTTCTTTGGATTCTTGGCAGTATCCACCTGCACTGTCACGTTGCCTTGGAAAAAGCCATTCTCACGTAAAACATTACTTGCTACCTTTGTACGGGTATCAGGGTTGACGGTAGATACATAAATCGGGTCGGCGGCCAGTTTCTTGAAAATCCATTTGCCAATGCCTTTTTCGTATCGTTCAAACCGGTTATACACCCATAGTCCCAATGGGAAAGGGATACGGAGGTTGGGGCTGCCGAAAAATGAATTGTTCGGTGCCACATTCAATGCGCCTTGTACTTCTTCCAGCGTAGCTTCTCCATTATCGGCTTCATTGTATCCCACAATTTTAGGAGTCGGTGTACCGATATAGAGCAACTCATCTTCCGGAAGATGCTTGGTTGTGGAACATCCGGTTATGATAAACAACAGAAGTCCTGCCAGTAACAGTTTATTTATTCTTCTCTTCCTCATTTTCATCTTCTTCTTTTTTTTCGACTTCAGGCTGCGGTCTTTTCTTCTTTCTGAAAATAAACAGTTCGCCCACTTTACTAACTTTCTTGCGCAGTACAATACCGGCTCCGGTTTCTATGACTTCTCCATCCAGCACACTTTCGTAATTTTTGTCATGGAAAAGCTTGACGTAGCGAGTACCACTGTTGTCCAGACGATATTCTAATGAGATATTATCAATAAAAGATTCGTCCTGCTGTACGTTGTTACCGGTAGATACTTTTCCACCAATTACCACCCGGATACGGTTGTTCCAGAATCTCTTGGCAAATTGGAAGTTGTAATCCGTAGATGTCTGTCCGGTTTCTTCCCCATTATTGGTTTCTATACCGAAATTCACATCAATGGTCTTGAGGGCACTTCCTGCCACTTTGGAAATCTGGTCTTGCAGGAAAGAGTTCATGACGCTGCTTCCACCACCACCTCCCAAGGTGCTTCCTTCTGTCAGGTACATACCTGTTACCAGCATGGTTACAGCTACCTTATTCTTTTCTTCAGCCGACATGGATGCCAACTCGTTTTGCATGGTACCGTCATCCGGAGCATCAATGATAAAGGTAAATCCTAAATTCTCCAGTGTATTGGTGATATTGACACCCACATCGAAGTTGACCATGCGCGAAGCCTGCCCTTCTTGTGCCACGGAAGAACGTACCCTTTCCGTCGCTTTTATACTCATGAGAGGATTCATCGCATTTCCATTCCACTGTATGTAACTTCCGCTTTGAATATGGAAGGTCTTTAACTGGATAATCGGGAGCTGGTATTTCATTTCACCGCTTAGCAGAGAATACCTTCCGTTCAGAATGATGTTTCCTTCCGGGGTATATTGGAAAGACAAGTCACCACCTCCTTCAAAGTACATGTAGTTACTTCCCTTTTCATCCATATTGACACGGCATTGTACTCCTTCGTCTATGTGTAAGGTCATCAGCATGTCAATACCTCCCAAGGAAAGGGCTGGAAGAACCCTTCTTTGTGCAGAAGTCGTATCGCTGAAGTTGGTGAAGGTTACCGTTTCTCCCAGACGGTCTTCTACGGTCAGCGGAGAATCCTGCAGGATATAGGTAAAATTACTGTTACCCAAGATATTCATGTTACCGCGTATATTCATGTTATCGGGTGTACCTTTAAGGGTGGAGTGGAAATCCACATACAACTTTCCATATACAAGCGATTGTTTGGTCTGCTTGGCATTCAGCAATTCAAAATTGTTGGCATCCATTTTCAGGTTCATTTTCATCTGACTGAAATCTGCCATGTCCACATCTCCGTCAATGGTGAACGGAGTTTTCCCTTTGGTGAATATCTTGAAACGGTTGAATGTAAGCTTGCTGTCTTTGATTTCTACCGGCTTGTCGTCGAATCGGAGGTTCAGAGAGGCTTGCGGTACATATACATTTACGCTATCCAGGTTGATTTTTCCGTTCAAGAGCGGTTGGGAAGCATTGCCGGACATTTGCATGGTACCGTCAATATCTCCACTCAACATGGCCATCTTGCCCGGGATAAAAGAGTTTGCTATTTCCAGCGGGAAATGATGTAATGCCATACGTGCATCTATCCGGTCTTCTTTTTGTTCTTTCTCTTCAGCCGGGAAATATGAGCCTTCTATACTGATTACTTCGTTGTCATTCTGCATGATGAGGCCGTTGATATGCTGTTCACCGGTCTGTTTGGGAAGGTAAACCGCACTCAGAGCCCAGTCGCCCAAGGCTATCCCGTTATAGCTGAGCTGGTTGATACTGTTCTCAAGAGAAATCTGGTCCATACCGTCTTCTGTCTGCACATAATGTGCTTCAGAGTTAATCACACCCTCGATGTCTGGCATATACGGAATCACCCGTTTGAATTCTCCAATGTTAATCTGAGTAAGTGATAAAGTTAAATCCTGTCGTGCCGTAGAATCCGGAGTAGAATAGAAACTCAGTCCGGTACGCAATTCATCGTAAATGGACAAATTGGCCATAATCCGTCCGTCATCTCTTAGATAGATATAATTATCCGGATTAACCGTAAACTTACGGTACACTAAGATAGGGTCAAATGGGGTAATGTGAAGGCTGATTCCACCTTTTTGCAGACCAGCCACCATACCTATATTCACACCACATTCCTTTTTCCCGTTTAAGTATTCAATAGTAGCATTAGCTCTGTCAGCTCCTATATCTCCATTCAGTGTAATATCGAAAGCTTCCTGGAACGGTTTGTCATTGGCTACTACTCCGCTATTAAACGAAATCTTATCAGGCTGTTGGGTGGCATTAAAATAGATGGTATCAAGAGCTAAACTATCTGTCTTTAATCCGTAAAGGTTCATCGACGCATTCAATCCTTCTGCAGGGGAGGTGCGTATATTCACATTCATACGGTTAAAGTTTATCTTTTTGATGGCCAGTGTATTGGAAATGGGGTTGTCCTTTCCTGCAAAGATCCTGAACTGGGTTTCTGGCCACAGCTCACGAAGGGCAACCTGATCAATAGATTTCTGCTTCCATTGTGTACTCAGTGTATTCGTCAGTTTGGTTATCTGATTACCCAACTCATCAATACCTCCTCGACTTCTAAATAAAAAAGTAAGGTCACCCGCATTCGCGTAACTTCTGATAGAATCGCGTGCAGTGCTGAAGCCGAAATGTATGTCTTTTGTCTTAAATGTCTTTTTTTCAGTGATTAAATTTATGTCTTTTACTGATAAGCGGATACCGTGACTCTTTTTCATGTCCGTTTTCAGGTGAATGTCGATATTTTCGGCAGTCTTTAACGGAGAACTGAGCAATCCCATTCCATATAAATCAAGATTCTTTACTTGAACCAACATATCCGCAGCAATCGCAGAAGGGTGTAGGGATGCATCTAACTGCGATGAAATATTCATCAGGTTGTCATTCACATCCAAATTGAGATTTGCTTTTGACTCTTTCAAGGCCGCATTAAGCTGTACGCCAGAGAAGATACGGGTTCCCCATTGAAGGTGATTGAGTGCGGCATTGGCTGTTAATGTAGTTCGTTTGGAAAAAAAGTCTGTTCCTGCTCCTTCAAGTTGCATACCGGCAGAGAGATAAAACAACGAATCAGTTGGCAGGAAATCATGCAGGTTTAGCTCACTGATTTGCATATCTGCCTTATAAGCCTCTTTAAGGAGGTTATATTCCGCATTTAGCTGTACTTTTCCTTCATTTTGGCTTAAGGTAGTTTCGGTAAACAAATCGTTACCTTTCATACCGGCCTTTCCATGAATATTCATTCCTGACGGAATAATTATTCCGCCGGTCAGATTACTCAGAAAATCCATTTTGTAGAAATCCGAATTCAGGTTGATGACTCCCTCTCTGGAAAGACTGTCGAGCACATTCTTTACCGTTCCATCCATTTCCATCCGGAAACAGTCGGGAATCTTAACCTGACAAGTGGTTAGTTTCAAATCACTCAGACTCCCATCTACCCCGATACGAACTTGCAATGGAGCCGCAGGAAAGGATTGAATAAATTCTTGCGGCATGTCTGGAATCAGTTTGAACAAATCAGCTTTACCGATTTCAGCCATGAACTGCCCGTTCAATACACCGTCCTGATTTTGTTCGGTGACCGACCAGTCTATCGTAGCCTTGAGAGCCAGAAAAGAATTTGCAGTTTTGATTTGTAAAGAAGGCACACGTATGGCTTTCTCGTCTGCCTGTAATTGCCCTTCGGTCGATTTGATTTCCAGTCCCGAACGCTCTTTCAGTTCGAACTGATGCAGTAATGCCCGGATGTTATTCCCTTGATAGTATAGAGAATCCATCTGCAAATTGATGTCGGTCACTGCGATATGTGACGGGTCCAATCCCTTCTCTATAGGAGGTGTATTCCCAGAGTTATAGTATAATCCACTTTGTAAAAGCTTAAATTCTTTAGCGGAATAAGCCGCTTTATGCAAGTCAACCAGTCCGTCTCTTAAAGAAGCATTCCCGACTGTAAGCCCTAAATTCATGGAGTCAAGCGGCATATCCATCTGAAAGTCCACATTGGCCAAATCAATCTTTTCTAATTTAAACTTCCAGAATGTAGGTGCACTTTGGGTAGTATCTTGTGCGGTTGTATCTGCCAGACATAGTTTTAGTTTGGCATCTTTCAGTGTGAGTTCGTTGAGTACAGCTGTTTCCGGCGTCAAGGCAACTCCATGCGATTTCAAGAAAAGTTCTCCCAGGTTTCCCTGCAAGGACATTCCTTCAATCAGGTCGACCGTATTGACCGAAGCGTTTTTCAGTTCCACTCCGTCAATCTCTATCTGCTTCTTAACCAGAGGGAGTAATTGAATTTTTACGGTTAGTTTTTCTACATTCAGGAGCGTATCCTGAGGATTGGTAACCGTGGTTTCATGGACGACTAAATTTAGTGGAAAAGAAAGCGAAATTCGTTGTATATGAATGTTCATTCCCGTAGCTTGCGAAGCGTATGATGTCGCCTTATCCACAATAAAATTCTGGATAGCAGGTATGTAGATTAATATACACAAGACTATAAAAAGGATAAATGGACTTGCTAATGCAATTCCTCCCCATTTTATATATTTTTTCATATACAGTTTAATCATTAGTTATGCGAATATATAAAAAAGAACCAAAAGGTGATACATTTTGTTTATGACAATGAGTTGAAATCACATTATTTGTTTACCTTTGCGTAGTTACTAATTTTAATACAATTCTATGAAACCAACTTTATTTGTACTGGCTGCCGGTATGGGGAGTCGTTACGGTGGCTTAAAACAGCTTGATGGACTGGGTCCTAATGGTGAAACAATCATGGATTATTCAATTTTCGATGCTATCCGTGGTGGTTTCGGGAAATTGGTTTTCGTAATCCGTCGTGATTTTGAAAAAGATTTCCGTGAAAAGATTGTAAGCAAATATGAAAATCATATTCCTGTAGAAGTTGTGTTCCAGGATTTGAACGACCTGCCTGCTGGCTTTACTTGTCCGGAAGGTCGTGTTAAACCTTGGGGAACAAACCATGCAGTGTTGATGGGTAAGAATGTAATTAAAGAACCATTTGCCGTAATCAACGCTGACGACTTCTATGGACGTGACAGTTTTGCCGTATTGGGTAAATACTTGTCAGAATTGCCAGAAGGTGCAAAGAACGACTACAGCATGGTAGGTTTCCGTGTAGGAAACACTTTGTCTGAAAGTGGAACGGTAGCTCGTGGTGTTTGTGCAACTGATGAAAATGCTCATCTGACAACAGTCGTTGAACGTACAGAAATTATGCGTGTAGACGGTGTGGTTTCTTATAAGGATGAAAATGGTGAATGGGTTGGTATTGAAGATAATACTCCTGTTTCAATGAATATGTGGGGATTCACTCCTGATTATTTCCAATATTCAGAAGAATATTTCGCTGAATTCCTGAAAGAAAATATCAGCAACTTGAAATGTGAATATTTCATTCCGTTGATGGTGAACAAGCTGATTAATGAAGGAACTGCTACTGTAAAAGTACTGGATACTACTTCTAAGTGGTTTGGTGTGACATACGCTGCTGACCGTCAGAGTGTAGTTGACAAGATTCAGGCTTTGGTAGATGCTGGTGAATATCCTGCTAAATTGTTCTGATTAGAAAACGGATTATAATTTATATAAGGAAGACCGGAATTGCAGAAATGTGATTCCGGTTTTTTTTGTATATATGTATATAGTAAAAAGCTTGGATATAACAAAGGATATATCAATTATATGAGAACGTTCTTAATTTTGTGTGTTATTTACTGAATATCTTTAAGAGAGAATGTTTTACGGAGGAATAGCTTGAGGGTGGGGTAAAATAAATTTACCCAAGATTACAATGGAAAGTAATCTTGGGTAATTTAATGTAGATAAAAAATCCTATCTATTATTCGTTTAGATATAATTTCTCATTAACTGTATATTTCTTCTTTTCACCTGATTGATCTGCAGCAATAATAGTTAATGTTACATTAATAACATTCTGAGCCGGATCATAAGTTCCTTCGCCAGATACAGTTACATTTTTTCCGCCTGCGGTTTCCTCAACAGTTACTTTGTTATCATCGGCAATCTCAAAAATTATGGAATATCCTTTTTCATAGAGATCTTGTACACGATACCAATTCTGCTGATCTGCTTTCTCAACTTTTACCATAACTTCCGTATCTGTCGCATGTGAAGGAGAAAGCCATTCTGAAATATACTTCCTTTGGCCAACCTGAGTGTAAGTATAATCACAATAAATTGTTACAATCTTTTGCATGTGTGCATCCATAGGAGCTTGGTCAGTATCTAAAGCAACACTTACATACAGTTCTTCTCCCTGAGTAATATTTTTTGCTAAGACAACAGGTATAGAAGCCATTCTCTCTCCATCATTGAATGTGACACTTTCTGGAATTTGGATGTCTGTAAGTAAATCTTTTGGAGTAAATTGATTACCGTTCTTTTCTAAACTATTATTGATAAGTCCTACAGTTAATTTCCCTTCACCATTTTGTCGAACAACATCAATGCTAAAAGATAAATCTTCACTGCCTTCAGGAAAATAAGCTTCCTGCTCATCAGAAAGGAACGTAATACCATCTGTTGTATTTTGATAGATTTCACGTTCATTATCTGTATCACATGAAACGCAAGTGAGCATGGTTATTGTACATAACCCCCAAAAATATTTTTTAAGTTTCATAAGTCTATCTTTCTATTAAATTATTATTCTGCATAATCTCCCATTGGGTTTTGGTCTTTTACAGGATCTAATGCCGGATTTCCGTCAAATTCAGACTGTGGAATTGTCAGAACCCATGCATATGATTCAGGATCTTCTGTGTGTCCAGTGTTTAGAGCTGAACTTGGCCATCCCATTGCTGCAGTACGCTTGAATCCTTGATGCAGACGACGTATGTCATAGATACGTCCATATTCGCCCCAAAGTTCAATTCTTCTCTGATTGATAATTTCTTCCAATAATGAACCTGTTGTTCCAGATGTAGATGTAGTAAGTTCGCATCCATGAAGATTTTCAATTTGTTGTAAATCTACTGTTGTATAGCCACGCTTACTTAGTAAGTCACACAAATATCTTTGTGCTGTTGCTTCATTGGCGGCTCCGCCCAAACGGCAGTTAGCTTCTGCTGCAATCAAATACATTTCCTCTACACGCATCCATATATAATCTCCAGTCCACAAGGAGCCATCCTTGAATTTGAATTTTTCTTGTTGGTATCCTCCTTGTTTATTGTTTACATCTTCCGGATTCCACCAGCCTTTCTTTGTACTACTGTCCCACTTGCGGATATCGCCATCCTTCATTTTGGCATATAATTCCTTATTAATCTGTTTGCGAGCACTAGCACCATAAGCATCCTGGTCTGCATCCATGTGTGTAAAGAAACCAGCATATGCTCCAGACTGATCTGCGCTGATAATTGCACCCCACATTACATTTTTAGCAGAAACATCATTCATGCCATTCAGAATTTCTGCAGATTCTCCAATGCTATAAGGACCATCATTTATAACTTCCTCAGCAGCAGCTTTAGCAGTATTCCAATCTTCCATGGTAAGAGCAATACGAGCCTGGAACCCTAAAGCTGTATATAAATCAATATGTGATTTTACAGTTCGTTCACCTGCATTTCTCAGTTTTTCAATAGCCAGAGTAATATCAGCGGTAATTTGTTTATAAACATCTTCTACTGTAGAGCGTTTTTTTCCGTCGGTTTCGATGTTGGTCGGCTCTGTATAAATCGGCACACAAAGATCTTGTTCATGTCCTTTATAAGTACGTGCAAATGTTTGTGCTAACATAAAGTAACTATATGCACGGATTGCATAGGCTTGTCCCAATACATAATTTTTTTCTGTATCAGACCCCGACATGGTCTTTTCTGCATTAATAATATAATTGACATTTGAAATCCAACCATAATAACCGTTCCATGCTTCGTATGGTCTCCATCCTTCAGATGTGTACATAGATTTCATATCATATATGCAGTCATACCAGAACCAGCCACTTCCAGGAGCCGACATAATACAATCTTCTCCCATCACATCTGCCATTAAATTATAAGCTGATATACCAAAGCACTGATGGGTGTTTACTGTGTTTGAAACTCCAGCCGTATACATAGAACGAATAACCCCATTTAATGGAATTAATGCGTTTGTTGCACTTCCCAACAGTTGATCTCCCGAAACTGATGCAGAAGGACTTGTTTCAAGTTGGTCGCTACATGCTGTCATAGACAGGGCAGTTACACCAACGAATATATATTTGAATAAATTCTTTTTCATAAAAAATGTATTAGTATATTTCAGTAAATTAGAAATTAACTTCAAGTCCGAATGAATATGTTTTATTCGGAGCATAAGAATAATCTGTACTACCATCAAAACTATACTGTGGATCCATACCGTTTAAGTGTGAGAAGAGTGCCAGATTATCGCATGATGCAAATATGCGAACTGATCCAAGTCCAGCTTTTCTAATCCAATTCTGAGGCAAGTTATAACCTAAAGTAATATTCTTGATGGCAAAGTAAGATGCATTAATCAGGAAACGATCTGTACGATTAGTTCCACCAATTTCAATACGAGGAACATCTGTAATATCTCCAGGGTTTTGCCAACGACGTAATGCATGTTCATTCCATGTATTTCCTGGGTACATGATATTCATTGAAGCTTCATATAGTCCATCGAAGATTTTTCCACCAATAGAGTAAGTTGTCAGGACAGACAAGTCAATTCCCTTCCAAGAAAGATTTGTTCCAACACTACCATACAAGTCTGGAATTCGACTACCTAAATAATATTTTGTTGTATTAGCTTTGTTATAGTTGCTTGTGACATATTCTTTAGTGATATTTCCATTTTCATCCTTATCGTATGTCCAAAATAATTCAGCTCCAGTTGCAGGGTCTACTCCGGCAGATTTAACCATATAGAATGTATTGATAGGCATACCTTCTTTGATAGAATAGATACCGCTGATGATTTCAGGTGATTCTTTTGTTAAAGATAATACTTCATTTTTTACGGTTGAACCCATAAAAGTCAAATCCCATTTAAAATCATTATGCTGTATAAGTGTTCCGCTAACTTCGAATTCAAAACCGCTATTACGCATGTCACCCACGTTTGCATTATATCCACTAAAACCAGTAGAAGTTGCCATAGGATAACTTAACAGCATGTCCGTAGTTTTTTTATTATAATATTCGGCGTTGATTCTTAGACGGTTATTAAATAAACTAGCTTCAATACCAACGTTTAAGTTTCCACTTTTTTCCCAAGTAATATCTCGGTTTTCCAAAGATGAAATAATAGCACCGACATTGGTTCCATTGGGTAAATCAAATGGATATAAGCTTTGCCATGCATAGTAATTTACAGTTCCGTCGCTATTCAAGATATTATCATTACCTTGTTGACCATAGCTCAGTTTTACAGACAAATTATCAACCCACTCTACTTCGCTCATGAATGCTTCTTTAGATACACGCCAGTTACCTCCGATAGACCAGAACGTTCCCCAGCGATGATCTTTATGGAATCGAGAAGATCCGTCAGAACGTAAAGATGCTGATAAATAATATTTTTCATCAAAATTATAGTTAATACGTCCCAACCATGATTCTACACGATATTGGTTTGTATAAGAGTCTGCTGATTGCAAAGTTGTTCCAGGACGAAGTTCCAAAATACCATCAACCAAATTGGATTTTGCAGCTTCCAAATAGCTATATTCATATGAATAAAACTCATGACCAGCCATTACGTCCACATTATGCAATCCAAATGAACGATTCCAAGTTAAAAGTTGGTTAAATGTATATGACAAAGTACGTGTGTTATATTTGTATAATAATCCACCAGCTTTAGCCTGATTACCATGATGCATATTCATATACATTTTTCTAGACTGATTTCTATAGTCGGCACCAAAGTTTAAAGTCAGTTTTAATCCTTGTGCCCAACCTGCATCTTCTTTATCTGAGCCAAAAGCCAAAAATGTACGTACACCAGCTACATCGTTCTTTATATCAGCTTTATCATCCAGTAGTCCTCCCAGAGGATTATAGTCTGAATACTGAGGTCTACCACCTTCACCATAATCTAATTGAGGATTACCATTGGAATCCAATAGATTATTTCCGTCAGCATCTTTTACATACATCGGATAAATTGGAGCCATAAATTGTGCAGAGTACCAAACATTAGAATTAGAGGCTCCATCATAATCGCTAAAGTTTTGCTGAGAAGTGGAAAGACTGGTATTTAAACCAGCTTTAAACCAATCATTTACCTGTGAACTTACATTGGCACGTGCATTGTAGCGCTGGAAACCTGTACCAACCAAAATACCATCTTCATCTAAATAACCTAAAGAAAACATGTATTTAGTCTTCTCTGTACCGCCATTTATTGACAACTGATGTTCGTGTCTGAAAGCATTTTTCTTTTGAACAGCATCCATCCAAGGTTCATTCCATGCAGATACAGCATCCTCACGTACTTTACCTGTAGTAGGATCAATAATAGTATCCCAAGTATAGTTCTTGAATGGATTATAGAGCTCAGCATTCTTATTTCCTCCCAATGTCGGACCTAAATCTTGAATTGCAGCCATAGAAGCTGTTTGCCAATCGTAACCGCCATTGAATACATAATCATTTCTAAGTCCTTCATAAGTAAGCTGGATAAAGTCTTTTTGATCAACCATGTCATATTCTTTCAAGGCACGTGATGACCATCCTACAGTTGAGCGCCATGAAACTTTTGTTTTACCTTCTTTTCCTTGTTTGGTAGTGATCATAACGACACCGTTTGCACCACGAGCACCATACAATGCGCCTGCAGAAGCATCTTTCAACACAGTCATAGACTCGATATCGGAGGGGTTGATAGAAGACAAATCACCATCAAATGGAATTCCATCTACAACATATAAAGGGTCCTGAGATGCGTTAATAGAACCATAACCACGAATAATAATTTTAGAAGCTTCACCTGGTTGTCCAGAACCTGATGTTGTCAGCAAACCTGTAGTTTGTCCTTCAAGTCCTTTAGATACATTCGTGATAGGACGTAGTTCAAGTTTCTTGCTGTCAATATTTGACGCAGAACCTGTAAATGATGATTTTTTGGCTGTACCATACGCAACAACCATAACTTCATCAAGTTGCTCAGAATCAGAATGTAATACCACTTTTACATTCGGCTTAATCTTCACTTCCTGCGACTGCATTCCGATGAAAGAAATGACCAAAGTTCCGGCGGAACTTGGCACGTTAGTCAACGTAAAATTACCATCAATGTCGGTAACAGTACCTACTGTAGTACCTTTTACCAATACTGATGCGCCCACTACAGGTAAACCATCCTCTTCAGAAGTAACATTACCTGTTACCTTTGAGATTTGAGCGTTTACCAGACCAATACCTATCATCAGGCAGGTCATTAACAGCATCAATTTTCTTTTCATAAAAATCTCTCTTAAAGTTTAACTTTACATTAATAAAAATTCATTCACTCTAACAGGACGCAAAAGTAGTAATATCTTTTTAAATATTTATACCATTTTCAATAAAATTCCCCCAAAAGCTTGCTTTTTAACACTTATACCTGCCACTTTCATGCAAAAGTATGTTTTTATAAAGTAAATGATATGCATTTCTTGTATCTGGGATTTATCATCGAATCAAAATAATGAATCCTTTTTGCTAGATACTTGTTAGTTTTAATTTAGCTAAAATAGACGTTATATAAGTAATAAACTTCTTCTTATTGCATATTATCTGCATATTTTCTTAAAAACAACATAGTATGAACAAGATTTATTTCAGATTGGTCTACAATCGTAAAAAGAAGTTAAACAAATCAGGTAAGGCTCTTATTCAAGTGGAAGCTTACAGAAATCGTAAAAAGGTTTACATTTCGACAGGAATATATGTCAATCCAAAGCAATGGGATAACCATCATAGTAGAATTATCCAACATCCGCATTCTGAAGAATTAAACCGAATGTTAGAAGAATTTATTTTACAATTGCAATGGGAAGAATTGAAATCATGGAAACGCGGTGTCTATATCAACTTGTCCGCTTTTAAAACTTTCAACCATCAAAATGATACAGAGAAAATGACATTTCTACTCTTTGGTAGAAATTGGGTAGAACACTCATTGCGTAAAGATACTACCAAAAAGAATCTTTTAACGACTTTGGATTTACTCAATCACTTTCGTCCCTCTATTGAATTTGAAGATATAACCTATACATTTCTTCTTGATTTTGAAGATTTCATGAGGCAAAGAATGTATGAAACAAACACAATCGCCAAACACATGAGACAATTAAGAACCTTTGTTAATGAAGCTATCAAAAGAGGATATATTCAGCCAGACGATTATCCGTTTAGAAAATACCAAATAAAAACGACTCAAAGTAAACATAGCTTTTTACTACCTGAAGAAATAAGGAAACTGGAAAAGCTAGAGCTTTCATCGTGTCCAAAATCATTAATGCATAGCTTGAAAGCATTTTTATTTTGTTGTTATACGGGGATTCGATATTCAGACTTTGTACTTCTTAATGAAAGTAATATTGTTACGATAAAAGGAGAGAAATGGCTTATATTTAAAACTGTCAAGACAGATACAAAAGTCAGCATACCATTATATCTTCTCTTCCAGGGGAAAGCCCTCCGATTATTGCAAGAATATCATCAGAATTTAAGTGATTTTTTTCACATAAAATCGAATTCATCCGTAAATAAAGATTTAAAAAAAATCGGTGTGTTAGCCAAGATAGAAAAACACTTTTCATTTCATACAGCCCGGCATACTAATGCTACTCTTTTAATTTACAATGGGGCTCAAATAACTACAGTCCAAAAGCTATTGGGGCATCAAAGTGTAAAAACTACTCAGGGATATAGTGATATTTTCTCTGGAACGATTATCAAAGACTTGAAGAAATGTAAGTTCTAAGAAAGTGAACAAAATTATTGGCAAAGAATTATTTTCATGTTGTTCCTTATAATAAAATAAGAATAATTATAGCGACAATAATTTTTCAGTATGGCCTTAAATAAAATAAAACTCTCCTTGAATATACTTTCCTTCGTTGAAAGGAATTCTCTGTTTCACACTGTGGGATACAAAAACCACAGTGTGGGATATGTATTTCACAGTGTGAAATACATATCTCGCAGTATGAAACAGAGAATTTATGAGAGAGTTTAAAAGAATATATTTAGAGAATATAAAAAAGCATAATAGGAGATAGAATTTGCTCTTTGATTAAATTTACTCCATTAAAAGAGTCTTGAAAAACGAGGTATTTATCAGGTAGAAAATTACTCTAAATGACACATTTACAAATTATCTAGCTATAATCTTTTTTTGTATAACGTACCTAACCTGATTTGTAATCTACTGACTATCAATAGACTAAAAAGTATATAGTTCCGCCGGAACTTTGGTCATTTCTTTCATCGGAATGCAGTCGCAGGAAGTGAAGATTAAGCCTATCGTAAAAGTGGTGTTGAAGTCTGATGCTGAGGTACTTGATGAAGTTGTGGTAACTGCGTATGGTACTTCTACCAAAGGGTCATTTACAGGTTCTGCAGCAGTGATGAAAGCTGATAAGATTGAGAAACGTCAGGTGTCAAACGTATCAAATGCGTTGGCTGGAGCTGTAGCTGGTGTGCAGATTTTGAGTAATAACGGTCAGCCGGGTGAAGATGCGAAAGTACGTATCCGTGGTGTCGGATCAATCAATGCCGGAACAGATCCGTTGTATGTAGTTGATGGTGTGCCTTATGATGGTGACTTGTCTTCTATTAACTCTGCAGATATTGAATCAATGACAGTGTTGAAAGATGCGGCCTCTACTGCGTTGTATGGTGCGCGTGGTGCAAATGGTATCATCATGATTACTACTAAAAAGGGTACTTCTGGTAAGGCTCGTGTAAATTTTGATGCAAAATGGGGTGCTAACTCTCGTGGTGTAAAGAACTACGATGTGCTGACAAGCCCAAAGAATTATCTGGAAAAAGCTTACGAAGCTATCTATAATGGTTATGTACAGACTAATAAAATGTCCCCGCAGGCTGCCAATGTAGCTGCAAACAATACTTTGCTTTCTGCTGGAAATGGTGGTGTAGGTTACCAGATTTATACAGTGCCTGAAGGTCAGTTGCTGATTGGTAGCAACGGTTTGCTGAACCCGAATGCAACATTGGGTTATACAGATGAAGATGATTACTATTATACTCCGGACAACTGGGCTGATGAAACATTTAGAACAGCTCTTCGTCAGGAATATAACTTGAACGTATCTGGTGGTAACGATAAGTCTACTTTCTACATGGCTTTCGGCTATTTGGATGATCAGGGTGTAATTGAAGGCTCTGGTTTGACTCGCTTCAGCGGCCGTTTGAAAGGTGACTACAAGGTGACAGACTGGTTGAAAGTGGGTGCCAACATGAACTATGTAAATTCAAAGAGTAACTATCCAGGTGATCAGAATAATACGTCATCTTCTGGTAATGCTTTTTATATTGCCAATAACATTGCCCCGGTTTATCCGATGTATGTACGTGGAGCTGACAAACAGATTATGACACTGAACGGTCGTAAGGTATATGATTACGGTGATGGTGTAAGTACTCCTTCATCACGTGCATTTATGTCTATTGCCAACCCGGCAGGTGACCTTATTTATAATAAGACTGAATATTTGGCTGACGTGCTGAATGCAAACTGGTTTGCTGAATTGACTCCGATTAAAGGTCTGACCATCAGCGCACGCTTTGGTATGAATATTGACAATACACGTTACAATGATTTGGGTAACGCATATATGGGTCAGAGTGCTTCTTATGGAGGTAATGCATATCAGGCTGCTATGCGTACTTTTGGTTTCGACCAGCAATATGTAGCTAACTATCAGTTTGCAGTAAAAGATGTACATCATTTTGATATTACTGCCGGTTACGACGGTTATTCATACGAATATACAGAATTGACTGGTTCTGGTCAGAATTTGTATGACCCGGAAAGCTTCTATATCAGTAATACAATTGATAAGAAAACTGCTAGTGGTATGAAGTTGACTTATGCTACTGAAGGTTTCTTCGGTCGTGTAAACTACTCTTATGATGACAAATATTTTGGTAACGTTTCTTACCGTCGTGATGCTTCTTCTCGTTTTGCTCCTGAAAATCGTTGGGGTGACTTCTGGGCTGCAAGTGTGGCTTGGATGATTACACGTGAAGATTTCATGAAGGATATTACGTGGATTAACATGTTGAAACTGAAGGCTTCTTTCGGTCAGCAAGGTAACGATGATATCTTGTTCCCTGGTGGGTATACTGTAGGAGTGATGGGGACAGCTAAAAACTATTATCCATGGATGGACCAGTATAACATGACAGGTGCAGACGGTGTATTCTCAGACGGTACAATGATTGCAAAAGGTAATCGGGATTTGACTTGGGAAACTTCAACTTCTTATAACGTAGGTATTGATTTTGCCTTGTTCAATAACCGTTTGAACGGATCGGCTGAATACTTCGGTCGTAAGTCAAGCGATATGCTTTACAACAAACCGGTTGCCGGAAGTGTGGGTTATACTTCTATTCCGATGAATGTAGGTTCTATGACTAACTCTGGTTTTGAATTGGATTTGACTTACTTGATTTTCAACCAGAAGAACTTTACTTGGGATGTGAATTTGAATGCCACTTTCATCAAAAATAAAATCAACAAGCTGCATCCGGACTTGGATGGTCAGTTGATTGATGGAAACTACATTTACGAAGAAGGTGAATCAATGTACCGTATGTACTTGGTGGATTATGCAGGAGTAAATCCAGATAATGGTTTAGCTTTGTATTGGGCGAAAGATGACAAGGGTGAGTTGTATAAAACTGACAATTATGCATTAGCTCAGACTACAAACAAGGTAGCTACAGACAACTTGATGCCGAAGGTATACGGTGGTTTGGGTACTTCTGTGCAGGTTTACGGTTTTGATGCTTCTATCCAGTTGTCTTATCAGTTGGGTGGTCAGATTTATGACTCAGGTTATCGTTTCATGATGGCTGGAAAAGGTGACGGACAGAACTGGCACAAGGATATTTACAATGCATGGACTCCGGAAAATAAATATACGGATGTACCTCGTCTGAATGCACAGGATAAGTATACAAACTCTACTTCAACTCGCTGGCTTACAAGTTCTAATTACCTGAGTGTAAACAATATCACTATTGGTTATACACTTCCGTCTAACTTGGTTCGCAAGATGATGCTGGAAAAACTGCGTGTATATTTCACTGCCGACAATGTAGGATTGCTTTCTGCACGTAAAGGTCTTGACCCACGTCAGAGCTATACAAGTGCTACTACATCACTTTATACTGCTATCCGTACAATTTCTGGAGGTATCAGCCTTACATTTTAATTAAAATATAAATAAGAAACAGATATGAAAACAAAATATATTTTTGCTTCATTGCTTGTATCTTCACTGGCTGTGACTGGTTGCCAGGATATGGATACATTGCCCGATGGAGGAATCGTGACAGACTCTCAGAAGGAGACCGTTTCTACACTGAATCCTGAACGTGGAGTGGCAAAAGTTAATGCGATTTTCTCTACTTTTAACCAGGCTTTCCCTAACTCAAGTGCATTGGGTGCTGAACGTCATAACGATATTGGTTATCCTACTGTCATGTTGTGTCTGGATTCTAATACTGAAGACGTAGTAAGTGATAACAACGGTTATAACTGGACTGGATATGACTTGACATTTGAAGACCGTGAAAATACCTCCTTGGAAGGACAGATGGTATGGAACGACTTGTATTCTATCGTTTTTGCAGCCAACAATGTGGTAGGGAGCATAGACGAAAAAACAGAAGACGCCAATGAACAGTTCTATCTGGGACAAGGATTGGCTGCACGTGCATTCTCTTATTGGGTAATGGCACAGTTGTATCAGTTTAACTATAAAGGTAATGAAGATAAGCCTTGTGTGCCCCTGATTACAGAAAAGAACTCGGAGGATGCTTCTGTGAATGGTTGCAAGCGTTCGTCTGTAAAAGATGTATATACACAGATTGAATCAGACTTGAACAATGCTATTAATTTGCTGACTAGTGCAGAGAAAGGAAAAGTAAAACGTGCAGATAAGCGTTATATCAGTCTGTCAGTAGCTTACGGACTTCGTGCACGTATGTATCTGTCAATGCATGAATATGCTAAAGCTGCCGATGATGCGGCAAATGCTATTAAAGCTGCAAAGAGTGAAGGTATTGCAATTGCTTCGCGTGATGAAGTGGCAAAACCAACATTCTGGAGTGTAGACGAGACCAACTGGATGTGGGGTATCATTATCAGCGAAACGGATGACGTGGTAGATACGGGTATCTGTAACTGGCCTTCTCATATGGGATCTTTGAACTATGGATATGCAAACTATTCAAAGGGACGTCAGATTAACAAGAAGTTGTATAATGAAATTGATGATGCAGACATCCGTAAATCATGGTGGTTGGATGCAGCAGCTGAAGCTAAAGAAGGTTTCTTAAGTGAGGAACAGACTGCTTTTGTAGTTAAGCAAGGTTACAAGCCTTACACTCAGGTGAAGTTTGGTCCATATAACGATGTGGTAGGTACTACTATCAATGCTAATGACATTGTATTGATGCGTGTTGAAGAAATGTATCTGATTGCAGCTGAAGCATACGCAGAAGCTGGGAACTTGACAGAGGGTAAGAAATATTTCTCAGAATTGACTAAAAACCGCTTGACTGAAAGCGCTTCTACAGCTTATGATAATAAATATTCTGATAATCCTCAGGAAGCTGTTTATACACAGCGTCGTATTGAACTTTGGGGTGAAGGAGTAATCTGGTTCGATGTAATGCGTCTGAACAAGGGAGTGGACCGTCGTGGATGTGGTTTCCCGAATGCAGAATGTATCTTCAATATTGCGCCGACTGATGACATCCTGTTATGGCGTATACCGGAAGCAGAACTTCAGGCCAACAAGGCATTGACTCCTGCTGATAGCCCTGCATGGACATTACCGAAACCAGTTGCTGATGAATAATAAATTAAAGTTAAAATTAAGAGTATTATGAAATTAAATAAATTCTTTTTCGGATTATTGATGACTCCGGCCGTAATGATGGTAGGATGCAGCGATTATGAAGATACAGAAGTGGTAAGTCCTGAAGCAAATGCTGATGCGGTGGGAGCTTATTTTGAGAAAAATTCTAATCCTGTGAAGTTGTTGCCGGGTAAAACATCTTTTAATATTACATTAAAGCGGGCTTCTGCTGGTGATGCTGTGAATGTACCTTTTAAGGTAGTGGAAAATAAAAATGACTTCTTTGAATTGCCTGTAAATCAGTTTGCTTTTGAAGCTGGAAAACAATCTAGTACTCCGATTGCGGTTTCTTTTAATATTGGCAATGCTGTATTTCAAAAGAATGATACACTGTACTTGCAGGTATTGGATGGTGTGAAAGATCATTTGTATGCTGCCGGATATACTGATACTATGTATCCGTTTGTAATTGATTATACTTGGAAGAGCGATTCTCTGGCATCTACTATGGTAAAGGATGAGTATGCAAATACATTCACCGGTGAAGGAACTTTGGCTACTGTAGAAATTGCAAAAGATTTTGAGGTAGTAAAAACAAATCCATCACCAGACTATACTAAAAATTCTTTGGTACGTATTCCAAGCTTCTTTGCTACTATTGGTAAATCGAAGGCAGCAGGAAAAGACCATATTCAGTTTGTGGTGGATAAAGACCATCAAAATCCTCAATTCTTATCAACTGGATACTTGGCAGGTAAGGAGATTTCTCTGACAGTAAATGAACGTGAACTGGAGACTGGAATGACTCAGAAATTTGCTGAAAAGAAGGAGTATCCTATCTGTATGGACTTGGTAGATATTGATGCGATAGCAGCAACTCCTGAGGCTAAAACGGACAATGTGACTTATCTGGTAAAATACAACTTGTATGCATTTGATAAGGAAACTAAGAAAAAATATTTGCTTTCAACAGAAGATGATACTGTACCAGTAGAAGGTAGTACTCAATATAAAGCTAAATTTGAAGTGAAATTCGTAAAAGCTTCTGCTGAATAATCGTTATTATAGCTGAAATAATAAAAGAGGTATGTCCTGTGTGGATGTACCTCTTTTTTTCGTCTTATTCACTTAAAAACTGGTCTTTTTGTTAGAATGAACTTCTTAATAATACAAAATAATTGCAATTTTATTCTATTTGTATTCACTTTTTATGCGGTTGAAGAAGTGAAAGCAAGTTCCTAAAAACCATCTGTTTATCTCTTTTAATATCGTTTTGCTCCTTATAAATAGATTTTAGTGTAAAATTGCCCGCTGTTTTATAATTTCTCTTTATTTTCTTACATTCGCGCCCCGTTTGTGATAAATGTATTAGACTAACTTAACTAAATTAAAAGAGAGATTTTATGAAACAAAGAATGACGTTGTTCATGGCCATTCTTCTGATAGGGATTGGTCTGTCAAACGCCCAAGTTTCTCAAGTGACCGGTAATGTAATGTCGGAAGAAGACGGATTGCCGGTAGTGGGCGCATCGGTGTTGGTAAAAGGTACTACTGTAGGGACAGTGACCGACATTGATGGAAACTTTACAATTTCTGGTGTGCCGGCTTCGGCAAAAACTTTAGTGGTTTCCTTTATCGGTTTGCAGAGCCAGGAAGTGGCTGTAAAACCGGTGGTGAATGTAGTGTTGAAATCGGATGCACAGGCTTTGGAAGAAGTGGTGGTTGTGGCGTATGGTACGCAGAGCGCACGTACGGTGACAGCTTCAGTAGCTTCAATCCGCAACGATGCGTTAAAGGACGTGCCTAATACAAGCTTGGACCAGATGATGCAGGGACGTGCCTCTGGTTTGAATGTAACGACTCCTTCAGGAGGAGTAGGTCAGGCTCCTGTGGTACATATTCGAGGTGTAAACTCTATTACTTCGGGTACTTCTCCTTTGTACGTAGTGGATGGAATGCCGATTCAGTCGGGTGATTTGGGCGGAGGATTGGGTAATGCCAATGCATTGGCTGACATTAATCCGGCCGATATTCTTTCTATTGACGTGTTGAAGGATGCGGCGGCAGCAGCTTTGTATGGTTCACGTGCGGCAAACGGGGTCGTGCTGATTACTACCAAGCAGGGAAGCAGCGGAAAAGCAAAAGTAACGTATGATGCTTCTGTCGGTTTCTCCAACCGGACGAAGTTCATTGATATGATGAATGCACAGGAGTATGTAGACTTCAAGAATATGGCGGTTCGTAATGCATACGGAACAGATGTAGCAGCTGAACTGGCTGCTATGGATAAGACATTCATCGCTAATCCTGCTTGTGGTGATAAGGCATTTAACTTGATGCCGGGAGTAGACTCTAACTGGGCTGATGCTATTTTTCAGAATGGGTTTACACAAGATCAGACTGTAGCTGTAAGTGGTGGAACGGAAAAAGTGAAATATTATATGTCGGCTAATTACAATACGCAGAAAGGTATTGTAGTAGGCGATAACTATAAACGTTTGGGCGGTAAGGCTAACATTGTGGCTAACGTGACAGACTGGCTGAAGATTGGTATGAACTCGAGTGTGAACGTAAGTTCTACATCGCAGGTGGATGCGGCACGTAATGGTTCAAACTTTGCAGTAGGTGGTTTCCCGCGTATGGCGCTGGCCAACTCTCCGAATATGCCTATTTATGATGAAAATGGCAAAGGCTTTTATGATCATTCGTTAGGTGTGTTAGGTTATGGACCTAATGCGGTAATGAATACGTTCTCGAATCCGGTGGCATTGGTGGAGTTGGGTAACAAGACCAACGTGGATGTAAACCGTATTTTGAGCAGCTTCTTTGCAGAAGTTACTCCTGTGAAAGGTCTTACATTGAAAACCCAGTATAATATTGACGATGCACGTATCGAAAACTCTCGTTTCTGGTCACCTAATCATGGAGATGGTGTGAATAATGGAGGATATGCATTTAATGCGGCAGTACATAGCAGTATCTGGACTTGGACGAATACAGCTACGTATGATTTTACGGCTAATCGTCATCATTTCAACTTCCTGGTGGGTATGGAAGCTACTGAAAACAGCTACAATGAATGGGATGCTTCTCGTACAGAATTGCAGGATGATAAGTTTACGAACTTCCAGGGAACTTTTGCCAATGCAACAGCTTCGGGTAGTATTTCCAAGAGTTCTATGGTTTCGTATTTTGGACGTATCAACTATGATTTTGCATCGAAATACATGTTCTCTATCAATTTCCGTCGTGATGGCCTTTCTGCATTGAGCAAGGACAATCGCTGGGGTAACTTTGGCGGTGTTTCAGCGGCATGGCGTGTGTCGGAAGAAGCTTTCTTTGAACCGCTCAAGCATGTGATTGAAGACTTTAAAATCAAGGGTAGCTATGGTGTGGTAGGTAATACGAATATTGATGATTACGCTTCACGTTCGTATTATTCTCCTTACTATTATGGTTCTCAGGGAAGTTATCGTTTAAGTAAGATTGCCGACCCGAATCTGAAATGGGAATCTTCAGAAAAGTATGACGTAGGTTTCAGTGCACGTGTACTTGATCGTATCGATATTGATTTTGATTATTTCTATACGAAATCTTCAGACTTGATTCTGGATGTGCCACAGGCTCCTTCGAAAGGTCTTCCTGGAAATATCCTGACAACTAACGCCGGAAAGATGACGAACTCAGGTATAGAGTTGACGATTTCTGCGGATATTTTACGTGAAGGTGCATTCAAATGGAATACAAGTTTTAATATTACGACTACTCGTAATAAGGTTGTATCTCTGGCTAACGGTTTGGATAATATTATCAAAGGTGATGCCAGTGGATTGGAAATTACAAATATCACAGTACCAGGCAAGTCTATCGGTCAGTTGTATCTGACACCGACAGGTGGAGTAGATCCGGAAACTGGGTTCCGTGTGTTCTATGGAGAGAATGGAGAACGTGTGCTGTATAATCATGCCTCAGAGGCAAAATGGATTCTTGAAGATGGAACACCTTATGAGGGTAGTCTGAAACCGGTAATTTGTGGCAATACGTTGCCTACTTGGTATGGTGGATGGAGCAATAATTTCTCTTACAAGAATTTTGACTTGTCTTTGTTCTTCCAGTTCTCAGGTGGAAACTATATCTATAATGGTACAAAGGCTACGGTAAGCGATATGCGTTATTGGAATAACTCGAAGGAGGTACTTCAGAATTACTGGACTCCGGAAAGAAAGAATGCCATGTTCCCGAAACCAGTGTATGGTGATAACTATTCTAATGGTTCAGCCATGCCTATCAGCGAGTGGGTGGAAAAAGGTGATTACTTGCGTTTGAAGAATATTTCACTGGGTTATACTTTCAATACGAAGAACTGGGCGAGCGCTATCGGCATCAGCAAGTTGCGTGTATATGCACAGGTGCAGAACTTGTTCGTAATTACGGGCTATTCGGGTATGGATCCGGAGGTGATGTCGAATACGACTAATGCTACTCTGGCTCCGGGTACGGATAAAAATACTTTGCCACAGGCACGTACATACACATTTGGTGTGAACTTGGCGTTTTAATTGTTGAATTTTTAAAAGCAGATTCGAATGAAAAAATATATTGTATATGCTATATTGATGGCTGGAACTACGTTGAGTAGTTGCAGCAGTAGTTTCTTGGATCAGGAACCACCTTTGTACATTGAGCCGGGAGATATTTATAATGATGCAAATCGTTTGGAAGCAGCTGTATTAGGCTTGTACGGTTCGATAAAAAATGATGCGTCGGATTCCTTCATGGGAGGAAAAACCTATCTGGTGTTTGATAACCGTGGAGAAGATATCGTAAATTCTGACCCGAACTTGATTACGCTGGCCAATACTTATAAGTTTAATGTGGGTAAAACAGACGCAGAAAATACGGTGACCTGGAGCATGGCATACGCTGCTATTAACCGTGTCAATATCTTTTTGGATGAATTGGAAGGCGCTAAAGCTGTTGCTGGAGAAAAGTATGAGCAGTACAAAGCAGAAGCAAAGTTTGTGCGTGCATTTGCTTATTATTATTTGAATAATCTGTATGCTACACCATACGTAATTAATCCGGATGCGAAATCTGTGCCTTTACGTTTAACTCCGGAAAAAGATGGAGAGCATAATGCTCTGAAACGTGCAACAGTAAAGGAGGTTTATGAGCAGATTCTTTTGGACTTGGAAAATATCAGTGCTTTGCCAGTAAAAACAACAGCGGATGAATCGGCTGTGACTCGTGCTACGCAGGCTGCTGCCAATATGTTGAAAATGCGTGTATATATGTCAATGAACAATTGGACAGAGGCGGTAAAAGCAGGTAAGCTGGTGACGGGATACGAACTGACTCCCAAGTTTGGAGATATGTTCAAGGCTCCTTATTATACGGATGAAACCATATTCTCTTTGCCTATGAAGGAAACAAATCGTCCGAATACCCAGCAAGGATTGGCAGAATATTATTACGCTAAGAATACAATTCTGTGGGTAGACGTGGAAAACGGTATCATGGGCAAGCCGAATTACAATTCAGCTGATGATGCTCGTGTACAGATGAAAAATGAAAAGAATCAGCTGCTGAAGTTTACGGATGCTGCACAGAAACTGGATTGGGCACCGATTTTCCGTTATGCGGAAACATTGTTGAACTTGGCCGAGTGTTATGTAAATTTGGGTGGAACTGAAAATGAAAAGCTTGCCAGAGAATGTTTGAAACAGGTGAGATTCCGTTCATTACCGGAGACAAGCAATCAGCTGGATACTGATCATTTGTCTGGTGAAGATTTGAAGATGGCGGTTTACAACGAGCGTCGTCTGGAGTTTATTGGTGAGGCGATGCGAGGCATTGATGTGTTGCGTCGTGGGGCAAACTTTGAACGGAAAACACAGATTACTCCGCAAAGTAGCGGATATGTCTGGCCAATTCCACAAAGCGAAGAATTGATGAATCCGGATTTGAATAAATAAGAAAGAAATAAAAGAGCGTATCTGTAAAGAGATGCGCTCTTTTTGCTTATATTTGTGCCGTATAGAAATTAGATTTACACTGAATGAAAGAATTTGTAATATCAGAAGCACAGACTGAAAAAGCTGTGCTGGTGGGTTTGATAACCCAGACTCAGAATGAACGTAAGACCAATGAATATTTGGATGAGCTGGCTTTCCTCGCTGAGACGGCTGGGGCAGAGGTAGTAAAACGTTTTACACAGAAACTGGATACGCCGAACTCGGTGACTTATGTAGGTAAAGGTAAGTTGCAAGAGGTGAAAGAATACCTGGAGTTGCAGAATGAGAGCGAGGAGACGGAAATCGGGATGGTGATTTTCGATGATGAACTTTCGGCCAAGCAAATCCGTAACATTGAGAATGAACTGAAAGTGAAGATTCTGGACCGTACTTCACTGATTCTGGATATTTTTGCGATGCGTGCGCAGACAGCCAATGCCAAGACGCAAGTAGAACTGGCACAGTATAAGTACATGCTTCCGCGTTTGCAGCGTTTGTGGACGCACTTGGAACGTCAGGGTGGTGGTTCCGGTGCCGGAGGTGGTAAAGGTTCTGTAGGTTTGCGTGGTCCGGGTGAAACTCAGTTGGAAATGGACCGCCGTATCATCTTGAACCGTATGGCTTTGCTGAAGCAGCGTCTGGCTGAAATTGATACGCAGAAGTCTACTCAGCGCAAGAACCGTGGACGCATGATTCGTGTGGCCCTGGTGGGATATACCAACGTGGGTAAATCGACCTTGATGAACCTGCTGGCCAAGAGTGAGGTCTTTGCGGAAAACAAATTGTTTGCTACGCTCGATACTACCGTACGTAAAGTCATTATCGAAAACTTACCTTTCTTGCTTTCGGATACGGTAGGGTTTATCCGGAAATTACCGACTGACTTGGTCGATTCGTTTAAGTCTACGCTGGACGAGGTGCGTGAGGCGGATTTGCTGGTACACGTAGTTGATATTTCACATCCCGATTTTGAAGAGCAGATTCAGGTGGTAGAGAAAACAATTGCTGATTTGGGCGCGGGTGGAAAGCCTAGCATGATTGTATTTAATAAGGTAGATGCCTATACGTATGTAGAAAAGGCAGAAGATGACCTGACTCCGAAGACGAAAGAAAATATTACGCTGGAGGAACTGATGCATACTTGGATGGCGAAACTGAATGATAATTGTATCTTCATTTCCGCACGTGAAAAGACTAATATTGATCAGTTCCGTGATTTATTATATAAAAAGGTAAAGGAACTGCATGTGCAGAAGTATCCTTACAATGATTTTTTATATCAGACATACGACGAAGAATAACGACAAAAATATGACACAACACTATCGTTTACTGACAAGAGAAGAAATCGCACGACTGGAGGCGCAACATTGTATTGCTTCCGACTGGAGTGGAGTTGAAGTAGCTGATAATTTTCGTACAGATTATATTCATCACGTCCGTTTCTCAGGAAAAGTGCGGCTGGGCGTTTTTGAAAAGGAGTTTACCTTGGCTGGTGGAATGACTAAGCATTCTGGTGTGTATTATGCTACTTTACACAATGTAACGGTGGGTGACAATTGTTACATTGAGAATGTAAAGAATTATATAGCTAACTATGAGATAGGGCATGATACGTTTATCGAGAATGTAGACATTATTTTGGTAGATTGCCATAGCCGTTTTGGAAATGGAGTGGAAGTTTCAGTTCTGAATGAAACCGGTGGACGTGAGGTAATTATTCATGACCGTCTTTCTGCTCATCAGGCTTATATTATGGCACTTTACCGCCATCGTCCGGTGCTGATAGACAAAATGCGAAAGATTATTGAGTCTTATGCAGAGTCGCGTGCATCAGATACAGGGACTATCGGGGGTCATGTAATGATAGTGAATGCCGGTTACATCAAGAATGTACGGATTGGGGATTATTGCCAGATTGAAGGAACCGGTCGTTTGAAGAATGGAAGCATCAATAGTAATGAGCATGCACCGGTGCATATTGGGTACGGAGTGATTTGTGATGATTTTATCATCTCAAGTGGCTCACACGTAGAAGATGGCACGATGCTTACACGTTGTTTCGTGGGGCAGGCTTGTCATTTGGGGCATACCTATTCGGCTTCTGATTCATTGTTCTTCAGTAATTGTCAGGAGGAAAATGGAGAGGCTTGTGCCATTTTTGCCGGACCCTTTACCGTAACGCACCATAAGTCTACATTACTCATTGCCGGCATGTTCTCGTTCATGAATGCAGGTTCAGGCTCTAACCAGAGCAACCACATGTATAAGTTGGGGCCGATTCATCAGGGAGCATTGGAACGAGGTGCTAAGACCACTTCTGATTCTTATATCCTGTGGCCAGCCCGTATTGGTGCCTTCTCGCTGGTGATGGGACGTCATGTCACTCATCCGGATACTTCGAATTTGCCTTTTTCTTATTTGATAGAGGAAAAGAATACAACTTATCTGGTGCCGGGTGTCAATTTGCGGAGTGTGGGTACTATTCGTGATGCGCAGAAGTGGCCTAAACGTGACCAGCGGAAAGACCCGAACCGTTTGGACCAGATTAATTATAACTTGTTGAGTCCGTACACCATTCAGAAGATGATGGCCGGTCGGCAGATTTTGAAGGAATTGGCTCGTGTGTCGGGGGAAACTTCTGAGATTTACTCTTATCAAAGTGCGAAAATCAAGAATTCAGCATTGAACAAGGGAATCAAGTTTTATGAGACTGCCATCCATAAATTCTTGGGAAACTCTGTCATCAAGCGTCTGGAAGCCATTCGTTTTGCTTCTGATGAAGAAATCCGTGCTCGCCTGATTCCTGATACGCCGATTGGAACTGGAGAATGGGTGGATATTTCCGGACTGATTGCACCGAAGAGTGAGATAGAACGTCTGATGGAAGATATTGAGTGCGACCGTTTGAACAGTGTGGATGAGATACACGACCGTTTTGCGGAAATGCATGCCAACTATTATACGTATGAATGGACGTGGGCGTATGAAAAGATGCTTGAATTCTATGGCCTGCAGGCTGATAAGATTACAGCGGCAGACATCGTGGCTATCGTACGTCAGTGGCAGGAAGCCGTAGTGGGACTGGATAAAATGGTGTACGAAGATGCCAAGAAAGAATTCTCGTTGACTTCCATGACCGGATTCGGGGCAGATGGCAGCAGTGAGGAGAAGGTGCGCGACTTTGAAGAAGTACGTGGCGTGTTCGAAAGCAATCCGTTTGTGACTGCGGTGCTGGAACATATAAAGGTTAAAACGGAGCTTGGAAACGAACTGATAGAACGTGTAAAGAATTTATTGTAAAATGGGAGGTACTGCGTATGGAAAGAATATGCAGATATATATGTTTGCTTTGCGTTTGCTTCATGGCTTTGCAGGTGCAGGCCAATAGAAGAAAGGTGATGGAATGTCCGGGTTTCGTCTTGTCGAATACGGCGGAGATAGAATTCAAACGGGTTATCCAGACCAGTGAACAGACTCAGGTTGATGCGGTGATGTATGGTAAGCCGGGAACCCCGGTCGTCATTTCTTCAAAAGCGGCATTGAAATGGGCCGATGGAGGGATGGCACAGCTTCGTGAGGCAGAACGTATTTCCATTGATGGAGTGACTGAGCCGGAAGTAATTGAAGAGAATGGGACCTTGGAGGTAACTCTTTCTTTTTCACCGGTTCCTTCGGATGTGCATGAAGTGGATTTTATCGAGCCGGAGATGGGATGGAACATCTTTGGTATCCAGTTAAGTCGGGAAGAACCTTATGTGTATGTGCCTAATTATCTTACAACAGACAAGCCAGAGCGGAGTAATGAAATTCCAGAGCCGGGACTGGCAGTAGGAAAGGCTGTAGTAAACGGTTATATTTTAGGATATGATCCGAGAATGTCATTGTTCACGGAACTGGAATATGAAGACGGGCTTTTCCCTAAGGAATGGAAGCAAAGTATTAAAGTCCGTCAGGATGGCTCGTTTCATTTGGAAACAGAGTTATTGCAACCAACTTTGACGGCATTGCGGTTGAATGAAGCTGTTTTGAAGTTGTTTCTTGTGCCCGACGAAGAAGTAACCGTATATATCAATCTTCCTCGCCTGAGCATGTCTGCTTCCCGTTTGCTGGGTAAACGTTACGAGAAAAAACAGAAGGCCTGGTTTGACGGGGCTGCTGAGACTATTAACCGGGAGCTGGCCGGTTCCCCTTCTTCTGCTGCACTGAATGCCTATCGTGCCGTAGAAAAAGGCTTGATGGAGAGTCCGGAGGTCGCTTCCAGGTTGCAATCTGACTATGAGCAGGTGATGCCCATCTGTAGTCGGCTTACTGCTTCCTCTTCTCTGTCTTCAGATGACCGGAAGGTGCTGAAAACGGTGAATTTCCCAGAAATTCGTATGTATGTAGAAGCTGTGGCAGAAGCACTTCAGCAGAATGCCGCACGGATGGAGTCGGTAAAGGAAGCAGTGATTGCTTCGCTGGATGCGCAGGTAGAAGGAGCGGATATTCTTCCTAAGATTATTGCTCCTCATAAAGGGCGTGCCATTTTGATAGACTTCTGGGCTACGTGGTGTGGTCCTTGTAAAAAAAGTATGCAGTCTATGGTACCGCTGAAGAAAAATCTGTCATCAAAAGACATCGTATATATTTATCTGACGGGACCTTCTTCCCCCGAAAATATCTGGAAATCAAATCTGTCCAAGATGACGGGAGTGCATTATCGGCTTACTGACTCGCAATGGAAGTACTTGTGTACTTCTTATGGAGTAACTGGAATTCCGGCTTATCTGATTATCAGTCATGACGGAAAATTGCAGGGACGTTATGTGGGATTTCCCGGGGTAGATGTACTGCAAAAGGACCTGATTCGTGCAATAGAAGAGTAAGAAGAATTACAGATAACTTTTTGTAGGAATTAAGGAAAAATTTCAATAATACTTTGTAACTTTGTGTCCACTAATAACTCACAATTAATTTAATGTATTATGGCAACACCCGAATTCAAGTATCAGCCAATGTTTGAACATGGCAAGGATACAACTGAATACTATTTGCTTACAAAAGACTATGTGTCTGTAAGCGAGTTTGAAGGAAAACCCATCCTGAAAATCGAAAAAGAAGGTTTGACTGCGATGGCCAATGCGGCTTTCCGCGATGTTTCTTTCATGTTGCGCCGCTCTCACAACGAACAGGTGGCAAAGATTCTGACTGACCCGGAAGCAAGCGACAACGACAAGTATGTAGCTTTGACTTTCCTGCGCAATGCAGAAGTAGCTGCCAAAGGCGTACTTCCTTTCTGTCAGGATACCGGTACAGCAATTATCCACGGTGAAAAAGGACAGCAGGTTTGGACTGGCTACTGTGATGAAGAAGCGCTTTCTCTGGGTGTGTACAAGACTTATACAGAAGAAAACCTTCGTTACTCTCAGAACGCTCCGCTTACTATGTACGAAGAAGTGAATACTCGCTGCAACTTGCCGGCTCAGATTGACATCGAAGCTACTCAGGGCATGGAGTATGAATTCCTTTGCGTAACAAAGGGTGGTGGTTCTGCTAACAAGACTTACTTGTATCAGGAAACAAAAGCCATCTTGAATCCGGCTACACTGGTTCCGTTCCTGGTTGAAAAGATGAAGACTTTGGGAACTGCAGCTTGTCCTCCTTATCACATTGCATTTGTAATTGGTGGTACATCAGCTGAAAAGAACCTGTTGACTGTGAAATTGGCTTCTACTCGTTTCTACGATAACCTGCCGACTACCGGTAACGAATACGGACGCGCATTCCGCGATGTAGAATTAGAAAAACAGGTATTGGAAGAAGCACACCGCATCGGTCTGGGTGCTCAGTTCGGTGGTAAATACTATGCACACGACGTACGTATCATCCGTTTGCCGCGTCACGGTGCTTCTTGTCCGGTAGGTTTGGGCGTATCTTGCTCTGCTGACCGTAACATCCGTTGTAAAATCAACAAAGACGGTATCTGGATTGAAAAACTGGATTCAAATCCGGGCGAACTGATTCCGGAAGAATTGCGTCAGGCTGGTGAAGGCAATGCAGTGAAGATTGACTTGAACCGTCCGATGCCGGAAATCTTAGCTGAACTGGATAAATATCCGGTAGCTACTCGTCTGTCTTTGAACGGTACTATCATCGTAGGTCGTGATATTGCACATGCCAAACTGAAAGAACGTCTGGATCGTGGTGAAGACCTGCCTCAGTATATCAAGGATCATCCTATTTATTATGCTGGTCCGGCTAAGACTCCGCAGGGTATGGCTTGTGGTTCTATGGGCCCGACTACTGCCGGTCGTATGGACCCGTACGTAGACTTGTTCCAGAGTCACGGTGGTTCTATGATTATGTTGGCTAAAGGTAACCGTAGCCAGGCTGTAACAGATGCCTGCAAGAAACACGGTGGTTTCTATTTGGGTTCTATCGGTGGTCCGGCTGCCATCTTGGCTCAGAACAATATCAAGAGCATTGAATGTGTAGAATATCCGGAACTGGGTATGGAAGCTATTTGGAAGATTGAAGTAGAAGACTTCCCGGCATTCATCCTGGTAGACAACAAGGGTAATGATTTCTTCAAACAAATCAAACCTCGTTGCACTGGCAACTGTAAGTAATAGATACATTTGATATGCTTCTTTCTGTAAAATGTGAGAGGCATAAGACCATACAAAGGATTTGCAAACCGTAGCTTGTAGATGGCCGGATTTGCAAATCCTTTTTCTTTCACTCTGCGCTGGCAGGTTTGTTTCACCATAGTGGATTAACAATGAATATTCTGCGTTTTTGTAAAAATTGGACGTTGCCCATAGCCATGGCAATGGGAGTCATTCTGTACTTTGTGTATGTCAATATCCCTTTTCTTGCACCTACCAAGCCCTTTGTGGCTCATGCCATCGATATTGTACAGCCGGTATTGATTTTCCTGATGCTTTTTCTTACCTTCTGTAAAATCAATGTACACGATTTGAAATTATGTGCCTGGCATTGGCGTTTGCTGCTGATTCAGGGAGCAAGTTTCTTGCTTTTAGGATTGCTCCTGGTTATTTTTCCGGATTTCTCGGCCCGTATATTGGTGGAAGGAGCTATGATTTGCCTGATTTGTCCTACGGCTACAGCGGCGGCGGTGGTTACACGCAAGTTAGGAGGAGATGCGGCCCATCTGACCACCTATACTATTTTAGTCAATTTGCTGGCAGCCATTTTGGTTCCGCTGGTACTTCCGTTAGTTCATCCGCATCCGGAACTGAATTTTGGCAGTTCGTTTGCGCTGATTTTGGGAAAGGTGTTCCCCTTATTGCTTTGTCCGTTCCTGGCAGCCATTTTACTGCGGGCTTTGCTTCCGAAAGTACATGCCAAGTTAGGACAGTATCATGAACTTTCTTTTTATCTGTGGGCTGTGGCGTTGACGTTGGCCATTGGGGTAACGGTAAAGAGTATTGTACACAGTGACGTGTCTTTTTGGTACCAGGCCGGATTGGGAGGCATTTCTTTGGCCTGCTGTGCCCTACAGTTCTATTTCGGGAAAAAGATAGGACGTCGTTACGGCGATTCCATTAGTTCCGGACAGGCCTTAGGACAGAAAAATACGGTATTTGCCATCTGGATGGGCTACACTTTCTTCACTCCTGTGACGGCCGTTGCGGCAGGGTTCTATAGTGTGTGGCATAATGTAGTCAATTCCTACCAGTTGTATTTGCAGCGTAAATCGGAGGGAGAGTCCGACGCTTTGAAAAATTAACAGCTTGTCTGTCATTGCTGTGCTCGGAAAGTTGTAACTTTGCCGTCACTTTGTAATGTAGAAGAATAAATTCGCATGATTTCAATAGAAGGACTGAAAGTGGAGTTTGGAACTACTCCGCTGTTTGAAGATGTATCGTTTGTTATCAACAAAAAAGACCGTATTGCACTGGTAGGAAAGAACGGTGCCGGAAAATCAACTATGCTGAAAATCCTGGCCGGATTGCAGCAGCCTACAGAGGGAGTGGTAGCCGTACAAAGAGGCATTACCATCGGTTATTTGCCGCAGGTCATGATACTGAGCGATACACGTACGGTAATGGCTGAGGCCGAGATGGCCTTTGAGCATATTTTTGAGATGCAGGAAAAATTGGAGAAAATGAACCAGGAACTGGCCGACCGTACGGATTATGATTCTGAAAGCTATCATGAGTTGATAGAGCGGTTTACCCATGAGAACGAACGTTTCCTGATGATGGGAGGAACCAACTACCGTGCAGAGATAGAACGTACGCTTACGGGATTGGGATTCAACCGTACAGACTTTGACCGTCCTACTTCTGAATTCAGCGGGGGATGGCGTATGCGTATTGAGTTAGCGAAACTTCTGTTGCGTCGTCCCGATGTGCTGTTGCTCGACGAGCCGACCAACCACCTGGACATTGAGAGTATCCAGTGGCTGGAGAATTTTCTGAAGATGAGTTCCGGTGCGGTAGTGCTGGTAAGTCACGACCGGGCATTCATTAACAACGTGACCAACCGTACCATTGAAATTTCCTGCGGACGGATATATGATTACAAGGTAGCTTACGATGAGTTTGTCGTGCTGCGTAAGGAACGCCGCGAACAGCAGTTGCGTGCTTACGAAAATCAGCAGAAAGAAATAAAGGATACGGAAGATTTTATCGAACGTTTCCGTTACAAGGCTACGAAGGCCGTACAGGTACAGAGCCGTATTAAGCAGCTGGAGAAAATCGTACCTATTGAAATTGACGAAGAAGATACTTCTACACTTCGTCTGAAGTTCCCTCCTTCCATGCGTTCCGGTAACTATCCGGTGATTTGTGAGAATGTGAAAAAGGCGTATGGCGACCACGTGGTCTTCCACGATGTGAACCTGACCATCCATCGGGGTGAAAAGGTGGCCTTTGTAGGAAAGAACGGTGAAGGTAAGTCTACGCTGGTGAAGTGTATCATGGACGAGATTCCTTATGAAGGAAAACTGACTATTGGACATAATGTACAGATTGGCTATTTTGCGCAAAATCAGGCACAGCTGCTCGATGAAAACGTGACTGTCTTTGATACTATCGACCGTGTGGCAAAAGGAGATATCCGTCTGAAGATTAGAGACATCTTAGGTGCCTTCATGTTTGGAGGAGAGGCTTCCGAAAAGAAAGTAAAGGTGCTTTCAGGAGGTGAACGTAGTCGTCTGGCTATGATTAAGCTGCTTCTGGAGCCGGTGAACTTCCTGATTCTGGACGAGCCGACTAACCACCTCGATATGCGTTCGAAGGATGTGCTGAAGGAAGCCGTGAAAGAGTTCGACGGTACGGTCATCGTAGTATCTCACGACCGTGAGTTCCTTGACGGACTGGTGACCAAGGTGTACGAATTTGGTGGCGGACTGGTGAAGGAACATATCGGCGGAATCTACGATTTCCTGCAAAAGAAGAAGCTGGAGAATCTGAACGAACTTCAGTTGTCTCAATCTCCGCAGACCGCTTCGCCCAAGAAAGAAGAGCCTGCAGAGAGTGAAAGCAAACTTTCGTATGAAGCGCAGAAGGAGCTGAACAAGAAAATCCGCAAGCTGGAGAAGCAGGTGGCCGACTGCGAGGCAAAGATTGAGAAACTGGAAGAGCAGGTGGCACAACTGGAGGAACAGATGGCTACTCCTGAAGGTGCTTCCGATATGAAGCTGTACGAGCAGCACCAGCAGCTGAAAAAACAGATTGCGGAGGCAGAAGAGGAATGGACACTGCTGCTGTCGGAACTGGAAGAAATGAAATAAATAAGAGAGACTTGATTAAAATAACGCATTTATGAACAAGAAAAATTATGTAGCCGTAGCTACGTTGGCATTTGCTATGCTGACAAGCTGCGCCGGACAGAAGGAAGCGAAAAGCACTTCTGGCATTGATTTGGCAAACATGGATACTACCGTGTCTGCCGGTACGGACTTTTTCCGTTACGCATGTGGAGGATGGAACGATGCACATCCGCTGACTGCCGAATATTCTCGTTACGGCACGTTTGATGAACTGTTTGAAAACAGCCAGAAGCAGTTGCGCGAACTGATTGAAGGACTGGCTGCGCAGAAAAATAATCAGGCTGGTTCTGCCGCACAGAAAATCGGTGACTTGTATAACATGGCTATGGACAGTGTAACCTTGAACAAGCAGGGTGCAGAACCGGTGAAAGCTATGCTCGACAAGATTGCCGGCATGAAAGACAAGAGTGAAATCGTGCCGATGATGACTGAAATGGCTCATATAGGTATCGGTACCTATTTCCGCAGTTATGTATATGCTGACCCGAAGAACAGCTCACTCAACATCTTCCAGATGGGACAGGGTGGTATCAACTTGGGTGAAAAGGAATATTATCTGGATACCGACAGCATTACTCAGAACATTCGTGAACAGTATAAACTTTACATCGGCAAGTTGTTCCAGCTGGCTGGTTTCTCTGAAGCAGATGCACAGCAGAAAGTGGCTGATGTGATGGAAATCGAAACTGCCATTGCTAAAGTTTCACGCAGTGCAACAGAACTTCGTGACCCGGAGGCTAACTACCACAAAATGTCTTTTGATGAACTGAAGAAGACCATTGCCGGAATTGACTGGGATGCCTATATGAAAGGTTTGGGTATTCAGGCTCCGGCAGAACTGAATGTAGAACAGGTAGAGCCGATCCAGGAAGTAGCTCGCCTGATGAATACACTTCCGTTGTCTAAGCATGTATCTTATCTGGAATACAACCTGCTGGATGCAGCAGCTTCTTGCCTGAGCGATGACTTTGTAGCTGCCCGTTTCGATTTCTATGGCAAGGTATTGTCAGGACGCCAGGTAAATCAGCCGCGCTGGAAACGTGCTGTAAACTCAGTGAACGGTATGCTGGGTGAGCTGGTGGGTGAGATGTATGTGGAAAAATACTTCCCGGCTGCCGCCAAAGAACGTATGGTGAAGTTGGTGAAGAACTTGCAGACTGCCTTGGGTGAACGTATTGATGCACAGGAATGGATGAGCGACAGCACCAAGATTAGAGCACACGAAAAGTTGGCTGCTTTCCATGTAAAAGTAGGTTATCCTGATAAGTGGAAAGACTATTCTAAACTGGAAATCAAGAACGATTCTTACTGGGCTAACGTATGCCGTGCTTCAGAATGGGGATTCAATGATATGTACAGCCGCATTGGTAAGCCGGTTGACAAAGATGAATGGCTGATGACTCCGCAGACTGTCAATGCCTACTATAATCCGTCAACTAACGAAATCTGTTTCCCTGCTGCTATTCTTCAGCCGCCGTTCTTCAACATGGAAGCTGATGATGCTGCCAACTATGGTGCCATCTGTGTAGTAATCGGTCACGAAATGACGCATGGATTCGACGACCAGGGCCGTCAGTTCGACAAAGACGGAAACCTGACCGACTGGTGGGCTCCGGGTGATGCTGACCGTTTCAAGGAACGTGCACAGGTAATGGTGGATTTCTTCAACAAGATTGAAGTATTGCCGGGCCTGCAGGCTAACGGTGAACTGACACTGGGTGAGAACCTGGCCGACCACGGAGGTTTGAACGTAGCTTATCTGGCTTTCCAGAATGCAACTAAGGATGCTCCGCTTGGTGTAGTCGATGGCTTCACTCCGGAACAGCGTTTCTTCCTGGCTTATGCTACTTTGTGGGCTGGTAACATCCGCGACGAACAGATTCGTGTGTACACTAAGTCAGACCCTCACTCATTGGGTAAATGGCGTGTAAACGGAGCGTTGCCTCACATTCAGGCTTGGTACGATGCCTTCCACATCACACCGTCTGATCCGTTGTATGTAGCTCCTGAAAACCGTGTGAACGTGTGGTAAACTACAGACGATAATTCACAATCTCTATAAATGGGGGGTATATGAACTGTTGCAAGGTTCATATACCCCTCTTTTTTGTTTTTAAGATGGAGAATTCACAGGGTAGGTAATCTGTTCTTCTTTTTCTCCTGAAATATTCTTTCAAATGCCCTTGTCTATTCTCTGTTTGGAAGAATGGATAAGGCAAATTTGTGGTTTGCAAGGGAGGAATTCACGGTTTCCGGTGATGTATACCTTAAATGAAAAACTTTTCTTTGTAAAAGAAAACATTCAAAAATGGAAATTATGAAAAACAAGTTAAGTTTTTTATTGTCAGTCGTTTGTCTGTGGGGAGTAATCTTGGTTTCAGGATGCAGTGAAAAGGATGAGACTCCCACAAATCTGACCTTGAAAGAAGGTACACAAACTACTCAGGTGGTTTATGCCGATGAGGTAACGAATCAGGGTGGAATCAGTTTTACAGCTTTGTCCGACTGGACAGCCACAGTAACAGAAGTTGCGACAGAAGCTGCAACCAAGGCGGCCTCGGGAAAAGTGGAATGGTTGGAACTGAGTGCCTATAGCGGAGGTCCTGGTGAATATACCTTAACCTTGACATTGATAGAGAACCTGACCGGAAAGGACCGGAAAGCTACCATCGAAATTCGTTGTGGCACCGATGTGATAACCATTACCGTAGAGCAGAAAGCTACTACAGAAGCAGGGGAAACTCCTGCCCCGAAAGAAAAGCGTCTGGTTCGTTATGAGATTACAAATTCAAGCAGCTTGTATCCGGACAGCTATACTAAGTCTATCGGGGAACTCACTTATAATGAAAACGGAAAGCTGGCAGCCTTGAAAACCATTAGTTACCAAGGCGATACACAGGGATATCTCACAGAGAGAATCTATCAATTCACCTATCAGGAAAACCAGATGTGGATTGACCGGAAAACACTTTCCGGATATGAGTCGGATGAATCGTATGTGATTACATTGAACTCAGAGGGTTATGTATCACAGTTGTATAAGAAAAAGGAATCTTCTTCTGAGCAGCATACATTGTGGATGTTTATTTATTCCGACGGTTATCTTCAGCAGATACAAGAAGATTATGACTATTATCCAGGTGACCATGAAGATGGAGATGAGGAAGATGGAAATGTGGCAATCGATTCGGGAGTATCTTCTGGCAGGATAGGACGTGCTTCGGATAGGTCTATTCTGCAATTGAACTGGCAGAATGGCAACCTGATGTCGACGGAGGGAGAATTCTCGGATGAAAGCTATATGAGTTATGCATATACTGAGTACCCGAATGTAACGCCTTACTTTGATTTTAATGTAGTGGTTCGTCCGTTGTTCGGCAGTCATGCTTATGAATATGATGATATGGTGTCCATGCTTTATATGTTGCGTATGATGGGTAAAGGTAGTAAGAATCTGGTAACGAAAGATGTTGTGGACTGGGGATATCGTATGCCGGAACCGGGAGAACCGGAAGTGATACATGAAGATACATGGGCTCCTTTTGCATATAGCTTTACGGAAGATAATTATCTGGATGTAATTACTGGTAAGTGTACTTTGTATTCATACCAGGAGGATGAACATGGAAATCGTGTTTCAGAGTCTACGTCTTATTACAATGATGAATACCGTTTTATGTATGAATAAGTAATATTCTCTTTTGATGAAAAAATAACCCCCTTTCTCTCTACTCTGCCTGAGTGTTGAGAAAGGGGTTGCTTATTATAGAGATAAGGGTATAGGGGCTTAGTATCCGCCACCTAGTGCGTGATACAGGTTGATGACTCCTTGTATCTCGTCAAAGCGGTCGGTCACGGTGTTTAGCTTTGCCTGAAGTAAAGCCTGACGGGCAGTGATTACCTCCAGGTAGTTTTGTGAACTGTGTTGCATCAGCAGTTCCGAACTTCGTAATGCCGACTGCAGGGATGTGCATTGCTGTTCGTCAAGTTGAATACGCTTGCGGGCAGTCTGCCATTGAACCAGTGCATCGTTCACTTCTGCTCCTGCATCAAGTAGACTCTGTTGGAAAGTCAGTAAGGCTTCTTCCTGCTGGGCTTTGGCTATTTTCAGGTTGGCTATGTTCTTTCCCCGGTTAAATAGAGGTTGTACCAGAGAACCTACAGCAGAAAGCAGCCATTGTCCCGGATTGGTGATGGCTGCACCGGCCGCATTGGTCCATCCGGCAGAACCGCTCAGGGTGATACCGGGATAGAAGGCCGAACGGGCAGAATTGGTGGCATAATAGGCTACGGCCAGCTGGCTCTCACATTGGCGTACGTCCGGACGGCGACTCAGCAGTTGCAGAGGGATTCCCGTAGAAAGAGAATCCGGAAACTGTTGAGCTTCTAGGGTGGAACGTCCGACTTCCTGCGGTGACATGCCTAACAGGGTAGAGAGTGAATTTTCCATTTCATTGATTTGACGTTCGATGGAGAGTACGGACGCATCTACCGCTAGTTTGCTGGCTTCTGTCTGTGCTACAGCCATTTCGGTGGCCTGGCCAGCCCGCTTCAAGGCTTTCATCGTGCGCAGACTTTCTGTCCAGGTATCTGCCGTGCGACGTGTGATGCCCAGTTGCTCATCCAGCATCAGCAGGGTATAGTAGCTGTTGGCAATGGTTGCTACTAACTGGGTCTGCACCGCCTGACGATAGGCTTCACTTTGTTCGAGTGCGGCCTGTGCCCCGCGTTTGGCATTCAGCAGTTTACCGAAAAGGTCAATCTCCCAGTCAGCAGATACGGCCAGATTATAAGTCTTGGAAGGCTTGTTACCGTCTAGACTGGTAAGTGTTCCCTGCGGAGTCAGTGAGACCGAGGGAAGATAAGACAGTCGGGAAGTCATGAGCAAGGCTTCGGCCTCTTTCACTTTAAGACGGGCAATGCTTAGATCCGTGTTGTGAGCCAGCCCCACTTCAATGAGTTGTTGCAGTTGCGGGTCAGTGAAGAGCTCTTTCCACGAAAGTGAGGCCAGTGAGGTTGTATCTTCTGCAGCCACTGGCTGGCGATACAAGCTGTCGGACACCGTGACGGCACTCGGTCGTTCGTACGCCCGATAGATGTGACAGCTGCTCAGGGTAGAAGCCAATAGGCAGGTTATTAGTATCTTATTTTTCATGCGTATAATCCTTTGAAGTTATTTCTTTTCAATCTTAGGCAACTGGCGTTCCGGCATCAGCTTTTCTTGCAGGTATTGGAATACCATGAACAGCGGCGGTACAATAAAGAGCAGGGCAATGGTTCCGATGAGCATACCTCCCACCGTACCTACTCCGATGGAGATGTTACCGTTGGCACCTACACCTGTGGAGAACATTAGCGGCAACATACCGAAAATCATGGTGAGCGAAGTCATCAGAATCGGACGCAGACGGACTTGTGCGGCCGAAACGGCTGCCTGCATGATGGTCATGCCGTGGCGACGGCGTTCCGAGGCATATTCTGTCAGCAGGATGGCAGTCTTCGAAAGCAAACCAATCAACATGATTAATCCGGTTTGCAGATAAATGTTGTTTTCCAGTCCGAACATCTTGGCGAAAAGGAAACTTCCGGCCAGACCGAACGGTACGGAAAGAATAACTGCCATCGGTACGAACAAACTTTCATATAAGGCACAAAGAATGAGGTAGATAAATACCACACAGATGACGAATACCAATGTAGTAGTATTTCCCGTATTGGACTCTTCGCGCGACATACCGCCAAACTCGAAGCCGTAGCCCGTAGGCAATGTCTGTGCAGCTACTTCCTGGATGGCTTTGATGGCCTGTCCGGAACTGTAGCCTGTGGCGGCAGCTCCGTTCACCTGAATGGCAGAGAACAGGTTGAAACGGGTCAGCATTTCAGAACCGTACACGCGGGTCAGCTTCAGGTACTGGCTGATGGGACTCATCTCTCCTTCATCGTTACGTACGAAGATGCTGTGGAGCGATTCGGTGTCCAAACGGAATTGAGGCGGAGCCTGTACCATGACACGATACAACTTGGAGAAGCGGTTCATGTTCGAAGCATAGTTACCTCCGATGTAGCCCGAAAGGGTACTCAGTACGTCGGCGGGTGATACGCCGTTTCGTTTGCAACGGGCAGCATCCACTTCGACAAGGTATTGTGGGAACTTCGTATCAAATGACGTGGTGGCACGGCCAATTTCCGGACGCTTGTTCAGTTCGTCCAGAAACAGACGGGTATATTTTAGCAAGTCTTCCGTTGTACCGCCTTTCTGGTCCTGCACATAGACTTCGAATCCGCTGTTTACACCGTATCCCGGAATCATCGGACGGGTAAAAGGCATGATGTCGGCACTGGAAATAAAAGCCGTACGGCGACTGATTTCTGCCATGACCGCATCAATGGCATCCTCTTTGTCAGGACGTTCGCTCCAGTCTTTCAGACGAATAGTGAACATACCGTTGCAGGCACCCTGTCCGCTCAACATAGAGTTACCGGTGGTGTTGGAGTAGAGTTCCACTTGCGGAATGGTGCGCAGGCAACTGTCCACCTGCTCCATGACTTTACGGGTTTCCTGCACGCTGTTGCCCGGTGAAGTACGTACATCGATAAACACGGTTCCCATATCTTCGTTGGGCACCAGTCCGGTTTTGGTGGTCATCATCAGGAAAGCAAATCCGGCGCAGGCTACTACCAGCAGTGAACCGGCCAGCCATTTACGTTTGAGCATGAATACCACGCCCACTTTATATTTGGTAACTAACCGGTGGAAAGCGGTATCGAATGCGATATGGAAGCGGGAAGAGAAACTCAGCTTGCCTCCGTCTTCTGCAGTCTGGTGAGGCGTCATGATGAGGGCACAAAGAGCCGGACTCAGTGTCAGTGCGTTCAGCAGGGAGATGGCTACGGCAGCTGCCATGGTCAGACCGAACTGGGTATAGAACGTACCGGTAGTTCCGCCGATAAAGCTCACCGGAATAAATACGGCCATGAAGACGAAGGTGGTAGTTACCAGGGCAGAGGTAATGCCATCCATGGCGTCGATGGTGGCCAGGTAAGACGACTTGTATCCTTCATCGAACTTGGTCTGTACCGCCTCGACCACCACGATGGCATCGTCGACCACCGTACCAATCACCAGTACAAGGGCAAAAAGGGTCAGCATGTTGAGGCTGAAACCTACAAGAGAGAGAAAGGCAAAAGTACCTACCAATGACACGATGATGGACAGGGCCGGAATAAAGGTAGAGCGCAGGCTCTGCAAAAAGATGTACACCACGAGTACCACCAAGATGATGGCTTCAATCAGCGTTTTGATTACGCTCTTGATAGAAGCATCGAGGAAGTCTTTTGTACTCATCAGGTCGACTATCTTGATACCTTTCGGTAATGTCTTCGAAATTTCTTCTACGGTACGGTCTATCTCTTCAATGATTTCATTGGCATTAGAACCCGATGTCTGTGCAATCATGATGTTACAGCCCGGGTGACCGTTTACCTCACCGATATAATCGTAGGCACGCGTACCCAGTTCGATGGTGGCCACATCTTTCAGTCGAAGCACTTCCCCGTTGGGCAGCGACTTGATGACCATGTTCTCGTAGTCCACCTCGTTCTCGTAACGTCCGCGGTATTTCAGTACATACTGGAAGGTATTCTTGGCTTCGGCACCTAATGTACCTGTAGCTGCTTCCACGTTCTGTTCATCGAGTACGGTTGTAATGTCGGAAGGAACCAGCGAGTATTTCTGCATCTTGTTCGGGTCGAGCCAGATACGCATGGAGTATTCGTAGCCGAATACGTTCACTTCACCTACACCGGCAATACGCGAAAGGCGAGGTTCGATGTTGATTTTCATGTAGTTGGTCAGGAATGCTTCATCGAATGAATCATCCGGACTATATACAGCCAGCTGCTTGATGTTACTGGTCTGTCGTTTGCGCACGGTGATACCGCTTTTAGTTACTTCGGCGGGAAGTAGCCCCTCGGCCGTGGCAATACGATTCTGCACGTTGACGGTAGCCATGTCCGGATCGGTCCCCTGACGGAAATAAACCGTAATTTTGGCTGCACCGGTGTTAGAAGCTGTAGATGTCATGTACATCATGTTTTCTACTCCGTTGAGAGCTTCTTCCAGCGGTACGACCACACTCTTCAGTACGGTTTCGGCATTGGCACCCGTGTAAGTGGCCGATACGCTGACCGTAGGCGGGGCTATTTCAGGAAACTGCTCAATAGGCAGCTGCGACAGGCCGATAAATCCCAGTATTAGGATAAGTACGGAAATGACACCGGCCAGGATGGGACGGTCAATAAAAGTTCTTATCTTCATGGCTATCGGTTATTTTTCAGGTTCAGATGTAGAAGTAACATTCACTGCGGTTCCTTCACGCATCAGACCGGCTCCTTCGGCAATGATTACGTCACCTGTCTGCAGGCCGGAAAGTACGATGTAGGTCTGTCCGTCATTGTATTTATAGACTGTAATAGGCGTAGACTGAGTTTTTCCGTCTACAACCTTCCAGGTAAATATTTTGTTCTGTAGTTCGTAGGTGGCACTTTGCGGAATTGCAATGCAGTTCTTGTATTCAGTCGGGATGGATATGATGCCGCTTCCTCCGTTGCGCAGCAGATGTCCTTGATTGGGGAAAACAGCTCTCAGAGTAACTCCTCCTGTTCCTTCATCTACCGTTCCGCTGATGGCATTGATACGCCCCGCATCGGAATAGGCTTTTCCGTTACTCATAGTCAGGCCGACAGACGGCAGTTTCTGACAGGCTTCTTCCAGCGAACCATATTCTTGAATCAGGTCGAGCATCTGATTTTCAGCCATGGAGAAATAGGCATATATTTCCGCATCGTCTGATACGGTCACCAGAGGTTCGGTAATGCTGCTGTTTACCAAGGCTCCCACACGATAAGGAATCATGCTGGCTACACCGTCTACCGGACTTTTCACCTCCGTGTATGACAGGTTATTGCGGGCATTGATTTCTTCAGCCTTGGCCTGTGCCAGTGCTGCTTCTGCCTGAAGCAGCTGGTTGCGGGCTGTCTGGCGGTCAAAATCGGACACTACTTTTTCTTTGTAAAGTTCTTCTTTGCTGTCGGCCGTCAGCTTGGCGGTTTGTAATTGTGCTTCGGCGCTTTTTACATTGGCTAAAGCCGTTTCCAGTGCAGCACGATAAGGCACCTGGTCAATGACAAACAACACTTGTCCACTATGTACGATGTCGCCTTCATTGATACAGATTTTGGTAATTGTGCCGCTTACTTGCGGGCGTATGTCTACAGATTGCTTTCCGCGCAATGTAGCGGGATATGTAGACTGTAAAGTCTGATTGGTAGTGGTTACAGTCAGTGTCTTATACTTTTCGCCGGGCATGTCTTGTTGCTTTGCACCGCAGCTGGCAAGTAACGGCAGACAGCATAGCATCGTGAAATAAATGTAAGTCTTGATGTTCATATCCATGTGAGTTTAGTAATCATTCCTTCTTGAACGCATTCCTTTCTATTGCAAACTTACGTAGAACAAGGAAGAATGCAACATATGTGGTGATGAACACACCGGATGTGGTGACGAACACGTTTGGTGTGGCTCCTTTCTCTGTGGAAAATGCATTATCTTTGCTTGTGAATAAGTAATAAGTATGAAGAAAAACCGTATTCCCCTTTATATTGACCTGCTGTTCTGTCTGGTCATTATGCCGTTGGCTATTATGCTGCTGCCGGTCGACCGCTGGATTGCCCATAATACAGCCTTTTTACTCACGTTGGTAGCCTATGTGTACCTGCTGTATTTTGTGTATCGCTGTGCTTGTTTGCCCAAGCTGTTTATGCAGCGGAAATACCTGCGCATTACCTTGCTGCTTGTGGTGCTGGCTGCGGTAACCGAACTGCTTACGTATTTCCCGATGCCTGCTGAACGTATCACGGCAGATACACAGTTGATGGCTGCCCGGATGAATATGCGCCGGCAGACTATCTGGTTTTTCTTTCTTGTAGTTACCGGATTCTCATTGGCCATCGAACTGACTTTCGAGTTATTCCGTCAGATACTCTCACGTCAGGAAGTCGAAGCAGAGAAAGATAAGGCGGAGCTGGCTCTTTATAAAGCCCAGATTAATCCTCATTTCCTTTTTAATACCCTTAATACGCTGTATGCCCTTGTGCTTTCCGGATCGGACAAAACGGAGTCAGCTTTTGTGAAATTTTCCGGAATCTTACGCTATATGTATTCTCAAAGCGGAGCTGAACTTATTCCGGCAGCGCGTGAACTGGAGTATGTGCGTCAGTATGTGGATTTGCAGAGACTTCGTTTGAACCATCATACCATGGTTAATCTTGTGGTGGAAGCTGTGTATGCGCAGGCACTGGTTCCTCCTATGATACTGATTACTTTTGTGGAAAATGCATTTAAGTATGGCACTTCGTCAGAAACCGATTGCACTATTCTTATTCGTATTCATGTGGATGAATTTTGTTTGTGGCTTGAAACGGAAAATGCAGTGATGCGCCGACGGGAGGACGGAGCATGCGGCATCGGTATCGCTAACTGCCGTAAGCGTCTGGAATTGCTTTATCCCGGTCGTTATACTTTACAGACAGGTGAGACTGACGGTACTTATCGGGTAAGGCTGGAGATTAAAATTAAAGATGAATAATAGGGTGAAAGGGGATATTATGAGCAGGACACTTAAATGTATCGCGATAGATGATGAACCGATGGCCTTACTGGTTATTGAGCAATTTTGCAGGCGTAAAGGTGGAATGGAGCTGAGTGTTTTTAGTGAACCTCGGGTAGGGTTGGAAGCGATACGTCGTGACAAGCCCGATCTCGTTTTTCTGGATATTCAGATGAACAGTATCAACGGACTGGAGATAGCTGATACCTTACCGTTTGAATCTTGTTTTATCTTCACCACGGCCTATGCGGAGTATGCATTGGAAGGGTTTAATTTGGATGCCGTAGATTTTTTGCATAAACCTTTTTCGTACGAACGTTTTGAGGTAGCCGTGGAAAAAGCCTTGCGCCGTATGGATGCGCATCGTCCGGTGCTTCCTGAGTGTCTGGTCGTAAAGCAGGAATACAACAACGTGAGTATTCCTCTGTCGGATATTTTGTATGTAGAGGCCTTGGGAAATTACGTAAAAATTGTGCGTGTGTCGGGCGGTCATGTGTTGACCCGTACAAATCTGAAAGCCATTACAGATATGTTGCCCGATGGGGCTTTTTTACGGATTCACCGTTCGTATGTGATTGCTGTTCCGTCTGTAGTCTCTTTTACCCGTACGCGGGTAGAACTGAAAGGACACGTCGGCGGGTTGCCCGTAGGAGCACAATATGCAGCTCAGGTGGCAGAAGTGTTGGGGCGATAAAGTGGTTCAGCAATTCTTTAGCTGTTGGAAATGGAAAGTTTTAGATTCTGACTGTAACTTCTTCCCACAGGAATCTTCGTGCCGTTGTAGAGCGTGATTTCTTTGCTGGTGTAGCTCGCAATGCGGTGAGCCGGTACAATGAAGGATTTGTGTACGCGAATGAATTTTTCAGCAGGAAGAAGTTCCTGAATACTTTTCATGCTGGTCTGTGACATCAGGCTTTGTCGCTCTGTCAGATGAATGCGTACGTAATTATCCATGGATTCAATGTAGAGAATGTCCTTGAGTTTAATCTGTACATTTTTGTATTCAGCTTTCAGGGTTATGCTTTCATCGGCAAAGGATGGATGGGCAGAAAGCTGCTGAAGTTTGTGAAGTTCGATGGCCTTTTGGACAGCCTTTTCAAATCGATGGTAAGAGAAAGGTTTGTGCAGGAAATCTACGGCACTCAGTTCAAATCCGTCGAGGGCATATTGGGCATACGCTGTAGTAAATATAAGCAAGGTGCCCGGAGGAAGGTCACGGGCCAGTTCCACTCCGTTCAAGTCGCCCATTTCTATATCGAGAAACAGTATGTCCGGTCTGCTTCTTCTTACCTGCTCCATTCCCCGGAGAGGATTGTTGAAGGTAGTCAGTTCTATATTCCCGTAGCGCTGGCAAAAGCTGGTTATGATTTCCAGCGCCATAGGTTCATCATCAATGGCAATGCATTTCAAACTCATGTATTCAAATTAATGCGTAGGGTTACGTGAAATAGCCCTTCTTTCTTTTCTATCCGCAAGTCGTATCGGTGGGGGTAGAGCAGTTCCAGGCGTTTCCGGCAATTCTCAATGCCTATACCTTTAGACTCGTTTATCGGGGAATGGTTTAATAACGGATTACGGGTTGTGAATAATAATTCTCCGTTTTGGGCCTGGATACAAATGTAGGCATCTCCTGGTTGGTGAGAAGAAACCCCATGTTTGAATACATTTTCCACAAAAGTAATTAATATCATGGGAGCGATACCCAATTGTTCTGTTTCGTCGTGTTCGTAAGAAAAATGGATATGAAAGTCCTTCGGCATCCGGTATTTCTGCAGTTCGATATACTGGCGGATGTATTCTGTTTCCGTACGGATTGGAATTTTATCTTTTGTGTTGTGGGCATACATGTATTTCATCAGGCTGATGAATTGGGTAAAGGCATCCTCGGCTTGAGGGGAACCGGTCACTACCATGGCATACAGCGTGTTCAGATTGTTGAACAGGAAATGCGGATTTATCTGTGCCTTGTAGAGTGCCAGTTCGGCCTTTTTCTTTTCGAATTCCACAGCTTGACGCTGCATAATCTGATGGTAAAGTTCGGTGAGCAATCCCACGGCCATGCTGAAGGTAGTAACCACTACATACAAAAACCAGACAGCCTGTTGCTGTAATCTGATTTTGGGTATGTGCTGAATGAATTTCGGCTTGCGCATCCGGTGCATCGGCACCTCCATCTGATAGCGGGTAATGAGGTAAGTCCCTGCAATGGTAAGTAGAATAAGAAGGATGGCTATCCAGAACTTCCGTTTGTCGGCAAACAGGAAAAGCATAGTGAGTCGGCGATTCAGAATGTAGATAAGATACAGCCATGAAACCAGTAGGTACACAAAGGTGGAATCATTCACCAGCCAGCGTTCGATGGGTAACAAGGTAATCATGGCTGGAAGTAATATCAGACAAAAGACCAGGTCAATGTAAAACGGAAGATTTTTGATGTGCCACATAACTTATTCCTTTTTCTGCAAAAATACGGATTTTCGGGACTTCCTGAAAATAACCTCCGGTCCGTTTACCACTACATTGGTGTCGTTTACCCTTACTTTCGGGATAGCGTAAAAATTGTATCTGAAACTGGCCTAATTTTGTTTGTGGAAAAAGGAACGAAAACAAAAAACATAGGTTATGACGAGATTCATTTTTACACTGCTAAGTTGGGTATTTCCGTTGGTACTGATGGCACAGAGCCTTTCAGGAACGGTAACGGATAAAACCACAAAGGAGGGCTTGATTTCGGCTACAGTACAGTTGGTGGCATCCGATGGAAAATCCAGTTATACATCAACTGATTTGAACGGAAACTTTCAGTTTAAGAAACTTCAGCCGGGAACTTATACCCTTCAGGTGACGTATGTAGGTTACAAGTCCTATAAAGCAAAGCAAATGCTTTCAGAAGGTCAGCAAAAACGGGTAAAAATAGAAATGACCGAAGATGCGCAATTATTAGGCGAGGTTTCCGTGCAAGGACGTGCCACACGTGCCGAACAGCAAGGTGACAGCCTGTTGTATAATGCCGAAGCCTTTCAGGTGATGATGGGAAGTTCGGCCGAGGATTTGCTAGCCAAAATGCCGGGCATCGTAGTAGAAGGCGGTACGATTCAGGCACAGGGAGAACAGGTTCAGAAAGTATTGGTAGATGGAAAGGAATTCTTTGACGGCGATGTGAATCTGGCCATTAAGAATCTGCCATCGGATGTGATAGCCAGCATTGAGGTGTTCGACAAGAAAAGCGAGCAGGCTGAGTTTACCGGATTTGATGATGGAGAGGAGGTCAAGACAATCAATATTGTGACGAAGGGTGGTTTCCGTCAGGGAACTTTTGGTGAAGTTTCCGGTGGATATGGTACGGACGACCGTTACAAGGTAAACGGAAACTTGAACTTCTTCAATGACGACCGGCGTATTTCTGTGTTGGGCATGTCGAACAATGTAAACCAGCAGAACTTCTCTCAGGAAGACTTGGCCGGTGTTATGGCGGCTGGTAATAGCGGCAGAGGACGTGGTGGTCGTGGAGGAGGCGGTGGAGGACGGTCCGGAGCTCCGGGTGGAAGCAGTGCCTCTAATTTTATGGTGGGAAGCCTGGGAGGAGTAACTTCTGCTAATGGTCTTGGTTTGAACTACGTAGACCAGTGGGGTGAAAAATGGAAGATAACCGGCAGTTATTTCTTTAATCAATCGGACAATCTGACCCAACAGCAGACTGACAGGGAATATTTTGAATCCGTATTGCCCGGAATGACTTATAGTGAGTATCAGGAAAATTCCATGAAGAACTGGAATCACCGTTTCAATATGAAGTTAGATTACCAGATGACTGAACGTACTTCGTTACAGTTTCGTCCTACGCTGAGCTTTCAGAACAATGACAGTTACGGGTTGTTGCAAGGACAGAATTTAGTGAATGGAACGACTGACAGTGAAACGGAAACCACCTCTATGGGAAAAAGTAATGCATATAATATCGGAGCCGATTTGATGCTCCGTCACCGTTTCTTGAAAGAGGGACGCACGTTGTCGCTGATGCTGAGTGGCAAGATGAGTAATACGGACGGTGATACTTATACAGATTACTTAAATACCTTATACGGCCTGGAGCTTTCTCCGGTGACGGACGATTACAGCCAGTGGAAGCAGACGTTGAACCGGCAGTATACCCTGCGTTCTAACTTAAGCTATACCGAGAAACTGACAGACAACTTGCAGTTACAGTTAGGATATAAAATGAGTTATACGGACTCCGAAAACGATAAAAAAACGTACGACCGTTCTGCCGTGACCGATCTTTATGACCAGTTGGACGAAAGTCTTTCGAACGAATACCAGTCGGGTTACCTGACTCAGGCGGGAAATGTGGGACTTCGTTATCGTGCTGGTAAACTGAGCGCCATGTTAGGAGTCGATGCGCAGTGGGCAAACTTGAAAGGTGACCTGGTCTATCCTCAACCTGATGGATTGTCGCATAAATACTTCTCTGTGTTGCCTTCGTTCACGTTGCGTTACTCGCTGGACCGGACCAACTCTTTCCAGCTTCGTTATCGCAGCAGGTCTTCTTCTCCTTCAGTCACTGATTTGCAGAATGTGATAGACAATTCGAATCCGTTGTTCTTGTCTACGGGAAACCCGAATCTCGACCAGCAGATATCCCATACGGCCAATTTGCGTTATTTGCGCACCACAAAGTCCGGACATACCTTTATTGCCATGGTGGGAGCGACTATACAGCAAGATTATGTGGCCGACAGTACTTTCGTAGCCAAGGAAGATATTGCCTTGTCGCCTACGGTCACGCTGAACAAAGGTTCACAGTTTACCCGTCCGGTCAATCTGGATGGATATTACAGTCTCCAGTCTATGGTAACCTACGGTTTCCCGGTCGATTTCCTTCGGAGTAACATTAACTTCAGTCTCTCGGCCAATTATGCCAATGTGCCCACTATCTTCGACGGAGTAGAAAGCCGTACACGTGAACTGAACCTGATTCCGAAGCTCATTATCGGAAGTAACATCAGCAAGAACCTTGATTTCACCGCCTCCTATTCGGCCGGAATCAACAAGATGTTCAGTTCGCTGGATACCGCAGCAGAAAGTGATTATGTGACGCATACGGCAGCCGCCAAATTAGGCTGGACTTTTTTCTGGGGACTCACTTTCCGGAGCACATTCAATTACATTGGCTATACCGGACTGGATACCGGTACAGAAGATTATTTCTTGTGGAATCTTTCGTTAGGTAAGAAGTTCCTGAAGAATAATGCAGCGGAAATCAGAATAGAAGCCTTCGATGTACTGAAACAGAATCAGGCCTTTACGCATCGCACAGGTAGCAACTATTACGATTACGTGAACAGCAACGTGCTGCAACCCTATGCCATGATTAGTTTTGTATATACAATCAGATAACCTTTAAAACAAGTTGAAAATGAAGAAAATTCTTTTTGTAGCCCTTGTGGCTATGCTTGGTCTGCAACCGGCAGATGCACAGCGTAAAGGTGGCAACACCCGTACTCCTGAACAGATGGTGGAAAAACTTGATAAAAAGTTGAACCTGACCGATGAACAGGAAAAACAGATTACGACGCTTTATGCAGACTTCTTTAAGCAGGAATTATCGCGTGAAGAGCGTAGAACTGCCATGCAGGAACTGAACAAAAAAATAGAAGCTCTGTTGACCGATGAGCAGAAGACTGCGTTTGAACAGATGAAGAAAGAACGTCCACAGCGAAAACGTTAATAATCTGTCGTTTTCGTTTGTGATATGGCCCTGTCAGCTTAGATATGCTGATGGGGCTTTTTATTTATATCCAATAAATGGGAGTATAAGAACGGTTATTTATGGGAATGTTTTTTTAGGTTTTATCATGTATTTTTGCCAAAAATAAGTTTTGAGAGAATAACATTTGTGAATAATAGGAGACTCAAAGCTATGAAAAACTGCTAAGTCCTTGTATTTATTTAATGTGTTATACGTTATAATGGAATGTAGGGTTTATGCAAGAGTGACTTTAATGGCAGCCTGTCAGACGGGGAATTAACATGAAATTCTTTCTATTTAGTAGAAAGTGAAGAACAATGGGAAATAATGCTTTAAGAAGCAGACAGGCTGGTAAAATAATAAATGATATTAGAGTCACCAGGATAAAGAATTCGTATTACAATATTGGGGAAATTGTAATACGGATTCTTTTTTTGTATATAAAAATGATTTTATGCCGGAAACCAGAAATGTATGATAGTTCCCTGACCTTCTTTCGATGTAATGTCGCAGTCTCCTTGCAGTTTGTCGCAACGTTCTTTTATGCTCTTTAGTCCTAGTCCTGCATGAAGAATATTGATGGAAAGGTTGTCGGTAGAAAATCCTTTGCCGTCATCTTCGATGATGATGTTTACCTGTCCCTTCTCATAGCTGGCTGTGATAAAAGCATTTTGAGCGTTTGCATGTTTAAGCATATTGGAAATAACTTCTTGAAGAATACGGTAAACCTCTTGAGTATGATCGGCCGGGAAAGCTATTTGTTGTATATTCTCTTCAATGTAGCACTGAATCTGCGGACTTTTCAGAGACTTCAGTTTATCGGTATAAAGAGTCAGGACCTGATATAGGCTAAAGTTGCTGAAAGCAGGAGTTGCCAGTTGATGTGAGAGATTGCGTAGCTCTTCTCTGACCTGTTTTAGCTGAACTGTTAATGACGGGGCATCAGACTGTTCCATTTCCATCTCTATAGCCAATAAGTCGTTACATACTCCGTCGTGTAATTCCTTGGATATACGGTTGTTACTATCTTCCAGTCCACAGATATACCGTTCGGTCATCTTCTTGTGCATGTCAGTAAGTAGAAGTTGTCTTTGCATTTCCTTGTCTTTGATTTCTTTTTCCAGTTTCAGCTGTTTCAGATTAAATGCAATCTTTCGTTTATGCATGCTTATTGTCAGAATGATGAGCAACAGTACAACTAAGATAAGCGCTCCTCCAATGCTATAAGTACGTATCAGGTAAGCTGCTTTTTCTTCGGCACGTTTTCCGTTGAGGCTTGCAATCTGTAAGTCTTTTTCCTTGAGATCCAATTCTGCTTCAAATCCAGACAGACGGTTCTGAAAATATTGGTCGTTCAATTTCTCGTTGGCTTGATATGCCTCTAAAGTAAGCTGATAAGATAGCTGTCCGTTGTTTCTTTTGGCTTCTATTTCTGCAAGTGTAAGCAGAATTTTGGGTAACAGACCAGAAGGATTCTTTCGGGCAAACTCGGCCGCCTTCATGACATAGTTACGTGCCTGAAGCAAGGAGTCCGTATCATGGAATAACATGTAACCATATAGGTAGTCCAAATTAGCAATGTTTGCCTTATTGTGTGTGCTGTGTTTATAACTCATGGCTTTCTGATAGTATTGAAGAGCTTGTCGGAGTTGTCCGGCATCTCTTGATACTCTGGCATATTGCGTGTAAGCCAATAGCTTGAGGCCGTCGGGCATTTCCGGGCGGAGTTTCTGGATGGCCAGTTTTAGCGTATCCATTGCCTGGACAGGCTGCTGGTTGTTAGCTAACAAAATGGCATGGTTACACAGTCTGTTTACTTCCCCGATGCGATAGTCAATGGTCAGTGTATCGGTTTGTGGATAGGTAAACATTTTGCGTGAAATCTGTATGGCTTCATTGTTCTTGCCTGTTTCATTGTACAGAATGGAAATGTTAGACACGATAATGGCCGCAAGATTGTAATTTTGTAAGTCTTCAGTAATAGCAAGTGCCTTCTGATAAAGTGAAATGGCATTGTCGAGCATGAACAATCTGCGGTGTATGACTCCTGAAAGATTGTAGGCCTCTGCTAAGTTCACAGAATCTTTTACCTGTTCCAGTTGACTGACAGCCTCTTCAGCCGTTTCTCTTGCAGCCGGCAACTGGTTATTCTGCCATTGCCCGTAGGCAATCTCGTATGTAGCGATTGCTGCAATTTCCTGGAGCTGGTGTGCCATGGTATTTTCTGGAAACTTTTCCAGTGCCATTGCGCTTTCCCGGATTTGGGTCAGTAGCGTATTTGCCCTCTCACTATCTCCCTTCTGGTTTAGAAATCGGGCATAGTCTAGGGTGATATTCAGTGCGTAAAGCTTATCCTGCTTGTAATGGTCTTCATGGATAATGAGATTGTACACTGAATCCATCTGTGCATATTCGCCGTTGTTGCCGAATGAATGCAACGAATCAGCCAGTTTATCGCTCTTTTCATTGGCATTCAGAGATACACTCAGGGTGAGAAATATAAAGAATAAAATCTGTTTCATTTTGTAATCCAACCTTTTAGAAAAGCAATTCGCATAAGATGTGATACGTTTGTAGCCCCGCTTTTCAGCAAGATGTTTTTTCTCATCGTATCGATTGTATTTTTGCTGAGATTGAGTTTATGGGCTATCTCGTCGGAGGTAAGTCCGCATGATAACATTTGGATAATTTCGTTTTCACGTGGGCTTGGTGTATAGTTTATTACTTTGGCTGCCGACTGGTCACCTACAATGGAAAGCACAATATGCAGTGCTGTGGGTGAGTAGTATTTGCTGTTTTCTTCCAGAATACTCTTGATGGCTTTTTCTATTTCTTCAATCTTGTCGTTTTTAGTGATGATACCTGACACCTCTGCTTTTGTCAAAAGCTTAATAATCCAAAACTCTGTATGCATGGTGTAGACAAGTATGGGGAAGTGAAGCGATTTTTGTTGAAGGTAAGCAATGACATCCAAGGCTGTTTTATCCTGAATCTCGTAGTCTATGATTAATAAATCGGGCGTAGTATGATTCAGGTAGTTGTATAACTCCGAATAATGATGTCCGGTAGTTATCTGGTATTGTTGGTTGTTTGCCAGCAGTTGCGTAATACCTTCGGTAATGATGGGATGATCATCTAATATATATAAGTTTTTCATGTGGAAGCGCGTGTAATTTTGTATTTTTTGTTTTTCACAAAGATGGTAATTTTTCTTTCGTTATGCAAATATGAGGAAATGTTTGTCTTTCTGTAAAAGGTAAAAATAGTTTTAATTACCATTCTGTAAAACATGGAAGTGTAAATGGAAAGATGTAAAAGCGATTTTTATGTTTCTCTAGAATGAAACATACGTTTCTCAAGGCGGAACTGTATGTTTCCCGTGTAGAAAACGTATGGCTCCGCTTCGGAAAACGTAGAATGTGGTAGTCGGTTTGTGAGTTTATGCGGTAGGATTTTAATATATGAAGGTTAATGGTTTACGTCATGGTTTACTTGATGGGCTTTGTAATAAGGAATTTGGAGGGAAAATTCAGAGTGTATAAAAACAAAAAAGCATCGACAATCATCAGATTATCAATGCTTTTTACCAGTCGGGGTGACTGGATTCGAACCAGCGACCACACGCCCCCCAGACGCGTACTCTAACCGGGCTGAGCTACACCCCGAATTGCGGATGCAAAGGTACTGCTTTATTCGGAATAACCAAATATTTTCCGCAATAATTTCTTAGTATTTTTAGATTACATTTAAACGCTGTTTGAACACGACAAAACTTATCCCATGGTTTCGCGGTAGAAATCAAGCAGTTCGTAGATTTCCTCTTGGGAAGCGGTCTGGTTGATACGAATGTCACCGATTCCTCCTAGAAGAGTGAAATTGATGACACCACATGAGGCATTCTTTTTGTCATGCTTCATAAAGTTGTACAGGCATTCGTAGTCATCGCAGGTGAAATAAAGGCTGCCATAGTTTTCCTTAATGAACTGGATAGTGGTACGCAGGGCTTCTTTAGGGAAACCACAACGAATGTGTGACAGATAAAGTTCACAGACCATCCCCCAGGCTACAGCATATCCATGAAGTACCGGATGGTTAGTCTTCAGGGCAAAACTTTCAAAAGCATGTCCGATGGTATGTCCGAAATTCAACGCTTTCCGGATGTTTTGCTCATAGGGGTCTTTTTCTACGATGTCTTCCTTGACTTGCACGGACTGGCCGATAAGTTTCTGCAGCAATGCGTAGTCTATGTGGTCAAAGTCAAATGTCAACAGTTCGCTCCAGTGTGACGGTTGGCTGATTAGACCATGCTTCAGCATTTCGCCGTAACCGGACAGCAGGTTAGGCATATCGAGGGTTTTCAGAAACTGGCTGTCAATCATCACTTGGTCCGCAGGATAGAAGGAACCGATTTCATTCTTGAGTCCGTTGAAGTTGATTCCGGTTTTTCCACCCACGGCGGCATCAATCATGGAAAGCAGGGTGGTGGGGATGTTGATGCAAGCAATACCTCGTTTGAAGGTAGCTGCAGCAAATCCTCCTAGGTCGGTCACCATACCTCCTCCCAGGTTGATGAGCAGTGAGTGGCGAGTAGCCCCTCGGCTGCTAAGCTGGTTCCAGACATAGGCCAGTGTCTCTAAGTTTTTATGCACATCTTCCGGACCAATGACAATTTGTTCTGCATCCTTCAGCAAGGCGATGTCTTGAAGCAGGGGGAGGCAAAGACGAAAAGTATGTTCGTCGGTCAGGATAAAAATCTTGTCGTATGAATGTGCAGACAACTTCTGACAGAGTTCTGTATTGAAATTTTGGCAAATAATGACTTCTTGTTTACTCATAAGTGTATTTGTTTTGGGCACAAATTTAGAAAAAAAGTTAGAAGAAGTCGGATGTTGACTTACAATTAAGTATTTTTGTGCGAACAAAAAATAATCAAGTTATGAAAGGAATTTTACCGGCTTCGTGCCGTTTGTTGGGGTATGTGTTGCTGTTATTGTCTGTGTTTGTTCCGTTGCTGATGTATATGTTCGGACAGGTGGATGACGCTAACTTATTGTATGTGAAACTGGGTATGAAGTTAGTCATCTGGATTTCATTGTTTATGGTTTTTCTGGCCAGAATGAAAGACGAAAATGAGGAAGCTTTTTCTATTCGGCGGAAAGCAATGGTGATTTCACTTTATTTGTGGGGAATTTATTATGTGGGTATGTTGCTGAATGCAGCTTATGGAGGAAATCTGCAGGAAGCAGACAATTCAGTAGGTATCGTATATATGGTTATTAATGTGTTCTGTAAAGAGTTTTTGATGCAGAAAGCAAAGATTGAAAAGAACTTTAGACAAAAATAAGTTAAAAAATAAAGAGTAGGGGTAAACCTTTTTTGTCGATAATTGTCAAAGGTACAATTAATCAACAAGGAAGAGATAAAGGCAATGAAAAAAGTTTTATTGGGATTGCTGCTGATGGTGGGGGTAACCATTTCTGCTTTTGCACAAAGCAGCGGCAGCCGTGGAACCGTAACAGGAACGGTTCTTGATGAGGGGGATAAATCGCCTGTCATTCAGGCTACAGTACAGCTCCTTTCTGTGAAGGATAGTTCAATGGTAGTGGGAAATGTGACTAATTTGGACGGACATTTCTCTTTATCAGTGCGTCCGGGAAAGTATCTGCTGAAAGTTTCGTATATTGGATATACTCCATTTTTCAAGCAAGTTGCATTGACTCGTAACAATCCACGTTTGAATGTAGGTAAAGTTGAATTGGCTTCGGATGCCATTATGCTGGCAGAAGCTGTAGTGGTAGCTGAGGCTCCGGAGGTGACGGCGGTGGCCGATACGCTGGTGTACAACAGTTCTGCCTATCGTGTGCCTGAAGGTTCGGCTTTGGAAGAACTGGTAAAGAAGCTTCCGGGAGCAGAAGTGGATGAAGATGGGAAAATCACGATTAACGGAAAAGAAATCAAGAAAATCATGATTGATGGAAAGGAGTTCTTTGCCGATGATCCGAATATTGCCATGAAAAATCTTCCGGTAAATATTATTGATAAGGTGCGTGCGTATGATAAACAATCGGACTTGGCTCGTGTGACAGGTATTGATGACGGTGAAGAAGAAACTGTGCTCGACCTGAGTGTGAAGCCGGGGATGAATAAGGGATGGTTTGGTAATGCGGACGTAGCAGCTGGTACGGAAGATCGTTACAGTGGCAAATTAATGCTGAACCGTTTTGTCGGAGAAAATCAGTTTACGGTGATTGGGTCAATGAACAATGTGAATGATAATGGCTATCCGGGAGGAGGTGGCGGCTTCCGTGGAGGAGGCCAGAATGGTCTGACCAGCATCAAAATGGGTGGTTTCAATTTTAGCACACAGAGTGAAAAACTGGAAACAGGTGGTAGTGTGAATTATAACTACAAGGATGCAGATATTATCAGCAAACAGGCTTCAGAAACATTTGTTTCTTCGGAAACCAGTTCTTTCAAGAATGCTTGGAATGCCAACCGTAATAAGACTACCTCGCTTACGGCCGATTTTCGTATAGAATGGAAGCCGGATACTATGACAACGGTGATTTTCCGCCCGCGTCTGACATACGGAAAGAATGATAATTGGAGTGCAACAAATTCTTTTACTTTCAGTCAGGATCCGGGGTATACGACCGATGAGATTTTGAATGCAGCTGACAATCTTTCGTCATTGATTCCGGAAGAAAATATTGTTAATACAATTGCTCGTAACAGTCTGCAGAAAGGTGATAATTTTAATGTAGGAGGTTCGGCAATGATTAACCGTCGTTTGGGAAAGCCTGGACGTAATATTACTTTCCGTGGCTCCTATAATTATACGAACAGTTCGAGTGAACAGTTCTCGGTATCTGAAACTGACTATTACCAGAAAACAGAGGAGGAACGGCTGGAAATTTTGAACCGTTATATCTCTACGCCTACTTTGAACTATAATTATGGTGCGCGCTTTACTTATAGCGAACCGATATTTAAAGGTGGCTTCTTGCAGTTCAGTTACTATTTCCAGTATAAGCGTTCAAAGAGTGATAATTCTACTTATACAATGCCGGATGACTGGGAGATAGCACAAGGTTATGGAGGAGATAATGTGGGTGTACTGGATGAAAAAAACAGTAAGAGTGCACAATATACATATTATAACCATCAGGCCGATGTTTCTTTCCGCTGGATTCGTGAAAAGATGAGTCTGAATGCAGGGCTTTCTTTCCAACCGCAGAAATCGAAGTTGTCTTATAAGAAAGATCAATTGGATACGGTGGCCATACGAAATGTATTCAACTTTACTCCGACATTTGATTTCCGTTATAAGTTCTCGAAAACGAGCCAGTTGAGAATTAATTATCGCGGAAGAAGCTCTCAGCCTAGTATGACGGATTTGCTGCCTATTGAGGATACGACCGACCCGTTGAACATTCGTCGGGGAAATCCGGGATTGAAGCCGGCATTTACCAACTCGTTCATGGCTTTTTATAATACATTTGATACTGAAAAACAGCGGGGTATCATGACGCACTTCCGTTTTGAAAATGTATTGAACAGCATTAGTAATCGTAGTACATACGATCCGCAAACCGGTGGAACTGTAACTATGCCGGAGAATATCAATGGTAACTGGAACTTGTTTGGTATCTTGGGATCTAATACGGCTTTGCATAATAAGAAGTATACCATCAATACCTTTACGATGGCTCGTTATAATAACATTGTAAGTTATATGAGCGATGCACAGGCTGAGAGCGCATCGGATAAGAATAAAACACGTCAGTTGTCTTTGAGCGAACGATTGAGAGGTACGTATCGTAATGACTGGTGGGAATTCTCTTTGAACGGTTCATTGGCTTATACGCATTCGCGTAATAGTTTCAAGGAAGAGAACAATATGGATACCTACCAGTTCTCGTACGGAGCAAGTACCAATGTTCGTTTGCCCTGGAATATGTCAATTGCTACAGACATCTCTCAGAACTCACGTCGTGGATATGCGGATGCAAGCATGAATCGTGATGAGTTAATCTGGAATGCACAGCTCTCGCAAGACTTTCTGAAAGGAAATGCAGCTACGGTCAGCATTCAGTTCTATGATATTTTGCGTAATCAGAGCAATATCAGTCGTGTAATCAGTGCCGCTATGCGAAGTGATACGGAATACAACGCGATTTACAGCTATTGCATGGTACACTTTATTTACCGTCTGAATCTGTTTGGTGGAAAGGGTGCCGGCCCGAGAATGGGCGGACCGGGTAGAGGTCCTGGGGTTGGTCCTGGATCGGGACATGGACCTCGCAGATTCTAAGGTTGAACGCATATACCGCAAAAGTCAATTCCACTTTTGCGGTATTTTTTTTGCCTTTTTCCAGATTACTCGTAATTTTGTTGAAAACGAAGTCGTAAGATGGACGTAGCAGTTTGGAATAGCATCTTTGTAGCCGTAATCTACTTTCTTTATTTTGCGGTGATACTGACAACTATCTTTGTCGTGATTCTTGACAATCGTAGTCCGGTAAAGACTATGGCCTGGATTCTGGTTCTCTTTTTTCTTCCTGTAGCCGGATGGATTCTGTACTTGTTTTTTGGGCGTAGTACACGTAAGGAACGCCTTATCAGCCGGAAAGGCTATGCTCGCTTGAGCAAGCGCCCTATGGCGGCTTATCAGGAACAACCGTCCGTAATGGCAGAACATGGCAAACAGCGTTTGATGGATTTCTTTTCACGCGTAAATAATGCGCTGCCTTTCTCTGGAAATAGAGTTACAGTTTATACGGATGCTGTTTCCATGTTGTCGGAATTGTTGAAAGATATTTACAGGGCTCGTCATCACATCCATCTGGAGTTTTATATTTTTGAGGATGATGCAGTAGGTCGGTTGGTTAGGGACGCCTTGATTGACCGGGCTCGTGACGGGGTGAAGATACGGGTACTGTATGACGATGTGGGATGCTGGAAAGTGCCTCTTGATTTTTATGAACAAATGCTTTGTGAAGGCATAGAAGTTCTTTCGTTCCTGAAAGTCCGTTTCCCAAGATTTACCAGTAAAGTGAATTATCGCAATCATCGGAAGATTGTGGTCATAGATGGTTGTGTGGGTTTTATTGGTGGAATGAATTTAGCTGAACGCTATGTGAAAGGACTAGGAAAAGGGAATTGGAGAGATACGCATGTCAGGCTGGAAGGTAAGGTCGTATATGGATTGCAGACTGCATTCCTTACTGACTGGTATGCTATTGATCGTACTTTGCTCACTTCAGCAGAATATTTTCCTCCGATTTCGGTGAAGGGAGGTGTGCTGGGACAAATTGTGACTTCCGATCCGGTAGGTGAATGGAGAGATATTATGCAAGGACTGATGATGGCTATCTGTTCTGCCCGGAGATATTTTTATGTGCAGACTCCTTATTTTTTACCGAACGAGGAAGTGATGACCGCTTTGCAGACAGCTGCATTGGCAGGGGTTGATGTGCGACTTATGCTTCCTAAAAGAGGGGATACCTGGCTTATTCATAAAGGTTCGCTATCTTATCTTTCGGAGATGATGAAGGCAGGGGTGAAAATTTATCTCTACAAAAAAGGATTCCTGCATTCTAAGTTGATGGTGTGTGATGACGAATTGTCTACGGTGGGCTCTACGAATATGGATTTTCGAAGTTTTGAGCATAACTTCGAGGCCAATGCCTTTTTTTATGACAAGGAAACGGCCATGACTTTAAAAGAAATATTCCTGGCCGATCAGAAGGATTGTTTTCTGTTGTCAGCCAGGATTTGGGAAAAACGTTCTTGGAAAAATAAGATTACTGAATCTGTTGTGCGTCTTCTTGCTCCTTTACTCTGAAGAAGGAAAAATTGACGCTTCCGTAGTGACGGTGTTCGAAGAAGCAGGGATGATTCTCAAAGTTGAGGTCTTTTCCATGCTCCAGAACGAAAATACCTTCCGGCTTGAGCAGGTTGTACTGAAATATCAGGTCGGGTATACTTGCCAACTCTTTCAGGGCATACGGAGGGTCAGCAAAGATAAAATCGAATTGTAGTCCGCATTTTTCGATGTATTTAAAAACATCGGCTCTTAAAGGGATGCACTTGTCTGTTTTGACTTCACGCATGACTTTGCTGATGAATGCATGGTGCTGTGGGTCTTTTTCTACTGAAATGACCTGATCACACCCTCTTGACACGAGTTCTATACTGATACTGCCTGTTCCGGCAAACAAATCAAGTGCTGTTATTCCATCTTCAAAGTCAATATAGTTGTTGAGCACATTGAACAAGTTTTCTTTGGCAAAGTCTGTTGTAGGACGTGCCTTAAATGTATGGGGGACGTCAAAACGTCTCCGTTTGTATATTCCGCTTATTACTCGCATGAGATTAAAGATAGCATATCAAATGGAATATCCTTGATACGGCTCATTGCTGAGTCGTTGAATTCCATCTGAGGGTTAATGATGAATAGTTTTCGTATGTATTTTTTTAGTCGCAATGGTAATTCTTCCCATTGTGGAACCCGATTGCTCCCGCAAATGTATAACTGGTCATCTTCTTGATTGTAGCCAGCCTGCTGCCAGATGTTCAACAGATAATAGCATGAATCATTCAGACCGGAAATGGGGTAAGTGTTCAGCAGTAGTAGTTTTTCTTTTTCGAAAGCTATCACTTCTACACTTTCGGGATGGAAGATGGCAAATAATTTGCGGCATTCACTCGGTTTTACCTTATGTGCGAGGTATTCGGTAATTGGACTGACGGATGCAAACAAACGAGCATTGGGAAAATGCTCTGTCAGGAACAGATGGGTGAGCTTGTCCAGTCCAAAAAGAATAACAAGGTTGCTCTTTCCTAAAATATTACAAAGTACGACTTCGTTATTTTGTGGGGGTAGGTTCTGATAGAACAGAAGGTCAGTCTGTTCGTCCTCATACAATTCCAGCGGAAGTGTGGTATAACGTGAAGTATGAATAAGAATATTAACCTGCTTGAAACGATGCTTCAGTTCTTCTGTCTCTGTCAAATAGGCTTTTACATTGGCAGCCATTGAGCGCTGCGTATTGACTGGTGAGGAACTGAAGTAGACTTCCTCTGATTGCTGAGGGTGATAGATAGAAAAAGAAAATCCATCCGTACTCAGACGGATGGATAATATATACTGTTCTGATTTATTAAAATCAATAGGTTGGGCCATAGGATTATTCCCAGTTTCCTGCATTGTTGTTCGGCTGTTCGATGTCACCAACTCTCAAACCGCAATATTTACCCAATTTTGACTGCATGTCTTTCAAGTTGATCAATTCCTGGCTGTTCAAGTCACCCAAATATACATCGTATGCAACCTGTGCCTGGAACAAGTTCAGAGGAGCACCAGATTTTGTAGTATCCTGACGGATAGCCATTTCAAATTTAGCTCCGTTGCCGTAAGGAACGTATGCCAAAGAGTCCGGATTAAATCCTTTAGCAAAGATAGTATCCATTACAGCTACCCACATTGTATCACGACGGAAGTTCTGTAAGCCTTCTTTTTCAACTTCGCTCCAGTTTCCAGTTTTCTTAGCCTTGTTAATCAAGTCCATAGCCTTCTTTTCTGTCATACCGTTGTTCAACTGATCATCTGTCAATGAACCTACTTTCATGATAAAAGGAAGTTTAGCAGTCTTTACGAAAGTAATCAGACTGTCGAAGTTTGCTGTATAAGCACCGTTATGAACGGTACGGTATTCCTGCTGAGCCTTACGGATGTCAATCAGGCGGGCAATAATTGCTTTTTCTCTGGTTTTTTTCGCATTGTCAAAGTTGATAGGGCCCATAATACTGCCATAGCATATATATACCAAGCAGATAACGCAGGCGGCTAACACAAGATTAAGAACTGTTTTCATGATAATATTGTTTTTTTAGTTTATATTCGTAGCGCAAAAATAAGTAAATTAGTTGAACCACGTCAATCTTACGTAAACTTTTTATACTGGCATTATGTTAAATAATGATTTATCGCAACAAATTAAGCGAAATTTTCCTTATAAACCAACAGAAGAGCAGGAAAATGCGGTGAAAAGTTTTGCTGAATTCCTGTTTTCGCCTTCTGCTGACAGTGTATTTCTGATGAAAGGTTATGCCGGCACGGGTAAGACTACATTGATATCTGCATTGGTTCGTACGCTTGATTCATTGCAACGAAAAGTGATTTTGTTGGCTCCTACAGGAAGGGCAGCCAAAGTTTTTTCCGGGTATGCGGGACATCCGGCTTATACGATTCACAAGAAAATATATCGCCAGAAAGTCTTTTCGAATGAGACAGATAATTTTGTGGCTAATCAGAATCTACATCGAAATACATTGTTCATTGTAGATGAGGCTTCTATGATTGCGAATGAAGGACTTTCAGGGGGGCATTTTGGGAGCGGACGTTTATTGGATGATCTCGTGCAATATGTATACAATGGATTGGGGTGTTGGTTGATGTTGATTGGAGATACAGCACAGCTTCCGCCGATAGGGGAGGAAGAGAGTCCGGCGCTGTCTGTATCGGCATTGCAGGGCTATGGACTGGAGGTAACAGAGTGTGTGCTTACAAAAGTGGTACGACAAACCGAAGGTTCCGGTATCTTGTCAAATGCGACGGCCTTGCGTGAAAGGATAGTAAATGAGGATTTCTTTGAATATCCTAAAATCAGTTGTAAGAACTATTCTGATGTACGTATCCTTCCTGGAAGTGAACTGATTGAAGCCATTGATGAATGTTATGGTCATGTGGGGTTGGATGAAACTATTGTTATCTGCCGTTCCAACAAACGTGCTTCTCTATATAATAAAGGTATAAGAAATACGGTATTGTATAGGGAAGATGAACTGAATACGGGAGATATGCTGATGGTTGCCAAAAATAATTATTTCTGGGGGACAGACTGCAAGGAACTTGATTTTATTGCGAATGGTGATGTGGCAGTGGTACGTCGTGTACGCCGTGTACGGGAAATGTATGGTTTTCGCTTTGCAGATGTTGTACTTGCTTTTCCTGATTATGACGGGATTGAACTGGAAGTAAAGATTTTATTGGATACCCTTCATTCGGACCAGCCTTCATTGTCGAAAGAAGAAAATGACCGTCTGTTCTATGCTGTATTAGAAGATTATGCTGATTTACCGACCAAGCGGGAACGTATGAAAAAAATGAAGGAGGACCCCTATTACAATGCGTTGCAGGTAAAATATGCGTATGCTGTTACATGTCATAAGGCGCAAGGTGGTCAGTGGAAAAGAGTTTTTCTTGATCAAGGCTATATGGCGGAAGAAATGCTTTCACCCGATTATTTCCGCTGGCTGTATACCGCATTTACCCGTGCAACGGAGTTATTGTATCTGGTAAACTGGCCAGAAGAACAGACGGAAAAATAATTATAGGGTTGGAGATACAGGATGATGATATTTTAATGGGCATATATAAAGGAAAGGCTGCCCCTCTTAATGGATGTGGAAGGACAGCCTTTCGTTGTGTGATTTTTATAATAGTAGTTTATTTAATGACATTTAGTTCTTTTCCTACCTTGATGAAAGCCTGAATTGCCTTGTCCAGATGACATTGTTCATGACCGGCAGAAAGCTGTACGCGAATACGCGCCTGGCCTTTCGGCACTACTGGATAGTAGAATCCGGTTACATAAATGCCTTCCTCTTGCATGCGGGCAGCAAAATCCTGTGACAGTTTGGCATCATACAACATGACAGCGCAGATAGCACTCTGTGTAGGTTTGATATCGAATCCGGCAGCAATCATCTTGTCGCGGAAATAGTTGACATTGCTCATCAGTTTGTCATGCAAGGCATTGCTTTCTTTGAGCATGCGGAACATTTCCAAACTTGCTCCTACGATAGCTGGTGCTACGGAGTTAGAGAACAAGTAAGGACGAGAGCGCTGGCGCAGCATATCGATAATTTCTTTCTTGCCAGTGGTAAATCCACCCATGGCTCCACCAAAAGCTTTTCCTAATGTACCTGTAAAGATGTCAATCTTATCGTATACACCAAATTGTTCAGCCACTCCGTGTCCTGTAGGACCTACCACTCCAGCAGAGTGTGATTCGTCTACCATTACGAGTGCATTGTATTTTTCTGCCAGTTCGCAGATTTTGTCCATTGGAGCCACATTTCCATCCATAGAGAATACGCCGTCAGTGGCAATGATACGATGACGCTGTGCTTGTGCTTCCTGAAGACAACGTTCCAAATCTGCCATATCAGCATTGGCGTAGCGATAACGTTTAGCTTTACACAAACGTACACCATCAATAATGGATGCATGGTTCAAGGCATCTGAAATAATGGCATCTTCTTCTGTGAAGAGAGGTTCAAACAAACCACCATTTGCATCAAAGCATGCAGCATACAAGATAGTGTCTTCTGTATGGAAATAATCAGAAATGGCAGCTTCCAGTTGTTTGTGAAGGTCTTGTGTTCCACAAATGAAGCGTACGGACGACATACCATAACCATGAGTGTCCATGGCTTTTTTGGCTGCCTCAATCAGGCGTGTGTTGTCCGACAATCCTAAATAGTTGTTGGCACAGAAATTAAGCACTTCCTCTCCTGCGTTGACTTTGATGTCTGCACGCTGTGGAGTGGTTATTACACGTTCTTTCTTATATAAGCCGGCTGCTTCTATGTCGGCAAGTTCCTTTTTAAGGAAATCTCTAAAGTTTGTATACATATATTGATATTAAGGTTTTGCTTATGCAAAGATGCAATTTTTTTATTTAGAAAAAAAGAGCTCGCATATTTTTATTTCATTTATAAGAACTTTTGTATATTTGCTCCGAATTTAAAAATCTAGCTCGTTAATGAAAAACATTTTAATAATTGGAGCTACTGGACAGATTGGTTCGGAGCTCACGATGCTTTTGAGAAGAAATTATTCAGGTAATGTAGTGGCTGGTTATATTCCTGGTGCTGAGCCTAAAGGAGAATTGAAAGAATCTGGTCCTTCAGCTATTGTTGATATTACGAATCCGCAACAAATTGCTGATGCGGTAAGTCAATATCAAGTAGATACAATTTATAATTTGGCTGCATTGCTTTCAGCTGTAGCAGAAAACAAGCCTCAGCTAGCTTGGAAAATTGGGCTTGGGGGATTGTTCAATACGCTTGAAGTCGCTCGTGAAAAGCAGTGTGCAGTATTTACTCCGAGTTCTATCGGTTCGTTTGGACCTGGTACTCCTAAAGACAAAACTCCTCAGGATACAGTACAGCGTCCTAAAACAATGTATGGTGTCACTAAGGTTTCTGGAGAATTGTTGAGTGACTATTATTTCACTCGTTTTGGTGTGGATACCCGTTCTGTTCGTTTCCCGGGATTGATTTCGTATGTGACTCCTCCGGGTGGTGGTACTACAGACTATGCTGTTGATATTTATTATTCTGCAGCTAAAGGTGAAAAATTTGTCTGCCCGATTGCTGAGGGTACTTATATGGATATGATGTATATGCCGGATGCCTTGCGTGCAGCGGTAGAAATTATGGAAGCAGATCCGTCTAAGTTGGTTCATCGTAATTCATTCAACATCGCTTCTATGAGTTTTGAACCAAATACAATCTATCAGAATATCCGTAAATATCTTCCGGAATTTGAAATGCAGTATCAGGTAGATCCATTGCGTCAGGCTATTGCAGAGTCTTGGCCAAATTCATTGGATGATACATGTGCCCGTGAAGAATGGGGTTGGAAACCGGAATATGATTTGGATGCCATGACTCAAGACATGCTTGCGAAACTGAAAGAACGTTTTGGACGTTAATTGTTAACAGATTTGATGCTATATAATTGAAATCCCCTCACTCTCCCTGATTATAGAAAAGAGTGAGGGGATTTTTTTGTATAAGAATTTCTTTTGTTAGAATATACTTTGGAAAAATGTCTTGATGGCTTCTGGCTTTATGTAATGAAGTGTATGCTCTTTTACTTTTATAGAATCCATCAGGCAATGTAGCCCTTTATAGCCGTCAGCAGATTCTTTCAGCACTTTTTCTGTATAGAAGTTTTCGGCTTTCTTGTTTTTCGGGCTTTCCGGTAGATTTTTAAACTGCCCGATGTAGATGTTTTCTTCGAAAGCATTTCGGGTAGAAGATGTAAAATCAAAACGGCTGGGTTCTGCTGCATAATAGATATTTTGACGGAAGCAAGTACTGTCTGCATATCCATCCCAAGAGTCAGAGGTGATCATCGTACGGTCTACTATATCAGAAGGTTTAAGGTTAGCGTGGATGATATTACGTTCGACTAATGTCTGCTTTACGGGACCAGCAATGTGGATACTGGGAGAAAACATACCTTGACGTGTTTCTTTCGGGCGTATACCGTCTCCTATACTGATATTGTATCGAACAATGCTTCCGATGTTTCCGCAGCTATAATCTCCGGCATTTCCACTGTTGCATATAAGTACCATTCCTCCGTAATTGTCGTGACTGTAATTGTATTGTATAAGGGTATTCTGGCAATTGTAGTCGGAATCGAATCCTTGTGCATCCCATGGTGCTTTATGTCCCCATACTTCATTATATTGTATGATGGTATTGTCACAACTCCAAGGCCAGATACCTGCTGCTGCCTCTGTCATAGGAAGAATGTCGGGTGAATCGCACATGAGATTATACTCAATCAGTGTACTGTCACAACCTATGGGGACAATGCCGTCACCAGGTACTTTTTCAATCACATTGTTTCTTACGATGGTATGTTTATTCGGGTACCAGTTTTTACGGTCGTAATAACCGCTCCAAATCATGGCATTGCGTTCACATCTTAAAATGTGACAATTTTCTATGGTCAGACTATCAAAGCGTGAGCGAATACTGTCTCCTCCGTTTACAATCAGAATACCACTTCCTCCTCCCTCTTCTTTGACAAGAGAACCATTGACATCACGTATGGTAAGGTTGTTTATTCTGATATTATGAGAAATACCATAATTCGTGCATTCTACTTTTAATCCAGTACGTCCGGCTTTTCGTTCTTTACCTGTATTACTGATTTCAAGGTTTTGAATTGTGAAGTAATCGGAATTGAAAATACGTACGGCATACATGGATGTATCATTCCCTGCAATACAGGGTTTTTGATTACCCTCGCCGTATGCATCGATGATGATGGGGTGAGTGTAGGTACCTTTGCCTGTAATATCTAAAATTCCATTAAAGACTTCTCCTCGTTTCAATAGTATTTTATCCCCTTTTTGAAGAGATGTTTTTTTTATTCGCTCCAATGTTTTCCATGCATTATCGGCAGAAAGACCGGAGTTAGTATCATTTCCATTGGTTGCATCCAGATAATAGGTTTGTGGGGGAGTGCTACAACCTGCTATAAAAAATAAGGATGTTATAAAAAAAACTTTTTTAATTGTATGCATAATGTGGAAATAGGTAAAATTAAAAAGTCACAGGTAGGCATAGATGCTCCTGTGACTTTTGTGTGATAACTTATTTTAGATTTTCGTTCAAATCAGCATCAAATGATGGGATTGTAGCATAATTGCGTGATTCATCCCAATTTCCGCTCATTTCTACACCTTCTTTTAAGGATATTCCTTCTGCCACTTCTATTGGTGTATTGGCTTGACGTGTTGCAAAAGCATTTTTTAAATCATCCATACGGAGCTGGTCATTAGCCCGAACTACTAATGCTGGGTAATATCCGGCAACTTCATAACCGTGTTCTTTCCAGCACTTGTTGGCAAATGTGGTTGGATCGCTTGCATAATTATTTGCATCATCTACTCCTGCTCCGTATGCACGGTCTAAAACCTTTTGTAAGCATTGTTTGGCTTCTTCATTTACTGAACCGCTACGAGCTTGTGCTTCTGCATACCATAAAAGAACTTCACTATATGAAACCATATAAAGAGTTTGGCTGCAAATACCATTATTCATGGTATATTCTCTGTCATTATAATCATTCATCGCACTACCGTCAGAGCCTCCTCCGTAAAGTAAGGTACGGAACATAGGATGGCATTCGCTCAGAATGAAAGAACCATTGCTATCTTTTTGGTACCAATTGATTAACTGATCCTTATAAGTATTTTTTTCAACTAAGATTTTTCCTCCATCGCTTCCATAAATGGCATCTTTACGTGGTCCTTCTGGCATTTCTTTCCAGAACTTGATTTCGCCTACTACATCTCCCCAGCCGCCATTAGTGACAGATTCGTATGCTTGACATACTGAATGCCAGGAATCCAGTCCGGACCAGCCCCATGGATTATCTTTGTTAAATTTTATGGCAACAACACCTTCTTGTGAGTAAGGGTTGGATACATACATGAAGCGATCTTTATAGTTCGTTTCTAATTTATAATAATATGTATTATTTTTTACTCCTTTAATGACAGCTTGGGCCATTTCTGCTGCCTTTTCATAATAAGAGGTTTGATTGAGCGGATAACCTGCGCGAGCCATATAGACAGCGGCTAATACTGCTTGAGCAGCTCCCTTATTGACATAATTATTCAAACCATCTGCAATTCTCGGTGCAGTAGTATATGCTTCAGGAAGAATTCTTTCAGCCTCTTCCAAATCTGTACATATTTGTGTATAGATTTGTTCTATAGTTGACTTCCCGACAGTAAAGTCTAAGTCTGTGGTTAATACAATAGGAACTTCACCATACCAACGCACTAATTTAAAGTAAGCTACTGCTCGCCAGAATAGTGCTTGTCCCTTTCCTATATTAATTTCTTCTTCACTGGTGGGAACTTTTTCTATATTATTGAGGATAAAATTAGCAGCTTTAATAATTGCATAATTAGTGTTCCATGCACTTTTTGCATCTGCATTGTTATCGTTGACTTTGTAACTGTCAAATTCTCTATATACATCTTTGTTACCACTAGTAAGAGCTGTGATATCATCACCCATCCAGTTGGGAGATAGGCTATGGCTGCCATTGATAGAGTACTGTACCTGTGCGTATAGAACGTTGATAGCACCGTCTAAGTCGTTTTGTGATGTAAAGTAATTTTCAGGTACCATCTGTCCTTTAGGATCTTCAGTCAAGAAATCGCTACAGGAGGTCATAGCTACTGTACATGCCATTAATGCACTTATAAATATTTTTGTTTTCATATTATCGATCTGTTAGAAATTCAATGTGTTGCTAATATTAGAAATTCATTTTGATACCAAAGGTAAAGGTTCTAGGAGTTGGGTAACCACCTATATCTACACCACTACTAACATCTACACTTTTTGAAGAATCATCTGTAAAGGCAGAAGCGGTCGGATCCATTCCTTTATATTTAGTAATGGTAAACAGGTTCTGGCAGCTAACGGACAAGCGTATATCGGCAAATTTTGTCTTTGATTTTGGGAATGTGTATCCTAGGCTTAAATTTGCTAAACGTACATAGCTGGCATTTTCTACCCATTGCGTAGAGTTTGCATAATTGGTACCTCCGTTCAGTAAAGAAGCGAATTTAGCATTTTCTGGATTCACATCCCAGTTATATTCGTATGCTTCTTTGGTATTGATGAATGAGGCATCTGATATTGAGGTTGACATCGCGTAACGTACCAAGTTCAAACGATCCATTCCAAAAGCACCGGTCAGGAACATGCTTAAATCCCAGTTCTTATAGTTCACTGTGTTGTTCCATCCAAATGTAAAATTCGGGTTTGCATTACCGATTACAGTACGGTCTCCTGCATCGATACTTCCGTTTTCGTTTAAGTCAGCATATACATTTTTACCGTCTTCACTGATGCCTTCCCATACATATCCGTAGAAAGAACCGATGCTGTATCCCGGCATGACGATAGTGGCTTCATCTGCCATTTTATCTGCTGGAGTTTTTCCGTAGATGTATTCATTACTACCTAAACTTTTTACTTCATTTTTCAGGTATGTTCCAGTTAGTGTGGAGTTCCATTGCCAATCTTTGGTTTGGATAAGATGGGCATTGATAGAGAAGTCAAGACCCTTATTGTCGATACGTCCTACATTGGCTAAATAGTTTCCACCTCCATTATATCCAGGAATAGGTTCCTGCATTAAGCAGTCAACTGTACGTTTATAGAAATAGTCGAGTGAGAATGAGAGACGTTGGTTCCATACTGCAAATTCTACTCCTAGGTCAAATTGTTTAGTTTTTTCCCAAGTGACATCTGGAGTAGGGAGTGAAGTTGGCCAGTAACCATAATATAATTGTGAAGAAGTTCCATAGTTTGTATAGGCTTGACCTAATAGTCCAAGAGTAGAGTATGCTCCGATTCCTTGGTTACCAATCACACCATAACTGGCACGTAGCTTCATGTTTTGCATAGCTTTAAAATCTTCCATGAAAGGTTCATTGCTAAGATCCCATGCTACAGCAACAGATGGGAAATATCCCCATTTTTCTTTACTAAACTTTGAAGAGCCATCTGCACGGAATGTGGCTGTCAGTGTATAACGGTCATTGTAGTTATAGATGACGCGGCCTACACCGGATAGAAGTGTTTCTCTTGAGTAGCTGTTGCCGAGAGTCTTAGTGCTTGCCATATTCACATTCCACCATCCTACGGCTTCAGTAGAAAGGTTGTTTCCACCAATATTCATATTACGATATTCGGTAGAAGTCGCTTCCCAAACAGCTGTAGCGGTCAGATTGTGTTTCCCGAATTTTTTCATGTAAGTGAAATTGTTTGTAGATTGTAACATCATTCGGAAAGCATCACTGTTTCCCATACTGCTGATAGCAGTGGGGCTTGCTTTGGCAGAAGAGAATGAGTAAGATTTATTATCTTGATAATCGAATGCATTTGTTGTGGTAAAGGTTAATCCATCTATGATTTTAAACTGTAAAGCTAGATTTCCAGTAGCGGCGTAAGTCCGAAGTTCGCTGTTTGATGCTGCGATAGACCCTAACGGGTTACTTCCTGTAGTGTTTTTTCCTACATTGTATTTACCATCTTCGGTAAACATATCCATGGTTGGGTCATAGTTTAACGCATTGAAAATCGGATTGGTTTTACTTGCAATATAAGTATTACCATTTCTGACTCCATGATTGAACTGTACATCTGTAGTGATAGTAAGCCAGTTTGTGACAGCAGAGTTCAAATTAACACGTGCGGAATATCGTTCATTGTCAGAATAGCGTAAAACACCTTCTTCGTTTACATAGTTGGCAGAAACATAATATTGTGTTTTTTTCACTACCGCCTGAAATTGCAAGTTTATAATTCTGTACCAATCCGGAACGGAACATTTCGTCTTGCCAGTTGATACCTTTTTTACCCGTTTTGAGAGCATCCATTTCTTCTGCGGAGTATCCATTTCCCGGATACCAGAAATTATATGCTTCAGCATATTCATATGGACTGAGCATATCATAATGTTTGTAAACGTTTGATACGCCTAAAGTTGCATCGAATGTGATTTGTGTTTGTCCGGCAACTCCGGTTTTAGTAGTGACCAATACTACACCATTGGCACCTCGAGAACCATAAATTGCGGTAGAGGATGCGTCTTTTAATACTTGGATAGATTTGATATCGTCTGTATTTAATCCGCTTAATCCACCTTCACGGACAATTCCGTCAACAACATATAGAGGTTCGTTGCTAAGATTTACAGAGTTTGCACCACGTACACGAATGCGAATATCTCCTCCAGGTACGCCACTGTTTTCTACCTGTACACCAGATACTCGTCCTTGAAGAGCTTCTGAAATTCGGGTAACAGGCTGGTCTTTGAATGATTTGTTGTCCATTACAGCCACAGAACCGGCCAAGTCGGCTTTGCGTACAGTTCCGTATCCTACAACTACAACTTCATCCAACGTTTCTGTATCTTCTTTTAAGGTTAATTTTAAAGATAATCCGTTGCGGTCAACTTTTACTTCTTGGTTTTTATAGCCAATATAGGAGATATTCAAAGTAGCTCCTGCATTAACTTCAATTGTGAATTTTCCATCTAAATCCGTGATTGTTCCATTGGAGGTTCCTTTTTCCACTACGCTCGCTCCAATAATCGGTTCTCCGTTTGTGTCACTTACCACTCCTGTAACTTTATAAGAGCTGTTTTGTTGGATACTTGTTGTCTCGCTTGTTGTGTTAGCTGCTATATTGGCAGAATAGGACAATAGCAGCCCTAAGATTAACAATTTACTTACGTTTAATTTTCTACGTTTCATAATATTAATTGTTTAAGTTCACATCCTTTCCAATTGGATACCGCAAAAATACTTTTGCATAAAGGATATGATGATGAAAAAATAGCAGAAAAGGATAAAAACTAAAAATTCATCCTTTTCTGCTATTTTTTCATCCTTTTGGAACTGGATTGAGAAACTTATTTTTCATCATTCTCTTTGTTGACTATGTGTTCTTTAGGTAGGAAACCAAATTTTTTCTTGAAGCATTGGCTAAAATATTTGGGATCGTTGAAACCAACAGAATAAGCTAGCTCAGAAACGCGTATTTTTTTCTTTTCTTCCAATAATCGGAAGGCTGCTTGTAAGCGTATGCTGGAAATGAAGGCTAGAGGAGTCATATCTGTCAGTTGTTTTAATTTTTCATTTAATGTACTTCTAGACATTTTCATTTCTTGTACGAAAACGGTTGTATCAAATTCAAGATCACTCAAGTGGGCATTTACACATTCTACTGCTTTTTTTAAGAATTCTTCGTCTTGACTTGTATAGTCTAATTCTTTGGCTTCAAATACTAGTTGTTTTCTAGAATCCCCATTGGAGTGCTCTTTTTTCTTTAGGAGATTTTCAATCTTTGCAAGTAAGACAGATATGTTTAAAGGTTTGCATATATACCCGTCTGCTCCTACTTCATATCCGGTTATTCTGTCCATATCGCTGGTCTTAGCTGTTAATAAGATTACCGGTATATGTTTTGTTTCAAATCTTTCTTTAATTTTTTTGCATAATTCAAAACCATTCATTCCAGGCATCATTATATCAGAAACTATGATATCAATCTTTTTATCTTCCAGTTGAAGTAATGCAGTTTCTCCAGATGAGGCTTCGGTAAGATCAAAATGATCTGTAAGGATACGTTTCATGACATTACGTAAGTCATCATTATCTTCTACGAATAATAATGCGGGCTTAATTTTATGTTCGGGAACAATATCATTGCTTGGCTCATGTTGAGCTTTTTCCGCAGGTGTATTGGAGATGAACTCTGTTGATGCTACAGTTTCAGAAACGTCCCAATTTGTATCATTTTCTTCAATTTCTTCTTTATTATAAGCTTCTCTGGCTATAGGGATGATGACTGTAAAAGTATTTCCTGTTTCTTTGTTACTATTAACCTTAATTTCTCCATGGTGTAATATGGTTAGATCTTTGGTCAGTGATAGTCCTATACCTGTACCAATAGTATGAAATTTTCGATAGTCACCTTCATAGAATCTCTCGAATAAATGTTTCTGTTTATTCTCAGGGATTGGTTCTCCGGGGTTATTTATACTTAGTTGAAAAAGTTTTAGTTCGCTATTGTAAGCTTGTGATATTGTAATGGTTTTGTTTTCAGGTGTATATTTGGCCGCATTAGATAATAGATTGTAGACTATCTTGTCAAGTTTGTCACAATCGAAATAGCCCTTATACTCTATGTCCATGTTCAAGAACGCAAAATGTAAGTTCTTTTTACGGACAAGAGGAGAGAAAGCTTGTGCGGAATATTGTAGGAAAGTTGTTAAACTACCATAGGATACTTTTAGCTTCTGTCTGCCATTTTCTACTTTTCTGAATTCTAATATTTGTTGGATTAAGCGTTTAAGTCGTAATACATTGTCTTCTATCTCAGGAAGAGATTTTTGAGTCTCAGGGTAATGTAATTTGATTTCATCTATAGAAGCTGAAATTATGGATAATGGGGTTAGTAATTCATGGGTTATATTCGTGAAAAATTGTAATTTGCTGTGATTGATTTCTTCATTTTTCTCGCGTTGGATATTGGCAAGTTCTACCATTTGTTGTAGTTTAATTCTTCTTTTTATGATTTTGTAAGTGTACCATATACATATAATAATGATAATGGTATAAATGCAATATGCCCACCAAGTAAACCAGGGAGGGGGGAGTATGGTAATTTTGATAGAACGGATATTGTTAGACCATAGGCCATTGGGGTTACTGCCTCTTACGGAAAAAATGTAAGTTCCAGCAGGTAGGTTATTGTAAAATGCTGCTGGATGATATCCTTCGGTAGAGATCCATTGGTTATCATATCCTTCTAATTTGTATTCATACTTGTTTAATAGAGGATTGATATAGTTCAATACGGAAAATCCAATACTGAAATTGTTCTGTGTGTAAGAAAGAGTGATATGCTGAGCATACTCTAGGGTTGAATCTAGGATTTTTCGCTGTTCATTGACTGGCATACGTGAAATGGGGGTATCATAAACTCTTAGTTCTGTCAATACAACAGGATATGAAACCGTATCATATTTGATGTCCGCAGGAAAAAAGTTGTTGATACCATGTACTCCACCAAAATATAGTTTCCCATCTTTTCCTCTTGCACAAGCATTTCGATTGAAAATATGATCTTGTAGTCCGTCTTCTGTAGTAAATACTTGTACGCTTTTCTTTGTTTGATCTTTATGAATGTGAATCATTTCTGAAGTAGTAGTAATCCACAATCCTTTTTGATTGTCTTCCAATATACATGATATTACTTCTCCTTTTTTCATATTAGTCGGTAATGCATACTGGAAACAATCTTTTTCAGGGTTGTAAATACTAAGTCCTTTTCCGTTTGTTCCAGCCCATATTGTATTATCACTGTCTATGTATAGTGTCATGGCTCCTATTGATATGGCGTTTTGAGCTTTGATGGTGTATTGTTTGGCTGTAAAATTATTATTATGAGGAGTTAACTTCCATATTCCAGAATTGGGTGTTGCAGCCCAGATATTTCCATCCTTATCTTCTTGAATTCGAAATATGGACTCTTTTTCAGGAATAAATGTTTTATTCTCAATTAAGTTATTAATGGCATGCATTTTTCTTTGTTTGTCTAGTAAAAAAATGCCACTTCTTGTTCCTAACCATATATTTCTTTTTGAATCTTCGTATACAGAGTATATACAAACGTCTGTTAATTGTGGGTGTGATTCAATATTGATTTCTTGTACTTTTTTCCCATCAAAAATCCATAGTCCATCATCCCATGTGGCAAAACAGTACTCCCCATTATCTCTAAGTTGAATGATTTCATTGACTGTAGATATGAGAGGTAATTTTTGGAACGCATCAATTTGGTTGTATGGAATGACTTCCTGAGTTTGCATGTTATATTTTGCAAACCCAAATCCCATAATTCCTATCCAAATCCAATGATTGTCAATTGGGCAAATAGCTCTTACTGAAGTGCTTGGGAATATTTCCCTCACGGTCTTTAGAGAGTTTAGACTGAATTTACGTGTATTAGTATTGGCAATCCGGATTCCTCCTCCGAGCATGCCTACCCACATTAATCCATCTTTGCTGGATAACAATGCATCTACCTCGTTAAAAGGAAGATGTCCACTTTTATTACTAGGATAATAATTGGTGAATATACCATTTTCTGATTCCATAATGCTGAGTGCACTTCGGGAGCCTATCCATATTTTACCTGTATTTTTATCTTGAGTAATAGCATAAATGATATCGTCGGCAATACTTGATGGATTATCTTTATCGTGGGTGTACCGGATAAATCCATAGTGTTGCATGTCATATGGGTTTTGCATTTTCAGAAGTCCACATCTCCATGTACCAATCCATATATTTTCATCTTTATCTTGGAATATAATATGGGCTGAGTTGCGTGAGCATACATTTTGATATGTATATAAGCGTTGTTGTGTGGGATCATATCTGAACAGACCTTGGCTCCAAGTGCCAATCCATATATGTCCTCGTTTGTCTTCTAATAAGGACTTGACATCAATGTTTTGAGCAGTTTTATATAGAGTAAAATTTTTTTCATCTTTTTTCTTTATAAAGAGTCCTTTATTGGTGCCAGCCCATATTGCTCCTTCCCGTGTGCACGCAACGGCTTCTACATTACTGACTTGAGGATTGGGCAAATGTATTTTTTCTATGGTTTCATGTTTTTTATTTAGCTTATATAAGCCATTGTGTGTACCAATCCACAAATTGGATTGGTTGTCTTCTGCAACTATATTAACAAATCCATCAATTGATTTTTCTGACCCTTCAGACTCTGCATGATAGATTTGGGTGGAATATCCGTCGTAGCGTACTAATCCATTGTAAGTGGCAATCCATATATATCCTTCTTTATCTTGAAAAAGATTACGAACTTCATTGGTCGGTAGCTGTATGAGGTTTTTTAATGGTGTGAAATTAATTTCTTCAATTGGTGGTAATGGTGTTCCCCAACTGTAAATAGAGAATAAAATATATACTTGGAGTAGCAAGAGAAATTTCTTCATATTGGGATTAAAATAATAAACTGTGTACAAATGTAAAAAGATTATTCTCAATATAAAAACTAAAACAGTCTTATAATAATGGCTTGTACTATAAATGAGATGAATAAATGATTCTATTTTTTGACAGAATTGTTTTACGCAGAGCAGCTGTTTTATCCTACCTTTGTAAGGTATCTTAAAAATTAATATCAATGAAAAAACTATGGATGGTGCTTGCCTTATGGGGAGCTTTAGCAGCGCAGCTGCATGCACAATGGAAGCCGGTTGAGGGACGGATTAGAACACAATGGTCTGAACAGGTAAATCCTGATAATGTATTACCAGAATATCCACGGCCTATTATGGAAAGAACAGAATGGAAAAATCTGAATGGCCTTTGGGATTATGCAATTATAGAAAAAGGAAAACATGCCCCTTCTGTTTTTGATGGGAAAATTCTGGTACCTTTTGCTGTAGAATCTTCTTTGTCGGGAGTTGCTAAAACAGTAGGTGCAGAGAAAGAGTTGGTCTATCGTCGTTCATTTGAAGTTCCTTCGTCCTGGAAAGGAAAAAAAGTACTTCTGCATTTCGGAGCTGTAGATTGGAAAACTGATGTATGGGTAAATGATGTAAAGGTAGGTAGTCATACCGGAGGATTTACTCCTTTCTCTTTTGATATTACAGAAGCTTTGCAGGGAAAAAACAATACTTTGATGGTAAAGGTGTGGGACCCGACAGATAAGGGTTACCAGCCAAGAGGAAAACAGGTATCGCGTCCTGAAGGTATATGGTATACTCCGGTGACAGGTATATGGCAGACTGTCTGGCTGGAACCTGTCAGTGAATCTTATATTCAGGATTTACGCATTACTCCAGACATTGATAATTCCTTGCTTTCTTTGAAAGCCTTGGTAAAAGATGCTACTTCAAAAGATTTGGTAGAGGTAAAAGTCTTTGATGGTCAGCAGTTGGTAGCGCAAGGAAAAAGTATTAATGGAGAATGTGTACAAGTGGCAATGCCAGAGAATACTAAATTATGGTCACCTGACTCTCCTTTCCTTTATACGTTGAAGGTCTCTTTAAAGCAGAACGGAAAATTGGTGGATGAAGTGTCCAGTTATGCAGCTATGCGAAAATATTCTTCCAAACGTGATGCAAACGGTATTGTACGTCTGGAGTTGAATAACAAGCCGTTGTTCCAGTTTGGTCCTCTGGATCAGGGCTGGTGGCCGGATGGATTATATACGGCTCCTACGGATGAAGCCTTATTGTACGATATGCAGAAGACAAAAGATTTTGGATTTAATATGATTCGCAAACATATTAAAGTAGAGCCTGCACGCTGGTATACCTATTGTGACAAGTTAGGTATTATTGTATGGCAGGATATGCCCAGCGGTGACCGTAACCCGGAATGGCAGAACCGGAAATATTTTGAGGGCACTGAAATGAAGCGTAGTGCAGAGTCGGAAGCTTGTTACCGGAAGGAATGGAAGGAAATAATGGATGCATTGTATTCTTATCCTTGCATTGGCACATGGATTCCATTTAATGAAGCTTGGGGACAGTTCAAAACCCCGGAAATAGTGGAATGGACCAAACAATATGACCCGACTCGCTTGGTCAATCCTGCCAGTGGAGGTAACCATTACACTTGTGGAGATATGCTGGATTTACATAACTATCCTGCTCCGGAATTGTATCTGTATGATGCACAGAGAGCTACAGTCTTAGGTGAGTATGGAGGTATTGGCTGGGTAGTACAGGGACATATTTGGGAACCGGACCGTAACTGGGGATATATTCAGTTCAATTCTTCTAAGGAAGTGACAGATGAATACGTGAAATATGCGGAAAAACTTTATGATTTAATACCTCGTGGCTTTTCTGCAGCAGTATATACGCAGACCACAGACGTAGAAGTGGAAGTAAATGGTTTGATGACATACGACCGTAAAGTAATAAAATTGGATGAAAAGCGAGTTCGTGAGATTAATCGTAAATTATGTGAGTCTTTGAACAAAAGATAATTTGCGATAGAGACTATATATAAAATTTTCCCTTATCCCTGTTTTGAATGAAGGGATAAGGGGAATTTCATATATAATATCCTGAGATTATCTTACTTGGATTACCAAATAACGTGATACACTCCAGAATTCATTCGGATTGTTGATTTTCAAAGTCAACTGACCTTTGTCGTCTTTTACAAGTTCGTATGAACTCTGTGGATGAGTAGTCAGCAATTCAGCTCGTTTGGAGTAAAGTTTGATTTCTTTTTCCTTACGAATATCAATCTGGGTGAAGTAATCTTTGTTGAAGTCATTGTCTTTCAGTACGTCACCCTTCTTCAGAATCTTCTGGTCTTTCAACTCAGATTTAGTGCCGAATACATACCAGGCAGTGTTGAGGGCTTTGTCTTGAGCTTCTACGGTCTTAGTCTTTGCTTCATTTTCTGCACTCAGCTCGTCTACGTTCTTATTCAAGTCCATAACAGCTTCATCCAATTCTGCAATACGGATATTCTTTGCAGCCAATTCTGCTTGCAGGGTTTCAATCTGCTGCTGCTTTGCAGCCAGTTCAGCAGTAAGGTTCTTTACAGCTTTTTTCAACTGGGCAGATTGGTATTTGCTATTTTTCAGTTGCTCTTCTAATTTTGCAATCTGTTCGCGGTTTGATTTCAGTTTTTCGCTAATGAAACGGATATCATCTTTTATCTTATCGGCAGCCGACTGGCTTTCTAATGTACCTTCTTTCAAGTCTACACGGTTTTCAGCTTCGTTGATTTCGCGGAATCCTTCTTGAATTTCATTGAAGGCTCCCATGATTTCGTCCAGTTCTGTGTCGCGGTTAGAGAGTTCAAGCATCAGTGAATCGTTCTGGGCTTGTAAAGTGCTTTTGTTCTGGCCTGAATTATTACATGCTGTCAGCAGGGCAGCAGCACATAAAGCAGATAAAACAACCTTTCTCATAGTTTTTGAATTTAGAATTATAATTTAGTTATCTTTTCCTCCTAATATAATGACGATTTCTCCTCTTGGTTCAGTCTCTGTGAAGTGTGCAATTACTTCCTGAAGGGTTCCTCTGACGCTTTCTTCATGTATTTTAGAAATCTCCCGACATACGGAAACCGGGCGTTCGGCCCCAAAAACTTCCGCAAACTGGGTCAGCGTTTTAAGCAGGCGATAAGGAGACTCGTAGAAAATCATGGTACGGGTTTCTTCTTTCAGGGCATTCAGTCGTGTCATGCGACCTTTTTTCTGAGGAAGGAAACCTTCAAAGCAGAAACGTTCATCCGGAAGTCCTGATGAAACTAATGCCGGTACAAAGGCCGTAGCTCCAGGCAGACATTGCACTTCTATGCCGTTTCTTACACATTCTCTTACCACAAGGAATCCGGGATCGGATATTCCAGGAGTGCCGGCATCTGAAATTAAGGCTACCGTTTGTCCTCCTTTTATACGGTTGACAATGCTTTCCACCGTCTGGTGCTCATTGAATTTATGGTGTGATTGCATTGCATTTTTGATTTCATAATGTTTTAAAAGGATACCCGATGTACGTGTATCTTCAGCTAAAATCAGATCCGCTTCTTTCAATACGCGGATAGCTCGAAATGTCATGTCTTCCATGTTACCTACCGGAGTAGGTACGACATATAGTTTTCCCATACTTTGTACTTCATGTTATGATAGCAAAGGTAAAAAGTTTTCGTATTTACGTGTTCGATTTGTCAAACATTTAACAGAAGTTTTCTCTTTACATAGTGTTTTCGTCACTATTAATAAAAATGCGTCGATTTTTCGCGGATTTCGATTCGTCGTTGTAATTTTGCAATTGTTTTTATGTAATGAAAGAAAATATGGTAGTATATTCAGAAGATCATCGGGAGGAGACTTGCCGAAGAGGAAGGATTGAAGTAATATGTGGCTCTATGTTTTCCGGTAAAACGGAAGAGTTGATACGGCGTTTGCGTAGGGCTACTTTTGCCCATCAGCGGGTAGAGATATTCAAGCCGTCTATTGATACCCGTTATTCAGAGGAGGAAGTGGTGTCACATGATAATAACAGTATCAAATCAACCCCGATTGATTCTTCCGCCAGTATCCTTTTGTTTACTTCGGAGATAGACGTGGTAGGCATTGATGAAGCGCAGTTTTTTGATGATGGATTACCCGAAGTGTGTAATGAACTGGCTAATCGGGGCGTCCGTGTTATTATCGCAGGGCTTGATATGGATTTTAAGGGAGTTCCGTTTGGACCGATTCCTGCGTTGTGTGCCATTGCCGATGAGGTGACTAAAGTGCATGCCATTTGTGTGAAATGTGGTAACTTGGCTTATGTTTCGCATCGTACCGTGCTCAATGACAAAAGAGTGTTGTTGGGGGAAAAAGAAGAATATGAACCCTTATGCCGCTGCTGTTATCAGAAAGCTTTAAAAGAAGGCGTGTCTAAGTAGTTGATAATTAGTGGATGTTTAAATTTATTGAAAAAATATTCCAATAATATTTGGTAGTTATTATAAAAACATCTACCTTTGCACTCGCAATCGGGAAATAACCGATGCAACAAAGGATTGATTCGCTAGCTCAGCAGGTAGAGCACAACACTTTTAATGTTGGGGTCCTGGGTTCGAGCCCCAGGCGGATCACTCGGAAAAGCGATTATCTTTAAAAGATAGTCGCTTTTTTTATTGTTAAATGTTTTGTGAGTCGATAAAAATAAAAGGAGACACCAAATAAATGATGTCTCCTTTTATTTTGTCTTTTTCAGGGAATACTGAATTACACGTTTGCACGTTTTTCCTGAATTCTGGCTTTCTTACCGGTAAGTGCACGCAAGTAGTACAATTTAGCGCGACGAACTTTACCAACTTTGTTGACAGTGATGCTGTCGATAGCCGGAGATTCCAATGGGAAGATACGTTCAACACCCACTGTTCCTGACATTTTACGTACAGTGAAACGTTTCTTTTCACCGTGACCTGAAATTTTGATAACAACACCGCGATACAACTGTACACGTTCCTTGCTACCTTCAACGATACGGTATGCTACTGTGATTGTGTCACCAGCTTTGAATGAAGGATGCTGTTTGCCAGTAGCAAATGCTTCTTCTGCAATTTTAATTAAATCCATGTTTTGTAATAAATTAAATTGTTTGATCGTTACAACGCAACATATCAAGTAACTCTTCTTTGACAGCGATTGCGCGAAAGCAGGGCAAAGGTAGTGTTTTTCTGCGAAGTAGCCAAATGTTTCCTGCGTATTTTATTAAAAAATGAGAAGTCTTGTGGATAGCTTTTACCATTCTTTTGAGCATGTTCCTTTTTTCCGTATTTTTGACTGCAAATAAACCTTGTTTTATGAATTATCTCAATGTTAGACTTGTAAAAAGTGCAGTTGCCGGCGTGTTGGCCGGGTGGCTGCTGGCCAGCTGTAGCTCAGGTTATTCGCTGGCAGGTGTGGAAGGCGGAAGGGTGGCCATTACTGATGTGTACGACCGTAAACCGGATGCCGAAGCGTTGAATATCTTGAAACCTTATCAGCAGAAAGTCGATAGTATTATGTCGCCGGTCATCGGACATTCGGCAAAGAATCTGACCGCATACCGTCCGGAATCTCCGTTGTCTAATCTGATGGCCGATGTACTTCGTCAGGCAGCGGTGCGGGCGATTGGCAAGCCGGCTGATGTCGCTGTCATGAATATGGGTGGTATCCGGAATGCAATGCCTGAAGGTGAAATTACCTTTGGAACGGTGTATGAAATTGCTCCCTTCGAGAATGCCTTGTGTGTGCTGACAATGGATGGGGCCACCTTGAAGGAGTTGTTCGGACAAATAGCTTCTGTACATGGAGAGGGCCTTAGTGGCGCCGCTTTGAAAATAGATGCTGAGGGAAATCTCTTGGAAGCGAAGGTGAATGGCCGGCAGATTGATGTAAAGAAAACCTATACGGTAGCTACCATTGATTATTTGGCTGAGGGAAATGATAAGATGGAAGCGTTCCGTCGGGCTTCTTCCAAAATATTCCCGAAAGATGCGTTGTTGCGCAACTTGTTGCTTGACTATGTAAAGCAGTGTGAGCAGAAAGGACAATTTGTGACTTCGCAGGTAGAAGGAAGAATAAAAGTGAGTGCGTCCAATTGAAAAATAGAAAAGAGATGAAAAAGATATATTGTTTATGTCTGGCGTGCCTGCTGGTGAGTGTGGTGGCCGCACAGTCGGTGAAAGAATTGTATATATTTCATACGAACGACATGCATAGTCGTATCGAACCCTTTGCCTCTTATTTCCCTGATACGCTACTAGCCGGAAAGGCGGGTGTGTTGCGTCGGGCGGCTTTTGTGAAAGAACAGCGCCGTGAGCACAAAGATATGTTGCTGTTCGATTCTGGTGATTTTTCTCAGGGAAGTCCTTATTATAATTTGTTTAAGGGAGAGGTAGAAATCAAGATGATGAATGAGATGGGGTATGATGCAGGTACGATTGGAAATCATGAGTTTGATTTTGGCCTGGACAATATGGCCCGCTTGTTCAAGATGGCTAATTTCCCGATTGTATGTGCCAATTATGATGTGGCAGGTACCGTGCTGGAAGGGTTGGTGAAGGAGTATACCGTCATTGAGCGCGATGGAATACGTATCGGTGTGTTTGGACTGGGACCGGAGCTTGACGGTCTGGTGGCGCATGCCAATTACGGGAATGTAAAATTTGAAGACCCTGTTTCTGAAGGCCAGCGTGTAGCCGACTTGCTGAAGAACCAGGAACATTGTGACTTGGTGATTTGCCTGTCGCATTTGGGATGGAAGGGTGAACCTTATTCGGATATAGAACTGATAGAGAATACCCGTAACATTGACATTGTATTAGGCGGACATTCTCATTCCTTCTTTGAAGGGCCGGAGTTTTATAAGAATCTTGACGGAATAGAGGTACCTGTGCAGCAGATGGGAAAAAGTGCGGCATTTGTCGGGCGTATGGTTGTCAAGATGCAGAAAAATTAAAACAGATAGGGTAGAATGAAAAGACGGATTTTGTGGTGTATATTGTGTGCTTGTCTGGCCTCGACTAGTCTCTTTGCACAGGAGCCTGCGCTCTTGAGCCGGGTACACGACACGGAAGCCTGCCGGAAATGGGTAGACGGGCAGATGGAGAAGATGACGCTGAAACAGAAAGTGGGTCAGTTGTTCATTTATACTCTCCAGCCGGTGACAAACCAATACAGCAAGAATGTGTTGCGAAAGATGGTCGATGACTATGGAGTAGGAGGGCTGTTGTTTACCGGTGGAGAACTTCGGAAGCAGGTGCAGATGACCAACTATGCCCAGGCTCATGCGTCGGTGCCTTTGATGGTGACTTTTGATGGTGAGTGGGGATTGGGAATGCGCTTGAAAGATACCCCTTCTTTTCCCTACAATCGTGTGTTAGGATGTATACAGAATGATTCACTGCTTTATGAATATGGTAAGGAAGTGGCTCGTCAGTGTCGTCTGATAGGTGTGCAGATTAATTTTGCACCGGTAGCCGATGTAGATAACAATCCCAATAATCCGGTAATCAATTTCCGCTCTTTTGGCAGTGACCCGAAGAGGGTGGCCGAAAAAGTGGCAGCTTATGTAAAAGGATTGGAGGACAATGGTGTAATGGCGGTGTGTAAGCATTTTCCCGGGCATGGAGATACGGAAATTGATTCACACAATGCGTTGCCTGAATTGAACTTTGACCGCGCTCGTCTGGATAGTATTGAGTTGTATCCGTTTAAGAAAGCCATTGAGGCAGGAATTGGCGGTGTGATGGTAGGTCATTTGCATGCTCCGAGTTTAGGTGAAGGACCTGCTTCCATTTCGCAGGAAGTAATTATGCATACACTGATTGATGAATTGCGCTTTCATGGACTGGTGGTGACGGATGCTCTGGAGATGAAAGGCATTGCCGGGCATGATGATGTGTGTGCCCGTGCTTTGATAGCAGGAAATGATGTGGTTTTATCTCCTCGTAATTTGAAAAAAGAAATTGACGGTGTGATGTCGGCGCTTAAAAAAGGTCGTCTGTCGGAAGCAGATATCGACCGGAAATGTCGGAAGGTACTGTCATTTAAATATGCGCTGGGACTTTCTTCCTGGGAAAAAGTGGAAGAAGAAGGACTTGCAGAAAAATTGATGACGCCGGAGCTTCTGTCGCTTCAGCAGGAATTGTCAAAAGCAGCAGTGACAGTATTGAAGGATTCCTCGTCATTGGTCCCGCTTGATTTATCCGTATCGGGTACGGTGCTGTTGAGCGTATCTCCTTCTTTGTCGGAAGCTTATCCGTTTTATCATCAGTTGAAGCAGACTTTCCCTGTCGGCTGGTTGCATGCGAATGTAGACTCATTGGATGCCGTGGAGGCACGTCTGCGTCCGACACAACGGGTATTGGTGGCTTTACATTCAGATAAGGTGGAGCCGTATGCGGCTTTACTGGAAAAGTTGGCTAAAGACAAGCCTTTGGCTTTGATTTGCTTTGGCGATATGAAGATGCTGGAAAAAATTCCGGAAGTGGTCTGCCATGCTTCTACTGTAGTACTGGCACATACTGACGAGAAATCTGTACAGCGTTACGTGGCCGATTTGTTTTTGGGCAATGCGTATGCTGACGGTCGTTTGTCTATTCCGCTGGCTGGAGTGTTCAAGGCTGGTGATGGACTGACCGTCGATCCGGAAGCCCCCCGTCAATACAGTCCGGAGGACTTGGGCATGGATGCGTCGATATTGTCACAGATAGATAGTATTGCAGAAGAAGGTATCCAGCTGAAGGCTTATCCAGGATGTCATGTGATGATTCTGCGGGAAGGTCTTCCGGTTTACAACAAGTGTTTCGGTAACTATACCTATGCGGGAAAGGAATCTGTTAAGGAAAATAGCCTATATGATTTGGCTTCTTTGACTAAGGTAACGGCTACGCTGCTGGCAGTGATGAAACTTTATGATGAAGGAAAATTCGGATTGACAGATTGTGTTTCCGATTATTTGCCTATATTGAAAAAAACAGATAAGTCGCGTATTACGGTGCGAGATTTACTTTTCCATGAATCTGGATTGCCAGCCTACTGGCCTTTCTATGAGGAAGCATTGGATATGAAGTCTTGCAAAGGAGGGCTGTTCCGTAAAAAAGCTGATAAGAATCACACGCTGAAACTAGCTGAGAATGTGTATGCTTGCAATGATTTCCGCTATAATCCAGAGTGGGTATCACGTACTTCATCGGTTGAATATCCGCTTCAGGTAGCAGATAGTTTGTTTCTGAGAAGTGATTTCAGTAAGAATATATTAGAACAGATTGCAAAAGTTCCGGTGAAAGGAAAATCCTATCGTTACAGTTGCCTGAACTTTATGCTTTTGAAAGAATTGGTGGAAAAGGTAGCAGGTGTACCAATGGATGTGTATTTGGACAGCGTATTCTATACCCCGATGGGTTTGCGCCATACGGCCTTTTTGCCCTTGCGTAAATTCACGAAGAAGCAGATTGTACCTTCTGTAGAGAATGATTTCCTTCGTGGAAGCAAGTTGCAAGGATTTGTGCAAGATGAGGCTGCCGCATTCATGGGAGGCGTGTCTGGAAATGCAGGCTTGTTCTCTACAGCGCAGGATGTAGCGAAAATTGCTCAGATGTGGCTGGACAAAGGAATCTGCGGTGACCGGAGATACCTTAGCCGGGCAACTTGTGAACTCTTTACTACGCTGAAGTCGCGTGACAGTCGGCGGGGCTTAGGTTTTGACAAACCCGATACGGAACATACGGACAACAGTCCTTGTACTCCTGAAGCACCAGCTTCCGTGTTTGGGCATACAGGTTTTACGGGAACTTGTGTGTGGGTGGATCCGGATAATGAACTGATTTTTGTATTCTTGAGTAACCGGACCTATCCTTCTGTTTATGAGCCCAATAATCTGGTTCGTTATAATATCCGCACTCGGATGCAGCAGGTGATGTATCAGGCCATCTTGCATTGATACTATTTAGACATGATATAAATTGGGTAGAAAATGCAAAGTGGATGTGACAACTGATTGGAAAAAGATTAACTTTGCACTATCAATTTAGGACTAATAATAACTTAACTTTTTTACTACAATGGCTTACGTAATTAGTGACGATTGTATCGCTTGCGGTACTTGTATCGATGAATGCCCGGTTGGAGCAATCTCAGAAGGTGATAAATATTCAATCAATCCGGACGCTTGCACAGAATGTGGAACTTGTGCTGACGTTTGTCCTTCTGAAGCAATTCACTTGGGATAATCGAATCGTCTGTATGACACACATAAGGGAATTCTTTTCGGAGAGTTCCCTTATTTTTTTACTTTGTGATACTTAATTGTATGTACTAATGAAAAGGTGTTTTTTATTTTGTCTTTGGATTTTATTTTCTTTATTTCTTCACGGAAATATTTATTTCAAACACTTAGGCAAGAATGAAGGCTTGTCGCAGATTTCTGTGGTGTCTATTGCTCAAGATGAACTTGGTAGAATGTGGTTGGGTACATTGGAAGGACTAAACTGTTATGATGGGAACCGTATGACAGTGTTTAATGCCTTAAAGGACAGCTTGATTGGAAATGAGGTACATGATTTGGTATGTGATAAAAAGGGAAGTGTTTTTTTTAGTTCTGACGGGAGGTTGATGCGTTATGCTCTTTATGAGGAACGGTTTTATGACTTGAAAATGAAATCTTCTTGTCTCTTTGCAGATCAAGAGCATGTGCTGACTGCTGTACAAGATAGTATTTTCCAGTGGAATATGACAAAAAAAAGTTTTCAATTTGTTTGTCGTGTACCTTCTGTCGGTAGAATCAGTAATTTATATATGGGGGCAGACGGAGGAATTTGGATCGGTTCGGCAAAGGGACTTTATCGAATGGAGAAATTGTCCGGTCAGTCTCCGGTTTGTATCCTTCCGAAGGTGACAGTTTATTCATTGTTTCAGGATTCAAAAGGAAGACTTTGGGTAGCAGGCTTTCGTGATGGAATGTATCAGCTGTCACCATCCTCTGGAAAAGGTTGGATTGTTAGGAGAGACTTGCAGCTTCCGAGTAATGATGTACGCTGTTTTGTAGAAGATGATGAGGGGTGTATTTGGGCTGGTACCTTCAATGGGCTTTATAAAATAGATGATACACGTGTTGTTTCTGGATATAAGAAAGAGATTGCACCAGGAGCTTTGAGCCATTCTTCTATTTTTTCTCTTTATAAGGATCTGCAGGGGAGTATATGGGTTGGTACATATTATGGAGGCGTAAATTATTTCAATCCTGTATATGATATTTTTCAGCATTACACTGATAATCCAGAACGGGATGATTGTTTGAGTTTTGCCTATGTCGGCAATATGGTGGAAGACAAGCGAGGAGATATATGGATTTGCACGGAAGGAGGAGGATTAAATTGCCTGCATCGGGCTACAGGTAAGTTCTCTTATTACTTAAATGATTCTTCTCATCCTGAATCTTTTTTCCCTAACCTGAAGTGTATAGAGTATAACTCTGCGGAAGATTGCCTGTATATCGGTACTCATAAGCAAGGTATGCTTTGTTTTGATATTGCTTCCAAGAATATTCGTAAGGAAGAAAGCTGGGGAAAAATGGGAGCTTCTTTTTCTGAAATTTTTTTGAAGGGCAATAGTTTGTATTTGCTGGCAGACAATGGATTATTTGTAAAATCAGGAAAGTCAGGTCCTTTAGCTTATCTTTTTCCTGATGTAAAAGAAACACATGCGGGAGGTACGGCCTTTTTTATAGATTCTCAGGAAAATGTTTGGATGGCCTTGCGTGATAAACTTATCCGTATCAGCTTGAAAGATAGTAGCGATAAATCTGTTTATTTGTACGGAGAAAATGGATTAGGGCGTTTTATCGTTTCTAAGATTGTGGAAGATAAGTCTGGAAATTTATATTTTGGAACATCAGGATCAGGTATTTATAGATATAATCCTTCAAACGATAGGTTTGTTCCTTTTTCAGAGATTGACCTTCGATATTGTTATACCTTGAATGTTACTCCTGATGGTTTTTTACTGGCTTCCGGTGAGAAGGGTGTATTCGTATATCATCTTCAGACGGGTGAAATAAAGATTGTGGATGCAGAAAAGCAGCTGCATCTTTCAGCTGTGAATGATGGATGCGGTTTGCTATGTACACGTGATGGAGAAATATTTGTAGGAGGAACCGAAGGAATGAGTACTTTTCGTCTTTCCCGTTTGTTTTCTCCTTTTCCAGCCTATAATCTTTTCTTTTCGGCTTTGGAGGTAAACAACCGGCAATTTTCAGCCGCAATGGAAGGAAGTGTACTTTCAAAGGCGCTTCCCTTCTTGAATAAGCTGGAACTGGCCTATAATCAGAACAATCTTCAGTTGACTTTTTCTTCCAACAATTATATTGAAAGTGCCAAGCGTAATATCTATGAGTATTGTTTGGAAGGGTTTGATAAGAATTGGAATACAGCCTATAGTCATAACCTGGTATTTACCAATTTGGAGCCGGGGCATTACAAATTGGTAATTCGTGAAAAAGAAGCAGGAGATGAAAATGGCAAGCATACCATAGAACTTCCTATTTTCATACATCGTCCGTGGTGGAATACATGGTGGGCTTACTTGACATATTTCTTTGTCTTATTTGTAATTGCGTACGAACTGTTGAGAAATTGGCGTACAAAATTGAATCTGCGTCATTCTTTGGCACAGGAAAAATTAGAGAAAGAAAAAAATGAAGAGCTAACACAAGCTAAGTTGCAGTTTTTTGCTAACATTTCGCATGAGTTTCGTACTCCATTGACCTTGATTATTTCTCAGACAGAAGCACTTTTGCAAAGTCCGTCTCTTTCTCCGTATTTTCGTGTACGGCTACAGAGAATATATAGGAACACGTTTCAGTTTAGAGAGTTAATCTCAGAATTGTTGGACTTTCGAAAAATGGAACGTGGCAAGTTGACTTTGCATGTCTGCCAGTTGGATGTGATTGCTTTCCTTCGGGAAATGACTGAAGAATTTCAGAACCAGGCTCAGGTGAAAAATATTACGTTCTCTTTTCGGGCAGACAATGAAGAAGCATGTTGTTGGGCAGATAGAAGGCAATTGAGAAAGGTTATATCAAATCTTTTGTCGAACGCATTTAAGTATACTCCGGTTGGAGGTAAAGTCGAACTAGTCGCTGGAGTAACGGAAAAAGGTATTGAAATAAAAGTAATTGATAGTGGAGAGGGAATTCCGGAAGAGTCTCTTCCATTTGTATTTGACCGTTTCTATCAGGCTGATACAAAGATGTCATCTCCTGGAAGTGGTATAGGACTTGCTTTGGCCAAAGGTATTGTAGAACTGCATCATGGCGTTATTTCAGTAAAGAGCGTGATGGGATACGGAAGTATTTTTACTGTTTTGTTGCCTGTAGAGAATCCTTTCCAGGAAGAAGATGGAGTGGTGTATGTAGAAGCGGAAGATGCAGAAGAAACCATTCCGGTGCAGGATATGTCTGAACTATCGGGAGACTCACTTGCTTCACCTGCAGGTGAAACAGAAGAGATTTTGGATAAACAAACCATTCTGCTGGTAGAAGATAATGAAGACATGTTACAAGTGCTGGTAGACATGTTGTCTCCATTGTATAAGGTCAAAATTGCGATGAATGGTCAAGAAGGATTAGATAAAGCATTAGAAGAGAGTCCTGATTTGATAATAAGTGATGTAATGATGCCGGTCATGTCTGGTACAGAGATGTGTATGAAGCTTAAGACAAATTTTAATTCAAGCCATATACCTGTGATTTTACTTACTGCTTTGACTTCTGATGATAGTAAACTGAAAGGGGTGCAATGCGGAGCTGATGACTATGTTGAAAAGCCTTTTAATCATAAAATTTTATTAGGGAAAATTGCTAATATACTGCGTTCTCGTAAGCTGCTAGTACAAAAGTTTCAGATAGATAAAAAAGAAGAGGTTGATTCTGCAGGTGACATACAAGCATTGGCTTTGAATCCGATGGATGTAAAATTCTTGTCCCAACTGGAAACTGTGGTGAAAGAACATTTGGCGGACCCGGAATTTGATATCAATGCTTTAGCCCGTCAATTAGGAGTAAGCCGCAGTTCCTTATACAACAAGTTGAAGGTGCTTAGCGATATGACTCCCACAGAGTTTATGTTAAATGCACGTTTGAAGTATGCGTTGGACTTGCTGGAAAATCATCCGGATTTGCAGATAACGGAAATAGCTTATCAGGCAGGTTTTAATTCCCTTCGCTATTTCCGTCATTGTTTCAAAGCACGGTTTAATCAAACTCCTCAGGAATATAGAGAGAAGAAAGGTAGCGTTTAATCGTTTATGTTAAGATGTTTGCGCAATTCTTTTAGTAAATCCATATCTTTCTTTCTCATTTTTCCGTCTCTTGCAGGGGGAACGTTTAATATCAGGATATTATCTTGAGAGGTTGCGCGATTATAAAGTCTGATTAGTTCATTTAATGATTTGTATACAGTGTCAGTTGTGCAGTAGAACCATCGTTTGCTTAAGCATACAGTGGATTCAAAAGGCATGTAATAACGCTGTCCATGATGAGTGAATATTTTGGGGTCAGGATAAGCTGGAAGTAAAGGGTCGCCTAAACGGAAGTCACTGGGAAAGTAACGTATGGGGTCACCTTCTTTTTGTTTTTCCGGGTCAATCCGATAGGATTTTGCAGGTGCAGCAGGATCATTGGGGTTGTTGTCTTCTCCAATGCTCCAGTTGATACCTATTTGACATTGAGGTTCCCGTTGTTTTATAGTAGAATAGATGTCTTGTATAGGCCATCTGTAACTGGGCTTTTCCCAACTTCCGTCAAACCAAAATTCAACAATGTGCGTATATTGACTGGTTATATCCATTAATTCATTTAATTGTGCCAGCATATATGAATTATATTTTTTGTCAGCCTCAATGTTTGTAACATCGGCATTTTCTTTTCGGTCCCACAGAGAATAATATAGTCCAAGTTGTATTCCTTGTTTTTGACACTCTTTGGCTACAGCCTCTATAACATTGGTTGGATTGCCGGAATTGGCTACATCATATTCTGTGTATTTGCTGTCCCATAGGCAGAATCCATCGTGATGTTTCGTGACTAAAATTACATATTTCATACCTGCATCTTTGGCTGTTTTGACCCATTGTGCCGCATCTATAGTCTTTGGCTTATAGGAATGAGCTGGTAAATTACCGTCAGACCATTCCACATCATGAAAGGTATTGATTCCGAAGTGAATAAACATTCCATATTTTCTTTTTATTTGTTGCTTTTGATATTTGGATGGATTTTCAGACGGAACGGGTACGATGGCGTTAAGGCTGAATGTATTCCATAACAAGATGGTGGTATATAAAAAGAATTGTAATTTGTTGATTATATTCATTTCAGGTGGTTTTAGTTTTTAGAAAAATTAAGCGTCTCTCCAGATTTCATCTGGAAGGTGGTGATTTCTTGTATAGACGGATTGATAATTCTTATCTATTTTATTTTTTAAGAAATGTGCTTATGCCTTTTAATTAAAAGAGTTGCTGTTATTTTTACTACTCATTTCTACTGTAATTTTAGCTTTACCTCCTTGTGCAGGGCAGGCTATTTCTAACATCGTAATACCTTTAATTGGTTTTTCACCAGGGTAAGTATTATAGGCAGGGTAAGTATGGAAAGTAGCTCCTTCGGGAGAAAGAATACGAAAATAGAATACTTTTCCGTCTTTCTGAAGCTGTGCTACTGAGCCATTTATTGTAACATCGGCTTTTGTTGCTGCGGTCCAAAAAACGGTAGAGGATGTATTTCGTAGTGCCACTTCATCTTCTACTTCGATAGTATGATCATTGACCAGTGTGAATTTACGGAGTGCTTTGTGAGCCTGCACTTTATATATCTCAGAGAGATCCAGCCGGGCATAGGGCTGTGCTGTATGCGTATTTTCTTCGCATACGAAAGCCTTACCGTTGGCATATTGTGGTTGTCTGTCAATATTTAAGGTGTTATGTGAGAAATTGTTATTACGGAAGTATTTCCAGCGGTCTCCTCCCGGTTTATAGTCCCAGAATCCAGGCAAGGCATAATCGTCCGCACCCAAATCTTCTGTCCAGCATACGCTGTCACTTTCGATGATAAATGTGCCACAATCCATTTGCTGGTGTGCCTGGTTAGGAGTACCTCCTTTGGCGACAAGAAAGACGGAACCTTTTTCTTTTCGGTTTCCGTTAAGTACAACCAAGTCGTTGATACTATTGTGATATACTTCCAGTGACGGAATATTTTCTGACTTTGCAGGTGATTTCGCATCGAACCAAGGTAATGTTAGAAAGAAAAGTGGGTGTAATGCCTTTTTTTCTTGAATACTTTGTTTTATTTCTGTGCGGAACCATTCTGCTACTTCCGGCAGACGATAGTATTTGCTGAAGAAGAAAAACGAAGGGGTGTTTAATGCTTCTCCAATAGTTGTATTACCAAAATTAAATTGTTGTCCGGAAGGAGTTAGGGTACGTTTAAAATAAAGTGCAGTTTTGGAAATTCCTGGAAGCTGTCCGATTCCTGCCCGATCACCTCCGTTTTGCTCTACAGCTTTCAGATATAAAGCAAGATAACTGGTGGTGTAGCCCCAATAGGTAAGCGATTCATAACACACTCCATCGGGGGCAAAGTGTTTCAGGCAGTTAGGCATGTAGCGAGCAGCGTTTTCCAAGATTATTTCTGTTTCCTTCGGATAATCTTCTGCTACGGCCAGTACTCCCAAGGTCATACCTGTGTTACATACTACATTCCAGTTGGTTTCTCTTTTGGCCCAACTTCCAGGGTCTCCTTTTTCATATTCGCGCAAAACGATGGAAATCGCATTTTTGTAGATACTGTCCTTGACTTTCTGTCGGGTACTTTCAGGAAGTGCATCAAAAAGCCAGTCATAAGCGATGGCCACAGCTGTAGTCATTTCTGCAGTATCAAGGAAATGTGTTGGGTCCCAGTCTTTGTAGTTGCATATCCAAAGCAGGGTATTGTTAACAGCATCCAGGTATTTTTGCTCTCCATACAGCCTATAAGCCAATGAAAGGGTTCCTAATCTGGTAACATAAGCCCTTGAAGTATAAAGTATGTTTCCGTATTTGTTTAAATCATAAGTTAGTTGAGGCAATACGACCATGGAGTCGGCTTTTTCTTTCAGAAAAGATACTAGTTCTCTGGCTAGTGGATCTTTCTTGATTAGTTTTTTTACCTCTTTTTCCTCCACTTTGTTGAATAGTAACCGCGGGTGTGCGGATGGCACATATCCAAATGCGGGAATTGTAATCCATAAAATAAGAAAGAGTGTGCACACTTTGCCTATTTTGAATATGAATGATTGTATTTTGTTCATGGTGCTTTAATCAGTTAAACGTGTGATGTCCTTTTCAGGTTTTGGATAATGTTTTGAGGCAATATATTCTTTTGTGTCTTCCACCATTTGTGGAGTCACATCAAAATCATAGTCAGCATAGTCGCCTACGTGAAATTTACCGGTTTCAAAGAATCCCCAGGCCTGGAAAAAATCGGTCAGGTCTGTTTTCAGTAAATCGCAGGTCACTTTGGCAAATTCATACATGTTGTGAATGGAAGCGTTTCCCGTACCTTTATGTGGGTGATTTCGCATATATTCCATCAGATCTGCGTAAAAATCGTTGTATCCCTTTTCTTTGGCATATAAGTATAGTTGCCAGAAAGGGACCAGTTTTTGAAATGGATCACCTACGCACATGATGAAAGGTTTCTTTTCTGCCTCAAGTATTTCCTTAAAAGCCTTCTCGTAGTTCTTTGATTTAGACAAACGGCTGGGTTGTCCTGCGAGTGTAGCCACATACATGGTGAACAGGTTGTTGCTTACTTCTGTCATACCTCCCCAAGTGAGTTGTGGACTCATCTGCATAACGTGTCCGATTTCATGATTTACTCCCCAGTCCTTGTAGATGTCCGGTCCCAATGCCGATTTCATGGTGCTTTCATTGCCAAGGAAAGCCACGCCATCACCGTCGCGGAACATGAAATAGTTGAAGTTGACACGGGCTAAGATGCGTTTTTCGGGTACACGATTGTATTTTAAGGCTCCACAAAACTCATACTGCTGTGTCATAATCTGGTCGTATGCCTGAGCTAGCTCTTTACCTTTTCCATAATCGAATTTTTTCAGGAACTCTACAGGATAGGCAAGTTGCATGTAACGGGTTTTGACATCCATTACCGGACTGACTGCCTGATCAAGAAGTTTGTTCCAATCTTTATTTGTTTGGGTCTCGGCATCAAAGTAGCCGTTTACTTTTCCTGTCACAAAATGGATTGTAACACCAGGAGCAGTTTCAGGGTCATCGGCAAAATAGTCTATGTAGACATTTCCAGCTTTTTCTACATGAATCACGTTGACTCCTTCATTCAAGGCAATGACCTGCTTTTTCAGTTCCCATCCTTCCGGATCTTTGGTGGGGGCAAATCCTGGTGTAGGCTGTCGCATCCAGTCTGGAATCAGCAGGTTGATTTCTCTTCCGTGCATGTCGCCTACCAATACTACATTCTCTCCTTTTTCCAGATACATACCGGTGATGTTCTCATAACGGCTATATCCGTCTGATAACTTTAGTTTGTTTTGGAGGATTTTGTTGGAAGCTATTGGCCTATAAGTTTTCAACCGGTATTCTTTCTGATAGTTCCCTTCTATCATGCTTTTGGCAAGTTGTCTCATTAAGGGACTTCGGAAATTAGTTAATTGTTTCTTCTTGAAATTGGGGGCAAGTTGCGCGGCTTCCCATCCGTTGAAAAATTCCAGATCTTTTAGAATCTCTTGTGTAGAATACGAGGGCTCTTGTGCTAGAAGGATACTTCCGATACAGCAGCAAGTTGCCAATGTCCATGTGCGTAATGTTTTCATGTTCTTATAGTATTTTGAATAGATACAAAAATAGGACAAAATCAGGGGAAAGAGGGGACTTCGTTGTCCAAATCAGGTTACATTTCTGTGTAAAGTTCTGATTTTAAGTATTCCGTTTAGTGTTAAAACTCAAAGACTAGACAGCCGTGTGTTTTTGTTTGGACGTAAATGTACCCTGTCTGATGAATGTATTTTTTAGTTTTGCACAAAACCTTAAAATAATTAAGTTTTATGTATCAATCTAAAAAAGAAAAACGCACGTCGTATGGAAGACTCCCTCATTGGCTTTTGGGAGGAGCTTTATGTTTGGTGGGGCATACCGCCTATGCCGATTCTGGTTATAACATGGAAAGTCTTTCGGAGACTCCTTCGTTGATGGTATCGCAACAGAATACGCGTACTATTTCAGGAACGGTTACAGATAAATCAGGAGAACCAATTATTGGGGCAAATGTATTGGTAAAAGGAACATCTCAGGGTATTATTACTGATTTGGATGGAAACTTTACTTTAAATAATGTGCCGGCAAATGCAGAATTGGTAATCAGTTATATTGGCTATAAAGAACAAACTATTAAAATTGGTTCTCAAACTAGTTTCTCGGTTAAACTGGTAGAAGATACAGAGTTGATAGATGAGGTTGTAGTTGTGGGATATGCTTCGCAGAAGAAAGTAAACCTCACAGGATCTGTGGCTTCAGTAGATATGGGAGAAATTGCAGAAAAACGTCCGATTACAAACCTTTCTTCTGGCTTGGCTGGTATGGCTGCCGGTGTGTCTGTCACTTCAAGTAGCAATGTTCCGGGTAATGACAATGCCAGCATTCTGGTACGTGGACAAGGTTCGTTGAATAATTCAGCTCCTTTGGTTATTATTGATGGAGTGGAAAGTAATATTAATACAGTTGCTCCACAAGATGTAGAGACTATGACTGTATTGAAAGATGCTGCTTCGGCTTCTATTTATGGATCTCGTGCTGCCAATGGAGTTATTTTGATTACGACAAAGAAAGGAAAGCAGGGAAAAATTGCTATTGACTACACGGGTTATGTTTCCATGGAATCTATTGGGAAGACGGTGGAAGCTGTTACGAATTATGCCGATTTTATGGAATTGAGAAATGAGGCTCATTATAATTCGGGCTCTGGTGAATATGCACAATATTCGCAGGAAACTATTGACGCATGGAGAAATGATAATGGGCAGAATCCATTAATTTACCCTAATACAAACTGGGTGGATGAGGTATTCCAAACAGCCGTTGCTACCAATCATAATATTTCAATGAGCGGGGGAACAGATAAACTTTCATTCTTTACCTCATTCGGCTATTTGAATAATCCGGGTATTATTGATGCATCAGGATATGAGCGTTATAGTTTTCGCTCTAATGTAGAAGCTAAAGTAGCTTCCTGGTTGACTTTAGGAGCTAGATTAAATGGCTATTTGTCTGATAATGGAATTGCTTCTGATTATATAGATGATATTTTTACTTATAGTTATGCCAGTGTTCCAGGCATTGTTCTTCGACACCCTGACGGACGTTTTGGTGGAGCGCAGGCTGCAGGAGAAGATATTCAGGCAAACAACCCGCTTACCTATATTTATAACAAGACAGGAAATAAAAAGGTCCGTAATTTCCGTGGAGCCTTTAATGGAACCATTACTCCTTTCAAGGGATTAACCATTCAAGGATCTTATTCGTATGAGTTGACGGATAAGGATAATTGGTATAAAACTAACAAGGTTGATTTGTGGAATTTTGCTTCAGATGCGGTTGTTAGAGCAGATACCCAGAGACAGCAGATTTCGAATTATAACCGTAAGGAAGAACGTATCTTTATGGATGGTGTGATTCGTTATGAAAATAAGTTGTTTAATGACCGGTTAGACCTGAATGTGATGTTGGGAGCTAGTCAGGAAATGTATCGCGACCGTAAAATCAATGCTGGTAAATATGATCCGATTGACCCGTCGATGGATGTAATTGATGGAGCTACCGGAGATGCCACTAACTCTGGTGCACATACAGAATGGGTGATGCGCTCTTATTTTGGACGTATAAATTTAGGTTGGGAAGATAAATATTTGCTGGAAATGAATTTGCGTGCTGATGCATCTTCTCGTTTCTTGAAAAATAAACGCTGGGGATATTTCCCATCTTTCTCTGCAGCTTGGCGTATTGATCAGGAAGCTTTCATGCAAAATACAAAAGGTTGGTTGGACGCCTTAAAGTTACGTGCCTCTTATGGAGAACTGGGTAATAACTATCTGGGTGATGCCTATGATTCTAACTATATGGCTATTGCTGCATATACGGATGCCAACTATGCGCTAGGTAATGTACAGCAGGTGGGTATGACTCAAAATGCATTGGCTAATGGTAATTTGACATGGGAAAGTACGGCAGTGACCAACTTTGCAGTAGATTTTGCTACATTGAATAACCGTCTTTCTGGTACAGTTGAGTATTTTGTGAAGAATACCAGAGATATCTTGATTGATTTGCCTGCTCCACTGGTGCATGGTAATGCCAGTATTCCTCGTCAGAATAGTGCAAAAGTTCGGAACAAAGGTTTTGAACTGACATTTAACTGGGCCGACAAGATTAATGATTTTCATTATAATATAGGGACGAATATTACTTTCGTTGATAATAAGGTTACAAAGTTTAAAGGAGATGAACCAAGTATTAATGGTAGTGTGATAATAAAAGAAGGATTACCTATAAATACTGAATATGTATTATTGGTTGACCGAATTATTCAGACGCAGGAAGACTTGGATTATGTACAGTCTTTGGTTGATAATGCCCCGATCGGAGAAGATGGAAAAAAAGTAGATCCGTTTGCACAATACAAACGTCCGGAAATGGGAGATGTGCTTTATCAGGATACAAATCATGACGGTATATTCAATGATGATGATAAGGTAACAAGAGGTCATGGAAATACTCCGAGATTGTATTATGGAATTAATATAGGATGTGAGTATAAGGGATTTGATTTCTCAATGCTGATGTCTGGAACCGGAAGTTATAAAGTGCAGTATCAGACGATGCATACCACTAATCTGCCAGCCAGTGGATATCAGATAGGTAAAGAAGTTGCTGATGGACGTTGGTATGAAGGACGTACAACGACAGCTACTTATCCAAGACTGTTGATTAATGATGGACGTAATACGAGAAGCAGTGATATGTGGGAAACAGATAAGGCATATTTGAAAATAAAGAATATTCAGTTGGGATATACTTTGCCTAAACGTTGGACTGATGCAGCAGCCTTGAGCAGAGTACGTTTGTTCTGCAGTTTAGAGAACTTCTTTACATTTACCAATTATGTAGGTATGGACCCGGAAACTTCTGGTTTGACTTATCCAAGTATTCGTCAAGCTTCATTTGGAGTTAATGTTTCATTCTAAAAAATAAAAGACTATATCATGAAAAAATATATATTATTATTGGCAGCAATGGGGATGATGAGCGGTTGTTACGACTTGGATCAGTTTCCCCACGATAGATTAAGTTCTGGAACTTTCTGGCAAACAGAAGATCATGCACATCAGGGTATGGTAGCTATGTATAATACCTTACTGAATGAAAATGTATTCGGTGCTTATTATAACAATGATGCACTGGGAGAAATAGCAATGGATTATAATAACTGGCAGATGCCTTCAATCATAAAAGGTACTTATACTGACCGGGGTGGATTGGTGGAAAGTAAATGGCAAAGTGCATACAATGGTGTTTTTCGTGCTAACTTGCTGTTGCAGAATATTGATGGAGTTGATATAAGCGAAGACGAAAAGGATGTCTATAAAGGAGAAGCACGGTTCATGCGTGCGCTTTACTATTTTCATCTGTTTGATTTCTATGGAGGAGTGCCTCTCTATGATGAAACAACAGTGGTAGGTGAAGAGTTTATGACCATGAATAAGCCTCGTGCTACAGAAGAGGAAACGGTAAAGTTTATCTTGGATGATTTGAATGCTGCTGTAAGTGTACTTCCTGTAAAATGGGAAAGTACAGAATACGGGCGTGCTACAAGAGGTGCAGCTGTGGCATTAAGAGGAAAAGTAAAACTCTATACCAAAGACTATGTAGGTGCGCAAGCTGATTTTGAAGATATAGTATTCGATAAAGAAGGATATGGTTACGGATATGGCTTGATCGATAATTATCCTGATCTTTTTACTTTGGCAGGCGATCAGTCTAAAGAAATAATATTCAGTATTCAGTGTATTAATGGAACCAATAACAATTATGGTTTGCCTTACTGTTTGCGTTTAGGTACGCGTGCGGCTTTTGGAGGATGTTGGAATAACTGTATGCCTACTGATATCTTGGCAGATATGTATGAATATAAAGATGGTCGCCCATTTAGCTGGGATGAGATTTACCCAGGCTTTTCGACAGACCGGGCTATGCAGAAGCGTATATTTGAAGCAACATTAAGTGAAGATGGCAAAACCGTAGCAGCTTATCCAGCAGATAAAGATAAGATACGTTCTATTTATGAAAGCCGCGATCCTCGTATGGAACAGACTCTGATTACTCCTTATTGCCATTTCCTGGGATGTAATGGACGTACTCCTAAAGAAATGGAATATGTATTAGCTACGGGGGTGAATGAAGCTAATGGATTTTTGAGAGATAATTTAGGACATAATAATTATTATTGGCGGAAGTTTGTTCCCGAAGGAGATATGGATGGTATTCTGGAAGACCGTTCTTATTCTCCAGTAGATTTTCCACTTATACGTTATGCGGATGTGTTGTTGATGCTGGCAGAATGTTATAATGAAAATGGAGAACAGGGAAAGGCCGTTGAGTTGATTAATCAGGTTAGACAGCGTAAATCTACGAACATGCCAAAACTGAACAGTGGTCCTGCTTGGTTAAAGGCGGAAACAAAAGCCGAAGTATTCGAACGCATTGTTCATGAAAGAGCAGTTGAACTGGCTTGTGAGGGACATCGGTTCGGTGACTTGAAAAGATGGGGATTGGCTAAAGAAAAGTTGAACTATGAATATGATGACATATTGGGCAAATTCATCTTTAAACGAGTTTTTGTAGACCGTGATTATCACTTCCCAATCCCAGCGGTAGAATTTGAACGTAATTCTCAACTTGGAAAACAAAATCCTGGATGGTAATATAATAAGAAGAATAATATTTGAAAAACAGACACTAAAACCATGAAAAAGAAGAAAACGATACTGACTATTGCTTTAAGTTTCTGCGCCCTGGGATTTTCCCAGGCGCAGGATGTAGAAAAAACATTTATTCGGGAAAATATGGAGTTTGCAGCCCGACAATATGAATTGATGCTGAAGACTCCGGCTCAAGGAAAAGAGGGGAAAGGAGTGATGCCGCATAGCCTGCGTAAAGATGGTACGGTTTCCAAGGGAAGCATTTATTTGTGGACGGCCGGTTTCTTCCCCGGTTCTCTGTGGTATATTTCTGAATACCTAGATAATAAGCCTCTGCAAGATTCAGCTTTGGTTTATACAAAGAAAATGGAACCTATGAAAACTTTTACGGACAATCATGACATAGGTTTTATGATGTACTGCAGCTATGGAAATGCCAACCGGTTTGAGCCAAAGCCCGAATATAAAGACATTCTGGTGGAATCAGCACGTTCACTTTGTACGCGTTTCCGTCCGAAGGCAGGAGTGATTCAGTCTTGGAATGGATTCCGTTCCTGGCATGGTGACAAGGTATATGATTTTCCTGTCATTATTGACAATATGATGAACCTGGAACTGCTGTTTTATGCTTCTAAGGTGACAGGCGATGATTCTTTCCGAAAGGTAGCTATTTCTCATGCGGAAAATACGATGAAAAATCAGGTACGTGATGATTATAGCTGTTTCCATATTGTATATTATGACAAAGAAACAGGAAAACCGATTAAAGGGGAAACTTCTCAGGGATATTCTGACAACTCAGCCTGGTCAAGAGGACAGGCATGGGGTATCTACGGGTTTACGATGTGCTATCGTGAAACAAAAGACCCGCGTTTCTTGAAAACGGCGGAGAAGATGGCTGATTTTTATTTGGATCATCCTAACCTTCCTTCTGATAAAGTGGCATGGTGGGATTTCAACGCACATCAGCCAGGATATACCCCGGGTGTTCGTTCAAATGCCAATAACGTGGTAACTAATTATCGTGACGCTTCGGCTGCGGCATGTACGGCTTCTGCCTTGTTGGAATTGAGCACTTATGTAAAAGGTAGTAAGAGTGCAAAATACCTGGAAGGAGCTAAAGCTATCATGCATTCATTGGGAAGCAAAAAATATCGTGCAGAGTTAGGAAAGAATGGCAACTTTATTCTGATGCATAGTACGGGAGCCATTCCACAGAACTCTGAAATAGATGTACCTTTGACGTATGCGGACTATTATTTTCTGGAAGCACTTTATAGATATGATTTATTGTTGAATGGGCAATCTTTATTTTAACTGAGAAATTCATACTCGGTTTGCCAAATTTGGTGAACTGGGTATGTTTTTGTTAAATTTGTGAGAAAAAGTAATATTAAAAAGAATATGCGTAAGTTTAATTTTTTATTCGGACTATTATTGGTAGCCTTTTTGTGCACGGTTTGTGATGTACAGGCGCGCAACAGAAAAAAAGAAGTAGTGACTGAGCAGACAACCGGTGCTCAGGATCGTGCCCAGTGGGTGAAATGGCTTTGGAAAATTTCTTACCCTGTAATTCATAATCTGGCTGAAGGTACACTTCACAAGAATATGCCGATTGAAACGGCCAGTGGTGAAACGAAAGGTTATGATGAAATGACTCATTTGGAAGCGGTGGGTCGTACGCTAGCCGGAGTGGCTCCCTGGCTGGCTTTGCCCGATGATGACACAGAAGAAGGTAAGTTGCGTAAGCAGATGCGGGAAGAGGTGCTGAAAGGTTTGAAGAATGCAGTAGACCCAAATTCTCCCGATAAACTGAATTTTACCAAACATGCACAGCCTATTGTGGATGCGGCTTACCTGGTTCATGCTTTCCTGCGTGCTCCTGAAGCACTGTGGAAACCGTTGGATGAGGTGACCAAGCAGCGTTATATTGATTCTTTCAAGGCCTTGCGCGACAGAACGGGAGCATATAATAACTGGCTGTTGTTTACAGGTTTGACGGAGTCTTTCTTGCTTCAGCAGGGAGAAAAAGCTGACCAGTTTCGTCTTCGTGTCTCAAAAAATAAAATTCAGGAGTGGTATGTTGGCGACGGATGGTATAGCGATGGCAGTAAGTTCAGTATGGATTACTATAACTCGTATGTGCTGAACCCTATGATGGTGGCTATGCTGGAAACATTGGTGCCTTTCCGCTGGGCTAGCCAGAAAGAATACGAACAAGCTTTGCGCCGTATGGTTCGCCATGCAGAGTTTTGTGAACGTATTATAGGTCCTGATGGAACTTATCCGGCTTTTGGACGTTCTGTAACTTATCGCACAGCTGCCTTCCAGTCATTGGCCGATGCGGCTCTTCGGGAAAAATTACCTGAATTTATTAAGCCGGCTCAGGTGCGTTGTGCCTTGACTGCCGTACATCGTAATATGTATGAGGGCGATCAGAACTTTGATAAAGAGGGCTGGCTGGTTTTAGGATTTAACGGTCATCAGCCAGAAGCTGCGGATGGATATACTTCTACTGGAAGTTTATACATGGCAACTTTGAGTTTCCTGCCTTTGGGCCTTCCTGCTGATAATCCTTTCTGGACAGATGAACCTGCAGACTGGACGACAAAAAAGGCTTGGAAAGGGGAGAAGATCCGTAAAGATTATAAGGTGGAATATTGAGAATAGACTTATATTTAGCACGTTTTCTAGTAGGTATTTGTTTTTTAGCAAAACGTACTTGCGTTTGTTTTCGAACGTAAGTACGTTTGGGTCAAAACGCAAGGGAGTTTTATTTCAAACGCCTTTGCGTTTTATTGTGAACGCTTAGGTGTTTTTTATGGAAGCGTAAAAGTGTTTGGAAGGACGTAAAAAAACAGCTCTGGAAGGCTCCAGAGCTGTTTTTTTAATATTGGGTTTGAAGAGCTTATTTCAAGCGAGCTAATGTTTCCTTGATACGGCGCATAGCTTCAACAATGTTTTCGTCAGAAGTTGCGTAGCTCATACGGATGCATTCAGGTGCACCGAAAGAAGTTCCACCTACGCAAGCTACGTGGCCTACTTCCAACAGGTACATAGCCAAATCATCTGCATTATTGATTACACGGTCTCCGTCTTTCTTACCGAAGAAAGAATCACATTTCGGGAAGAGGTAGAAAGCTCCCTGCGGGAAGTTTACTTCGAATCCCGGAATTTCTTTCGCCAGTTTCACAATCAGATCACGGCGGCGTTCAAATGCCTTACGCATTTCTTCTACCGGAGCTTGAGTTCCAGTGTAAGCAGCTTCAGCAGCTTTCTGTGATACAGAGCAAGGGCCTGAAGTATATTGTCCCTGCAGTTTGTTTACACCTTTTACAATCCATTCCGGTCCGGCAATGAAACCGATTCTCCATCCGGTCATGGCGTATGCTTTAGACACACCGTTTACAATTACTACACGGTCTTTTATTTCTGCAAACTGAGCAATGCTCTGGTGCTTGCCGATGTAGTTGATGTGTTCGTAAATTTCGTCAGCGATAACGATTACGCGTTCATGTTTAGCCAATACTTCAGCCAGTCCCTGCAATTCTTCTTTGGTGTATACTGAACCAGTCGGGTTAGACGGAGAGCAAAGAATCAGGGCACGAGTGTTCGGAGTGATAGCTGCTTCCAGCTGAGCAGGAGTAATTTTGAAATCCTGTTCAATACCGGCACGTACAATGACAGGAGTACCTTCTGCCAGTTTCACCATTTCCGGATAGCTCACCCAGTAAGGAGCCGGAACGATTACTTCGTCACCTTTGTTAATCAAAGCCATGATGGTGTTGCAGACAGACTGCTTGGCACCGTTTGCACAGCTGATTTGAGCGGCTGTATATTCCAGACCGTTTTCATTTTTCAATTTTGCCACGATGGCGTTGCGCAAAGCCGGGTATCCGGCAACTGGAGAATAACGAGAGTAGTTTTCGTCAATAGCTTTTTTAGCGGCTTCCTTGATGTGATCCGGTGTATTGAAATCCGGTTCTCCTACGCTCAGATTGATTACGTCAACCCCCTGAGCTTTAAGTTCACTACTTTTCTGTGACATAGCCAATGTAGCTGAAGGCGACAGGCTATTCAAACGATCTGAAAGTTGGTTCATGTTATTGTGTTATTAAAGTTGGAAATTTTTTGCAAAAGAAGCTAATTTCTTCCATATATAAAAGAAATTAGCTTCTAAAAAGGTTTATTTTCTGTCTCCAAGTATCCGGAGAAGGTAAATGAACAAGTTGATGAAGTCGAGATACAGTGTCAAGGCTCCCATCAGGGCAATCTTCTGTGTGGTTTCGTTGACTTCAATGTCATCGTGCGACAGGAGTTGCTTGATTTTCTGTGAATCGTAGGCCGTCAGTCCCACAAAGAGCAGCACACCGATATAGGAAATAATCATGTCCATCATCGAGTTGTGCAGGAACATATTGACCAGCGAAGCGATAATCAGTCCGATGACTCCCATCAGGCAGAGGCTGCCGATACGGGTAAGATCTTTCTTGGTAATATATCCGTAGAGGGCAGTTACTCCGAATGTACCGGCTGTCACGAAGAAAGTGGTAGCAATGGAGCTTAACGTGTAAATCAGGAACAAGACGGACATTGTGACACCGTTCAATACCGAATAGGCGATAAACAGGAGGGTAGCCGTAGTGAAACTGATTTTATGTATACGGGCAGAAAGATACATCACCAGTCCTACTTCAGCAATCAGCAATCCCCAGAACATGATGGAGTTCTGCATGATGGTTTCAATCAGGGTGTACGACTTAGCTACGTACATGGCTACAAAGCCCGTGATGACGAGTGCCAGTGTCATCCACAGATATACGCTGCGGAACAAAGCGGTTTGAGCAGCTTTGCTGGCATAGCTTTTTACTAAGTTATTTGTTTCCATAATCCTTCTTAATTATTTATTGAAATGTAGGGTATGTCCCATTCTTTCTTTCTTGGTGTGCAGATATCGCTCGTTGTACGGATTGGGAGTGACTTCGATAGGTACGTTTTCTACAATTTCCAGTCCGTAAGCTTCCAGTCCCACGCGTTTCACTGGGTTGTTGGTCAGCAAGCGCATTTTGTGGATACCAATCTCACGCAAAATCTGAGCACCTACTCCGTAGTCGCGTTCGTCGGCCTGATGGCCCAGGCAGATGTTGGCGTCTACCGTATCCATTCCTTCTTCCTGCAACTTGTAGGCTTTCATTTTTTCCATGAGTCCGATACCACGTCCTTCCTGGTTCAGGTAGATAACGGCTCCTTTTCCCTCTTTTTCAATCTGTTCCATGGCTTTGTGCAACTGGTCGCCGCAATCACAACGCATGGAGCCGAAGATGTCGCCGGTAGCGCATGAAGAATGTACACGTACCAGTACCGGTTCGTCTTCTGAGAATGTACCTTTAATTAAAGCTACATGTTCCAGACCGTTGCTTTTCTGACGGAACGGAATCAGACGGAAATGACCATGTTCGGTAGGCATGTCTACTTCCACTCCTTTTTCTACCAGTGATTCCTGTTTCAGGCGGTAAGCGATGAGGTCGGCAATGGAAATCAGTTTGAAACCATATTCGTCTGCCATCTTTTTCAGTTCCGGCAGACGGGCCATGGTGCCGTCTTCGTTCATAACTTCCATCAGGGCAGCAGCAGGATATAAACCGGCCAGGCGTGCCATATCTACACAGGCTTCTGTATGTCCGGCGCGGCGCAATACACCTTTTTCCTGTGCATACAAGGGGTTGACATGTCCCGGGCGGCCGAATGTTTCCGGTTTGGAAGTCGGGTCAGCTAAGGCACGGATGGTTGCGGCACGGTCGGCAGCCGATACACCTGTAGTACATCCTTCCAGTTTATCGATGGTAACGGTAAACGGAGTTCCTAATACAGAAGTATTGTTGGATACCTGATGCGGTAAATCCAGTTCCTCGCAGCGTGATATAGTGATAGGGGCGCAAAGTACACCTCTTGCATGTTTCAGCATGAAATTTACTTTTTCCGGGGTAATCAGTTCTGCAGCCACTACCAGGTCGCCTTCATTCTCGCGGTCTTCGTCGTCTACGATGATGACGAATTCTCCTTTGCGGAAATCTTCGATTGCCTCTTCAATTGTATTCAGTTTGATTTTCTCCATAATGATATTGATAGTTTTAGAATGTTTTTTTGATTCTTTCTTGTATGTCGCGGCTATTCTTGACAATGGTTTTCAAATCCTTGTCCAGGCGCACGCGATAGCGCCAGATGTTCAGCCAGATAAGCAGTCCGGCCGGAACGATGATTCCAATCAGCAGATTCAACCATCGGTTGTCTGATACGCTCTTATGAGCCTTTACAGATAAGAACGGATAATTGTTCAATAAGTTCAGCAATACTCCGTCTTTTGTATTGGACATCTCTTCTACGAGCCCTTCCATTTGCAGGCTGATTTCCTTGATGGCATCATCATGCTTGTTGTTGGTGAACACCTGATAATAGTTCGGTGGCCCCAGCAGTTTGTGATTCGCTCCATAAGTTTCGCATTCCTGACACAACTTGTCCAAATCCTGATAGATGCGGGTATAGTCTGGTGTGTGGATAATGACCTCTTTCTTAAAGACATGGCGTGAAACTCTTATTCCAAACAGTTTGCGGAAGAAGTTTACATACACGTCGATGTTGAATACCACAGAGTCCTTATTTGATTTGTAAGTAAGGAAACCGCCTAGCGGAGCCAGTATGATGGTACTCATCCATGTTCCAAGTATAATATTCATTTCTCCACTTTTGGCTACACGCGTAGCTCCGGAGTCAATAATATAGTAAAGTACGAAAATCAATACGGAAATCACTACAGGCATACCCAATCCTCCTTTACGGATGATGGCTCCTAGTGGAGCACCGATGAAGAAGAAAATGATACAAGCCAGTGAAAGAGTGATTTTTTTATGCCAGTCCGATTGATGACGGCGGATGTTGTTGTCGGCTTCCCGGGTCATATAACTCTTCATGCTCCAGTCTGACATGAGCGAAGACAGACGTGTTTCGGTCGAATTCAGTGTCTTCAACTTTTGGGCAGAGGTCATACCGTTCAAGATACTGTCTGTATTAATAATGGCGAGATGTTCTTTCTCAATCTTTGTAGAGTCTGTTTTAGTGAGTACCGGTTTCCGATAGGCCGTTTTCATGGCATCTGAATACATGGCACGTCCCACGCTGTCGGCATACATGTTGAGGGAGTCGATAGCCAGGGAGATTTCATTCATGTTCTTTATGTCTGAACGTTGGTTCAGAAAATTGCCGTCCACCATCTCAAAATTGGTGTCAAATGCAATCAGGGTATGTTTTTCCTTGAACGTTTCCCGACGATAAGGGACATTCCGTGAAATGACAGACTGTGATTTCAGATTTTCAAATTGTTCTCCGTTATACAGGTGCAGATACAAATGCTTTTTGTCTGCTGTCAGTTCCAGCTTCCCTTCTTCTGCCCAGATAATATGGGCGTTTTCAAATCCGTCAGAGAAGTTGTAAATCAGTACATCTTTCAGAATACCCGTATCACGATCTTTTTTCTTTACATAGATATTGTATCCTTCAATATCGCTGTAAAACACTCCTTCCGGAATATCTACTTCCGGAGACTTTTGTTTCATAGACACCAGCAGTGTCCAAAGCTCTTTTTGTGCTTTAGGACCAATGACATTCTGGAAAAAGAATGACATGACTCCCAAGAACATACAGAACAGCACGACCGGACGGATAATGCGAAACAGAGGAATTCCTGCTGCCTTCATGGACAGAAGTTCATAGCGTTCTCCGAAGTTACCGAATGTCATCAGGGCAGCCAGTAGAATGGCCAAAGGAAGAGACAACGGAATCAATGTCAGAGCTGATAAAAAGAAAAACTGGGCAAGGATATTGATTTCCAGACCTTTTCCTACCAGTTCATCGACATATCTCCATAAGAACTGCATCATGAAAATGAAAAGGCAGATAAAGAATGTCCCCGAAAAGAGCAGCAGAAAACTCTTTAAAACGAATATATCAAGTTTTTTTATGCGTAGCATTCCTGTCTTATATTATCAGTATGCAAAAGTAGCACAAAAAACGGACAGCAAAATAAAGTTTTGTATATTTTATAGATTTATACTCCGAAAACTCTCTTTAAGGTTTCAATTTGTGAGTCCCAAAGGCTGCGTACATCTTCTTCTTCTCCAGGCTCTACAAAATCTGTGATTTCCAGAGAGTGGTCGGTGGTCAGTTCATTGTAGTGGATTTTCAGTTCAAAATAGCTTTTAGCCTCTTCATCATCCAGCCAGTGGAAGCGGATGAAAAATTCAGGTCGGCTGTTTACCACGATAGCTTGTCGTGTTTCAGTTTTTCCCCAGCGGAAGGTATAAGTTTTTCCTTCTTTGGTTACGCGGTCGGCAAACCAGCGTTCCAAACCGGCTGCACTGCTGATAGCGTTCCATATAATGACACTTGAAGAGGGATTGAGCGGATATTCGATTTGTGTTTTTCTTTTCATGATGTTTCTTGTGTTTTTACTTGTATCTTATTTTTAGCAACGGCGGCAAATTAAAGTATTTTTTTGTTTATATCCATAATGAATGAAGATTTTTTTTCGGTGATTTATTTTACTTCTTAGAATTCATGGAGAGGAGGGCGTTTGCTGATGTAAAGCTTCTTATTTTATGAAAAATAGGCAAATGTGTCGTTTTCAATCGGTTATTAACTTATTGTTGAGGCGGTAACATTATCTTTTGCAGAAAAATAGCAAAAAAGAGAGGATAAATTTGCGTAATTCAAAAACTTGCTCTATCTTTGCACCCGCAATCACGAAATGATGGCGGGATAGCTCAGCTGGTTAGAGCGCATGATTCATAATCATGAGGTCCCCGGTTCAATCCCGGGTCCCGCTACTAAAAAAGGCTTTCAGAATTTCTGAAAGCCTTTTTTAGTTATTATCTTTATTTCTGCCGTTCTTTCCACAAACGTGTCATGTCTTCCAAGGTTTTACCTTTTGTTTCCGGTACTAATTTCCATACAAAGATGGCTGCAATGATGCAGATAGCTCCATAGAGTCCGTACACAAACATGTGGCCAAACTTATCGCCCATATCACCGGCACTCATGTTGTACATGGGCAGGAAAGTAGATGAGACGATGAAATTGAATATCCACTGGAAAGCGACAGCGATGGCTACGGCTGCGCCACGGATGGTGTTAGGGAATATTTCGGCGATGAGTACCCAGCAGATAGGCCCCCAACTGAACATGAATGATGCACTGTAGACCATGATGCTGATGACGGGTACCATAGGGCTGATACCAGTCGCGGCATTGCTGAGGGCTACTCCGAGTGCACCGATGGCCATACCAATGGAACCGTAAATGAGCAGAGGCTTGCGTCCCCACTTTTCTACACTAAAGACAGCTAACAAAGTGAACAGGATGTTGACAATTCCCATGAATACCGTTTGTACCATCGGATTGCCCATACCCATACTTTCGAAAATACGTGGTGCAAAATAAAGTACGGCGTTGATACCCACTGCCTGCTGGAATACACTCAGCATGATACCGATAAAGATAACCATCCAGCCGTAAGTGAACAGCTTTTCTGTCTTTTCATGGGCAGTAGCCTTGATTTCCAGCAGAATTTCTTTTCCTTGTGACAGTCCGTTGATACGGCTTAATACAAACAGGGCTTTTTCGTCACGACCGGTCATTGCTAGGTAACGAGGTGTTTCTGGAACAAACAAGACTAAGAGAGTAAACAATCCGGCAGGAACGGCTTCACTGACAAACATCAGTCGCCATCCGGTTTCAATACTCCAGGCAGCATCTTCCGGATTCATGATGCGGTTGACACCATCCACTATTTCTACTACCGGATTCAGGTGATCGCCTAAGATGAGGAAGTTGACAAAATAGACTACCAGCTGGCCGAAGATAATGGCAAACTGGTTCCAGGAAACTAACGTACCGCGGATACTGCTCGGGGCGATTTCAGCGATATACATCGGGCAGATGGCAGAAGCCAGTCCCACACCTACACCACCTATGACGCGGTAAAAATTGAACGCTAACAGAAGCGAATAGGAGGGTTCCCCGTATGGAAATATCAAAAACTCCGGATAGTATGAGCCTAAAGCAGATAAAAAGAACATGACGCCGGCCATCAGTAAAGAGAGTTTTCTTCCGAAACGGGAAGCAAAAAAGCCTGATAAAGCACTACCGATAATACAGCCTAAAAGGGCACTTGAAGAGGTTATTCCATGCCAGGAATCAGTATAAACAAAGTCGTCTGCTCCCATGAAGAAAGCTTGAAGCCCTTTTTCTGCGCCAGAGATAACAGCGGTATCATAGCCGAACAGTAATCCTCCCAGTACGGCTACTAGTACGATGGAAAACAGATAGCTTCTGCTTCCTTTTTCTGTGTAATTCATGATTATAGGTTTTTAGAGAAATAAAAAACCGGCATACCCGGTCGGGAAAGAGACTTTCGCCGACGGACATGCCGGTCGGATACTGACAAATCAGCGTATTAGCAATACATATTTACAATAGCTTCGTACAATTCTTGTTTGCCACTGGTTTGTTTCGGTTCACCTACAGTCTTCGCATAAGCTACTACATCTTCCAGTGTCAGCTTGCCTTCTTCAAATTCTTTACCTTTTCCGTTGTCGAATGAAGCGTAGCGGTCAGCCAGCATTTTCTTGTAAGGAGATTCTTCCAGCAGACGTGCTGCATTTTCCAAAGCACGTGCCATGGCATCCATACCGGCGATGTGCGCGATGAAGATGTCTTCCAGGTCAGTAGAGTTACGACGAGTCTTCGCATCGAAGTTTGTACCACCGTTGCCCAGACCACCACCACGGATAATCTGCATCATAGCCTGAATCAGTTCATAGTTGTCGATAGGGAACTGGTCAGTATCCCATCCGTTCTGGTAGTCACCACGGTTAGCATCGATAGAACCCAGCATGTTGTTGTCTACAGCTACTGCTAGTTCGTGTTCAAATGTATGACCAGCCAGAGTAGCGTGGTTTACTTCGATATTTACTTTGAAGTCTTTGTCCAGACCGTGTGCTTTCAGAAAGCCGATAACAGTTTCAGTATCTACATCGTACTGGTGTTTGCTTGGTTCCATCGGTTTCGGTTCAATCAGGAAAGTACCCTGGAAACCTTTGCTGCGTGCATAGTCACGAGCCATTTTCAACATCTGAGCCAAGTGTTCTTTTTCACGTTTCTGGTCAGTGTTCAGCAGTGACATGTAACCTTCACGGCCGCCCCAGAATACGTAGTTTGTACCGCCCAGTTCGATAGTAGCATCGATGGCATTCTTAATCTGTACGGCAGCACGAGCTACTACATCAAAGTCTGGGTTAGTAGCTGCACCGTTCATATAACGTGCATGACCGAATACGTTAGCAGTACCCCACAACAGTTTGATACCAGTTTCAGCCTGTTTCTGTTTCAGGTAAGTTACTACTTCTTTCAAGTTAGCTTCGTATTCTTCGATAGTAGCTGCTTCGTCGCACAAGTCTACATCGTGGAAGCAGTAGTATTCGATACCGATTTTCTGCATGAATTCAAAACCTGCATCTACTTTATCTTTTGCAGCCTGTACTTTGTCAGGATTTCCTTTCCATGGGAAGCTCTTTGTCCCGCCACCGAACTGGTCGCCACCTTCAGCGCACAATGTGTGCCACCATGCCATAGCGAATTTCAACCATTCTTTCATCGGTTTGCCCAGGATGACTTTTTCTGCATCATAATAACGGAAAGCCATCGGGTTTTTGCTTTCTACACCTTCAAATTTGATTTTTCCAATACCCGGAAAGTACTCTTTTGTAGCCATAATATCTTTGTTTTATAAGTTAATGAATTGTTGTATTTAATTGTTTGTTGATTTTTCAAGACATTCTTTCCAACGTGCGTATGCGTCGGCGTATGCGGCTTCGTCGGCAGCTTTCGGTTCGATGACAGCCAGTTTGTCGAGAGTAGCAAAAGCTTCTGCATTGTCACGGTAGATGCCTGCACCCATTCCGGCTCCCTTGGCAGCTCCTACCGAACCGTCTGTGTCATAGAGTTCGATGGTAGCACCTGTGACTCCGGCCAGCGTGTCGCGGAACAGCGGACTCAGGAACATGTTGGCATGTCCGGCGTGAATCTTCTGTACATCCATTCCCATGCCCTTCATGATGTCGATACCGTAGCGGAAGGAGAATACGATACCTTCCTGAGCGGCACGAAGCAGGTGACTGCGGTTATGCAAGTTGAAGTTGACACCCTGAACGGAACATCCGGTTTCCTGGTTTTGCAACATGCGTTCAGCTCCGTTACCAAACGGAAGGATGCTGATGCCGGCAGCACCGATAGGAGCCTGAGCGGCAACTTCGTTCATTTCTGCATAGCTGAGGTCGGAAGCCAATGTGCGTTTCATCCACGAATTGAGGATGCCCGTACCGTTGATACAGAGCAATACGCCCAGACGAGTCTGTGAAGCAGTGTGGTTGACGTGTGCAAATGTGTTGACACGTGACTGCGGGTCATAGTTGACACTACCGTTCACTCCGTATACTACTCCGGAAGTTCCAGCTGTAGAAGCAATTTCACCCGGATTGAATACATTCAGCGAAAGAGCGTTGTTCGGTTGGTCACCGGCGCGGTAAGTTACCGGAGTACCGGCTTTCAGTCCTAACTCAGCAGCTACTTTTTCCGTTACTTTACCCTGTTCAGAGAAAGTCGGACGGATGTCAGCCAGCAAGGATGCGTCAATACCGTAATAATCCAGCAAGAAATCAGCTACCTTGTTTTCCTTGAAATCCCAGAACATGCCTTCCGACAAGCCAGAAACAGTGGTACAGATTTCTCCAGTCAGTCGCATGGCGATATAGTCACCCGGGAGCATCACCTTATAGGTGCGTTCATAAACCTCCGGTTCGTTTTCCTTTACCCAAGCTAGTTTGGAAGCCGTGAAGTTGCCCGGTGAGTTCAGCAAGTGTGACAAGCATTGTGTTTCTCCCAATGTCTGAAAAGCCTTTTGGCCGTATGGTACAGCTCTGGAGTCACACCATATAATAGAAGGACGGAGCACTTGCTGGTTCTTGTCCACGCAGACCAGACCGTGCATCTGATAAGAAATACCGATAGCCTTGATTTCTTCTGCTTTTGCACCAGAAGCAGTGAGAACGGCTTGTGTAGCCAGTTTCAAATTATCCCACCAGCTCTGCGGGTCCTGTTCAGCCCATCCCTGTTTGACAGCGAGAATCGGAGCCTCTGTTTTCGGGAAAAAGGCAGATGCAGCACATTTTCCGCTTTCTACATTGACCAGACTCGCCTTTACCGACGAGCTTCCTATGTCATAACCTAATACATACATCGTTATATAGTCTTTTAAAATTATCTTCTTGTCTTGTTGTAGATTTTCCGGTCAAACCGATAATATCTTGCGGCTCGGTGAGATACTCCCTGTTCGTATTCTTCCGTCGGCACGATGTATTCCATCATGGAAATCTTCTTATGGAAGTTGCGTACATCCAGTGCCTTGCCGTAAATCACCTCATACAGCATTCGCAGTTGCAGAGCAGTAAATTTCCGTGGAAGCAGTTCGAAGATACACGACGGGTTGAATTCGATGTGCTGCCGGATAAACTTCATGGCTTCTGCAATAATCAGATTGTGATCGAATGCCAGGTCCTTTACCTCTTCCAGCGCCACCCATTCTGCCTTGTATTCATCCAAGTTCTTGTTGAGGGTCTTGTCTATTTTTACCATGGCAAAGTAGGCGATGGTCACGATCCGCTCCACTTTGGCCTTTTCGGCTCTTTCCAGCCAGTGAACATCTTTGGGATTCTTGGTACGGTCCTTTGAACCGAACGCCTTGAACTGCATCAGGTCTACGTTCTTGAGTCCAGTCAAATCACGAAGCACTCGTTTGGCCGCATCATCCAAGTCCTCATCCATATAAATAAGGCTTCCGGGGAGCTTCATATCGTGGAAAACTTCTCCACTTTCTTCCCCCATTCTTTTTACGAGCAACACCTTTAGTTTCTCTCCATCGAATCCGATGACCACGCAGTCTACTGAGATGTGATTATTGGCTAATTGTTCAGTGTATTCCATAAGCATTTATCTGTCTACACCGCAAAGGACGTTTTTTTTATTGATATATGCAATAGGAGTTTTGTTGGCTGTAAAACCTTATTGTTCAATAGGGTAAATATCTTATTTGATACAATATCACTGCGTGGTGTTTTTGTAGTTCATACAATATGTATAAAAGGTAATTTGAAGGATTGGCTTCCTGGCGAAAGTACAACAATCTGAAAAGTCGAATTTTCAATATCTTACGTGAGAAATAGGGAAAGTATCCTGCAAGAGACTTATTGTATTTTATGTTTAATCCGGAATTCCGGTGTTTTATTTTGAGTAAAGAGGGGGATAGTGGTAAGAATCCTTATGTGTTAAAAAAATAAAAGCAAGAAATTAGTATCTTTGTCCTGTGTTTTAATGGATACATTGTATGGAAAATTCGATGAAGCTTATTATGCTGGGTACGGGAAATGCGGCCACCGTAGCCTGTTACAATACCTGTTTTGCCTTGTGTAGGGAGGGTAAATACTTTTTAGTGGATGCCGGAGGAGGCAACGGCATTTTGTCGCAGTTGCAGAAAGCACATATCCCATTGTCGGGCATTCATGAGATATTTGTGACGCATGCACACACCGACCATATATTGGGTGTGATATGGATGATTCGCATGGTGGCTCAGGCTATTCAGAAGGGAGAGTACCAGGGCGAACTACGTATATATGGGCATGACAAGGTGGTACAGGTGCTCGACTGGATTTGCCGGATGACTTTACCCAAGAAGATTGTGGCACGTCTAGGAGAAGAGATACTGTTGTGTGAGGTGAAGAACGGAGAGAAATTTCAGGCTATCGGGTTGGAAGTGGAATGCTTTGACATTGCCTCTACAAAGGAGAAACAGTTTGGTTTCCGTACCTGTCTTCCCGACGGACAATCGCTGGTTTGTCTGGGTGATGAACCCTATAATGCATGCAACCAGATGTATGTGGAAGGAGCTGACTGGCTGTTGTGTGAGGCGTTCTGTCTGTATGAAGACCGGGAACGGTTCAAGCCCTACGAGAAACATCATAGCACGGCTTTGGATGCCGGACGGTTAGCAGCCCAGCTTGGAGTGAAGAATCTGCTACTGTATCACACGGAAGACAAGACACTGGCTACCCGTAAAGAGCGTTATGCGGCAGAAGCAGCTTCGCAATTTAGTGGCAAGGTTTATGTGCCGGATGATTTGGAGGAAATTTTACTACGGGGTAATGAATGAATTACTACGTAGTAGTCGGTCTGTTACTGCGGGGTAACGGAGACACTACTACGTAGTAGTTTAAATTGCATTTGAAGAGATTTTAAATACAAAGAAGAAAGGCGTTCCGACTGTGTGGGCGGAACGCCTTTCTTTATGAAGAGATGTGTTTTCTCTTACTTCATTACCTTGACAAAATAGGTGAGGGTCGGCAGGTGGTCGCTGAATCCATTCTGGAATGTGGTACCCGAGAATGTACGAAGTGGATACCCTTTGTATTTTCCTTCTTTTTGAAGCAGGAATGGACGGTTGAACACTTCGCTCTTCCAGAATTTCAATGTGCTACGGTCCTTGCCAATCAGGTTGCCTGATATAATCTGTTGGTCGAACAAATTCCATTGGTTTTGGTAGCAGAGAGAACCGATACCCTGATCATACAATTTCCAAGTGGCATTGTAATACCCGTCAGGTTTTACTTCCTTGATATTCTTTTTAGCGCCCAGTACCTCGCTGCAGCTCTTGTTGAACGGGTCATCATTCAAGTCGCCTACAATGAGCACTTTTGCTTCCGGATTCTGTGCATGGATAGAATCGCCAATGTGTTTCACGATACTGGCAGCAAATTCTCTCAGCGGAGAAGAAGCAGAACCGCCGTAACGTGAAGGCCAGTGGTTCACAATCAGGTGGAACGGTTCTCCGGCCAGTATACCACTTACAAGCAGAATATCACGTGTCTTATAATTGGGCATATCCGGCTTGTTGAAAGGATAAGTTCTTGCGTCAATCAGCTTGAACAATTTGGGGTTGTACAAGGCCGCTACGTCAATACCTCTGTGGTCGGGTGATTCGAAATGTACGATTTCATATCCCATTCCGCTGATTGGAGCTGTTTTTGTCAGGTCTTCCAATACTTTCCGGTTTTCCACTTCCGAGATACCAATGATAGCTGGACCTGCCGGGCAATAATCTCTTCCCAGTTGAGAGATTACCTTGGCAATATTCTGTAACTTTTGCTCATACTTGGTCTGAGTCCATTCATACTGTCCTTCCGGAGTGAAATCATCGTCGCCCTTGTTATTAGGGTCATCCACCGTATCCCAAAGGTTTTCTAAGTTATAGAATGCGGCTGCATAGACGCCCAGTCTGTCTTGTGCAAACAGACTGGTTGTATATATACAAGTAATGAACAAAGTGAAAATAAGTAATCGTTTATTCATGACTTTCATAGTTTGGTGTGTACATTAGTTGTTGGGGGTGGGTTCGATGGTTGTACCTCCGTCACCGCCGGTGCTACCACTTCCTGGAACATAGAGTTTGACGCTATATAAGCGTAAACCATAAGTGTTTTCTGATGTGGTACAATAGAACTCTAAAGTTGTATTGTCAGATATTGTTACATTTTCAATCGTCATTTTGAATGGAGTATTTCCTTGTTTGGCATCACCGGTTACTTCTTTACTAGGAATAGTTAATTCTTGTCCATTACATTTAACTCTCAGTGTTTTTTAATCTTGTTTTTCTCCCGCATTATAAACATTTGCGCCTACTTGATATTCTAAAGTAGCAGATGTATTTCCTTGTGCATTGATATTTTTGATAGCAATTGCTACATCTTTTGTACCAGGGAACCAGACATTAGTAAGATTGCTAACAATGCGTACGGATGCTTTTTCTTCCGATGTGTTCTCAAACATGCTGGTTGGGTTATCAAATCCAGTGTAGTCACTAAAATATGGCCAGTAATTTCCACTCTTTTCAGGAGTTCCAAAAGATTCTTGGAATAAAACAGTTTCACCACTTGGAGTTTCTCCACCTTCATCTCCACCTTCTTCAGTGCTTCCGGTAAAGTCGCTTACGTCATCAGCAGTGCGTAAAGTAAGCTGCCAAGTACCTCTGAACCGTCCTAAGATACCTGTTACATTACCTTTCCCTTCCGGAAGCTTGTTACCTGCAAAGCTGGCATAATTGCTGGTACGGATCATTAAAGTATTTCCATGGCTGTCGGTGATGTTTTCCTCACCATAACCATCTTCTGGGGCAAAGATACCTTTCCCACCATTTTGGAAAGTAACCCCGGTAAATTGCACTAGTTTGAATTTATAGTTATCGGGAGCAGCATTGACTGTACTGATATCATCAATTACAATAGGTTTGGCATTTTCAGGATTAGCCCATCCGTCTTTGCTTACATGCTTTTCAAAATCTTCCCACGGTGTACGATACAAATATCCTTCAGGATGTCCTAGCTGTTGTTCGTCACCGTATACAGAAATACTTAATCCGTTCAGGTCTACATATACTGTCTGACCTACCGGATAATAGTTGTACACACTACTTTGGTCTACTTCCATTTCAATGGCACCCGTTTCATCCTGCAAGTAGATTTTCTTGAAGATATTTCCTGACTCATCGTTACCTGTGATAACGGCTTTCAACACCTGATCCTGTGTGATGATGACGGGAACATCCTGGGTAGCGGCTGCAGTTTGGGCACGTAATTCTGAAATTGTAATGTTGGCTGCCGGACCTGTGTATTCAGGTTCTGTCAAGAGAGGAGCATCATAGTCTCGTTCACAAGCGAAGAGGGCGAGTGAGGCAATGAGTGGCAGACTGATATTTCTTAAAAGTTTCATATATTCTAAGTTTTATGTAGGTTAATGATTAAAAACGGTAGCTCACATTCAGGAAGCAGTTAATTCCCTGCATGTAATAGTATTTTCCTCCAAAACGTTCCGGATGTTCAAGGTCGAATCGTCCTTGTTCATATCCTCCGGTGCAGATATCTTTCTTGTTCAATACATTGTTTAGAGAAAGATTGAAGTTGATAGATTGTCTTCCTGGCAGATAGAAAATCTTTCCGACTGACAGGTCTAATGTATAAGCAGCCGGGAAACGTTCTTGTGTAGTCAGTTGCTTGAAAGCATCATAGTACTGGTTATAGGGTGTTACTTCTGTATAACTTGAAGCCAGACGACGGAGAGGAGCAGCTTCAATGTAATTGCGTGCAAATCCATTCAGGTTGGCTCCTAAGAACCAGTATTTGATGAAGTAACGGATTCCAAATGTACCGGCAATCTGTGGTACTCCACCCACATAGACATCTTTCATGTATACCTGTTCTCTTTCTACAATCTTTCCGTTTTCAGAGTTTTTGATACCATCCGGGTTGTTGCTGTAATAATATTCACCTACGGTTCCTGCCAGGTCAAAGCTCCAGTGATCATCCAGTTTGTAGGTTGCTCCCAGTTCGATACCTCTGTGAATACGGTTTACTCCATACAGTACGTGGTTGATGAATGTACCTTCAATGCCGTCATAGTAACTGCTACGCTCCATCTGGTCATAGAAGTTAGTTTGGAACACTCCGATACGTCCGGCCAGGCGTGGAGTTGAGAAAATGTAATTGATGTCGGCAGAAAGAATGCATCCGCTCTTTATATCATCAATGGTACGGTCAGTGATACGCGGTGAAACGTATGCTTCGTTGGGTAGCGGAGCTTCACTTCCGTAGCTGATGTTGGCATTAATCATGTGGCGTCCGTTGAACTTGTAAGTCAATCCTCCCTTTACCATCAAGTCTGTAAACTGGTGGCGCATACCTTTACCGAAAGAACTGTCAGGATAACGTCCGTTGCGCATCTTACCATCACGCTGGAAGCTGGTATAGGTCAGTTTCATACCGTAATAATAATCCCAGTAGCGTGAGTGATACTGATTGACAACCCAGGCATTTAGTGAGTAAATGTTCAGATTATAGTTATAACCGAAGATGCCGTCCTCGTATACTTTTCTTTGCGGGCGGTTCAAGTCATTCTGAATTTTATCCGGATCACCGGAGAAATCTTGTTCTGCAAACTTGTCAATATCCAGCACATATTCTGCTCCCAGCAGGTCGGCTACAGTTTTGAACTGGCGTGATTGAGTGTAGCGTGCACCCACTCCTGCAGTGATATCGAAATGGCGGCTCATGCGTGCATTCAAGGTTGAGTTGAATGACGTTTCCAGCAGGTCACTGCGGCGTTCTTCCAGCATATAAACTGCAGCTCCATTGCCGTTGCGTATATTGTTGGCATTCGCCAGATAGAGATCATCCCAGTTGATTTGTGTAAAGCTTGTCTGGTTACTGCTCCACAATTCTTTATATCTTGCTTGAGTTGATTCATTTTCAAAGTAGGAAGGCAGATAGCGGTAATAGTCCGGACGAGGGTCTGGGGCATTGTACCAGTTGAGCGCCGTATTTCCGTAGCGGGCATAATGTGCTCCTACACCTGTCGTCAGCGTCATGTTGTCGTTGATTTTCCAGATGTGTGAAATGATAGCTGTCGGGTCGAATGCCGTAACTACCTTTGCATTTCTTTTTTTTCCGTCCTGATATCCCCAGTTCGGGTTGTAAAGGTAGTTTCCTGTCAATTCATATACTTCACGATAAGAGCTACCTTGCTGTCCGCGTTGTACCGGTGATACGAAAGCTACCATTGACAGGCTATGTTCTCCTCCTTTCCATTGCTTTTCAGCCGAGAAGGCAAAAGATACGTTTTTGTAGAAAGTACCGTCGATGTTACCTTCATTCGAATAGCGTCCACCAATAGAAGTCGTGAATGCCCATCCATTGTCCTTCAGTCCGGTAGAGTAGGTAAACATACCACGGAGATAATAGTTTCGGTTGGTATAGCTTAAGGTTAACTTTCCTCCAGGAGTATAGTTGCTGGCACGCATGTTGATGTTTTCCGTACCTCCTAACTCACCAAAAGTAAAAGATGAAGGAGCTGTGAAATTGGTGACATCACCGTTACGTGTCATGTCGTTCAGTGCACCTACTGCCGCATAGTTGAATACACCTCTGTTCTGGTCGTTGAATTCTACGCCATTGATGTATTTTACTTCCTGTGTGCTATTGTATCCACGCGGAGAGAAGCGTGCAGGTGAAAGCTGATAGGCAGCTTTGTTCAGGAAAATATCATTTGATAGAATCACGGTAGAGCTGACATCCTGCCCAGAGGTTTCCACGTCATCATCCACCATACCGGCATCAATGATACCAATCATGGACACGTCTTCGTTTGCGTTAAGTTCAGTTACTCGGATAGGTTTTAGTTCAGTTACGCCTAAGTTTTCTACTTCAATGGAGACACTCTTGGGCGTAATCATTACGGAGTTAAGCTGAATGACGTAAGTTCCCGGCTGAATATTTCGGATGGTGAAATTTCCGTCCGCGTCGGTTGTGACTTGGCGGTTCAGTTCTGTCACCGTCACAATTACACCTGGAATAGGGTCATTGCTTACTGCTCCGATCACACTTCCTTTCACGCTTACATTTCCTTGTGCAAAAACAAGGCAAGGAAGGAAGAATGCCATGAAGAACAGTAATTTGTGTTTCATAAAAAATAATTGTTAGTTTAGTGTTATTTTATAAGGGGTTGAAAGAGAACATGAAAAAGTTTTATAGAGCTTTTTCATGTTCTCTTGTGAGGGGAATGGATCAAATTGTTATTGGATTTCAACTAATTCCATGTCGTCATAATAAATGTATCCACCAGCTTCATTGCTATCCATATTGCGGTAAGTTCTTACTTCATAACGCATTTTTACAGTGCCAGCAGGAGCTGTGAACTCTATTGTAACTTGTTGCCATTCTGCATTGTCTGCAGAGTAGTCGCTTTGCTGAATTTGTTTGTTAATATCATTAATTGTTTTTCCGTCACTACCTACCATGGCAAACCAATAGCGGCTACTTGCTTTTGTATCATTATCCAAGAACCAGTAAGAGATTCTATACTTCTTGCCGGCTGTGATAGCTACTTCTTGTTGAATCTTATTTGTACCACTGGCCGAAGTTTGTCTCAGTGAATTATTTCCACCATGTTTGATACTGGTCTCTTTTACAATTTCTCCTGTATTATATGTAGCATTGTCCCATGCAGTTGGCAATTTGCTGGTCCAGTCTTCGAATCCAGGGTTAGTTAATAAATTAGTTCCTTCTCCTGGTTCAGGATCGACTGTCCCTCCTCCTTCTCCGTTGGCAACTACTTTCACGTTTTTGATTTCCCAAGTACCGGCTGCATCGGTTGTACTTACATATTTGAATGCAAATTTGATTGTTTTTCCAGCATAAGCAGACAAATCGACAGATGAAGTTACAAATGTATAGTCATTGTTTGTTCCGTATTTGTCAATGCTCAACTGCTGCCAATTCTCAGCGCTTGTTTCAGTAACCCAAAGACTTATAAAGTTCTCAACAGGAGTTCCTATAAATTTGTGAGTATGGTCGAATGTCAGAGTTGCAGTGGTTGCCTGGCTCAAATCTATGGCAGGAGAAACTAACCATGATTCAGATGCTTTTGCGCCTCCGATATAAGCGCTGGCTTTCATATAATTGTCATCATTGAAAGTGTCATGTTTCCACACGTAAGTTCCACCTTCTGGAAGTTGCTTGTCTTCAATGGTGAAGTTGCCTTGGCCAGTAGCAAATGATTCATCTAATGCTACAGTTTCTCCGCCCGGTTGAGTTCCACCGTCAAAGTCTACGTTGATGTCTCCACCTGGTTTTTCAACCCAGTCATTAATTGTTGCGTTACCTACGCTAACCACTGGCTTGCCATTGTTGATAGACAGATTGGCATTGAAACTTACATTCGTTCCTTTTTCGAAAATACTTACATCACTAATCGTATGGGTAAATGATTGTCCGTTAAGGTTGAAGGTCAGATTAATTGATGTTTGATCCGTACTTGCAGCAGTTGGAAGTATGATAGCTGTAGCCGTAGCTGTAGTTCCTTGCGCATCTACATACATTGCTACATCCTTATTATTGGTACCTGTTGTGCCAGCTAAGGTCCCGTCTGCCAAGTTAAATTCACCTTCTGTTGTGATACCCTTCATATTAACGTTCAGCCCGTTAAGGGTTTCAATTGTTTCATCTTTGGTAACATTCAGAGTCAGTTTGGCCAACTGATGTGTAAAGCCCAGGCTGATGTTTGTGGCAGTAGCAGCTTCCACTTCTTTAGTCCCATTTGAATAAATCAAATCGATAGCAGCCGGATTGCTTTGATCCGATACGTTGATTGCAATCTTATTGCCACTTACATTCGTAGTATAAGGATAATATGCAATGAAATCCACGCTTCCGCTTTCCGGAAGATAGATGCCGTTGCCTGAGGCGGCAGTCAGGGTTCCATTGGTTTGTGCAATATACTTTTTGTTTTGTGCAGTAGCAGCCTCAATTCCACTTCCTGCATTCATCATGTAGATACCTACTTCATCGTTTGCATTCCAGACATTATCTGAAATTCTAGACTGAATAGTTGTGGTGAAAACGATGCCTTCGCTTCCGTACCAGTCACTGTGGTCGTCGTTGTTTGTACAGCTCATTAGAGCTAGGGTTGACAATGCCCCTGTGTACAATAGATTCGAGATTTTCATACTAATTTATTTTTTGTGAACATGATTATTTTATTTCCAGCTTGTTTTTTGGCTTTTAATGCTTTCAGTGATTTCTGGCTTGTCAGGAAAGAATGTGAATCCCGTTATTTCTTCCAGTTCCTTAACGGATAGTATTCCTACATTATAATCTCTGTGGCTGTAGGATATGTTATCCAGTTTGTAGGCTACTGTCTGGAACTGTTCGTTTATTTTTCGTGCCAATGCCTTAAAGTAGTATTTGGGAACAGCCATGTTTTTCCCGTCATTATCTTGTACATATTTGATTGTTTGGTCTGTCTGGGTTGTAGGCATGGCTCCGGTTACTACATATAATGTATCTGTGGCGCTACTCCATCCTCTTACAGCACTTTCCAGGTCAGCCCAAATAGCTTGATTCATTTTTTGTCCTATTTGAGGAGTCATATTGGTGTAATAAAAGGTTTGGCTGTTGATCGAGTTTGAACGTGTCCGGTCGCCGCTGGGAATTTGATGTCCCCGGTCATATCCGGAGATGCCTTTCAATAAATTGGGTTGTAAGTTTTCTGCTAATTTATCATCATATCCCCATGCATCGGTACGTCCGCTGTCTCCCAAATACCATGAGCATAATGGATATGCCACCCAATAAGCCATTTTCAAATCCGTATCATACAGCATACTGTAATTACGAATTTCGACACCGTTGAGTGTACTGTTCTGATAAGTTTCTCCAGTGTAGTGAATAATGTATTTGATATTAGGTTTAGCTAATTGAGATTCAGTAATTAATGGAGTTTCTGCCCATTTTGTGTATTGGGCTTGCGGATCAGTTGTAATTTCTCCTCCTTGGTAATTTATATTTACATTGTATGTATATTTGTTGCCTTGTTCAATACTTCCAGAAAGCTTGGTATCAATTTCTTGACTCTGTCCGTTGAACTCCAGTTTGATTTTTACGCTTTCACTCAGATTTTGTGGCAGCAAGATAGCTTCCGCTTGGGTAGCTTCTTCATTTATGTATAAGGAGAAAGCGCTTGCTTCACCAGAAGGAGTGATTGAACCATTGGACAGGTTGGCTGTTCCTTTTACTTTAAGTCCGCTGATAGAAGCCTTGATCCCTTTCAGTGAACTTCCAGAAGTAGATTTCAGGTTTAATACCAATTTGGCCAGCAGGTGCTTGAACTGCAGATTACCTTGTGGAGAAGTCTGGTCACGTCCTGTCAGGTTTACAGCTGTCATCAGGTCAATAGCATTTTGTTTAGTCTGATCACTGAGGTTGATAGTATAATTAGTGTGATCATTTGTATTTTCATTATACGGGTAATATGCAATGAAATCAACAGTGCTATTATTTTCAGGATAATACATGGGCTGGTTTTGACTGATAAAATAGCCGTCTCCTTTTGATGTTACATAGGGTACGTTTGTTTCCAGTATATTTTTATTTTCACTGGCGAGCATGAAAACTCCGATGACATCGTTTGTCTCCCAGGAGGTATCGTATGCACGCGAATTATTAGTGTCATCTATGAGTGACATGAATGTTATACCATTTTTGTTCACTTCATTTTGGATGCCATTTGTTTCGTCATTCTGACAGGACTGTAGAATGCTCAGGGAAAGCATAATCCCTAATAGTGATTTCATTTTCATATTAAGAATAGTTTATTTTATGTTTTTTAATCATTCGGAATTATGTTTTGCTGATATTTTATTTATTGTTAGTGTGTTGTGATAATCTTTATTTTTGAAATTTGGCATTAATTTAAAAGTTTTTTTTGTGATAAGAAAATATTTGAGATACTTTTTTCAAAAAGCTTTTATAAGTTTAGGTTAATAACGCGTGTTCTTCATTGAAGTGACATTGTAATTAATTTTTATATGAATTACTTATAAGAAGATAAAATAAGAGGCATTTGTAAACTACAAATGCCTCTTATTAAAGTAGGTTGATTCTAATCATTAGAATCGTTATTAAAATCTTTATTTACTAATCCATACAAGATCTACAATTGCTGCTATTCCAGCACCAGTGGTGGTTCCTCCGTTTTCTAATAGATTACTGAATAGGCCATAATAGAAACCATCTATGTGTTGTCCGCTCCAACTACCATTATCTTTAAAAGTCAGGACAGCTTTGTCGTTTTCTAACGTAAATTCTGCTTCATAACTGGAGTTTGAGTTCCAACCCAATCGTCCGACTTTGTCATAAGAACATAAATAGACATAGGGCTGATTACCTTCATGCTTTCCTAAATATTGTCCGAAAGGAATAGATAATTTTCCGTTGTTATAAATGATATTATAAGGTGCATCAAATGCACTTCCTTCCGGAGTTACGCGGTATACATTTTCTTTCTCAGTAGGTTCAATCGTACAGGTACCATAATTAGTTGTACCACCATTGATGAAGCAGTCATACAGACCTGTTATATTAACTTGTTTAAAAGTAATTGCAATTTGATGTTCTCCTGCTTTTATCAATATGGTATTTTCTCGTAAACCTCTTGTTAGTGGAGTTGCTTTAATTGTAACTACATCTTCTTCTTGCGTAATTGTAATCCATGATGTATCTACATTCTCAAAAATGACATTGTGATTTGATTTTACATGGAATGTCATTTCACCTCCTTCTCCAGAAAAACTTACGTTCTGAAAATCATGATATAAAATATCACCAAGCTGGGAAATTGGCACAAATGTTTCTTGTGTTTCCGTTTTGAGATAAACGATAGCGGTACGGCTGTTGATACTTAGGTTTGGCTCTACTTCTAGCGTAACGATATTTCCTGCGAGGCTTACTTTGCACCAGTTTTCATTTGATGTTACTGTAGCAGGAGAGGAAGAGGTAAACTGAATGGTTCCGGTCCCACCAAAACAATCAAAATCAGCATGAGTCTCTATTACTTTTAATTCCTGAGGAATACTATCTTCTTTAGAACAGCCTGTAATGCATAGGAGAAATATACCAATGCAGAGAATATGTATTTTTTTCATAAGCCAACTATTTATTAAAGGTTATTCATTGAATTTTAGTCAATACAATATATTGAAAACGTGTATCTCCTCCGAAGCCTTTGTATTCCCCGGAAGCACTCCATAGGATAAGCGCACGTGCGATATTAGTTCCCCATACGCCGTTATCTACGAACTCATAGACGTTTGAAGTTCCTTCTTTGAGTTTACCTATTAGTCCTAATCCACCGGCCCAACTCAATGTTCCACTACCAATTACTTCCCATACAGCTACATAGTAACCGTCTTTTTGGTAAGTAAGAATTTCAAGACAGTCTTGTTCTACATTGTAGCTAACTTGTAATGGGAAAGGAAGACCTTGCAGCTCATATGATTTTTCGCTTCCGTTAAATGTTTTTGCGATTAATGTAACAGGTAAGTTTCTTTCTGTTTGACCATAGAAATAGTTCATATTGTAGTTTCCTAAATATTTTAAATATTTCGGATAAATAGGATCTGGAATTTGTTCGAGCGTGTTTTCATTCCACATAAAACTGTTGTTTGTTTCAGACCATTCCAGACCTGATATTTCATTTCCTCCTATTTCTATAGGTTGGTAAAATTGTATGCCTGATAAACCATACATATATGCTACATTAAAAATTTGTTCAGTCCCAACCTGAATGGTCATTCTGCGGTCGGAAGGTATGGTGATAGAAACTTCTTGTCCGTTAACTTGTCCTTTATACCCTAAAATGCCTTGTATGGAAGTTATGTTTGTACGTGTTTTGATAATTTCTGTCAAATAAGCGTCTCCGCTTGTTTCCATACGTTTCATCTTGATGATGTTTTTAGTCTTTTTTCCTTTTAAGGTAATCTCATTTTCTGTATGTGATTGAATAATAAATTCATAATCACCTTCATATCCTTTACCTAATCCGCCTCCTCCATTATTGTCTGGGTCGGCGAAGTAATGCAAGTATTTATTATAGGTATCAAAGTTTAAGGTAGGTCCCATGTCGGATTTTAATGAATATAAGCTCGTAACAGCATCTGAAGGGTCAGCGGCAATTTCAGACTGTACGGTAACATCTTTGTCTGTAAATTTTAAAATCATGACGTAACCTCCATACGATTGGTTGGCTGATGGATAATATTCCATTACCCATCCATTCTCGGCGCTAATTAACAGCTCCTTGCAGGCCTTAAGTTCTTCATTAACTCGTTGTTGTGCAGGTGTGTCGAATAAATCGTCTACTTCGTTGTTACACGCTTGCAGAAACAACATAAAGAAACAAGCTATATAAGGTAATATTTTTTTCATACGAGTTTTATTTGTAAGTTTCACGATTATTCAGGTAACTCATTTAAATCCATGTGTTGAATCTCCTCACATCTTCGGTTGATAGCATCTCTTAACTGATCCATATCTACCCCAAAACTTTCTTTCATGTAATTCTTCATGATCGTAATTTTTTGTTGGATAATTTCCCATCCTCCACTAACAGGATTTCCATCTACGTCGGTTTTCGTTCCAGCTTCTAGTGCGTCCCATTGTTCTTGCGACCATGTCAAATAGCATGCTGTTACTTCTGCAATATCTTCTGTAGGCTGGCTGCTACCATAGGCTGTTACGAAACCATAAGGAGCATACTGGGCAATATTAGTTCTATTATTCCACCCTGACGGAGAATAGTGCCCTTCGCTCAACTGATTGTATTCTACAGGGTAATTTTTTGTTTGATGCAAGATGTGAGAAAATTCATGGTGCATAGTCTGAAAATACATTTCATTCATAAATGGAATATTGTCAGGTTCTAGCCAGTTTCCTCCTACGAGTGTAACTTTTAGTCCTCCTTCTGCATATCCTAAAGTAACAGTTCCGTTAGGATTCCATTGTCTGGAACCAATCAGGTGGATAACCTTAGGTGCATATTGGCGAGTAAAATTAATTCCTCCAACTTCGTCGTATGCTTCAAACCAAACGTGTTTGATGATACGTGCCATTTGGACTGCTAATTGATAGTCTATAGGAACCAGATTATTGCTTAGGCTTGATTCTATATCCTCCATTCGGTACTTAAAGTCGATGTTGTAGGCATATAAATAGTTTTTTTCAATCCACTTATCTAGTTCGTTAGGCTCACTTTGCAGACTTTCATCGAAAATACTGACATCACTCAGCTCTTCCTCAGAACAAGAAGTGATAATGTTTCCTGTCAGGAAAGCTAATAGTAAATATGCAATTATATTTGTTTTCATGGTCTTGTTTTTATTAGTGTAATATTTATGATTTATCTAGGGTTAGGAGTCATGTCTCCTGGAGCGGCTAGTACATCAATCGGTAGTTGAATTGCCTTACGTGGATCGTCGGCAGTCAGAATGATTGGGTCACTTCCATATATGTTATGTGTGATTGATAAGCCATATCGTTTAATATCCATCCATCGTCCTCCTTCATGGATGCTTTCAACCCGGCGTGCATGCAAGACAGCATGAAGCATATTCGTTTGTTTCTCATCGTAGGTAACTCCTGTATTAAGCGGTTTTGCATTGGTCTCGGGTGAACTGTTCTTATAAAAGTCAGCAATCTCATCAGAGGTATGAGAAGTTATTCCTTTTTTGACATACCAATATGATAAATCAGTAGCTGCTTTATCATATTCTTTTTTCAGAATATATGCTTCGGCTCTACATAAAAGTGCTTCGTCGGTTGTAAAGGCTGGTACTACGATGTGTGGATATCCTGTCTGAGCTATTTGGTTTGTGATTTCGAATAGTTCGGCCATCTTGGGAACGATGTAGCTGACATAGTTAGATTGGAAAACTGTGTTGTATACTTCCAACTGTGTGCCTCCGGGAAATTCTGACCATACTAACTGGGAGCGCATGATATTCTGTGTAATAGCATAACGTTGATTAAAAGCTCTTCCATAGCGTGATATTGTAGGAAGTAGTAGCAGATTTGCCGGCTCGTCTTTATTTATATATCCATAAGTCCATTCTTCCATTGTTGTAAATTTATCGTACTGGCTTAAATCTCTTAATACAGAGATTGGATTATTGCCCACAGCTTCTGTTGCATAAGCTATGACTTTGTCATAATCTTTTCCGTAGAAAAGATTGAAGCGTGCAGCAAAAGCATAAGCTGCTTTCGTGTTAAAATGATACAATGGTACATCAAAGCTTGCATTTTTTATTAGAGGAAGAGCTTTTTCAATATCTGCATCAATCATTTCGTACACTTGTTGCATTGTTCCTCTTTCATATACTACACCTACTGTTTTTTCTGGAGCTGTGATATACGGTATACCGAGAGTAGACTCTGCGGTTTGAGGGTTATAAGCCATGCAGAATATGTTGGATAACAGGAAGTGGCCATAAGCTCTGCATAATAAAGCTTCTCCTTTGTAGACTTGTAGTTCTTCGGTATCTCCTAGCTCCTCGATAGCTTCAAGTGCTTGATTGGCTGCAGCAATGGCGCTATAACATGCATTCCAAAGTCCGTTAGGAGAGTCCTGGTCAGACTCTACAGCATCTTGCCAATGGTATGATTCTATGACTAAATTACTGGGGCTGCTATAAGTATCACCATTATCATCATAATTGTCGGACATAAATTCGAACATAAGCATAGGATATTGTGCTGGATAAGCAGAGATGAGAATATCACGGACCTTGTCTGCATTGTCAAGCTCTGTTCTTTGGTCTGGCATTGTGTCCAGAAAATCATCACATGATGAGATTCCGAAGGTGGTTGCTAACAGAACTGTATTGAATAGTAAATGTCTTATTTTCATAACTCTATAGGTATTTAAGGTTAAAATCCTGCTCTTAATGTAAATGTGAATTGTTTAGGTACAGGAGCTGCTACTCCACCGGAGTTAAAGAATTCCGGGTCTTGTCCGTTAAGTTTGTCATCGGAGTAAATTAAAAATAGATTTGTAGCCTGTACTTTCAGTGATAACGTTTTCAGAATATTCTGACTACCCAATAATGCTTTAGGGAAATCGTAGGTTAGTGAGATTTCTTTCATACGAATAAATCCTCCGTCTGCAATTCGTGCATCAGAATAGTTATAAGCATTATATGCATAATTCAGGTTACTGTATTTCTGGTTATCGCGTGCACTAGGGATAACGGGAATGTTGGTAATCTTTTCTTCGCCAGGCAGCATCCAACGGTTCTTGAAATCCTTAGGAGTTGCGTCCAGGTCATTGTATGTACTAGAGAATTGAGGGTCTAGTCTTACTTTATTTCCTGCAGAGTAAGTGATAAATACATTTAGTTTGAACCCCTTGTATTTGAATACGTTTCCAAAACTACCAGTTATTGTTGGGTCGCGCGGCCCTTCATACTTCAAGAAGTCTACATCTTGAATTTGCTGGAAATTGATAGATCCATAATTTGTTTTGTCAATAAGTTCTCCGTTCCACCAGAAGGTCGGGAAACCATCTTCGTCAAGGCCGGCAAATGGAATGGAGAATAAGCTTCCCCAGTCATATCCCTCTCGCTGACCGTATCCGGTTACCAAGTCAAATAAATAAGTCTGTGATTTAAGATCTGTAATCTTGGTTTTGCTATAGCCAAAGATAAAGTCTGTTGTCCATTGGAAATCTTTGGTTACAATGTTTTGAGTAGATAGACTAACTTCATATCCATGTGATTTCATAGATGCAAGGTTGGCATTTCTTCTTGTTTCGCCACCAACTCCTTGGGTTAGTACGGCTCCTATCAGGTCATAGTTGTTGCGTTTGTACCACGCTAATTCCATGTTTATCCGGTTGTTCAGGAAACCCATATCAACTCCTACATTGATTTCATGCTTTTTCTCATATGTCAAATCGCCATTTTCCAGTTCTACAATGTGTAATCCGGACTCACCGACAGAAGCGCTGGGACGCCATGGAGTATAACTGTTGATATTTACAAAAGAATTTGTAACGTCGGCAGGACCAGCATCAGCTGTCAAGCTATAAGATGATTTCAGGGTAAAGTGGGAAAGTGCAGGTTGAAGCTTCTCGAAGAATTTTTCCTCATGCATATTCCATGCTACACCTATATTCCATGTAGGTAACCAGCGTGCAGAGCGGGCTTTTCCTAATCGGTTAGAGCCTTCGTAACGAAATGTTCCTGTTAGGCTGTAGCGTCCTTGGTAAGAGTAGGTTCCTGTTGCAAAGTAGGCCAATGTTCTTCTTTTGGTATTAGTTAAAGAATAGTAATCAGAGTTATCTTCTCGCATCTTTTTGAATGCGTTGTAATCAAAGTAAGGAATTTCACCGTTGTCATATTGCATACCCCATCCTTGGAAAGCATTATTGGAGCGGTCTTGGGCATTGGCCTCCATACCTGCATATAGATTTATGATGTTGTCGTTACCAAATACCTTGTTCCATGAAGCCGATAGACGGAAGTCGTAGCTAAACATGCGATAATCGGTTTTGTTGTAGAATCCGCCTTTAGGAAGGATAGAAAATGGCAGAGAGTTAATAATGTCAGGGTCTGTATATAACCACGGGTTATTGTCTCTCATGGTTGCATCGTCCATTGCGCGATAGGCCATGGCTTGATTAGAATGTTCTGTGATTTTATGTTCTTGTGAAGAGGATGAATATTTCACTGCTCCCAACGCACTAATTTCTAATCCCATGATAGGCTTCCACTTTAATTCTCCCTGGAACTTTAAGTCCACGACGTTTAGGGTGATATTATTGGTGTTTAATTCGTTGAATATATTAAAATCGGCATAGTTACGTGTATAATATTCATTGGGGTCTAAGGTTCTTGAAGTGTTCAAGGCATAAGAATAAGGGTTGATATCAAATCCTCTGGACACTTCTCCTGTGACAGCGTCCCTTGATTGGCCAATGGTTCCCGGTGCTTTCTGTTTACGATAAGATCCATTGGCTATAACTGTTATTGACAAATCCTTATGAATATTATATGTTGTATTTAAGTTTGCTGTATAGCGTTGTACATTTGTGCCTTTCATCCATCCTGGATCCGTCATTGCGCTTAAAGAAACATAAGACGTAGATTTGTCTGATCCACTAGACATGCTGATAGAGTGATTCATCATCAGGGCATTGCTGAATAGTAAATCGAACCAGTCTGTATTTCTGTATTCCGCTTGGCGCAGATATGCATTGCGATTTAGCGTGTTGTTTAATAATGCAAATTGTCCTGTTTCAGGGTCGTATGTATTTATAAGGTGATACATTTTTCCATATACTCCACTGTTGGCTGCTCGGTATGTACTTGCCAGATTGAGCCATCCTTTGTCTTGTAATTCTTTGTAGATTCCCATCTGATCCTGTGAATTCATGATGTTGAATGTCCGGTAAGAGGGCTTTAAGCGTGTAGTAAATTCTCCTGTATAGTTGAAACGGCTTGTTCCGGCTTTTCCTTTTTTAGTGTTGACTACAATCACACCTGCCATAGCTCTGGCACCATAAATAGATGTGGCAGATCCGTCTTTTAGAATTTGGAAACTTTCAATATCATCTGAGTTGAGGCCGGCAATTGCTGAACTGATAAGCGTTGTTGCATCTCCTGAAGACAGGTCATTGGCTCCAATTTCTACTACATCATCCATAATAACTCCATCTACAACCCATAATGGTTTGGAGTTTCCATAGATAGAAGTGGCACCACGTACACGGATTTTAGGGGCTGTACCGAAGGTTCCTGATACATTCTGTACGGATACACCTGCAGAACGTCCTTCCAAGCCACGGCTGATGTCGGCCATACCATCTAGTTTTACATCTGATGCTGTCAAGCGGTCGGCTGCTCCTGTAAATAAGCGTTTGTCAACTTTGGTCATACCGGTAACAACCACTTCTTCTAGTACCTCTGAATCGGATTCCAGAACTACTTTCATGACTCCTTTTCTGTTGATTGGCAGTGTTTGAGTTTTGTAGCCGATAAAAGAAATTTGTAAGCTACGGGCAGAAGATGGTACGTTGTTCAGAGTGAATTTTCCGTCCAAGTCCGTAATTCCACCAATAGTTGTTCCTACTACTAATACAGAAGCACCTACAACAGGTTCATTTTCTTCTGCAGTAACCACGAGTCCCGTCACTTGGGATGTCTGAGCTAGTATATTACTTATGGCAATACATAAGTAAATACCCAATAACAGAATTGTTTTTTTCATAAGTACTTGATAAAATTAACTACATTTACAAATATAATAATGTGAAATTTAATATCAAATTATTTTTATGAAAAAAGCAAAATAAATATTGCGATATCAGATTTTTTATAAAAATGGTGTATATATAACACTATGCTATTATTTGTTTATAAAATGTTTTATTATGTTTATATTGAAGGGCGGGAGTACGATTATAGATATTAATTATAGTTTTAATATTA